>VOFG01002050.1_pt1 | contig 25564 bp, 21 predicted proteins | sample 5384171 | NCBI WGS metagenome assembly VOFG01 (sample SAMN12384726, study PRJNA508395) | human gut metagenome | isolation source: healthy gut F | host: Homo sapiens | reverse complement strand
GCCCGGCCTCCGATACGGCGAGGCAGTACGTGACGTTCGAGAGCAGCGCGCAGCGCGGGGCCTCGGCGTCGATGCCCGTGCCCTCGGCCGCATAGTCCGGAAGGGCGCGGCGGCGCGTCTTTTCGGCCGGCTCCTCTGCCCGCCGCCGCAGCGCCGGCGCGCCCAGCGGCAGCCGCTCGGACAGCAAGGTCGCGTGCGCGCGCATGGCGGGGTCGGCGAAGAACCACCGCCGCACCTGGTCATTGCACAGCGCGTTGCACGCCGCCAGCAGGCTCATGCCCTGGTGGTGCGCCATCACGCAGCGCACGATCTGTCCGCCGCCGCCCGTGCGCGCGCGGGTGCAGTCGAGCGCGTCGAAAAATCCGTGCTGCCCCAGCAGCCCGAGCGCCGCGAGTTTCCGCAGGTTGCGCATCGCCGCGCGCGGCTCCACCGCCAGCGCGAGAAAGCTGCTGTACGGCGAGAGCACGAGCTCTTTGTCCATGCCCGGCTGCAGGGCCAGCGCCGCACAGCCGTGCGCCTTGTAGCGGTAGCTCAGCGCGCTGTCGAGCGCGAAGTACGCGCTCTCCGACACGCCCCACACCTGCCCCGGGCGCACGCGCCGCCGCTGCACGTAGAGGCAGAACTTTGCGCTCTCCCACAGCAGGGAGTCGCGCACCGGCGGCAGAAACAGCTCCGGCATCAGGTACTCGAACATCGACCCCGACCACGACACGCAGCCGCGGTAGTGGTCCTTCTGCACCTGCGCGCGCGACAGGGCGCGCCAGTGCTCGCGCGGCACGTCGCCCCGCGCCACGGCGAAGTACGACGTCAGCCGTGCCTCGCTTGCCAGCAGGTCGTAGTAACTCTCCGACCACTTGCCGCTGCCGGTGTCGATGCCGATGTGCATCAGCCGCCGCTGCGGGTCGTAGAGCGGGCCAAAGTCCATGCCGTCGCAGAGTATCTGCGCCCGCGCCGCCAGCGCGTCCCGTCCCCAGCCGCGCAGGGCGTTTGCGGCCGTGAGCAGGGCGGCGGCGCAGTTGCCGCTGTCCACCGTGGACACATACAGCGGCGGCATCGGCCGCAGTGTGCACGTGTGATACCAGTTGTAAAAAATGCCCGTTCCAGCGGGGTAATTGCTCCATGGTCGTGAGCATCCGCTCCGCCAGCTCCAGCCCGCGTCCGTTGTCGATGCCCAGCGCGTGTGCGCCGAGGGCGGACACGAGCGCGAGCCCCATGTTCGTCGGCGACGTGCGGTGCGCCGTGCCGGTCGGCGGCTGGGACTGCACGTTGTCCGGCGGCAGATAGTGATCCTCCGCCGTACAGAACGTCTCAAAATACTGCCACGTCGCCTTCGCCCAGCCCAGCAGCTCGCGCTGCGCCGCGCGCGGCAGGGGCGCGGCACCAACCGTATTCGGCGCGCCGAGCGCCGCCAGCACGAAGGGACTGAGCACCCACACGATGCCGGCGGCCAGCCCCGTCGGGCTCGGCGTCAGGATGGCCGTGAGCAGGCCCAGCGCGCTCGCTGGCCAGAGCGCGCGCAGATACGCGCCCAGCCCGTCGTGTTTGCCGGAGCGCTGCGCCGCCGTCTGCCACTGCAGCAGGTTTTGGTGCGACACCAGCATGCGCCACAGCGCCGTCACGATGGCGGAGGTGTTGAGCACCGCCTCCCACGGCAGCAGGATCAGCCGCAGCACCGTCTGCGCCACGGCGCTGGCAAGCCCGTGCAGCACGTCGCTGTGATAGCGCACGCGCGTGTCCGCCGGGTGCACGATCGGCTGGCCGAGCGCGCGGATCAGCCCCTGCGCCAGCGCCAGCAGCGCCGCATACGCCGCCAGCCGCAGCCCCGGCCAGCGCAGCACGCAGCCGAGGAAGATGGCCAGCCACGTTGCCGGGGCGACGAGCGACCGCCGCAGATTGTCCGCCAGCCGGAACCGGTCGATCGGGTGCAGCACCCGAGCGCGCCGCGCGAAGATCCACGGCGCGTTCTGCCAGTCGCCGCGGATCCAGCGGTGCGCACGCGCGCCCCAGGCCAGCGGGGCTGCGGGGAAGGTGTCCGTCAGCTCCACGTCGCCGAGAAAGCCGCCGTGCAGGTATGCGCCCTCAAGCGCGTCGTGGCTCAGCACGCGCCCTTCCGGGATGACCCCGCCGCCGCAGCAGTCGAGCAGCGCGCGCGCGTCGATGATGCCCTTGCCCGTGAAGCCGCCGCGGTCAAAGCAGTCCATATACAGCTCCCCGCACGCGCCGCCGTAGGGGTCGGCGCCGCCGGGCCCGGCGAACACGCGCGCCCAGTCGGTGGCATTCGCGCTTTCCAGCTCTGTGGCCATGCGCGGGTGCAGCAGGCCATAGCCGCGCGTGACCACGCCGCGCTGTGCGTCCACCACGGCACGGTTGAGCGGGTGCAGCATCGCGCCCACGAGCGCGCGCGCCGCGCCGGGCGTCAGGCGTGTGTCGGCGTCGAGCGTCAGCAGATACACCGTGCCGCTCAGGCCCGCCGCGTCCCCGGCCGCGCAGTGCAGCGCGCCCGGCCGGTCGAGCACCAGCCGCGCCAGCTCCAGCAGTGCGCCGCGCTTGCGCTCCCACGCGCTCCATTTCCCGTCGGGTGTGGGCACCCGCTTGCGCGTGAAGAGATAAAACCGGCTGCCCCAGCGCGTGTTGAGCGCCTCGATCTCCGCGCAGGCCGCGCGCAGGATCGCGGGGTCGACCGGCGCGTGCGCGTGATCCGCTTCCGGCAGGTCGGCCAGCAGGCCGAACGTCAGGTTCTCGCCCGCGTCGCGGTTGCAGAGGTAATACTCCTCGAGCCGTGCGCCGAGCGCGTGTGCGTCGTCTGGGGAGGTGAGCAGCGCCGCGATCACGCACAGCGTCCGCCCCTCCGGCGGGATGCCCCGGCGCAGCGCCAGCCGCGGCACGAAGCGCGGCTTCGTCACGCGCAGCAGCACCGCGTCGAGCAGACCCTTGACCACCTCCGACACCGGGATGAGCAGCAGCACCGCGCCCGACACGCTTTTGGTCGCAAAGCCCAGCAGCAGCGACAAAAACAGCGTCCCCACCACGACCGCCGCGATGTACCACGCGCCGTCGCCGCGCTTTTCCGGCGCGCCGAGCACCTCGCGCAGCAGAAACCAGCCCACGTGCCGCCGTGCACCATCGCTGCTTTGCGCGCGCGCGAGCACGTCCTCGGCGATGTCGATCTCCGCCCGGCCTGTCCGCCGCGCCAGCCGCGCCACGGTCTGCCGGTAGTAAGCACGTGTGGCCTCCTCCATCGCGGGGTAGACGCCTACCGGGTCGCGCGCGAGGATGCGCCCCACGCGGTCGCACCGCTCGGCGAGCATGCCCCACGCCGCCGTGCCGAGTGCGCGCAGGGAGGTGAAGAGCGCGGGCGCGGCCGCGCCGTCCCCGGCATAGCTCTCCGCCAGCGCGCACACCACGGCCGCCTGCAGCCCCGGCACGAGCAGGCCAAGCTCCGCCGTCTCGAGCGGCAGCACGTCCTGAAACCCCTCCAGATACGCCTCCGCCGCCTTGACCGTCAGCGCCCCCTCACACGCGCGCAGCAGCCCCACGCAGCACGCGTGCAGCACGGTTTGTCCGCCCGCCGTGCGCAGCGTGCGTGCATGGCGCAGCGCCGCCGCAGCATCCCCGGCCGCGGCGGCGGCAAAGCTCCGGTTGTCGCGCAGCCACTGGCCGTTCGGCGTTTCGGGCGTGACGGCGCGGCTCATGCGCGCGAGCGCTTTTGCCGCCCGCCGTATGCGCCCGGTGTCCGCACGGCCCCGGCCGGTCACGGACAGGACGCGGGCGTCGCTCCCGCCGCGTGCGCGCAGGGCGGCGGTGTTGATTTCGGCCATGAAGATCCCTCCAGAAACGGATTGCAATACCGGAATTTTTCCCATCCGGCGGGAAAACTATGCGGTGACAAGAAAAAATACTTGACACCCGCGCGACGGTGGCGTATACTACTCGTGCTGTAAAGGGAAAATGGTTTACAGCGAGGAGGGACCCCACCATGCCGGATGAGACCGTGTGGCGTACGATGCTGTTCGATTTTTACGGCGATCTGCTCACGGACAAGCAGCGGGAATATTACGACCTCCATTATAATCAGGACCTCTCTCTGGCGGAGATCGCCGCCAGCAGCGGCATTTCGCGTCAGGGCGTGTGGGACAACATCCGCCGCGCGGACGCCGCGCTGCGCGATACGGAGGCCCCGGCTCGGTCTGGTGCAGCGCTTTGCTGCGCAGCGCACGGCCGCGGCCGCGCTGGAGGACACGCTCACGAAGCTGCGCGATACCGTCGGCGGCGACGCCCGGCCCCTGGCCGAGCAGGCGCTGCGGCAGCTTCAGGATCTGAAAGGATAGATACCATGGCATTTGAATCCCTGTCGGACAAGCTGACCGAGGCGTTCAAACGCCTGCGCGGCAAGGGCCGGCTCACGGAGGCCGATGTGAAGGAGGCCATGCGTGAGGTCAAGCTCGCGCTGCTCGAGGCGGACGTGAACTTCAAGGTCGTCAAGGACTTTGTGCGCAAGGTGACCGAGCGCGCCACGGGCGCGGATGTGCTCGAGAGCCTCTCGCCCGCGCAGATGGTCATCAAGATCGTCAACGAAGAACTCACCGCCCTCATGGGCAGCGAGAACCAGAAGCTGAACATCAGCTCGCAGTCGCCGAGCGTCGTCATGCTCGTCGGCCTGCAGGGCGCAGGCAAGACCACCAACGGCGCCAAGCTCGCCGGCCTCATGCGCAAGCAGGGCAAGCGCCCGCTGCTCGTCGCGTGCGACGTGTACCGTCCCGCGGCCATCCAGCAGCTCGAGACCGTCGGCCGCCAGCTCGACATTCCCGTGTTCCAGATGGGGCAGGGCGACCCGGTCGAGATCGCGAAGGCCGGCATCGAGCACGCGAAAAAGCACGGCAACGACCTTGTCTTTCTCGACACGGCCGGCCGCCTGCACATCGACGAGGCGCTCATGACCGAGCTGCAGAACATCAAGGCCGCCGTGAACCCCGCGGAGATCCTGCTCGTCATCGACGCGATGATCGGCCAGGACGCGGTCGCGACCGCGCAGGCCTTTGACGACGCGCTCGACATCACCGGCGTCATGCTCACGAAGCTCGACGGCGACGCCCGCGGCGGCGCCGCGCTGTCGATCAAGGCGCTGACCGGCAAGCCCATCAAGTTTGCCGGCATCGGCGAGAAGCTCGACCAGATCGAGCCCTTCCACCCCGACCGCATGGCCAGCCGCATCCTCGGCATGGGCGATGTGCTCACGCTCATCGAAAAGGCCGAGCAGAACCTCGACCAGAAAAAGGCCGAGGAAATGGCCGAGCGTCTGCGGCAAAACCGCTTTACGCTCACGGATTATTACGATCAGCTCCAGCAGCTCAAGGGCATGGGTTCCCTGCAGGACATCGCCGGTATGATCCCCGGCATGGACGCGAAGGCCCTCTCGGGCGCGAACGTCGACGAGAAGGCCATGGGCCGCATCGAGGCGATCATCCAGTCCATGACCCCCGGCGAGCGCGACAACCCCGCCATCCTGAACTCCAGCCGCAAAAAGCGCATCGCGGCGGGCGCCGGCACGAGCGTGGTCGAGATCAACAAGCTGCTCAAGCAGTTTGAGCTCATGCAGCAGCTCGTGCGCCAGATGTCCGGCAACAGCAAGGCCATGAAGCGCATGAAGCGCGGCGGCCGCGGCGGTTTCGGCGGGCTGGGCAATCTGTTTGGCGGCGGCGGTGGCCGTCCGTACGGATTTTAAGTCAGGTTCCAAGCTCCCGCAGGGAGTTGGAGATACAGAGAACATTGATGGAGGTGAAGATACATGGTCAAGATCAGACTTCGCAGAATGGGCGCCAAGAAGGCTCCCTACTACCGCATCGTGGTGGCGGACTCCCGTTTCGCACGCGACGGCAGATGCATTGAGGAGATCGGCACGTACGATCCGCTGAGCGCGGACAAGAAGATCGTCGTCGACGCCGAGCGCGCCAACTACTGGCTCGCCAACGGTGCACAGCCGACGGATACCGTTCGTGTGCTGCTCAAGAAAGCCATCGCAGCGGAATAAGGAGAGACCCCAAAGATGAAAGAGCTTCTGACCTATATTGTGCAGAACCTCGTGGAAAAACCGGACGAGGTCTCTGTGACCGAGCGCGAGGCCAACGGCGAGACCGTGTTTGAAGTGCGCGTCGCCGACGGCGATATGGGCAAGGTCATCGGCCGTCAGGCCGGATCGTCAAAGAGATCCGCATCCTGATGAAGGCCGTCGCCCAGAGAAAGGGCAAGAAAGTCTCCGTGGAGATCATGGATTGACGCAGGAAACGCGCTGCACCCGTGCAGTGCGTTTTTTGCACCCAACACCCAAAAAGGGGGACCCAACTATGCAAAAACCGTATCTGGAGGCAGGAAAGATCGTCAACACGCACGGCGTGCGCGGCGAGGTGCGCATCCAGCCGTGGGCGGATGACGCGGCGTTCCTGCTCGGCTTCCGGACGTTTTATATCGACGGCGCGCCCGTGCACGTCGCGCACAGCCGCGTGCACAAGGGCATGCTCGTCGTGAAGTTTCAGGGCGTGGACGATGTCAACGCCGCCATGACGCTCAAAAACCGCGTCGTGTCCATCGCGCGCGCGGACGTCACGCTGCCCGACGGGCAGTATTTCCAGCAGGATCTGCTTGGCATCGCCGTCGAGACCGACGCGGGCGAGCCCGTCGGCACCCTGCGCGAGATCCTGGATCTGCCGCGCGGCAGCGTCTACGTCGTGCAGGGCGCGCGCGAGGTGCTCATCCCCGACCGGCCGGAGTTCGTGTGCAGCATCGACCCGGACGCCGGGCGCATGGTCGTGCACCTGATCGAAGGGATGTGAGCGCGTGCGCATCGACATTCTCACCCTCTTTCCAGACACGATGCGCGCCATGCTTGGCGAGAGCATCCTCGGCCGGGCGCAGGCGCGCGGCCTGCTCGACATCCGCTGCCACCAGATCCGCGACTATACCGAAAACCGCCAGAAGCAGGTCGACGACTATCCCTACGGCGGCGGCTGGGGCCAGGTCATGATGGCGCAGCCGCTCAAAAGCTGCCTCGACGCCGCGCTCGCGGACAGCACCGTGCCCGTCGAGCGCCGCCGCGTGATCTACCTCTCCCCGCAGGGGCCGACGTTCACGCAGGCGAAGGCGCGCCAGCTCAAAGCCGACTATGACCAGCTCGTGCTCGTCTGCGGCCACTATGAAGGCGTGGATGAGCGCTTCATCGAGGCGTGCGTGGACGAGGAGCTCTCCATCGGCGACTTTGTGCTCACCGGCGGCGAGCTCGGCGCCATGGTCGTCACGGACTGCGTCTGCCGCATGGTGCCGGGCGTGCTCTCGGATACGGAGTGCTACACCGGCGAGAGCCATTGGGCCGGCCGGCTCGAGTACCCGCAGTATACCCGCCCCGAGACGTGGGAGGGGCCGCACGGTGCCGGAGGTGCTGCGCGGCGGCAACCACGCCGAGATCGCCGCGTGGCGCACGCGCCAGAGTTTGGAGAGGACCCTGCTCAAGCGGCCGGACCTCTTTCAGGAAACACCGCCGACGCCGGACGAGCAGCGCCTGCTCGATAAGATCCGGCGCGACCGCAGCCGCCCGCAGCTGACAGAGCCGCCCATCTGCCGTGCAGCGACGGAGGACGACCTGCCCGCCATCCTTGCCATCGCGCAGCAGGCGCGCAACTACCTGCGCCGCCACCGCGTCGACCAGTGGCAGGGCGCGTACCCGAACGAGGAGACGTTCCGCGCCGACATCGCGGCCGGCACGTGCCATGTGCTCACGTATCAGGGCACCGTTGCCGCCATGTTCACGCTTGCCTTCACGCCGGAGCCGGCCTATGACGCGCTCACGGACGGGCGCTGGCGCTCGGACCGTGACCACGCCGCCGTGCTGCACCGCAACGCCGTCAGCGCCGATTTTCGCGGCACCGGCATGGCCGACCTGCTCATGCAGGAGGTCGAGCGGCTCGCGCGCGAAAGCGGCGCGCACGCCGTCCGCGTGGACACGCACCGGCACAACGGCGCGCAGAAAAAGCTCCTTGAGCGCCACGGCTACCGCTTTTGCGGCAACATCCTCTGCGATGAGCCGGGACATGACCCGCGCCGTCAGGCGTTTGAAAAGCTGCTGAAGTGAGGGGCCTGTGTATGAATCTGACGAACCTTGCGGACATCCGCGCGCTGCTCGCGCGGCACGATTTCCGCTTTTCCAAGTCCCTGGGGCAGAACTTTCTCACCGCGGCGTGGGTCCCGGCCGACATTGCCGACGCCTCCGGCGCGGACGACCGCACCGGCGTGCTCGAGGTCGGCCCCGGCATCGGCTGCCTGACCGAGCAGCTCGCGCAGCGCGCGGCAAAGGTCGTCTCCGTCGAGTTGGACGAGCGGCTGCGCCCCGTCCTGGCTGAGACGCTTGCCGGTTACCCGAACGTGGAGCTCGTCTTTGGCGACGTGCTCGCGCTCGACCTGCCGCAGCTGGTGGCCGAGCGCTTTGACGGACTGCGCCCCGTCGTGTGTGCGAACCTGCCGTATAACGTTACGTCGCCGCTGCTCACGGCGTTTCTCACCGCCGGCTGCTTCGACACCGTCACCGTCATGATCCAGCGCGAGGTCGCGCGCCGCCTGTGCGCCCGGCCCGGCACGGCGGATTACGGCGCGCTGACCGTGTTCGTGCAGTGGCACGCGGAGCCGGAGTTGCTGTTCGACGTGCCGCCGCACTGCTTTGTCCCCGCGCCGAAGGTCACGAGCACCGTCGTGCGCCTGCGCGTGCGCAAAGCCCCGCCCGTCGCGGTGCAGGATGAAAAGCTGCTGTTCACCGTCGTGCGCGCGGCGTTCAATCAGCGGCGCAAGACGCTCATCAACGCGCTCTCGGCCGGTGTGCCCGGCTGCGACAAGGCGCGCGCCGCGGCGGCCGTCGCCGCCTGCGGGCTCGATGCGCGCGTGCGCGGCGAGACGCTCAGCCTCGCCCAGTTCGCCGCTTTGAGCGACGCGCTCGGCAGCGAAATCGGTTAACATAAGCGATACAGGTTGACATAACGAAATCAAACCAGGCCGTTCCACATCCGGAACGGCCTGGTTTTTGTGCTTTTGTCTTGGAAAAAAGTTTACATAATATAGAGAATCAACCGAATGGCATGTGATGGAAAGGTATTTGCGCCGCAGGGGAGCCCGAGGGGGCAAGGCCCGCCTCGAATGGAATCCTGCATTGCCAACCGGCGGCGCGGCAAGAGACGCACATTTCCTCCAGCGCCACCGGTGGTGCTCAGGTCGTCTGACACAAACACCTCATCCGTCACGGCGTGGCCGCCGTGCCACCTTCCCCTCAAGGGGAAGGCTGTCCCGACGTGCCGCACACCGGCAGCGGCGTTCCGGCACCGTGCAGCTTCCGCGGCTGCTCCTTTGCATATGCCCGCCCGCCCGCGCATACTGTGGTAGCAAACCAGAACCGGGAGGGGAGCCTATGCCATACGAGGACAAGAAGGCCGCGCCGCAGCGCCGGCCGCACGCGGTCACGCTCGACGAGCGCAGCCATCTGACCGTCACGGGCGTGGACGAGGTCGTGCGCTTTGACGACATGGAGGTGTCCATGCGCACGTCGCGCGGGGATGCTCACCGTGCACGGCGAGGGGCTGCGCGTCGGCCGGCTCGCGATCGACACGGGGGAGCTGGCCATCGACGGCGCGTTTGACGCGCTCGACTACACGGAGGAGACGGCGTCCGGCGGCGGCTTCTGGTCGCGCCTGTTCGGCGGATGAGCCTGCACCCGCTCGCCCAGCTCGGGCAGCTGGCGCTGGCGCTGGGGCTCGGCGCGGCGCTCGGGCTGCTGTTCGACGTGCTGCGCGTGCCGCGCCGCCATGCGCGCCGGGCCTTTACCCGCGCGGTGCTCGACACCGTGCTTTGCCTGAGCGTGGGCCTTGTCGTGTTCGCCTTCGGCATGGCGGCCGGCTCCGGGCAGGTGCGCCTGTTCATGTTCCTTGCCATCGCAGCCGGCTGGACGGGCTATTTTGCCTGGGTCAGCGGGCAGGTTTTTCCGCCGCTGGAGAAATTTGCACGCCGCTGCGCGCAAAAAACGCGCAAAATCACGGCCCCCGGACGAAAAATCGCAAAAAAAGTTTGGATTTTTGCAAAAAAACGCTTCCAAAATCGCAGCAGATGTTTTAGAATAGACTGTATTACTGGAAGCAGATACGATCCGGGGGGAGGTTCTGCAGACTGTGAAATTCAAAAAGGCAAGCATCTTTACGAAACTGGTCATCGCGGTGCTGATGGTGTACGCGGTCATCAGTCTGTTCATGGTGCACCGGCAGACCCGGCAGCTTCAGGACCGCGCGGCGACGCTGCAGCAGCAGGTGTCCGAGATGACCCAGTCCAACGCCGAGCTGCAGTATCAGATCGACCACAGCGAGGACGACGACATGATCGAATCGGTCGCGCGCGAAAAGCTCGGTCTGGTCAAGCCCGGTGAAAAGATTTTTTACGACACGAGTGATTGAGCAAGGAGAAACGAACCGTATGCAGGTGGAAGTCGGAGCAGTTGTGGAGGGTACCGTCACCGGTATCACGAAGTTTGGCGCGTTTGTGAGCCTGCCGGACGGCAGGAGCGGTCTGGTGCACATATCCGAGATCGCCAACACCTACGTCAACGACGTCAACGAGTTTTTGAAGCTGGGTGACAAGGTGAAGGTGCGTGTGCTGGCCGTAACGCCGGATGGGAAGATCAATCTGTCCATCAAGAAGGCGGAGCCGGCGCCCGAGCGCCCGAACAACCGTCCGATGGGCGGCCGCCCGGGTGGCAATCGCCCCAACAACGGCACACCGCGTGCACCGCGCCAGAACCGTCCGGCGCAGCCGGCGGGGCAGGTCAGCGGCCCGAGCGGGGACGCTGCGTTTGAAGACCGGCTCAAGCAGTTCATGCAGGAGTCGGACAGCCGCATGGCCGGCAACCGCCTCTATAGCGACCGCACGCGCGGCCGCCGCCGCGGCAGCGGCCGCGGCTGAGCGCCCAAACCGCATATCCGAGCAGCAAAAAGCTGCGGCCAACAGGCCGCAGCTTTTTTTTATGTTCCGCTGATGCTCAGCGGCCGCAGATATCTTATCCGAACAAAACACAGAACCGACCACCGGCACGCACCGTTGGGCTCCGATTGCCCTCGGCTGCGCACGCCGACGCCGGTCCTGCAGCAATGGAAGCGCTTGCAGAAAGGCAAGCATACATACATAATGAGCATACTTCGTTATGCTTGCCAAGAAATTCCGCCGAAAAGAAGGCGTTCAGAAATTTAGAAAATGCACCTGCCGCTTGTACGCCAGGTGCGAATGTAGTATCATCGTTTTGCAGGAATCGACTGGATTCCGCACAAATCGGCAGTTTCGTCATCTGCTCTTTCACGGGAGGAGTCAACCATGCAGGTCTACTTGAGTGAACACATCGCGCCGTCGGCGTATGCAAGGCTTGCGCGCCATTTCGAGATCGTGGACAATTTCGACCACCCTGAGCAGCTCGCTGCCATGATCATCCGCCGCGCGGTTGTGCCGCGCTCGGTCATCGCGCGCGCGCCGAACCTGAAGGTCATCGCCATGCATGGCGTCAGCCGCGACACGATCGACACCGAGGCCGCCGCCGAGTACGGCGTGCCGGTGCCGAATGTGCCGGGCCTCGGCGCACCGGCCGTCGCGGAGCTGGCCGTGGCGCAGCTGCTGGCACTCAACCGGCAGCTGAAATTCGTCAACAACGGCCTGTGCGCCGGGCGCTTCGACCACTTCGGCGCGGAGGAATTCGTCTGCCACGAGATGACCGGCCGCACGCTCGGCCTCGTCGGCACGGGCAACATTGCCCACCGCGTGGCGGATATCCTGCGCGCGGCCTTCGACGTGCGCGTCCTGTGCTGGAATCCGCGCCGCACGGCCGCCGAGTGCGCCGCCTGGGGCTATGAGCAGGTCAACACCCTGCCGGAGCTCTTCCGCCGCTCGGACTTCGTGAACGTGAGTATCACGCTCTGCGACGAAACGCGCGATCTCATTGCCGCGCCCGTGTTCGCCGCCGCGAATCCGGACCTGCTGCTCGTCAACACCTCGCGCGGCGGCATCGTCAACGAGCACGATCTCTATGTCGCCCTCACCACGGGGCAGATCCGCGCCGCGGCGAGCGACGTGTTCGTGCACGAGCCCCCGGCGTGTGATGACCCGCTCATCCATCTGGATAACTTCATCGCGACCTTCCACATCGGCGGCAGCACCTACGAGTCGCTCGAGCGTGTGAGCAACCGCGCCGTGGACTACGTGTTTCAGTACACCGGTGTGCCGGAGCAGAAGGAAGTCATAGGATCCTGACGGGGTCTCCCCGGTGTAAGGGCCGCGGCAGAAAGCCCCGGAGCATTTCTGCTCCGGGGCTGCCTACCGGTTTATCTGCCAAGCGGCATTACTTGATAAAACCATTGCAGAAGGTCCTTAAGCCAGTCGAACAGCTTGCTGTAACCCATCTGATCGTTCATCGTATATTCCTCCTTTCACAGATTTTTCTGCCGGGCCGGCCGGCTATGTGTAAAAGCCCCGGAGCATTTCTGCTCCGGGGCGGCTGCAAACCAGATCAGTCGATCGGCATGGTCAGGGAGTTTGCAATCTCCTGCACGATTTCCTGTGCTTCGTACTCCTTGCAGATGCCGAGAATTTTCGCAGTCAGTTCCAGAGCGCCATACAACATAGTCCGTTTACCCCTTTCGTCAGATTTCCAATGCCGCCGCACACATTCGGCGACACCGGATGGTTGATATTACCGGTTACAAGGCCATAATACCTGAAAAACAGGAAAAACGCAACGGACAAATAACGAAGAATGTAACGCTTAGCTGAAATTCGCAACCGTTTGTCATTTTTTTCGTACCACCGGCGGCTGCAGCCGTTTTCTGTGCGCTTCGATGCTGCGGGCTGTGTAGGGCACGCGGGAAGCATCCGTTTTTCCGACAAAAAAATCCCGGAGCCGAAGCTCCGGGATTTTTCTATGCTGTTTTTACATGGCGAGCCAGTTCGGCAGCGCATCGGAGATCGCATCAACGATCGCCTTCGCCTTCTCTTCGCCGCACTTGCCGAGGATATCGGAAGCGATGCCAAGACCAGTCTGAATAAGACCCATGTTACTTTACCCCTTTCGTAAGATTTCCAACGCCGTCCCACACAATAGACGACATCGGATGGTTGGTATTGCCGGTTACAAGATGTATTATAGCAAAAAACGGTCAAAACGCAACGGACACATATATGCTATGTGTAACATTATGTAACGTTTTGAGTGAAATTGTTAAGAGCGGCAGCGCAGATTTGTTTTCAAATGCCATATTTGTTACATAACCTGACATTTCGACACCGGTATGGATAAAACTGCACTGGTTGTCCGTTCTCACGGGTGAAATCGGCGTTATGGAAACCAATTTTCCACATTGCCAACAGAGTTTTCAACATAAATGCAGTGCAATTAACGAAGTTATGTTAACACTAAGCCGATTTCCGCCGCCTGCTCCGGCCTTCACTGCGGCTCTGCAGGTCGGGCACATGTGTCCGCTGCTGCCGCACATTTTCTGCCCGGCGGCCGCCGGCTGCGCACAAAAAACCCCGGGAGCACACGGCTCCCGGGGCGGATGGTGATGCAGTTTGCGTGCCGGCTCACTGGCCGATGAGCTGGCAGTAGCGCATGATGATGGCCGAGGCCTGCGCGCGCGTGGCGCTGCCCTGCGGGGCAAGGTAGGTCACGCCGTAGGATTCGATGCCGGAGATCAGGCCGTTGCCGACGGCCCAGTTCATGGCGGCGTAGGCCCAGTTGGCGACGCTGCCGGCGTCGGGGAACTGGCCCAGCGACGTGCCGCCGCCGGTAAACGCGGGCGCGTACTTGGCGGTGTAGCCATAGAGGATGACAGTCATCTGCTCGCGGGTGATGTCAACGTTCGGGGCGAACGTGGTCGCGCTCGTGCCGGCGACGATGTCGTTGGCGTAGGCCCAGGCGACGGCCTCGTAGAACCAGTCGCCGGGTGCAACGTCCGTGAACGGCAGGTAGTAGTTGCCGTAGTCGGTCGTGTCACCGGAGAGGTTATAGAGGATCTGCACGATCTGGGCGCGCGAGCAGACCGCGTTCGGGGAGAACGTGCCCACGCCGGTGCCGACCATGAGGCTGCGGCGCACGCAGTAGTCAATGCCCTCGTGCGACCAGTCGGCCGGGCCGGCCACGTCACGGAAGCCGTAGCTCGGGCAGCTCGTGCCGCCGGGGCAGACGGTGCTGCCGCCGGTGGGCGGGATGACCTCTTCCTTCGTCTGGCCGCAGATGGTGCAGGTGTAGGTGCGCACGCCGGGGGTGGTGGCGGTCGGCGCCGTGGTCACTTTGCCCGCGTCCCACTTGTGCGTGTGTGCGCCCGTGGCGGGGATGACCTCGGTCTTGACCTCGCCGCAGACGGTGCAGGTATAGGTGCGCACGCCGGGGGCGGTCTCGGTCGGCTCGGTGGTTACCTTGCCGCTGTCCCACTTGTGGCCGAGCGCGGGCTTGCTGTTGCGCTTTTCGGTCGCGCCGCAGCCGCTGCAGGTATAGAGGTCATAGCCGTCCGCCGTGCAGGTGGGTGCCACGGTCCTGGTGAACCGATAGTCGTGCGCACCCGTTGCGGGGATGGTCTCGGTCCGGGTCGCGCCGCAGACGGCGCAGGTGAACGTGCGCACGCCCGGCTCGTTCTCGGTCGGCTCCGTGGTCACGGTGCCGTTATCCCAGGTGTGCTCGCCGGTGGCGGGGATCTCCTTGGTCGAGATGACCTCACCGCAGTTGGAGCAGATGGTGTCGACGCGGCCGGCCTCGCCGCAGGTGGCGGGCACGGTGTTCTCGTGCGTGCCGTAGCCCGTGTGCAGGCACGCGCCCTTGCTGCTGACGGTGTAGCCCTGCCACTTGCCGTCCGCGTCGAGCGTCCAGCCGTAGACTGGGTCGGGGTTATAGTGGATGGTGACGATAGCGGGCTCGAAGCTGTGCGCTTCCGAGTTGCCCGGCTCGACCGTCGGGGCCGCGCCGTAGCAGCGCACGTCCCCCAGCGCGGTGCAGCCGGTAAACGCGTTGTGGCCGACGCTCGTCACGGTACCGGGCAGCTTCATGTCTTTCAGCGCGGTGCAGCCGCGGAAGCAGTCCTCGGGAATGGCGGTCACGCCCGCAGGGATGGTCACATCCGTCAGCGCGGTGCAGCCGGTGAAGGCGGACGCGCCGATCTCGGTCACCGTCTCGGGGATGGGCGCTGCGGTGAGCGCCTTGCAGCTTTCAAACGCAAGATCGCCGATGGCGGTCACGGTGCCGGCGTATTTGACGTTCAGCAGCTTCGTGCAGTCGGCAAAGCACTTGCCGGGCACGGCCGTGATGGCGGCGGGCAGAGTGGTGTTCGTGAGGCTGGTGCAGGTGTCAAATGCGCCGCGGCCGAGGCTCTGCAGCCCGTCGGGCAGCGTGACGGCGGTCAGCCCGTCGCCCGCGAGACCGAAGTCGCCGATCTCGGTCACACCCTTGGGGATGGACATACCCGTGAGCTTGGAGCACATGGCGATGCCGTAGCGGCCGATACGCGTCACGCTGTCGGGCAGCGTGATCTGCGTGGCGGCCGGCAGCAGGAACAGCGCGTAGTTGCTCACGTTTGTGACGCCGTCTTTGATGACAACCTTTTTCAGCTCTCCCTCGAGCTTGAAGTTGCCGAAACTCGTGAGCATACCCAGCGCCTCATAGTTCCACCACGGCGCAAGGTTGCCGTTGGGGAAGTCAAAGTCGGGCATGGCGCCGTTACCGGAGATGGTCAGCGTCTTGCCGCTGATCACGCCTGTGGTGACCTCCCAGTGCAGGCAGTTGTTCTCACCGAAGTCACCCTCCGTGGCGGCGGTGGCGAAGCTGTTGAGAATGGCGTCCGTGTCGAGATCGGGGATCTCAAACTCTTCTTTGAACTGTTCGATCTTCTCTTTGATGAGCCGTTCGGCAACCTCTTTTTTCAGATCGTCGATTTTGCTGGCCGATGCGTTCACGGTCAGGCCGGAGAACAGTCCCACGACCAGAACCAGACACAGTGCCAGCGAGAGCACGCGCTTTTTCATCGTTTCTTCCTCCTTTGTTGTGATGCGTGTGTACAACCGTAATACCTGTCTGTCGTGAATATACCATATAAGCGGGAAAGTGTGCAATGGGGATTTCCAGAAAAAACGTTTTGAGCGTTACATTTTGTTGCATTTGTGTAAATAAAATGTGCATTTTTTCGCGCCCATGCGCGCACGACCCGTTGCAAAAGCGGGGCGCGTCCTGTATACTTGCTGTGTAGACATATTTCCCCGTATGTCCATTCCAGGAGGGAGGAACCATATGAAAAAACGAGTGTTGTCGCTGCTGCTGTGCTTTGTGCTCGCAGCCGGATTGCTGAGCGTGTGCGCCCCGCCGGCGCAGGCGGGCACGATCGCGGGTGCGTTCGAGCAGTTCATCAAACAGCCCGGCCAGATCAAAAATCTCTTCGGCAATGAGGTCGCCCATGGCGATTGCGGCCCCGCCGGGGATGAGGCCAGCGTACATTATAAAATTTACGAAGTCACGAACCCCACGGTCGTGCAGGACAACCCCTTCCTGCAGCAGATCTGGCAGATCCACGACTATCGCGAGGACGCGCAGTATTACGGCGTGTATATCTTCGGCGACGGCCCGATGGCGGACTACGCGGTCAAGGGTCAGAAAGCCCCGTGGATGGGCAACGTGGAGGTCACGGAGTATAACGACAAGGGGCAGAAGCTCGGCACGACCGTCGTGGAAAACCTCGGCGAGGACTATCTCGTCCTGGCCTACATCGCCGGTGCGACGGATGAGGAGTGGAACGGCCGCACGGAGCACTACACCGGTGTGCCGAACGTCGGCAACTGCGCCTTCAAGGACTGCCAGTACCTGACGTGCATGTTCCTCAATGACGACATTACCACCATCGGCGACCATGCGTTTTATGCGGACGAGTACCTCTCGGCCATCAACATGCCGCGCGATCTTGAGCTCATCGATAAGTACGCCTTCTACGGCTGCGACACGCTCACCTTTGTGCGCGCGGGCGCCTGCAGCCGCCTGCGCCGCATCGAGGACCATGCGTTCTACAGCTGCACCATGCTCGCCGAGCTGCGCCTGCCGAACGGCCTGACGTACATCGGCCCGTGGGCCTTTGCCTGGGACCGCATCCTCGGTCAGGAGGACACGACGCTCGGCCTGCCGTCGAGCCTGCAGACGATCGGTACGGGCGCGTTCGCGTTCGTCAACCACCACAAGAACCTCAACATTCCGGCCAACGTCACGAGCATCGGTGACTACGCGTTCATGTGCGATTATTATATGAACAACCTCACCTTCAGCCCCGGTGACAAGCCCCTCACGATCGGCAAGGCCGCGTTCTTCGGCGACAACCATATGAAGACCGTCGACCTCTCCAACCGCGTCGCGCAGATCGACAAGTGCGCCTTTGCCGGCTGCGAGATGCTCGAGGAAGCCTACTTCGGAGACAGGATCGACACGATCCAGGACCGTGCCTTCACGAGCCTGGATAATGCCATGAAGATCCTCGTCGAGGGCGTGCTCAACGGCATTCTCCGTCCGGACGATACTGACCAGAACGCCGATCAGGCCGGAGACATCAGCACGGCCTTCAATATGATCGCAAAGGTCACGAAGCTCAAGCGCGCCGTCTTCAAAAACGACCCCGCCAAGAGCATCTACGGCGCGGCGGATTCCAACCGTTCCTTCCCGGATGACTGCGTGGTCTACTATCCGCAGGGCAGCCATACCTGGTCCGCCGAGCTGAAGGACGACGGCACGTGGCAGGGCTACAAGACCGGCCTCTGGCACGGTGACCACATCGCCCAGTTCGCCGACACGGTCGTCGCCCCCACCTGCACGGAGCAGGGCTATACGCACCATGTCTGCACGGTGAAGGACTGCCCCTATGACCCCGTGGACGACACGTTCGTTTCCGCCACCGACCACACCTGGGTCAAGACGCAGACAAACCCGCCCTCCTGCACCGCGCAGGGCACGGCGTTTTATAAATGCTCGGCCTGCGGCGCGACCCGCACCGAGAAGATCGCGGCCCTCGGCCATGACCTGAGCCGCTGCGACCTCGTCCCGGACGCCACGTGCACGCAGCCCGGCCGCGCTGTCGGCACCTGCGCGCGCTGCGGCGTGAAGATCGATGAGGTCATCCCCGCCAAGGGCCATGACTACAGTTATAAGTCCGCCTCCAGCACCGAGCCGACCTGTACCGAGTCCGGCCGCTACAAGGGCACCTGCCCGGTGTGCGGTAAGGATTATAACGACACCATCCCCGCCCTCGGCCACGACTGGGGCGAGTGGGTCGTCACGCAGGAGCCGACGTACACGACCACCGGCTACCGCTATCACCTCTGCGCCCGCTGCAACACGCGCGAGGGCGAGGACATCCCGAAGCTGCATACCCACACGTGGGATGCCGGTGTCGTGACGCAAAAGCCCACCGCGACGGAGCCCGGCGTCAAGACCTTCACCTGCACCATCTGCGGCGAGACCAAAACGGAGCCCATCCCCGCCACCGGCGTGCCGGATGTCTGCCCCGGCGGCCCGACCTGCCCGGGCTACGCCTTCCGCGACATGCCCGTGCCCACCGACTGGGCGCATGAGGGCCTGGATTACTGCATCTATCATGGCTATATTGCAGGCACCTCGGCCAGCACCGTCTCGCCGAACGGCGTGTGCACGCGTGCCCAGCTCGTGAGCATCCTCTACCGCGTGCAGGGCGAGCCCACGACCGTCAAAGGCTATGAGCTTTCGAAGCTCCGCGCCCCGTTTGATGACGTGCCGCGCGGCCAGTGGTATACCGACGCCATCTGGTGGGCGAAGCTCATGGGCGTCGTCGCCGGCACGAGCGCCACGACTTTTGACCCGGAAGGGGAGATCACGCGCGAGCAGCTCGCCGTCATCCTTTATAACTACACGAAACAGTTCGCGCCCGGCAGCCTCACGGCGACCGGCTCGCTCGCCGGCTTCCCGGATGCGGCCAGCGTCTCGTCCTGGGCGCGTACGGAGATGGCCTGGGCCGTCGGCAACGGCCTCATCTCCGGCACCGGCAGCGGCAGTGTTGCCTACCTCACCCCGCAGGGCAGCGCCACGCGCGCACAGGTCGCAGCCATCCTCATGCGCTTTGAGCAGGCCATGGCCTGAGCGCAGACCCCATCACGCACAAATCCCCGGAAGCAGTTTGCTTCCGGGGATTCCTTTTTTTCGTACAGTTTACATAACTTTATGCCAGACGGCGTATCGCAGAATTCTTAGAACTGAACCGGCGCTAGAGTTTACATAACGCTTATCCCTTGCGCCCGCGCAGCATCGCCGCGATCGTCACGGCGTTGTAGCCGCTCTGCTGCCAGAGATCGTCGGGCACGGTGCCGCCGTTGCGCAGGATGAGCGTGATCTGCCGCCGCGCCTCGCTGCGCGCGGCCTTTTCCGCCTTCTCCTGCGCGGCTGCGTCCTTCTCGGCCGTGTCCTTTTCGTCCTTGGCCTTCTTGTCGGCGGCGGCCCTGGCGTCGGCGAGGGCCTTGGCCTGCTGCTGCACCTTGCTGTCCGCGCGGGTGTAGTCCGCGTCGTCCATGTCGAGCAGCGCGGCGATCTGCGCCTTCGTCACACTGTCGCGGCTGTCGGCCGCGTCGAGCAGGCTGTCGATGGCACTCAGGCGCGTCCTGCGCTCGCCGCTGTAGCGCTCGTAGGCGAGCTGCGCCAGCTCCGGCAGCTTGCCCGCGAGCATTGCGCGGTAGTACCCGCCCGCCTGCTGAGAGGCCGCAACGGCCGCCGTCGATGCCTGCCCGCCCGTCAGCGCGGCCGCCGTGCCGAGGGCGTTGGCCGCCGCGAGATCGGCCTGCCGCTCGTACTGCTGCCGGTAGGCGGCGTAGAGCTTGTCCGATGCCGGGTCGTAGTCAAATTCCTCACCGAGCAGCGTGTCGAGCATCCGGTCGATGCGGTCTCGCTGCCCGGTCGTGCCGCGCTCAGACAGCAGCGTCTCTGCCTCGCGGCGGTGCGTGCCGTCATAGTCCGGCACGTCCTCCACCGGCAGGTACTGCAGGTAGTCGTTCGTCTGCTCCTGATCGGCCATGCCTTCGCCGCGGATCTTCGCGTTGCGCTGCTGCTCGTAGATGGCGGCGGCCGCGTTGTCGCCGCGCTGGGCCGCCCGCTCCATGAGCGCGGCGTAGTCGGTGTCCTTGTCGTATTTGTATTTTGTCGCCATAGGTTCTCCTTTCCTCAGTGCTGCGGTCCGGCGGCGGTCTCCGTGCGCGTGAGCGACAGCAGCCGCCACGCCCCCGTACCTGTCAGCCGCAGGCGAAAGTGGTCGCACCGGCGCGGCAGCACCGGCAGGTTGACGGAGCGCTTTCCGCCCGCCGTCACGGCCGCGAGCGTGTGCCACTGTCCGTCGGAGTCATACTGCACCGCCGCCGTGATGCTTGTGCCCGCTTCCGCCTCCAGCCGCAGCTGTACGCGCAGCAGGCGCTTGCAGTCCGGGCTGCCGCTGACGAAGTCGCCCGTCTCGAGCAGACTCTGCATCTGTGCCGTGCTGCCGGTTCCGAAGCGCCAGACGCCGCTGGCATCCTGCGCGTAGAGCGCGCCGCCGCGCCGGGCAAAGGCGCGCGCGTGAAAATCGTCCTCGCGGCTCCACAGGCCGCTGCGCGTGTCGTATGCGAACAGGTGCCAGGCGTTTTTCTCGTCGCGCGCCGAGAGATACCAGCGCGTGCCGTCCGTGCCCGCCGCTCCGTCCGAGAGCGTGCGCCCGAGCGTGTCGCCGATGCGCGTCGGCCGTCCGCCCGCCGTGCGCGCCGGCCCGGCGGGGGAGAGATAGTAGAGCGTCTCTGCTGCCGTCACGAGCGTGCGGCCGGAGCCCTGCTCCGCGCCGAGCGCGGCCGAGGCCACCAGCTGGAAGTTGTCCGGTCTGGTTCCGTAGAGCCGCCAGAGCCCCTCCGGCTTGAGAAACACGACGCCGCTGCCCGTCGCCGCGCAGCCGGAAAAATCGCCCGGCGCGCCGACGTCCACGCTCCACGCCGCCGTGGCGACCGCGCCGTTTTCGTCTGCCTCGTACCAGAACCAGCTCAGCGGGTCACCGAGCTTTGTGCACCACACGGTGTCCTGCGCGCACGCCCAGAGCCGGTTGCCGTAGCTGCACGCGTGCTGCGCGTCGGGGATGCGCCGCGTGATCGTCACGCCGCTGACCGTACCCGAGCCCACGAACGTGTTCGGGTCGAAGATCAGCTTTGCGCCGTCAATACCGCGCAGAATGTACGTGCCGTTATTGCGCGCGTCGCCGAAGCCGCTGAGCGTCACGGCATCGCCGGTGCGAAAGCGCGTGCCCGCGCCGTCGGCCTGCAGCACGTTCGCGCGCCCGGCGTCGCCGGTGTCGTCGCTGCTGCCGAGCGTCACCGTGCCGGTCCAGCTCGGCTCGGCGCTGCCGAATGTGCCGTCCGCCGGCCGGAACCAGATCTTGTCCGGCCAGATGAGCACCGTGCCGCCGAGCTCGGCGAACACTTTCGCCGTGTCCGTGAGTGTGCAGCCCGGCACGGCCTCACCGTTATGATACAGCGCCGTGCCCGCGCACCAGAGCAGCCCGTCCCCGGCCGCGAACAGGCCGTTCGGCTGCCCGGTGGACGGGTAGCTGAGCGTGCGGCCCGGCCGCGTCGCGAACAGGGGGCTGTCGGCTGCCGAGCCGTTGATCATTTCGTAAATGCCGCCCTCGGGGCAGGCTGGCCGGTGGTCGTAGCCGCCGAAGGCGGTCTGCACGTGCCGGACAGCGGCCATGCTCCGCGGGAATGTGGGTAGATGCATGCCTTGCCTCCTTACAGATCGAGCGGCTGCCCGTTGTGATACAGCGTGCCGCACAGGTCGATCTTACCGGCCGAGAGCTTCAGCTCCGGCACATCGCCGCGCGTCGCGGAGATCACTGCGCCGCTCTTGTGAAAGATGAGATATTTGCGCTCGAGGCTGTTCTCGCTGCCGATGTGCAGCGTGTCGGCCACGGTCGTGATGCCGTTGAGGTCGATCTTATCGGCCGAGAGCGTGACGCTGCTGCCGCCGTTGTTGATGGCGGCGACGATGGACGCCGCGTTCACGCCGTCGGCGTCGGCCACGAGCGCGATGCGCGCGCCCTGGTCGCTCACGGTCTGTTCGAGCGCGGCGACATTGCCCTCGGCCGACGTTAGGCGCACATTCAGGGCGTCGGCATCAAGGCTCAGCTGCGCGATGTCGCCGTCGGCCCCGTCGATGCGCGCATGGATCGGCGAGACGAGCCGCGAAAGCGCCACGGCGTTGAAGTTTTCCGCGCCGAGGTTTGCCAGCGTGTACTGCAGCGCCTCGAGCAGGCGCGGCACAGTCTCCTCGAGCGCTGCGAGCCGCTGCTCCACGGTCTCATGCCCGGTGCGCTCCGGCAGCGGAAAGTCCAGCGGGGAAAAGTCCGTCATGTGTCACCGTCCCCTCCGCCGCGCTGCGACACGTCCGCGCGCAGCACGGCAATGGCCCGCACGAGAAATTGCGGCAGCGGCGCGCCGAGCGCCCCGGCGTTTTCAATCACGCTGCCGAGTTCCGTCAGCAGGTACCACGCCGTCACGAGCGGGCACAGCAGCACGTCATACTGCACGCCCAGCCCCGGTACGCTGCCGAGCAGCGCCCGCAGCGCAAAGTCCAGCAGCGCCGCCACGAGCACGCCGGCCACGCTGCCGGCCTTGTGCCACAGCCCCTCGCGGGCGCGGCGGCTGCTCCACGTGCCCGCGTGCAGGGCCGCAGCGCTGCCGGTGGCGTAGTCGAGCACCATGGCCAGAAACCAGGCAGCTGCCAGCCAGCCTGTCCAGCCCCAGAATGCCGTCAGCGCCGCGGCGGCCGCAGAAGCAGCCGCCTTGATCGTTGTGAGTCTGTCCATTTATGTCTCCTTTGCTTCGTCGATCATCCGCTGGCACACGATCATCGCGCGCAGCATATCCTCCGACAGGTCGAGCTTACCGTTAGCATCCCCCTGCAATACGCCCTCGCACACCATGCGCTGCAAGTCGCCGCGCGCCCATTCGGGCACATCGTCAATCGTGTTATACCGTGTCATATTCTCGTCCTCCGTGTCTGTATTTTTTGCGGCCATCGCGGCCGCGACGTCGCACCGAAATCCGTCCATGGTGTAGCCCATGCCGTATGTATTCCACAGATATTCCGGGTCGGCGTGGTTGCTGGCCACGCCGCGCCGGTGTCCCTCCGCGTGGCCGATGATGACGCCGTCCGCCAGCGGATCAAGCCCAAACTGCGTGCACAGCTGTGCAAACAGCTCAACCGCCGCGCGGTACGTACCGGTGATCTGCTCCGCCGCCTCGGCGTAGGACATATCAGCCGCCGGTTCGGTCATCTCCACGCCGATGTGCGTGCCGTTGGCCGCGCCGCCGCAATGCCAGCCGCGCATCTCCCACGGCAGCGTCTGGTATATCGTGCCGTCTGCCTGTACGAACGCGTGTACGCAGACCGACTGCCCGCCCGGCTGGTACTGGTCAAAGTACCGCGCCAGCGCGGCGGCGCTCGGCTGCGGCGTACCGATGCTGTGCAGCATCAGCCCCTGCGGGCGCAGCGGCGCACCTACCTGATAGCACTTGTTCCCGGTCGTGAATACTTCGTTGATGTGCATGGTTTGTCCTCCCTATCCTTATGCGATCTCGTGCGATTTCACATTCACAGTCAGCCCGCTTGCCTGCGCCGTCACAGTGTACTGCGTGATGTTGGTGGTGTCACCGCCGACGTCCGTATGGATAAACTTCAAGACGCTCTTGTCGGTTTCATTTCTGGCGTTAGAGGCTATGATATCAGGCGTATTTGCAACGGACAGTTTAATCTGACGACCACGCTCGATTGCCTTGCGGATATCAGTATATGCAGCGCCAGTGGCCTGACCATTGGCGTAGGTGAGCGTCAGCGGAAGAGAAACAGCGTGGTCATCCACATACTGCTTGATTGTCTTGTTCTGCACGGGGTTGGTAGATGTGTCCGACATGGCGTCGTCCACGGTCACACCGCCGCCACCACTTGCAACCTTGCTGTCCACGTATCCCTTTGTCGCAGCATAGTTGTCCGTGCCAGTGCCCGTCGGGGTGCGAAGATTTGCAATCGCTACTGGCGCATTTTCGTTTACATCTTCCAGCCTGATTTCTGCGTGTTTTTCTCCGATGTCAATCGTGCTCAGATACACACCGGCCGAGTCTGTGGCCCTCTCCTTGCGAATCATAACCGGCGATGTAAGGATTGGAGTGAACGCACTCGCCGCGTCAACATTCTCCCTCGCCTGTGCCTTCTGTGCGTCAGTGAGCGTCTGCGCCGCGTCGTATCGCACCGCCCTGCCATCTACATACGCCTTAGTAGCCGCGTCGTCATCCTCGGTCGGCGATGCCACTTTCAGGCGGGCAATTGGCGACACACCAGTCATGGGGTCCGAGCCGTGCGAAATACGTCCAACGTCAGAGCCCGCTTTCTCAAAGTGGATGCCTGTGTCCGTGCTCGTCCTGCCAGTAGATACAGACCCCTCAGCGCTGACTGTAAGCCCAACGCTCAAATGACCCGAAATTTCGCCCCCCTGTGTTGACAACTTACTATCCAGCGCCGCCTTGACGGCCTTGTTCTGGACAGGGTTGGTAGATGTGTCAGACATGGCGTCGTCGACGATGGTCTTGGTCGCGCCGTCCTCCACGCCGTCGAGTTTGGCCTTATCCGCAGCAGACATTAGACCTGCCGCACCGGTTGTCGCTTCCGCTGTGCTGGCTTTTCCGTCCAATGCGGTCTTGACGGTTTTGTTCTGGACAGGGTTCGTACTGGTCTCGTCAAGCGTTGCGTCCACGATGGTCTTCGTTGCGCCCGCCTCGATACCACTCAGTTTGCTGTAGTTGGCAGCCGTCATCAGGCCATCGCGCTTGCTGGTCGCGGGCAGCGTGACCCCGCTCAGCTGCTCAAAACGGCGCGCAATTATGCCATTCTCCACGGCGTTTTTGGATTCAGTGTCCAGCGCGTCATCGACAGGGAAGATAGATTCTTTGGTGCGCAGCGCATAGGCTCCGTCCACGACCTGAATCAGCATCGTATCGTTTTTGACACTGACCGGGGGCAGGGAACCGCGGCTGTCGATGTACTTCATGACCACCTTGTTCTGCACAGGGTTGGTAGATGTGTCAGACATGGCGTCGTCGACGGTGGTCTTGGTCGCGCCGTCCTCCACGCCGTCCAGTTTGACCTTATCCGCGCTCGACATCAGGCCGTTGGCGGACGTGGTCGCCGCCGCCGTGCCCGCTTTCGCGTTCAGCGCCGCCGTCACGGTCTTGTTCATGATCGCTGCCGTGGACACCGGCGACAGCGTGTCGTCCACGTCCACATCCTTGGCGTGCGCCTCAACGGTGTCGAGCTTGCGCTTATCCGCCGCCGACATCAGGCCGTCGGATTTCTGCGTTGCGGCCGCTTTGTCCGCCTTCGCGTTCCAGGCTGCCATTTTTCCCGCCGTGATGCCGTCAAGCACCGCAAGATTTTTGTGCGTGTGCCGTGCCTTGGTGTTGGCGG
>VOFG01003844.1_pt1 | contig 25590 bp, 18 predicted proteins | sample 5384171 | NCBI WGS metagenome assembly VOFG01 (sample SAMN12384726, study PRJNA508395) | human gut metagenome | isolation source: healthy gut F | host: Homo sapiens | reverse complement strand
CGAGCGCCAGTATGACGATAAGGAGCATCGTCAGCGGATTGCGCTGCACGAAGCCCACCAGGGAGTCGATGATTGCCAGTATGAAATTCATTCCGATTTCGGTTTACATCTCCACAAAGGTATGGAAAATTATGCGTATTTCAATTAAATGTCGTAAATTTGGCGTCTGGAAACGAAAAACAAATCACAATCCCATATGTTAACTCCCCTCACCGCCATCTCGCCCGTCGACGGGCGTTACCGTAATAAAACGGAGAAATTAGCCGATTATTTTTCGGAGCAGGCCCTCATCCGCTACCGCATCCGCGTCGAAGTGGAATACTTCATCGCCTTGTGCGAACTGCCGCTGCCGCAGCTGACCGGCATCGACCGCTCGAAATTCGCCGCCCTGCGCGCGCTCTACCTCGATTTCTCGGACGCCGATGCCCGGCGCGTGAAGGAGATCGAGTCGGTGACCAACCACGACGTAAAGGCCATCGAGTACATCATCAAGGAGAAAATGGACACCCTCGGGCTGGAGGCCTATAAGGAGTTCGTGCATTTCGGCCTCACGTCGCAGGACATCAACAACACGGCCATTCCGCTCTCGCTCCGGGAGGCGATGACAGGCGTCTACTACCCCGTCGTCGAGGAGGTCCGCGACGCTTTGGCGTCGTTCGCCGAGCAGTGGCGCGAGGTTCCGATGCTGGCGCGCACGCACGGGCAGCCCGCCTCGCCGACCTCGCTGGGCAAAGAGTTTTCGGTATTCGTCGAGCGGCTCGAAAAGCAGTTGTTCATGCTCCACGACATCGCCGTTCCGGCCAAGTTCGGCGGCGCCACGGGCAACTTCAACGCCCACCGCGCAGCCTACCCCGAAATCGACTGGGTGGCTTTCGCCAACCGATTCGTGAACGAGACGCTGGGGCTGTGCCGCTCGCAGTACACCACGCAGATCGAGCACTACGACAACCTGGCGGCGATCTTCGACAACATGAAGCGCATCGACACCATTCTCATCGACCTCTCGCGCGACATGTGGACCTACATTTCGATGGAGTACTTCAAACAGCAGATCAAGGCCGGGGAGGTCGGCTCGAGCGCCATGCCCCACAAGGTCAACCCCATCGACTTCGAGAACAGCGAGGGCAACCTCGGCATCGCCAACGCTGTTTTCGAGCACCTCGCCTCGAAGCTGCCCGTCTCGCGCCTCCAGCGCGATTTGACCGACTCGACCGTGCTGCGCAACATCGGCGTGCCGATGGCCCACGCGGTGATCGCCCTGCAATCGCTGCTCAAGGGGCTGAACAAGGTGATCCTCAACCCCGAGGCGCTGGCGCGCGACCTGGAGAACAACTGGGCCGTGGTGGCCGAGGGCATCCAGACCATCCTGCGCCGCGAGGGTTTCCCGAAGCCCTACGAGGCGTTGAAGGCCCTGACGCGGACCAACGCCCACATCACCCGCGAGTCGATCGCGGCATTCATCGAAACGCTCGACGTCGCCGAATCAGTCAAGGAGGAGTTGCGCGCCCTCTCGCCCTCGACCTACACGGGCGTGTTCCGGTAGGCCGGAACCGGCATCGAAAACAAAGGCAGGACCCGAAAGCGTCCTGCCTTTATTCGTCCCGACGGACCGTCACTCCTTGCAGCAACGCACCGTATAGCCGTAAGACCGGTTCATGTCCAGTTCATTATTGATCGAACCGCTGCTCGACAGTTTGCTGCGGAAGAAGAGGTAATAGGATTTGACCGAAGAGGTTTCCGCCGACCAGTAAGCGCCCGAACCGCCGGTCGAGCTGCGCAGCCCCACGATGGCGCCCGAACTGTAATTGCGATAGCCCTGCGCCGGATACCAGGCCGTCTGTCCCCCGTGGGTATAGGTCATACCGTAGTTCGTTCCGTCCCATACCGAAACGCCGTCGATGTACTGACGTCCCGAAATCAGATCCTCCCATGCACCGGTTCAGGAACCCTGTACCCCGGCGGGCAGGGGTCGTTGAGCGTTTTGGCCTCACCCCACAATGTCGCGTTCGGCGACGCAAGCCAGTTATAGCCGGTTCCGACCTTATCGTTGTAGAACGTCATGGGATTGGCGGCAGCCCCGTCGGTCGTCGTCGCACTCTTGCTGAAAGCCCAGTCCAGCGCCGGATAAGCGGGATTCACCACCGTGCCGTTCTTTGCTTCGAGGAACGCATTGGCCGAAGTTTCCGTTTTCTCGCCCCCGTAGAACGGGTCCTTGCGCCCCCACTGGTAATACATGCCGTAAGCGTCCGTACCGCCTGCGGTCGTACCTGCGGCGCCCAGGTTGCGGTCCATGAAGACCGTCCCGTTCCCGTAGGTCATCGTCTGCGGAGCGTCGGTCACCCAGACATGCCAGCTCCAGACGACCTTTCCGTCCTGCATCAGGGCGACCAGCGCGTTGCCCCTGCCTTCGCCGACCGTGAGGAAAATATCGCCGGAGGTCGTGTCGAGGGCGACTCCCGAAACGAGTCCTTCGGAGTCGGTCCACAGCCAGTCGGCCGTCATGCCGTCCGCCATCTCGATCGCCGGCTCGAATCCGACCCCTTCGCCGGCTCCGTTTCCGCGTACCCGGGCATTGAAAACATACGTTCCGGGCGCCGAAACCACATAGCAGTTGGCCGTCCCCGCAACGCTCAAGTCGTTGACCTGCGCCGCCGAAAGAGTCCCGCCGTCCGTCAGCGCGATTTCCACCCGGCCGTTTCCGGCCTTTACCGACCGAAACAACTCCACCTGCTCGTCGCCCGTGGCTTCGACCGGATTTCCGGAGCCGTCCTCGATCTGCCACGGCGTCACGGCGGCGTCCGTCGTCACGGTCCAGAAACCTTTATCATCGCGCCCCACGACGGGGACAGGCCCCGAAACAGGCATTTTCGCTCCGGCGGCATCTTTCAGCCAGGGAATATCCTTTTCCGCGGCGAGTGTCCAGTAATACGCATCCCCATCGACCGCAATGCCGATCAGCGGCGCTTCCGCCGCCGCATTGCAGGCTACCGTCACTTCGGTCCCGTCGCAGAACGTAAGGCGCACGCCGTCCTCCGTCTCGGCCAGCGACCGCACTTCCGACTGCGACACGGCTCCGGCCAGCGTCTTCAGCGAGACCAGGCCCGCATTCAGGTCTTCGATCTTTTGCAACAGTTCGGCCGAGGGGGGAACAGGTTTGTCTCCATCCGGGTCCGAAGCCCCGGATTCGCTCTTGCAGCCGCCGAGAAGCAGCGCCCAGGAGCAGATCACAAATAATTTTTTCATCATACCTTGTTTTTTAGTTAATGGTTCCATCTGTTCCGTCCGTAAGGGACAGACTTCACGGAGAATACCGCGCAGGCAAAAACAGGCATGACGACCCGGCAAAGCATGGCGACGACTTCCTCATCCAACCGTAAAAAAGTCTGTCCGAAGAGGTTCGCAGCAACAGGAAAAAGAGGGCCGAAGCAAATAAGGACGCACGGAAAAACCGCCGGCGACGACTTCAGGCGCTCCCTTTCTCCGCAGGAGCAAACACCCTATCGCGCAAGGCAGGTCTTCTGACTTGTCCCCCGAGGCGGCGCCTTCCCGGTCCCGGAGGACCAGTGGCTCAAGAATGCCGCAACGAAAAAGCCCTTGCGGGCGGGACTCACAGCAGCGGGAACTGTTGCCGATTCACACGGCATTCCCTTTTAATTCCCCTCCACGGGGAAACCATTGCACGGCAAAGGTACACTTTTATCGGCAGGAAGCAAGCGATCCGGCGGAATATTTCCGCGAAACGCGCCCCGCCGCTCTGCGCAGCGGACCGTTCCGACCACGATGCGTCCCTTTTCCGGCAGACGGCGGCGCGACTTTGGCACGCGCTTTGTACTTATTTCAGTCAACTGCGGCACAGCAACCGCAGTGAGGTTTCTTCATTTATTTAAGTTTGGGTTAGTAGTTTTAGGAGGGCAACCTCCTGGGGGCAGCAGGCAATCGTGAGATTCCCTGCTGTTTTTTTATCCCCGGAGGGCATCACTAACCGAACAGGTCGTTGAGCACGGCGGCCAGACGATACGACGCCAGGATCAGCTGGCGTTCGGGCAGCAGGTAGGTGTCCGTCACGAACTGCTTGCCGTAGGTCCCGTCGGCCCGCTGCCAGTCGTAGATCACCCGGCAGGCGACGGCCGTTTCGTACAGCCATTCGCGGGGCGTAGCATCGGCTCCCGCAACGGCGAAGACCTTCCACACGCGAACCGTGTTTCGGGAAGATCGGCCGCAAGGCATCGCTGTCCCCGCCGCTCACCCGCCGCAAAATATCTTTTTCTCCTTCCACGTTACAACGCCGAGAATTATCCTTTAAAGGCACTATCATCAGGAATATGCCACAAATAAAACAATAAAAAGAAATAAAACCAAAATTATTCCGGTGAAAATTCCACGACAAGACCCGATAATCGGCCAAACGGTCCCCGGCGGACGGCGATTGCAGGTTCGGCACGCGCTTTGTACTTATTCCGGTCAGCTGCGGCACAGCAACCGCAGTGAGGTTTCTTCATTTATTTAAGTTTGGGTTAGTAGTTTTAGGAGGGCGACCTCCGGGGACAGCAGGCAATCGCGAGATTCCCTGCTGTTTTTGCGTCCGCATGCCGGGCGCGCCGTTCCCGCGTGCGCAGGGTACGAAAAAGCCGCCCGGTGTTCCGATCGGTTCTTTGCAACGCTCCGGCTGCCGATTTCACGGGGCGGCAATGCGCTCCGGCACGAAAACTGTGCGGCGGACGACGAGGGAAAACAGCAAAATCCAACCTACCCACCATGGCAAAACGTAAAAATATCACCACGACGCAGCTGGCGCTGATGACCGCTGCGGCCGTCATCAGCCTGCGCGGGCTCCCGATGATGGCCCAGGAGGAACTGACGATGTTCTTCTACATTTTCTTCGCGACGTTCCTCTTCCTGATTCCCGCGGCCCTCGTTGGCGCCGAACTGGGCAGCGCCTTCGCCGACCGCGGCGGCGGCGTCTACACCTGGGTCAAGGAGGCTTTCAACCGCCACCTGGGCTTCTCGGCGATCTTCCTGCAATGGATTCAGAACGTCGTCTGGTATCCCACCGTACTGGGATTCGCCGCCGCGTCGATCGCCTACATGATCGGCGTTCCGGCACTGGCGCAGAACGGGCTGTACGTCGGGTTGTTCTCGATTGCAATGTACTGGTGCGCGACGCTGGTGACCCTGCGCGGCACGTCGGCCATCTCGGGCATCACCTCGAAGGGATTTCTGATCGGCACGGTGCTCCCGGGCGTCGTCGTGATCGTGATGGCGGTCATCTGGATGGCCGGCGGCAACGAAATCGCCCTGAAGGAGATTCCGGCCGGCGTCTCGCAGATCGTCAACGTCGACGCCGCGCAGCACGTCCACCCGCGTCTCTTCCCCCACATCACGGGCATGAGCGACATCGCGTTCCTGGCGGGCATCCTGCTGCTGTTCGCCGGCGTGGAGGTGCACGCCGTGCACGCTCCGGAACTGGCCAAACCCCAGACGCAGTTCCCGCGGGCGATGTTCCTCGCGGCGCTGATCTCGTTCGGACTGTTCACGCTGGGCGCGCTGGCCGTGGCCATCATCACCCCCTACGACCAGATCAACCTCCAGTCGGGGCTGTTCACCACCTTCCAGATCGCTTTCGAACGTTACCACGTGGGATGGCTCTCGAACGTCATGGGACTGCTCGTGGCCTTCGGTGCGCTGGCGGGCGTGATGTCGTGGATTTCGGGCCCCAGCCGCGGCCTGCTGTGGACGGCCAGGGACGGTGCTCTGCCCTGCTTCCTCCAGAAGACCAACAAGAACGGCGTGCAGCTCAACATACTGATTATCCAGGGCTGCATCGTGACGCTCCTCTCGTCGCTTTACATCGTGATGGACGACGTCAGCGTGGCGTTCTTCCTGTTGAGCGCCCTGACCGTAGGACTGTATCTGATCATGTACATGATGATGTACGCCGCGGGAATCCGCCTGCGCTACACGCAACCCAAGCTCATCCGCAGCTACCGCGTGCCGGGCGGAAACACGGGCATGTGGCTGATCGGAGGCGTGGGGTTCCTCGCCGTGCTGTTCTCGTTCATCGTCACCTTCTTCCCGCCTTCGCAGCTGCCCGTGGGCAGTCCGGCGACGTACACGTGGCTGGTGGTGACCGGCACGACGGTCTTCCTCGCGATCCCCTTCATCATCAGTTTCGCAATGGACAAACGGAAGGCCCGGCGGACGCCGGAGGCTTAAAACTCGATCGTCAGGCCCAGCGTCGGGAGCAGCGTACCGCTCACCTGTTCGAGGTATTTCATGCGGTAACGCCGCTCCGAAGCCGGAGCCGAGGGGTTCTCGATCTCCCCCGTGGACATCAGCACGTCGGGCTGGCGCAAACGACCGCCCGCAACGTTTTGCAGGTCGATGTAGAGACCCAGCATGCAACGGCGGAAGTAGAACACCTTGTCGACGCGCACGTCCAGCTGGGCGAAGGCGTCGAGCCGCCCGGCGTTGTATTTCGAATAGTCGTAGTAGGGCCGTCCCTGCGCATCCCACGCCTCGACGAGCGACGAACGCTCCACGTCGTAGGGCGTGTAGGGCGCACCGCCCACGGCGCTCAGCTTCGCACCGAAGCTCCAGTGGCGCGGCAGGTCGTAGGTTCCGCTGACGTTGACCACGAAACGGTTGTCCCACGCCGAGGCGATCCACGGGGCCTGCCGGTCGTTGCGGTACTCCAAGCGGAACACGGTCACCGATCCCACGACGTTCACTCGCCCCGGAATCTGCCAGCGGGCCATCGCCTCGACGCCGTAGGCGCGCCCCTGCGCCGAGGAGACCAGCTTCTCGTTGCCCACCACGCCGTAATCGTTGCCCTTGCACGAGAGCGGAATCCCGTCCGCCACCGACAGCGGCACATCTCCGTAGCGTTTGTAAAATCCCTCGACCGAGACGATCAGCCGGTCGCGCAGCCGCCAGTCGACACCCGCGCTGAAGACCCCGACGCGCATGTAATCGAGCGATCGGTTGACCAGCGCGTCGTCCACCTTGAATCCCAACGCCGTGTAGGGCGGCAGCTGGCAGTAAAGTCCCGCGCTGCCGCTCACCGACCAGCCGGGACTACCGCATAGGAGACCGAAGCCCGGGGCGACAGCTGGCGCCACACCCGCGCCATACGTCCCGAGTAGTCGCACCCGTCGGCGCGCAGGCCCGCCGAGGCGGTGAACCGCTTGTCGGCCGAGGCGTATTCGGCCCCGGCGAACAGCCCCCAGCCGACGATTCCCAGCCGGGTCCGGTAGTCCGACAACTGCGTCCTGTCGGTATAGAGCCGTTGCAGCGTGCGGTTCGTGTAGTCGGAATAATTCACCTCGACGCCCTCGCGGACGGTCCAGCGGCCCAGATAGGTGCGGTTCTCGGCCCGGAGCGTGGTCTTCTGCTCCACGGAGCGGAGCCGCAGCGTCAGGTTGTCCTCCGACGAATCGTCGTTGCGCAGGTATTTCAGGTTGCGGTTGTTCAGGTAGTTGTGGCTCAGCGTCACGGTCTGCACGTGGCGGCCCGCATAGTGACGCCACGAAGCCCCCACCGTGAAGGTCTCCTGCCGGATGCGGGGCAGGTAGCTCAGCAGGTATTCGGCGTCCTCGCCCTTCTCATCGACGTTGAGCTTCATATTGTCGAAGCCCGCCAGGGCCAGCACCGTCAGCTCGTCGCGCTCCGAAAGGCGTGTCTTGACTTTCGCCTGCCCGTCGATGTAGTTGGGCAGGAAGGGCAGCCCCAGCAGTTTGAACAGCAGTTGCAGGTAGGACTGGCCGATGGAAAACAGATAAGTCGTCTTGCCGCCGATGTGCCCGCTGCCGCTCAACCCCACTTCCGAGGCGCCCAACGTCGCTTTGAAGGTCTGCTTTTCGGCATTGCCGTCGCGGAGCCTGAAGTCCAGCACGGAACTCAACGCCCCGGCCCGGTCGGCGGGGAAGGCTCCCGTATAAAAGCTGATCTCCCGCACGAGGTCGGCATTGACGATGCTCACCGGACCGCCCGTGGCCCCCTGCGTGGCGAAATGGTTGATGTTCGGGATTTCGATCCCGTCCATGTAGAACTTGTTCTCCGCAGGCCCGCCACCGCGCACGATCAAATCGTTGCGATACCCCACGGGCGAGAAGGCCACGCCGGGATACGAGCGCACGATGCGCGACACGTCGCGGTTCGAGCCGGGGCTTTTCTCGATCTCCCGCAGGCCGATCACCTTCAAACTTACGGGACTCTCCGCCGTGACGCGGAACGGCGACGGACGGACCGTCACGGCCTCCAGCTGCGCGGCATCCTCCTCCAGCTCGACTTCGATAAAGGGCGTGGCGGCCGAGACCATGTATTCGGGCGTCGTGAGGCTCTTGTAGCCCACCGACGAGACCGCCAGCCGCCAGATGCCCGGCTTCACGCGCTCGATGCGGAACCTCCCCAGCGAGTCGGTCGAGGCTCCCTTCTGCTCCTGCCCGGCCAGCACCACGGCGGCATAGGCCACGGGGCGGCGGCTCAGACGGTCGATCACCCGCCCGCTGACGGGATAGGTCCCGCCCTGCGCCCGCACGGCAAACGCCGCGGCCAGGCCGAAAAACAAAACAGCGACTTTCAGGAATTTCATACGGCAAAGATACTCGGTCAGGCGCCGTCCGACGCCGTTTCATCGGTACATTTCGGCAGCAGTTTCAGGTACGAGAGCAGAACCACGTTCATCACGAGGGCGTAGACGATGGCCGGGACGGCCATTTCACCGCTGTCGAAGATCAGCGGCGAGGTGGCGACGGCGATCGCCTGCGCAGCGTTCTGCATCCCGACCTCGATGACGATCGTGCGGCGCACTGCCCGCCGGAGCCGGAACAGGCGGGCCAGCAGCGATCCGCCCGCCATCGCCAGCAGGATCAGCGCACCCGCGGCCAGCCCCAGCACGCCGAGATTCTCCAGAATCGTCGAGGCGTACTGCACGAAGAACACCGCCGCCAGCAGCATCAGGGCCGGGAAGGCCACACGTCCCAGCAACTCATGCACACGCCGTGCCGCCCGGGGCCGCCAATGCCTGAAAAGCGCCCCGCAGAGCATCGGCAGGAACAGCAGGACGATGTTCTGCACCAGCAGTTTCCCGACCGGAAGTTCGATGGCCGCACCGGCATGCACCGCGACGAAACGCGCGGCGAAACCCATCACCAGCGGAATCGTGAAGAGCGTGATGAGGCTGCTCAAAGCGGTCAGCGTCACCGAAAGGGCCACGTCGCCCTTGGCCAGCATCGAAAAGACGTTCGACGAACTGCCTCCCGGACAGCAGGCGACGAGCAACAGTCCCAGAAAATAGACGGGCGGCAGGCGGAAGGCCAGCCCCACGCCGAAGGCGATGAGCGGCAGCAGCGCCAATTGGCCCAGCAGCCCCGCGACAACGGCCGCCGGACGGCGGGCCACACCGGCGAAGGCCTGCCGGTCGAGTTCGATGCCGAGCTGAAACATCAGCGCGATCAATACAGGCAGTACGATCCAGACGGTATTCATAAGCGATGTAAAACGACGATCCCGGGGCGCGGACTTCCCGGCAGCTCGGTTCCATTTTACTGCAAAGGTGGCCCTTTTTTCGGGAATCCGGCCCGTTTTCCGGAAAAAATTGTAATTTTAGCCTTTCGAATTACGCGAGATACGACGGTTTATGTCCCTGAACACCAAATACGACATCCTCGACAACCGACTGGTCATCCGACGGCTCAACGCCGGGGACCGGCAGTGTTTCGAAGCATGCTACCGATTCTATTACAAGGGTTGTGCAGCTTCGCTTCGCGCTGGGTATCCCTCCCCGTGGCGGAGGACATCGTACAGGACACGATGCTGTACATTTGGGAAAACCGGGACCGCCTGATGGAGGAACTTTCGCTGAAAGGACTTCTGTTTATGATCGTCCGCAACAAGTCGCTGGACCGCATCTCCAGCCAGAAGGTCCATTCACGCGTCCACCAGCAGTTGGAAAAGAGATTCGCCGACCAGTTCGACTCCCCGGACTTCTACCTCGGCACGGAACTCGCACGGCTCTACCGCGAGGCGCTCGCGCAACTCCCCGAGCAGACCCGGCGCATCTTCGAGATGAGCCGCTTCCAGGGCATGACCCACCAGCAGATCGCCGCCGAGATGGAGGTGTCGCCCCAGACCGTCAACTACCATATCGGCCAGGCGCTCAAAGTCCTCGGCGTCGCGCTGAAGGACTACCTGCCGCTGATCGCGCTGTTTTTCGAAATGCCCGGGAACAACTGAAACCCCTGCCCCCTGCAACCGACCATATGCAATAAAAACGAAAGCCCGAAAAAAAATCGGGTTTTCGTTTAGTAACTATTTCCCCAAAACCGTATTACTGTTAGAAACCGAACTTATGAAAGAGATCGACGACAACCTGCTGACCGAATTTCTCGAAGGAAAACTCGACGAACCCGCCAACCGCGAGATCGAAAACTGGTACGACGCCTCGGAGGAGAACCGCCGCCGGCTCGAAGCGCTCTACTTCGTGCTCTTCGCCGGAGACCGGCTCCGTGCCGCCGCATCGGTCAACACCGACCAGGCCTTCAGATCGTTGCAGCGGCGCATCGAACTGCGCCGCACGAAAACAAGGCCCCAATGGCGGCAGATCGCGGCGCGCTACGCCGCCATCCTCGTCGCGGGCGTGATCGTCGCAGGCATGTATCTCTACCAGAACCGGCCGGACGACCGCATCTGCACGGTCAGCGCCGAGCGCAGCGACTGCTCGGTGACGCTGCCCGACGGCTCCGTCATCCGGCTCACCCGCAGTTCGCAGCTCAACTATCCGGCCTCGTTCGACGACGGGAACCGCACGGTGCACCTCACCGGCGAAGCCTTTTTCGAAGTCAGCAAGCGCAACGGCGCGCCGTTCACCGTCACCACGGTCCACGACGCCGAAGTCGTGGTCCGCGGAACCAAATTCAACCTGAAAGCCTACGACGACAGCTCCGACGTCGAAACCGTACTGGTCGAGGGAGCCGTCGATTTCCGCGCCGCGGACCACGTCGTGGCTCTGCACCCGGGGCAGAAAGTCTCCTACAACCCCACGGACAACGACCTGACGCTGCAAACGGTCAACGTGGAGGCGGAGCTGGCCGCGCGGCTGCGCACGTTCCGCCACGTCGACCTGGCGCAAATCGCCGGGGTGATCGAGGATTTCTACGGCATCGGCGTCGCCTTCCGCAGCGAGGCGCTCAAAAACATCCAGTTTACCGGAACGCTCGACTTCAACATGCCGATCGACCATATCCTCGAAGTGCTGACGCTTTCGACGAACACCCGTTTCAACCGCAACGGCGAAAAAATCACCATTCACAAATAATCCAATCTTAACCAAACCTCTATGAAACAAAAGTTACTCCGTATGCGGCATGCCTGGTATCTACTGGCAGCATGCCTGACACTCCTTATTCCGTGGGGGGGGGAATGCAGGCGGCGCCGTCGCCCCAGCAGACTTCGGTCCGCGTTGAAAACGTAACCAGCCTGAAAGGGCTGATTCAGGAGATCGAATCGCAGACCTCCTACCGGATCTCCTACCAGGGCAACCTGGCGGACAACGTCCCCGTAAAAATCGCCAAATCGACGAAATCGGTTTCCCAGCTTCTCGACGAAGCCCTGCGCGGAACCGGCATCACCTACATCATCCGTCAGAACAACATCATCCTGACCCGTGCGGAGGCACAAAGCCCCGCATCCGCAGCCCCGGCTCCGGCCGCGCCGCGAAAACAGCACATCGCGGGCCAGGTGCTCGACGCCGCGACCCGGCAGCCGATCATCGGCGCCACGATCTGGATCAAGGATTCGGCGCTCGGCACGAGCACCGCGTCGGACGGTTCGTTCGACTATTCGTTCTCCGGCAACTTCGGCTTCGTGACCGTCTCCTACGTCGGTTACCAGACGCAGGAGTTCCCGATCGACCGCATTCCGAAAGTGATCTCCCTTTCGCCGGACAACAACCTCGAAGAGGTCGTCGTCGTCGGCTACGGCGCCCAGAAAAAGGCCAGCATCATCGGCTCGATAGCCTCCGTTCCGGTCAACGACATCAAGATGCCCACGGGCAAGATTTCGAACAACCTGGCCGGACAGCTCGCGGGCGTCATCTCCGTACAGCGTTCGGGCGAACCGGGCGCCTCGTCGACCTTCTGGATCCGCGGCATCAGCACCTTCGGCTCGAACAAGTCGCCGCTGGTGCTGGTCGACGGCATCGAGCGCGACCTCGACCTGGTGGACATCGAGGACATCAAGGAGTTCTCGATCCTCAAGGACGCCGCGGCGACCGCCGTCTACGGCGTACGCGGCGCCAACGGCGTCGTGCTGGTCACCACCCGCGGAGGTATCGTAGGCAAGCCGCAGATCAACATCAAGTTCGAGGCCGGCATGGTGCAGCCGACCAAGATTCCCGACATGATCGACGCCGTCCAGTTCGCCGAGATGTACAATGCGGCGGCCGGATACGACTTCTACTCGAAGAAGGACATCCAGATGTTCCGCGACGGTTCGGACCCCGACCTGCACCCCAACATCGACTGGGTGGATCGGCTCTACAAGGACTACTCGTTCAACCAGCGCGTCAACGTCAACATCTCGGGCGGCGGCTCGACGGCCAAATACTACATCTCGGGCGGCTTCTACAACGAGGACGGCCTGTTCAAGGCCGACAACATGAAGGAGTACAACACGTCGGTCTTCTACCGTCGGTTCAACTTCCGGTCGAACGTCGAGGTCCAGCTCCACAAATACACCAAGCTCAACGTCAATCTGGCCACCACGTTCGAACGCAAGAACGAACCGGGTTCGAGCGCCACCGGCGCCAACGGCATCTGGGGCTATGCGCTCAAGACCGCAGCCAACGCCTTCCCGGACGTCTATTCGAACGGCTACCTGGCCGGCCCGGCGTCGGGACAGGGCGAGAACCCCTATGCGCTGCTGACGCAGACCGGTTACCGCGAAATCTTCTACAACACGGCGCAGTCGCTGTTCGTGCTGACGCAGGACCTGGGCGACTGGGTGACCAAGGGCCTTACCGTTTCGATCAAGGGTTCGTTCGACGCCAAGAACGAGAACAACCTGAGCCGCACGAAAACCTCGCCCCAATGGCTGGCCACCGGCCGCAACGAAGCGGGCGAACTCGAATTCAACCAGACGAAGATCGGCGAGGAGAACCTCACCTACAAGCAGACCAACAAGGGCTACCGTTCGGTCTACTTCGAAGCCGTGGCCAACTGGGCACGCACCTTCGGCAAGCACGACCTCTCGGCCATGTTCCTCTTCCAGCAGTCGCAGAAGAACTACGTGGGCGAAAGCGCCAACAACTCGGAAAAAGCGCTTCCCTACCGCCATCAGGGCATTGCGGGCCGTATCACCTACAACTACGACAACCGCTACTTCGTCGAGGGTAACTTCGGCTACAACGGCTCGGAGAACTTCTCGCCCAACCACCGCTTCGGTTTCCTCCCGTCGATCGCCGTGGGGTACGTCGTCTCGAACGAAAAATTCTTCGAGCCGATCCGCGACGTGGTCAGCATAGTCAAGCTCAAAGCCTCCTACGGTCTGGTAGGCAACGACCAGATCGGCGGCGACCGCCGTTTCATCTACAACGAAACCGTGATCGGCGGCGGCAAATACTATTTCGGCACGACGCCCAGCCAGTACACCTCGGTCCGCCTCGGCGAATTCCCGAACCCCGACGTAGGCTGGGAAAAGGCCAAGAAGTTCAATCTCGGCGCCGACCTCTCGTTCTTCAACCAGTTGAACATATCGGTGGATTATTTCAAGGAAAACCGCGAGGGCATCTTCCTCCAGCGCAAATCCATCCCCATGTACGTGGGTCTGAGCACCAAACCCTGGGTGAACATCGGCAAGATGCGCAACAGCGGCATCGACGCCTCGCTCGAATACCACCAACCGCTCGGCAAGGACCTCCACCTCACCGTGCGCGGCAATTTCACCTACGCACGCAACCGGATCATGGACCAGGACGAGCCTGATTACGCCTATACCTACATGAACCACAGCGGCCAGATGCAGAGGCAGAAATTCGGCCTGGTGGCCGCCGGACTCTTCCAGGATCAGGAAGACATCGACTCGTGGGCCAAACAGAGTTTCGGCGAGGTGAAACCGGGCGACATCAAATACCTCGACCTCAACGGCGACGGCATCGTCGACAACTACGACACGAAGCCCATCGGCTACTCGGACATCCCCGAGATCGTTTACGGATTCGGCTTCTCGCTGCAATGGAAGGCATTCGACCTGTCGGCATTCTTCCAGGGCGTGGCGCATGTCAGCTTCTCGACCCTCACCGACCAGACGCAGGCGTTCGTCGGCCGCAACCTCAAGGAGTCGAGCGTATTCGCCGACCTCTACGGCAACACCTGGACACCGGAGAACCCCGGCGCCAAATACCCGCGCATGACGACCGGCGCCATCGACAACAACAACCAGCTGTCGACCTTCTGGATGGCCAACGGACGTTACCTGCGCCTGAAGAACCTCGAGCTCGGCTACACGCTGCCCAAACGCATCGCCAACAAGATCGCCATGCAGAGCCTGCGCGTCTACCTCTCGGGTGTGAACCTATTCACGTTCAGCCCCTTCAAGCTGTGGGACCCCGACCTGCAAACCGGAGCCACCAACTACCCGAACAACCGGATCATCAACCTCGGTCTCACGATCGGTTTCTAACCCCTAACCGGCAACAACCATGAAAAACACGATTAAAACATTCGCTCTGTTCCTGACAGCCGGAGCCATGCTCGCTTCCTGCGACTCATACCTCGACCGCCAGCCCGACGAGCCGCTGACTTCGGACAACATATTCAAAAAGCAGAAGACCACGCTCCAATACCTGACCAACATCTACTCCTACCAGCCGGACTACGAAGCTCCCGCCTGCGTGTCGAGCAGCGACGACATCCCCTGGGAGGCCTGCTCGGACGAGACCTCGTTCGCCTACCTGGACCGGTCCTACACCCAGATCAACTACAACTCGTGGAACCCGTCGTACCTCTACCGCGACGACACCTACAACACGCCCTATAAGGGCATCCGCGAAGCCAACTACTTCATGCAGAACGTCCACAAGTGCCCTCCGGAGGAACTGAACGATGTCGACAAGGGCTACTACTACAACGAGGCCCGCTTCCTGCGCGCGCATTTCTACGCCATGATGCTGCCCGTCTACGGTCCCGTCTTCCTCATCGGCGACGATCCGGTGGACTTCACGCAGAGCGGACTCGACCAGCGCGAGCGCAACACCTGGGACGAGTGCGTCAACTACGTCGCGAACGAGCTCTGGGAAGCCGCCAAAGGGCTGCCCGACAGCTGGCCCGACATCTACTACGGCCGTGCCACGAAAGGCGCCGCCCTGGCCGCCCGCGCCCGCCTGCTGCTCTACTCGGCCCGCAAGCTCTTCAACGGCAACGAACTCTACAAGGGTATCGTCAACAGAAACGGCGACCACCTGTTCCCGACCCAGTACGACGAAAAGAAATGGGAGCTGGCAGCCCAGGCCGCCAAAGACGTTATGAACCTGAACCTCTACTCGCTGGTCGGCGCCGACGGCACGGACCCCTACGCCAGCTTCAACACGCTCTTCACGTCGGTAGGTTCCGGGACCGGCGCTACGGAGAAAGATCTACACGCGCATCGCCAGCGGCTACCAGTGGCGTGTAGTCACCACGCCCCCGAGTGTCGGCGGAACGGCCTACGGCGGCTACGGCGTAACCCAGAAACAGGTCGACGCGTTCGCCATGGCCAACGGCCGCTACCCCATCACGGGCTACACCGACGGCGACCAGGCGCGGCCGATCATCGACCCCGACGCAGGTTACAGCGAAAGCGGATTCTCGAAGTTCAAGCACCCGATCTACGGCGACGAACTGGAGACGTTCAAAATGTACCAGAACCGCGAACCGCGCTTCTACGTCAACGTGTTCTGGAGCGGCATGACCTGGCACGGAGCCAACAAGAAAACAGCCAACGTCCAGTTCTATTTCAACGGCAATTCGGGTCCGGGAAAATCGCACAACTATCCGCCGACGGGTTATCTGGCGCATAAGTTCACCAACCCGTCGATCGACACCTCCACCGGCAACTATGGCTACCTGGATTTCCCCGTATTCCGCTATGCGGAGATCCTGCTCAACTACGTCGAGGCGCTTAACGAGTACGATCCGTCGAACGCGGACATCACGCTCTACCTGAACATGATCCGCAAACGCGCCGGCGTTCCCGACATCGAGGAGGTCTATCCCGACGCCGCCGGCGACCAGACCAAGATGCGCGAACTGATCCGCCGCGAACGCCAGGTCGAGCTGTGCTTCGAAAACCTGCGCTATTTCGACACGCGGACCTGGATGACGGCCGAGACGGACAACAACATGCCGGTCTACGGCATGAACATCTCGGCCAAAGACCACAAGGCGAACGGCGAATTCTGGCAGCGCGTCATCTGCAAATACGACGGCGGCCGCGACGGCAACCGCGTCTTCACCAAGCGCTGCTACCTCTTCCCGATTTCCCAGGAAGAACTCGACCGTGTGAAATGCACGCAGAACTACGGCTGGTAAACCCCTCTAATCCGGATAATTATGAAACTGAAAAACATATTGATACCCTTCGCAGGCGTGCTGCTGCTGACCGCCTGCGAAAAAGACCACCGCAACGACAACCTGACCGACCCGCGCGTCTACATCGTCAACAACGGCGTGCAGAACGCAATCTATTACGACGTGGAGGAGACGATCGACTACAACATTTACGCTTACAGCAGCGGCTACTTCGGACAGCCGTCGGAGGTGAAGGTCGTACCCGATCCCGATGCCGTCGAGGCTCTCAACGCCGCGAACGGCTCCTCCTACACGCTGCTCGGCGAGGAGTACTACCAGATCGTCAAGGACACCGGTTCGATCACGGCCGAAGGCCGCCGCGCCACCCTCACCGTCCGCCTCGACTGCAAGGGGATCATGGCGCTGCCCTACATGAACGACTACGTCCTTCCGCTGCGGCTCACGGCCACGGGAACCGAGGTCAACGAGAAGCTGAACACCATCCTGATCAATCCCCGGATGCAGGAGACCGAGGTGCTGGCCGAGAACGCCGGTGTCGTGGAAAGCGACTTGAGCGCCACCGACGCCAATACGCTCGAATTCACAGCCTACACCGAGTTCAACAACAAGTGGGATTCCGAGATGGAATACGAACACGGCGATGCAGTGCTCGCGGCCTATAACGCCGAGCACGGCACGCAATACATCCCGCTGCCCGAAAGCGCCTACACCTTCACGGGAGCCGACCTGAAAGCCGGCTCGAACAAAGCGGTTTCGACCATCGACATCGACAAATCGAATCTGACGGCAGACCGTTACTACACGCTGGCCGTAAGGCTCAAGAGCAATTCGAAATTCAAGATCGGCGAGAAGAACACGGTGCTTTACCACATCTCGCTGCTCCCGATCTACGACAGCCGCAGCAAGTGGAATCTCGTTTCGTGCAGCTCCTACTACACCGGCCGCGGCCCCGAGCTGATGATCGACGGCGATCTGGTCACCCGCTGGGAGAGCCGCTACAACAACACCGGAGAGGGCGACATCAACCCCAACGAAGCATCGACCGTATGGGATATGGGCAAGACGTACTACTGGTGCGGCATGACGCTCGTCCGCCGCAGCGACTCCTACGTGACCGACCTCCGCGCCGGCTACATCGAGCTTTCGGACGACGGCAAGAACTGGACGAAAGCCCAGGACTTCGACTTCGGCGACAAGACCAACACGTCGACGACCGGAACCTACGCCGTCGAGCAGTGGACCGTTTCGGGCCGCTACGTACGACTGGCCGTAAATGCCAGCAACCGCAACAAACTGTACTCCGTGTCGGAATTCGTTCCGGTGCTGGCGGAAAAGACGAAATGAACCCGAAATCCAAGATTCCCGAACCGATGAAAAACCGATTCTGCTTTACCTGACGACCCTCGCCTGACCGCACTCTGCGGCGGGGCGGCGGCCGGGCAGGCTGCGGCGCAAAGCGCGCCCGACATGTCGAAATACATCCTGACCCCGAAACCCGCCGACACCCCGCGCATCAACGGCGCCCGCGTCTTCGGCGTCCGCCCGGGTTCGGAATTCCTCTACACGATCGCCGCGACGGGCGTCCGTCCGATGACTTTCTCGGCCGAGGGGCTTCCCAAAGGGCTGAAACTCGACCCCGAAACCGGACGGATCACGGGACGCGTAACCGCTCCGGGCGAATATACCGTGCACCTGAAAGCCGCAAATGCGTCGGGCAGCTGCGAGCGTAATCTGAAGATCGTCGTGGGCGACGAAATCGCACTCACTCCGCCGATGGGCTGGAACAGCTGGAACTGCTGGGCGCGCGACGTCACGCAGGAGCAGGTGCTCTCGTCGGCGCGCGCGATGGTCGAAAGCGGACTCGCCGACCACGGCTGGTCCTACATCAACATCGACGACGGATGGCAGGGCAAACGCGGCGGCAAACACAACGCGATCCAGCCGAACACGAAATTCCCCGACATGAAGGGCCTTGTACGCGAGATTCACGACATGGGCCTGCGGGTGGGCATCTACTCCACGCCGTGGATCGGGACCTATGCCGCGCATATCGGCAGCTACTCGGACAACCCCGACGGCGTCAACGAGTGGATCAAAAAAGGCCGGCACAACGAGCATTACCGTTATCAGAAAGAGGGCGGCAACTACTGGAAGGACCGGACCGAAGTCTGGCACCTCGGCCCTTACTCCTTCGTGGAGGCCGACGTGAAGCAATGGGGCGAATGGGGTATCGACTACCTCAAGTACGACTGGAATCCGCTCGACTATTACCACGTCAAGGAGATGCACGACGCCCTTCGGACGCTCGACCGCGACGTCGTTTACAGCCTCTCGAACAGCGCACCCTACGGCGACGCCCCGCAGTGGATGCGGTACTCCAACTGCTGGCGCACGACGGGCGACATCCGCGACACGTGGGAGAGCATCAGCAGCATCGGGTTCAGCCAGGACCGCTGGCTGCCCTTCAACCGCCCGGGTCACTGGGCCGACCCCGACATGCTGGTCATAGGCATGGTGGGCTGGGGCCCGAAACTCCACTACACGCAGCTCACGGCCGACGAGCAGTATACGCACATCAGCCTCTGGTCGCTGCTGGCCGCGCCGCTGCTGATCGGCTGCGACATGGCGCAGATGGACGACTTCACACGGAGCCTGCTGACCAACGACGAAGTGATCGACGTCAACCAGGACCCGCTGGGCCTGCAGGCCGTTCCCGTCTGGCAGCAGGGCGACCAGGTGATCTACGCCAAGCACCTCGAAGACGGCTCGATGGCCGTCGGGCTTTTCAACCGGGGCTGGCAGACCGTGAAGATGAACTTCACGCTCCGCATGCTGGGTCTGCGCGGCAGGCAGACCGTGCGCGACCTGTGGCGGCAGAAGGACCTCACGGAGTGCACCGACAAGTTCGAAACCGCCGTTGCGCCTCACGGCGTCGTTCTGGTGAGAGTCTACCCCGGCAACAGCCGCGAACAGGCGACCGGCAAATAGCACGGCCCTGTTTCATAATAAATAAAAGACGGATACCTGCGTATCCGTCTTTTTCTTGAGCGGCATTGCCGCAATGTCGACAGAAAAGCCTTCCGAACGAATCCGAAAGGCTTTTCTGCTTGTGGGAACAAGCGGATTTGAACCGCTGACCTCCTGCTTGTCGAGCAGGCGCTCTAAACCAACTGAGCTATGCTCCCGGCATAAAAAACCATCCTGTTTTGGATGGTCTCTGTCGTGGGAGCTGAGGGATTCGAACCCCCGACCCTCTGCTTGTAAGGCAGACGCTCTGAACCAACTGAGCTAAGCTCCCCTTTTGCTGAATTGCGAGTGCAAATGTATGATAAATAAATCATTCCTGCAAGTCCTCGCTTCATTTTGGGAAATCTTTTTTCGCTGGCAGTTCATTCGGTTGACACGCTGGTTTACACATTTGCATAAAGCCAATGCTGGTTAAACAATAGTGAATTAATTGACAATCTTATATTTAAATGAAATAGGACAAACAAATAACCTAAATCGTTTCCGTCGCATTCCGTATATAAATAGGCTTTTTCGTATTGTCGTTTACTTCGACTGATTATACGAGAAATAGAGATATTCTGTCAGCCAATATCCTTTACGAAGCATATACCAGTAGAATATGGCACGGGCAGTACGCCCATTTCCATCTACGAATGGATGAATGAATGCGATTAAAAAATGAATTATGATTCCCTTAACAATGGGATGAATGAATACACCATTAAAATCATCATCATTAAAAAGTCTACATATGCTGTCAATCAGTCCCTCAATCTCGCAGCAATCGGGCGGAGTGTGAATTGTTTCGTGAGTAATCCCGTCTTCAACGACCACATTATTGTCTGTACGGAATCGACCTTCATCATTGCTATCATCCAATGTCCTATAAGTCATCAGTTGGTGAATATGCAATAATGTCTCTTTCGTAAATTCCTCGTCTTTGTGCTGAAGAATGAAACGGATCGTTTCATAATTGTTATGAATCATCTGTTCCCCCCGCGTCCGTGGAGAAATAGATTTCCGCAACATATCTTTTGCAATTTTTCGAGTCGTAGCTGCTCCTTCCATTTGACTGGAAGCAATTGCTTCCTCCATATTGGAACTAATCAGATAACGATTCTTATCTGCTTCGGGGATAAAACTTTGTGTCCCCAAATACCCGCCCAGATTCATGTCAAATTCATGGCACAACTGCTGCATGTGGTCTGTCACATATAATTTGAACCGATAATTGCCTATTTCCAATGTTTTGGCAAACATACGTGACAACTTAACGCAAGCCCATACATCTTGTGCGAGCACTTTGTCTGGAAGATGTTTATATTTAATCTCTGTCCAATATTGGTACTGCCTATTGATCTCGTTTACCACATCGGCAATTTTCGGATCACAACTCAGACGGAGCGCTTTATCGAAATCTTCTTTGCGTATTTTCGGAGGAGATTCTATCATATCTCATATAATTTTGCATGTACAAATGTAATAAAATTCTTTAAAATACTTAAAAACTTTTTAAAGAATCTTAATGTTGGTCCTTACACGAATTGTCCAAATATTTCTCCTTAAACCCTGCCAACGGGAATTTGAAATCTCTTTGCTTGCCCTCTGTTGTCGTATAGCGGATAATAACCGATCGCTTTTTTATATGTAATTCGAATAGGTTTACCTTATCGTGTCCCCATCCAAGGATATTGGTTATACGCCCTCTGCGCTAAAAGGTTCGTATATCCTTATCTGTATCATCAGGTAGAATATACCTAAAACATCAGGCACATCCCGCAAAAAGTTATCATAGGCAACGACTTTTCAAATCATCATGCGCCGTTCATCACTACCCCTGCCGTCATTCGGTTTTTGGTGTTTTATACATTTTAGCTAAAATTTACGTTGTCATTAAATCTTTGATTATGATATAAATATAGGGAAATTTATGACTTATGCAAGTAAAATAGAAAGGACAAACTTGTGCAGAGAGTCTAAAAGTTAACCCTTTGCACAAGTCTGTCCTTTCAATTTGGGGAATATGAATCAGATTTTTTTAAAAGTAGTGGTTATTTCTGCTTTATAGCCGTCGCTATCGTCTACTTTGTATAAAAGGACAAGTTTGCTTTTTGTTAATTCTTTAATGTTATACACAGATGTCGGATTGCCTTCTTCAGGTTCTTCATACATCAATAATTGGTTATTAGAAATCGTGTATTCAATAGACCAATTACTATCCAATCTATTATTGTCATAATAATAGTAGCTTTTATATCTCCCGTTCCATTTTCATTAAACGTATAGGTGAAATAAAAACCGTAATCATCATTTACATCGTCAATCGGATATGTAATATCCTTTTCCATTTTGCCCTCCTGGCACAATTTCATAGCCGACCTCACGTAATTAATTTGCCACGTTCCTGCAATTTGATTTGGGTCAATTTTGTTGTCATCATCATCGGAGCATGCCGAATGCTCGAAACCGCCGCAAACATAGCGGCCACCAATAAAAACAACTTTTTTCATAGTTGTAATAAAAGTTTAGTTTGTCGCTACGCACCATCGCGACGGTTAATTTTTGGGTTTAAGGAAAACAGAAAAGCGTGGTGCCGAAAACTTATCTTATTAGAGTAGGTCGTAGGAAACCTTGAAGATAAAAATAAACTTTCAAGAGATTAGCAGGACAACGCAACGAATGGCTTAAGGTGCTGGTTTATAATCAATAGCGCATTGATTTGCGTTATACAGAAATTCGTTCGAAGCGGTTTTACGGCCTATTGCTGAATAAGAATCGTTACCAGATCATTACGCGGTACTTGCTTTGAATTTTGTTTGTAACGCATTCTTTTTACTGCTACTTGCGTTATTCTTCATCTTGACAAACGGCCCGACAGACATTAATTTTGTAACCAAAAATCAGGCTTTATTATGCGAAGCACGTTTCGGGTCTTATTTTACGTGAAGAAAGGCAGCGCCCGCCCCAACGGCGATCTGCCTTGATGCCGTCTTACAGTAGATGGCGAGGTCAAACAATTCAGTTGCAAAATGGACGTTCCTCCGCGTTTATGGGATGTCAAGAACGGCCGGGCGACGGGCAAGAGCGTCGAGGCCATGCAAATCAATCTTGCCGTCGATAAAATCCGCGTCGAGGTGAACCGCCGCTCAGGAGTTGATGCAGTCGGACGGCTATGTCACGGCCGCCAAACTGCGGATGCCTACCGGTATCGAGTAAAGCAGGAAACGCTGTTGAAACTCTTCGAACAGCACAATGTCGAATACCGGAAAAAGGTGGGTTTCAGTCGTGAGATCGCCACGCGGAAAAAGTACTGCTGCGCGTGTAAGCGTGTGCGGGAGTTCCTGCCCATACCTACCACCGGGAGGACATCCTGCTGAAAGAACTGAACTTTACCTTTATCAACGATTTCGAGTATTTCCTGCGCACGGAGAAGAAATGCCGCACAAATACCGTGGGGCTACATGATCGTCTTGAAACATATCGTCGCCATTGCCCGCAACGACGGGCGCCGTTGTTCAACCCGTTTTCGGGCTATATCAACTCTCCCGAAAGCGTGGACAGGGGTTATCTCTCGCAAGAGGAGATCAAGGCCGTGATGAACTATAAACGGCCAACAAGGCGCATGCCCGCATCCGCGATCTGTTCGTCTTCTCCATCTTCACGGGCTGGCTTATGCCGACGTGAAAGGGCTGACCACGGACAACCTTTCAAACTATGTTCGACGGTAACCTGTGGATCATCACGCGACGTAAGAAAACCAATACCGAAAGCCGTATCCGCCTGCTGGATATTCCCAAACGCATCATCGAGAAATACGCGGATCAGCGGCTCGACAACCATGTCTTTTATATGCCGTGCAACTGCCATTGCAACGACATCCTGCGCGAGATCGGCAAGCAATGCGGCATTAAAAACAAACTCACCTTCCACCTCGCCCGCCATACCTTCTCGCCACGACCTATCACGCTCCGCAGGGTATGCCTATCGAAACCGTCAGCCGCCTGTTAGGTCATACGAATATCAAGACCACCCAAATTTACGCGAAGATCACCAATGAAAAAGATCAAGCCGCGACATGTCGGCGCTTACCGAGCGTTTAAGCGACAAATACCGACTGGCGGAGTAACAGCCCTTTGTTTTTGTGCCCTTCTTCTTCGGGATTTATGGAGGATCCCGAAGGGCGCACAGGGGCACGGGCTTGCGGGCCGTCGGTTCTCTTCATCGGCTCCCCTGCTGACGGACACCACGGCGGCACGGCGGCACTTTCGCGCCCGCGCCTTTTTATTAAAAAGGCATAGCCTATTAGGGCATTTTCTTCCGCATTGCTCCGCAACGCTGAAAAATGCCTCATTAGGCCAGCAGCTGTCGCCCTCTGACACCCCGGATGGCGATATTCGTTCCTGTTCAACCGCCGGACAATTCCGGAATCCTTTTCTGACGACTACAACCGAATTATCAACTACCTAAAATTATACCGCTATGGGCTATGTCGTATTGCATATCGAAAAGGCGGTTGGAACGGATGCCGCCATGTCGGGACACGTCGAGCGGAGAATAACACCCGCCAACGTCATAAACGACACTTACCTACCCGGAAATTCAAGAGTTAATCGAATTTCAAAGATGTTACCAACCGCATACCGAAGCGATCCAGCACCGGCTGGATAACGCCGACTGGAACGCAAGATCGGAAGAACCAAGTGAGGGCCCTGTGTGTCATGCTCTCCGGCCCCGAAGATATGAAGCGCATCCGGCAGGCCGACAGTTGGACGCATGGGCCAAGGATTCAGGGCTGGCTGCAAAAGACCTTTCGAAAAGAGAACGTCGTGTCGGCAGTCCTGCATCTGACGAGAAGACGCCGCATATCCACGCGACCGTCGTGCCGATCACACGGGGCGGAACGCAGAAAGGCTAAGCTGAGCGGGAGAAGAACGCCCAAAGCGGAAAGAGAACCTACCGCACTAAGAAAACCGCCCGCGCCTATGTGCCGACGATGATGATGGCACGGGACAAACTCAAAGCCTATCAGACCACCTATGCCGAAGTGATGGCCAAATACGGACTGCAACGCGGCATCGACGGTTGGAAGCCAAACATATATCCACGCAGCAGTATTACCGCGAGGTGTTCGTCCGTAAAACGAAATGGCCGGAACAGATCGAAGCGATGATCGGGACAAAAGAAACGCTGACGGTAGACATTGCCGCACTCCAAGCACAGCAACGAGCCGCACAGACAGACTGCAACGCTATCGACGAACAGCGGCGGAAGAAGAAGAAAGAAGAACTGGCAAAGCCGAAACGGAGTTGGCGCAGACCCGATGCAGATCAAGACCGACAACTCAAAGGCGTGGCTGTGAATGCCACGACGAAAAGCTGTAGAAAGGATCGGAGCGTTGTTCCACGACCCCAAGCCGCGAGGTATGAAAAACAGATTGCAGATCTTGGTAAGGGGTATCAAGCGACAAGGATAAGTGCATCGGGCAACTGCAACAAGAGATCAAGACCATGCAGGCCGACACGATAAAGAGGTACAACTTTAAAACAGGAAGCACAACAAGTCAGTGGCAAAAGCCTGATGCGTGTCGATGAGTTGTGTCCTATGTAAAGGCTGTTGAAATGTTACTGCAAGGATGTCGGGTTGGACAAGAGCGACCAAGCGTTGTTTACGATGCAACCCATAGATATACGGGCGAGCTGTATCTGATAAGGTATATATAATCATGGCCGTTTCGGGCGAACGATGTCATTCTCCAATTCAAACCCATTGCTGACGGGGCTGAGCGGGTTCCAGTTCACCATAAACGGAAAGGACTGCGACGGAGTGGTTCAGACAGCAACGAAAGGAGTTTTTACGAGCGGATAAGGTGACATCGAACAACGGAGCAAAGGCGCAGGATGAAGATGCAACCACGAGGCAGGACGGGAACCAAAGGCCGTCCTTGTTTTAGGACGGCGTATTCCGTTAAAGCCAGAACAACATGGGCTATTCGGGCGGCATAAACCCTACGGCACAAAAA
>VOFG01003006.1_pt1 | contig 25602 bp, 28 predicted proteins | sample 5384171 | NCBI WGS metagenome assembly VOFG01 (sample SAMN12384726, study PRJNA508395) | human gut metagenome | isolation source: healthy gut F | host: Homo sapiens | reverse complement strand
TCCTTGGACGTGAAAGGTCTGGCTTTTTCATCCTGATACAAAACAAATAGTGGGTTTTGTGTGCCAAGGGGGAAAATTCAAAGGAAGATCATCGGGACTGTATGCAGGAAACATTGAGATCTTCCTTGTTACAGTCCGGCAGGTGTGATATGATAAAATCATAAACTCAGGGAGTGGATCTCAAAATGTAAAAGAGTTGGATATATGAAAAGTTTTACTGTTCAGGCTATCACTTTTCAGCTTTTTGGACCGGCATCCCCTTTATCCTTACCGGGATGACGCAGGAGAGCTGAAAGTTCTTCTGATCGGTTATGGCCAGCGGATCCTGGATGATATCCTGCCGACAGTCGCAACGAACGGGCAGCTTCTCGACACAACGCTTCATATCACGCTGGCAAGTTCCAACCCGTCGCAGTGCGTGGACACGCTCCTTCAGAAGGTACCCTATCTGCCGCATTTTTCGGCAATCTCCTGCATGAACAAGCGGGTCTCTGAAAGTGAGATGGAGGATAACCGGTGCACGCTTTCTTTGAGAAAGCACAGCTGACAGCAGAGGCATGCAGCAGCTTGCCGGGGAACACAGCGATTATCGGTATGTCATCATTTCAACCGGAACCGATGATGAGAAAATGCCGAGCTTGCACGGGCGTTTGGCAGCTGCGGATGCGATGAGACGGTGTTGATCGCCTATGTGCAGAGAAAAAAGAAGCCTGGGCTGACGATGCCGTCCACAGAACAGGCCGAGCTGATTCCATTTGGTTTCGATGCCGATGGGGCAGAGTTTTCGGAGGAACTGGAAAAAATCGGCCTTAACCTCCACAGTTCCTACATTCGCTCGGCGGACAGCCGGTATTCCGCCAACAGCGTGCTCCACGATTTTTACCATGATAAGTATACCTATGTGTCCAACATGGAGGCAGCCATCCACATCAAGGCAAAGCTCCTCTGCTGCGGCATTTCCTGCAGCGACCTGAAGCAGGCGGCCAAAGAGTTTTCTGCACGCATCGCAAAGGAGCCGGCTCTCATCGACCGGCTGGCATCGGTGGAACACGACCGCTGGGTATTCAGCAAGATCTTTGCCGGATACCGGCAGCTGCAGGATCAGACCTTGATTTACCGGGACGGCAATACCACCCACAGTTCTGCGCAGAAGTGGCATACCTGCTTGCTGCCGGTAGATCACACCGGAGTTTCCTCTATCACAGAGGAGATCTGGCAGGCGGCAGAATCCGGCACGGTATCCGACCCCGGACTCGACCCGCTGGATCAGATGACACTGCTGCTCCATCAGAAATGCAGAGAAAATGCAGAAGCACACACCGGCACGGTGGACAGCCTGCTGAAAACGATCCAGGATCTGCTCGCGGACAACGCAAGCTTTCCCCTTTCTGCATATGAGTCGTTCAAACAGCTGTCTCTTGCAGTGTCTGAACTGCGGATCCACAAAAAGAAGCGCGATTTCCCTTTATCGTCGGTCGTGGAAAAAACTGTATGACCAGATCCGGGCCGATGACGGTGTGCACGCTGCGGTGCTGACCTCTATCCTGGATAATTTGCAGGCAGAGATGGGATCGCTCATTGAATACGTTTCCCGGAAGGATTACAAGAACAGGACCGGATCCTGTGCCGGGGCATTCCTTATGCCCTGACCCATCAGTTCCGTCCGGTGGTTCTTAAACTGCTTTCCTCCAAAACAACGGACAACATTGCATCGATCCAGCAGATGGATCCTGCGGCGGTCACGTTTGTGGGGATTGCCCGTACCGCAATGGAGCTTGCTCAGATCGATACAGTGCTTGCAAACCTGAAACGCTATGTTTCCCATTACCTGCAGGAAACGGAATTTGAATACTCCATCTTTGTACCCAATGAACTGTGCGGCACCGCAGACGAGGAACGCGAGGATCTCGTGTTTGTTCCGCTGCTGGAGCGCAAGGCACTTGTCGATGAAATGAGCATGCTGTTTTCGGCAGCTCCGGCGTACATTGATGTCAGTGGAGCGGATCCGCTCTGACAGCTGCCGCGATGGAGTATGCGGATACGCAGGGCTGCGGGTGTTCTACAACTGCGGTGGCACCTTCTTGAATATTTCCCGTGCAGAGGAACTGGAGTACCCGTTCCCGAAGCAGGGCTTTACGGTGGAGCAGATGTTCTCCATCAACGGCGCAGACACCATCGGCGTGGAATCCTCCCGGATCACAGGCCTGGAGAACATTTACCAGCCGCTGTGGGATCTCTTCCTGCAGAACAGTATGTACTGGAACACGCTTCCTGACAAACGGATCGCTCTGCCGGATGACCGGACGTATACCTTCCCTTTGCCGGAGAAGGCGGGGAAGTCACGATCCGGACACAGCAGGCTGTGGCACAAAAGATGGTGCAGCTCCAGTATATCCGGGATATCTCGTTTGATTCGGTCTATGGTTCGGCACGGACGATCCTTTTTCAGTCCGGCCCGGCATCACGGATGCTGCGCAGTTCCAGGCGGCGCTGCAGTCCCTCTGCGATGGATTTGATCCGCAGACCATGACCTTCAGCCTGAATTATAACCATAAGACCCTGCAGGTATCCGGCCTCCGCTGTACGGTTTCGCTGGCAGATGATAATCCGGCGTACCTCAAGGGGCATAAGACGATCCTGCAGCGGCTCACGGAATTGGGCGGGATCTATGATGTTGTCTACAGTGACCCGAAAACCTGTACGTTCCGGCTTGCCAGCCAGGAAATGCGGCATATCATGGAAAAAGCCGGCAATCTGGCAGAAGCCTATGTGTATTATACCGCTCTGCTGGACTGTGGCTTTGATGATGTGGAAAACGGCCTTTCCTTCCGTCATTCGGTAGGCTCCGAGATCCGGAATGAGATCGATGTTCTCTGCACCAGCGCAGACCGGTCTTTGTTCATCAGCGTAAAAGCCCGCAACGAGGGTGCGTTTGCAGATCCGGATCTGAATTATCTGAACATGGTCGCTTATGAGATCCGCTATGAGGCGGAGCATTTCGGGCTGAACAGCAAGGCGGTTCTGGCAGCTCCTGCGCGCCGATGTTTACCCTTGCTGCCAATGGGACTTATGTGCTGAGCAACTATGCCATGAAGTGCCGGTCGCGCGGGGTTTATTTGTGCGGCAGGGAGTGCTTCCAGAGCGGGATGCTTGGCCGCACGCTGACTGCTATCATGAACGACGCAGTCGATACCTGAGCGATTTTCTGCGCCCGACCGCCGCACCTGTGGCGGATTCCATACCGGCTCGGATCATTCCGTTTGAGGACCTTGAGGAAGGGCAGGTCTATTATGGTAAGATCGTCGGCATAATCGCCAAGTCTGCCTTTGTGGAGATCGGCGTCCGCCACAAGGGCACTGTTGTGAACGGAGCACTGTTCATCTCAGATATCGCCGACTGCTATGTGTCCGATATCCACGACTTTGTGCAGGAAGGCGACGTTGTAAAGGTGGTCGTGACGTACATCGACCCCAGAAGACGCAGTTCCGGGTCTCCATGAAACAAGTTCCGGAACGGCATGAAATAATAAAATAAGCGCGTTTTCAGCTCAGCTTTCCGGGCATAGCAAAGCCTCCCCGTGCAGGTTTATGATCCTGCACAGGAGGCTTTTTGTCTGTTGTCTACTTTTTGTGAACCTGTTCAGCAGACAGGACGCCTATTTTTGGTTTGCTTCTGCGTTTCAGGGCGGATCACTGTTGTGCAAGCTGCTTCTGGTAAAATTCTGCCACTTCGCGCCTCAGATTGTCTGCTTCTTCTCTGCGGCCTGTTTTTTCAAGAAGGACCGTAAACTTGTCGCAGAGGTTCTTTAGCTTCGATAGGTAGGCTTTGGGTGTTTTCTTGGCCAGTTCTCGGAGGATTTCAAAGGCCTCCCGGTACAATTTTTTCTGCTTCCTTGAAAGAGCCGAAGGTGTGAAGAAGAGCTGCCAGATTGTTACAGCTGGTTGCCAGATTAGGCAGATAGGCATCGGGAGATTTCTCGGCGAGTTCTCTGCGAATTTTCAAAGCCTCCCGATACAGTTCTTCCGCCTCCTTGGAAGAACCGGTATCACTGAGAAGGTATGCCAGATTGTTGCAGCTGATTGCCAGATCAGGCAGATAGGCATCGGGAGATTTCTCGGCGAGTTCTCTGCGAATTTTCAAAGCCTCCCGATACAGTTCTTCCGCCTCCTTGGAAGAACCGGTATCACTGAGAAGGTATGCCAGATTGTTGCAGCCCCTTGCCAGATCAGGCAGATAGGCATCGGGAGATTTCTCGGCGAGTTCTCTGCGAATTTTCAAAGCCTCCCGATACAGTTCTTCCGCCTCCCTGAAAGAGCCGGTATCACAGAGAAGGCCTGCCAGATTATTGCAGCTCGTTGCCAGATCAGGCAGATAGGCATCAGGATTTTTTCTCAACCAGATCCCGATAAATCTTTAAGGTCTCTCGATGCAGTTCTTCCGCCTCCCTGAAAGAGCCGGTATCACAGAGAAGGCCTGCCAGATTATTGCAGCTGATTGCCAGATCAGGCAGATAGGCATCAGGATTTTTCTCGACCAGATCCCGATAAATCTTTTAAGGTCTCTCGATGCAGTTCTTCCGCCTCCCTGAAAGAGCCGGTATCGCGGAGAAGGGCTGCCAGATTGTTGCAGCCCCTTGCCAGCGCAGGTAGATAAACATCGGGATTTTTCTCGGCGAGTTCTCTGCGGCTTTTCAAAGCCTCCCGATACAGTTCTTCCGCCTCCTTGGAAGAACCGGTATCACTGAGAAGGTATGCCAGATTGTTGCAGCTGATTGCCAGATCAGGCAGATAGGCATCGGGAGATTTCTCGGCGAGTTCTCTGCGAATTTTCAAAGCCTCCCGATACAATTCTTCTGCCTCCTTAAAAGAGTTGGTATTATAAAGAAGGCATGCCAGATTGCTGCAGCCCCTTGCCAGAGCAGGTAGATAAGCATCGGGATTCTTCTCGGAAAGGTCTCGATAAATCTTCAAAGCCTCCCGATACAGCTTTTCAGCCTCCTTGAAAGAGTTGGTATCACAGAGAAGGACTGCTAGATTGCTGCAACTGTTTGCCAGGACCAGGAGATAAGCATCGGGATTCTTCTCGGCGAGTTCTCTGCGAATCCTCAATGCTTCCCGATGCAGTTCTTCTGCCTCCTTGAAAGAGCCAGTATTGCGGAGAAGGATTGCCAGACCGCTGCAGCTGATTGCCAGATCAGGCAGATAGGCATCTGGACTTTTTCAGCCAACTCTCGGCGAATCTTTAAAGCCTCTCGATATAGTTTTTTCGCCTCCTTGAAAGAGCCAGTATTGCGGAGAAGGATTGCCAGACCGCTGCAGCTGATTGCCAGATCAGGCAGATAGGCATCGGGACTTTTTTCAGCCAGCTCTCGGCGAATCTTTAAAGCCTCTCGATATAGTTTTTTCGCCTCCTTGAAAGAGCCGGTATCGCGGAGAAGGGCTGCCAGATTGTTGCAGCTCGCTGCCAGACTGGGCAGATAGGCATCGGGATTTTTCTCGGCAAGTCCTCTGCGAATCTTCAAAGACTCCCGGTGTAGCTCTTCCGCCTCCTTGAAAGAGCCGGTATCATAGAGAAGGCCTGCCAGATCATTGCAGCTGCCTGCCAGATCAGGCAGATAGGTATCGGGATTTTCCTCGGTTAGCTCTCGGCGGCTTTTCAAAGCCTCCCGATACAGTTCTTCTGCCTCCTTAAAAGAGCCAGTATTACAGTAAAGAACTGCCAGATTGTTACAGTTTGTTGCCAGAACAGGCAGATAGGCATCGGGATCTTCCTCGGAGAGGTTACGGTAAATCTTTAAAGCCTCCCGATATAGTTTTTCAGCATCCTTGAAAGCGTTGGTACTACCGAGAAGGATTGCCAGATTATTGCAGATTAGTGCTAGATCAGGCAGATAGTCATCCGGATTCATTTGGGCTAATTTTCGGCGAATCTCTAGGGCTTTCCGATACTGATTCTCTGCTGCCGTAAAATCGTTCTGCGCGGAATAATCCAACCCCATCAGGTTACTCAGTGTTGCCCGCTGTACTGCGCTGGTATCCGGCTCCAGCGCATACCAGTGCTCCAGCCGCTGCGCGATCTCAAGAGATTTCTGATATTGGCACTGGCCCCTCAGAAAGGAAGCGTACTCATACAGCACGTCTGGCTCTATCTGGTGTTTCGTTGCCAATGCGGTGATGTCCTCATAGACTGCGATGACCTTTCGAGCATTCTCCGCCGTGTTGCCCTCGGCCTTATAGGTGTCGATCAGCGTTTTCTGACCGGAGATATATTCCAGGATCGCATCTTTTTGATTTCAATGATTTCCTCCGCCTGGCGTATCTCCTTTTTCCACGTCTGATCTTCCAGCAGAGTTCTGGCAGCCTCGTAGTTGCCCATGTCGATCATCTGCAGGGCGTCCCGCTCGCGCCAGTTCAAGGACTGACCCAGCTGGCGTTTTTCCGTGGACTGACGGAACAGCTGCAGGACATCCATTTCCAGCGTGTGGAGCTGCTCTGCAATTTTGTTCCGCTGCTCACTGTTTGCCAGCAGGCGCTGCATGGCATCTCCCGCTGGGTTCTTTGCATACTCCAGTGCCAGTTTGCCCATCTCGTCTTCCAGCTGGGCCTTCTGTGCCAGAAGCTTCTGGACCGTCTCATTTTTACTGTAAAGCGGGATGTCTGCCACGGAGAACATCTTGTGGCCGTCCAGGGATGCCATGCCGTCCTCGACCTTCACTGTGCCGCCTACGGTCTGATCGCGGGTCAGTTCCAGCAGCATATTCAGTTTGAGCGTGTCCACATTGCCGAAGGTGGAATAATAATGCCCGATCTCCTGATCCAGACGGTTCATGAAATCACGGATGTTCTTGCTGGCAGATTCCCCCTCTGGCAGCTGCCGGAAGTAGGTGTAAATCTTAGGAGCACCGGCTTTTCGGAACTGATCCAGTGCCGTATCAAATTCCTCGATCGTGTAGATGGCATCGTCTGCCCGGTCAGAGCCTCTGCCGAAGAGGATATAGAAATACTGTGCTTCCCGGATGGTCTGGTTGTACTCTGCCTGCTTCCGGTCCTTTGCCACCGCATTGGAAAGGTCCTCGCAGATGGTGAGTTGAAAATAGATGCCGCGTGGGACGTAAATATCGTTCAGCGAGCGGATGAAATCGCTCAGGCTTGCCCGCTCCTGCGCGAATTCGATGATGGAAGACGCGATAAACAGCTTGATGTACTTCATCTGATCTCCTCCTGCATTCCCTGCAATGCACCGGCAGAACCGTCGGCACGTTCGCACTCATAAAATCAGCCGGGATACATTTATAATACCACGGACTTCTGAAAATGTGAATGCGCCGTCTGAAAAATCCTGCAGGGTCGTTCTATTATAAAAATATGAAGTGTCCACTCATTTGCCTGAGAATGAGCGGACGCTTTTTTCGTTATGCCAGTTTCATGCTTTCTTTCAGGAACCTTCACAAAAACACAGAATAAGAAGCGGCTGAAAGAAGCGGATACGGTATGATGATGCCAGAAACAAACCCGAAAGGAGAACAGAACAATGACCGCAGAATTACAGGCAAAGCTGGCTGCGCGGATCAGCCGGGAATATTTTCTGAGCGAGGACGCCGCAAAAAGCAGGCACAGGAGGCGGTGCAGCACTGCCCGGATCTACTGCAGAAGAATCTGGAGCAGTGGGCAGCCGGAGAACCGTTGACAGAGATCAGCATCAACGGATACTCCATTCCCATGCTCCTGGCACTCTGGCACAGCCCGGATTTCCTCGGAGCAATGGAGGTGCTTGCGGAGTATCTGACCGGTGACCGCGACAAGGCAGAACGCCGGATCTGGCGGACGCGGAGGTGATCCAGGTGAGCGACTATGGAGCGCATCCGACCCAATACGGAAACCTGAGCGATGGGAACCTTTATGCGATGTACCGCGAGAGCGTGTACCGCAGCCTCAGCGAAAGCCAGAAGCTGGATCTGCTGCAGGAAACCGTGAACCGGGACGCCGCAGCGAGAGGTGAGGTGGGAAGCCCGAAGGTCCGTTTTGAAAATCTGCCGTCCGGAACCGACGGCTATGCTGAAAAAGGCATCATTTCCGTGAACCGTGATCTGGCGGTGAACGGGACCCGGACGGCGACGTATCAGGGCAAAACGTTGCAGCATACGATCAATGACTACAATATCCAGAGCCTGGTCACAGTGCTCCACGAGAATGTGCACTGCTGTCAGGACCAGATCATTGACGGCACGATTCGGAATGCGGATCCACAGCTTGCGGCAGAATATCGCGCCAACGACTTCACGATAAGTGTGGTTCAGCAGGGAAACAACCTGGACTTTGGAAGCCAGTACCTTACAGGCGAAACATCCAACGGCTACTACTTCTATTACTTTCAGGCCACAGAACGGGATGCTTTCCGGTGGTCAGAAGAGGAAGCAAGCCGCATCGTGCAGGAACTCACGGCAAAGTACGGCACGGAACCATCGTTTGAGGCCTACGAAAAAACGCTGCAGGCGAATGGCTATTCCGTGATGGAAGCGGAAGCGATCCAGCGTTTTCAGAATCCGGACTTTGTAAAAGACCTGAACCAGGTGCTGATGAACCAGTATTATGGCACCCACAAGTCTGTGGACGCCAGAACAGAACAGGCTGTCAAGAACGAAATGGTACAGAGCCGGCAAGCTCTGCAGCCTGTCACGACAAGGCCGTTATCCACGGGAAAGGAGCAACAGAATATGAGTTTCCAATATACACCGATGACAGTCGAAGAATATGACCATTTTCTTCGCAATGCGGTCAACGAGTACTATGTGCACGCCATGAACGACCCGAACATGAGCAGGGAAGAAGCGCTGCGGACATCCGGTGAAGCGGCCGAACGCTATCTGACGGCGGTGGAGGAGTACAAAGCAGCCATGGAAAACAATGCAGAAAACAAGATCGGTGCTGTGAACGACAACTTGAATACCGGCGGACCGGTAGAACAGGCCTCTGCAGGTGCCGTGAATGAACAGACAGAGCAGACCTCGGTGAACACAAGCGTGGATGCCGGCACAGATGTCGGCGTGAGCAACAGCGAAGGCTGTGACGAAGATGTAGGTCTGGGTGGAGATCTGGACCTGTGAGAAAGGAGCATCATAATGGCATACGAATTTGGAAACCGCCTCGCGGAAAGCACTGCGGCAAATCAGAACCGGAATGCGGGAGTTTATACGAGAACGCTGATCGGACAGACGATCCGGGAAACACCTGTCCCGGTATGGACCGCCGAAGCGGCACAGCATCCGTTTGTGACGTTTGAAGATCCCTCCACCAGAAAACGGATCGGGATCAGCAAAGACATGCTGTCCTACGGGTTCCTCACCCTTGCGGAGCCGGGTGGCGGCAAAACCAATCTGCTGAACATGATCACCAGGCAGCTCCTTGTCAGCCAGGAAAAAAGGCGACAAGATCATCATCTTTGATACCAAGGGCGATTATTACCGGGAGTTCGGCGACCGCATCCCGAAGAAGGATTGCATTGTGGTCGGTGCGGGCAGCGAGTATGCCGGCCTGACCGGCTGCCACAATCTTTTGCGGAGATCATGCCCCGCGCCGGCAATGGCCGGTTGGTGTATACGCCGGATTCGGATTCCGATGCGCTGGAAAAACAAAGCAGCTTTTTTCCGGGATGCAGAGCGAGTCGCAGCCCATCTTCCCTGCCATGGCTGAGCAGATCGTGGCCGGATTGCTGATCTATTTCATGCGCCGGTACTGGATGTCGGAACCGGAGATGCTGAACAATGAGGCGTTCATCCGGTTTGTCACGGCAAGTACGAATGCGGAACTGAAGGCCGTCTTTGAACTGGACTATATGAAGGACTACCGGAACTGCATCAGTTATATTGCCGGTACCAATAACCAGACGCAGGGTGTCAGCAGCTACATCGGCACAGTCCTCCGGGAATTGTTCATTGGCCCCTTTTGCAAAGCATGATCCGGGCAGGGAGTTTTCCATGCGGGAAGTCGTGGATGCTGCAGACCGGAAGGTTGTATTCGTTGAGTATGACCTCCGCCGCGGCAAGATCCTTGCGCCCATGTATGGCCTGCTGATGAACAGTGCGCTCGCCAATGCGCTGGGAGGCCGGAATACAGCCAGAAAACAACGTCTATTTCATCTGGGACGAAATGCTGTTACTACCTAAATTGACGCATTTCTCTGATGGGTTGAATTTTGGACGTTCGCAGGGCGTGAAGATCCTGTGCGGACTTCAGAATTTTTCCAGCCTGGCAGATATCTATGAAGAGATCGGAGCCAAGCGTGTCCTGTCGTCGTTCCAGAACATCGTCGCTTTCCACAATGCGGACTATGACACGCGCTGCTTTTTGATGAACCGGTTCGGTGCGAACTACCAGAACCTGTCTTTTTCAAGCCAGCAAAGCAATATCCACACGCAGCGGGAAGGCCATACAGTTGAGGATAACGATATCCTGTCGCTGGGATTGGGCGAAGCAATCGTCAGCCTGAAAAATGAGGCACCGTTCTTTTTCCGGATGCCGCGGTATCACTGATAAACAAAGGAGACGAGCAGTATGTTTGAAAGCAACAAAGGAATGGTCCTGCGCGAGTGCGACCGACTGAATGAAACGAGAGGCGTTATGACCGGCAGCGTGAGCCATACGACCTTTTCCACCGGATCCAGGGAGATCTGCTGATTTCTGGATATCTTGCTTCGAACCTGTCACTCATCACCGACCTGGTTCTGGAATATCTATGCCGGAAGGATATGCCGACGATCCTTCTGTCGTGTCACCCGGAACTATTTGGCCGGATCCGCGGGATGTGCGCAGGAGCGGAGGAACAGATCGCCATTTCGGATTCGCTTGAACGGAAGTACCAGCCCTTCTATGGATTGGGAAAAGAGAAACTCCTTCACTTTATCCATCGTGCAGCGGAGCTGCTGGGATATCACACCATGATCGATCGAATCCTGCAATATGCCTCTGCAGCGTTGAATATTGTTGCCATGAAGTACCCGGTGTCTCTGCCGGCACTGTCCGCACTGCTTCTGGAAGACGATGATCAAATCGCCGAATATGCGCTTGCACTGGGGCTGAACAACATGGTCACTGACGTGGTCCTGGCAAACCACGAGGCAGGCATCTGTCTGCGGCGTATCTGTGAGAAGCTCAGTTCTGTATTTGACGCTGTGGCAGATCCTGACGCCGATACCAAATACGATCTTCAGAGCGGAACACAGAAGGGCATCCCACTGCAGGCGCTCTATACGACATCCGCAGAACAGGCCCTGATGAACGAATACCTGAAAGAAGAACTGGCGGCCGCCCTGAAAAAGGTCAACCGGATCCGTGTGATCGTGGACGAACTGGAGTTCGTACCGGAAGATGTGCTTCTCCGTTATTTGTTCAGTATGAAACGGCAGGGACGGATCGAGCTGATCTATATCTCCCGGAATGCAAAAAGAATCCACGGAAGGCGCGGCCCTGAGTTTCTCCAATGTTGTGCTGTCGGGGCATGATCAGCCGGCAGTCACAGAAGAACTGTCCCAGACTTTATGGGGGACCTATCTCTACAGCTACCCGGTGCCGAATGTCGGCAAGCCGCCGGCTCTGATCTTCACTCCCCGCAAAACAGTCAACTGGGCGATCGCAACGCAGGAGCGGCTGAGAGTCCGTGCTGCCGACCTTTTTCCGCGACAGGGGTTTCTGGGGCAGATCCCGGATCAGTTTGCGGTAAAGACTGCTGCGAATGAGTACATCTATCTGGTTCCTTCTGCACGGTTCCTGTCATCAAAGGGAGCATCCCCGACAAGAGCTGCACTTCACGCCTGATACCGGTTCACTGTCCGGCCTGAAGAAGATCCTGCTTTTACTTTCAGAATCAGTGCAAAAAAGCAACACTGAAAATAAGGGCATGCTATAATGGAACCAGAGCAGAGAAAAAGGAGAAATTGCAAATGAAAAATGAAAATGATATCTTTGGTTCCGAACGCGGCTTTGGCGCGGACACCGGTATTTCCGCAGTTACAATAACTACCCTGATCCTGTCAGTGATCTCCATTGCTGCGGCGATCTTTGTGATCATCAACTTCAATATCATCACCGCTGTGATCGCGATGTGGGTGTCGGAATTGCTGGCATCGGCGATCATCATCCTGGCCGTTGTAGCGGGGATCCTATGTCTGATCCTGAGCCTGTCCAGGGGCTTCAGAAGATGGTAAATGCAAAAAGGAGGAATTTGTCATGTATTATCAGAATGTTACCGTCTGGACTGTCATCAAGCGGTTTCTTCTCGGTTGGCTGGCTGCAGGAGCGGTGCTGGTACTTATAAGCTGCGTGCGCTACAGGCAGTGCATCGCCGCAGCTATTGCCAACAACACCTGGGCATGGATCAACGCGGTCATGCCGATCGGCATCGTGATCATCATGTTGTGGGTGCTGATCAGATCTTTTTGCGATAACAAAGGAGGAAAAGGAAAATGTCTGCGTATAAAAAATCACTGATCTGAAGGTCTATGTCCAAGAGCTGCTGAATAGCGGCGCACCGGTCTGCACAGCGGAAAAGACTGCGCGCATCCTTGCCTGCCCGGGTGTGCCGGGGGAACAGGTCATTTCGTGGTCTGTGGATGCCGGCGGTGCGGCTGTGAAAGAGAAAGAGGCTGTGGTTTCAACCGACGCATCCGGCCATCCGGACTGGATCGCCACCAAGGCGGATGCGTCAGGCAGCCCTGTGGCCGACTGTCATGCCCACCTTAATCAGTGGATCATCGGCGACAGTACGTTCCGGGAGAAAATACACGGCTATACCGGGTCAGCCTGATCTGTACAAGCCCATGGGCGGTCCGCAACGCTTTGTGTTTTTCTTTCGGAGGCCATCCACATCGTGCAGTGGGGAGAAGAATGGAATGTGGACGCAGGCGGGTATATCAACATCACGGATCCGGAGGATCTCTATGTCATTTCCGGCCGGGATTTTTTTCGGACACCTATCGGGTCGTCTGACGGATCCGGCCATCCGGAGAGCGGTATTTCGGGCCCGACCAGAAACCCGCAGATTTCCCGCACTGCCGCACGAACAGAGAAAAGCAGGCCACCACTGTGCATAAGCGGGGCCTGCTTTTGCTTTTCCAAAAGAGAGGGTGGAGCCTTCCGGCTGTCAGATGCCGTTCAGCGCCTCCTGCACAGGGGCCGGAGGTTCATGCTCGATCCAGCGTGCTTCGATAAGTTCCGCGCTTGCGAGAACATGAGAGCGGTCGAACTCGGCAAAGTCCTTCGGCGTATAGATCCAGCCAATCGTGGTGGCACGGTCGGTATTGTTCAGCTTGACGGTGTCTTTTTCCCGGGATGCAGCAAAGCGCTTCCAGTCGTTCTTGTGGGGCTGTTTTCCGTCATCTGGCGTCAGCGCCTGTTTCATCTGCTCTGCCAGCACGGCCAGTTCCTGCGATGCGCACAGGCAGCCGTGGAGCCGCGCAATGTACAGCTGCTGCTTGGGGTTCCCTTCTTCCATATAGAAGAGCACCTGCTCCGGCGGTGCGGCTCTCCAGCCGCGAGAATAAGCCCACCGGATCCAGCGTGCATGTTCGATGCAGACAAGCTCCGGGATAAGGACTTTGCCGTTTTCCCTGATGGCTTCACGGAACTGATCTCCCATGTCATGGGCAAGCTTTGCGTTTGCGTCCTCTGAGCCGACGGTGCCGAGCGGTGCATCAGACACAATGTGTTCTGCACTGGCCGTTCTGATCTGGAACATCTGGTAGGGCAGATACAAGGCGGCAGCCATGGAGGAATCCCGGTTGTACATTCTGGCATAGTAGTCCACCAGATTTTCATTCTTTACGTCATCCGCTGCATTCCAAGCAATCCCGCAATACTGCAGATGCACGGATTCTGCCACTCGTTCCCAGTAGCCGCCATCCATGGCATCCCAGGAGTAGCTGTCTGTGAGAAGGCCGAAGGGAATCAGGTTGTAATTGTTATACCAGCTGCTACCATGATCTACGGTCTGGACGACCATATTCTCCGCGAGATAGGCGATGTCCGGATCTTTGCAGTAGAAGGCGATGCGCGGTTGGCTGCCGTTCTGAAGAGGTGTACGCCCTGCGACACAACTCCGCACATTCCACTCCCGCAGCCGGATCGCAAGGTTGAGGCTTGAGATGTCATCGTCTGCGTCGATTACATAATAATTGAACGAGTTCGGCATCGCTTCGATCTTGTCAACATATCCTGCGAGCCGATAATCTGAAAGCGCCGGAAGCGTGAGATCCTCTGCCAGGAACGTCACATGGGAAGTCATGTCGGCGTCCGGAAGTGCTTCAAACATGGCGGGAAACTCCAGCCGCATTGTATTTTTGATCTCCTGCGCAACGGGCGACAGCAGATGGAACTTTACCGTAAGTCCGGGGTAAGAAAAAGTGCTGAGCCAGTATGCTTCGCGCAGTAGGCGGCTGGCAAGCGCGGCATTCCTGTCACAGATCACCGTGAAATTGATGACGAACGGGCCGCGCTTCAGTTCCTTGTCGGACACGCACTGGATCAGCTCGTAGATCGGATGCCGGGTGAGGAGGGCCTGTGCTGCCCATTTTTCATCGTCGATGAGGAATACCTTGACAACGAACTGACCAAGACGCTTCATAGCTGTATCGACCAGCGCGGCATAACGATCCTCCGAGGCTCGCAGATAGATCGCAGTTCCGCTCCAGTGCCGGGTAGACTGCTCCGGGCTGACCGGATTGCTGCGCTCCACAGCGGCGATCCGGTCCAGAAGACATAACAGATCATGGAAATTCTTTTCCTGGTCATCATCAAACAACAGGTAGCGGGTCTCCTGTCTGAAGTCCACAGAATCCTGAAGGGCTTTTTTTCCGGGTGCACAGTACACCCACTTTTCTGCAGCTTCTTTCTTTTTTTCAATGCATCATCTGCTTCTTTCCGCAGTGTATCCGGTGCAGACTGCAAGACGGTTTTTGTGTACTGGTTGATGCAGTTGGAGACCACTCTTGCTGTTCCGTGCAGTGCTTTGGCACGCGGACGCAGAAGAAGCGGCGCTGCATCGAACCCGTATTTGTTCAGCAGGACCTCCCGCGCCCCGGCATAACCGAATTTGTAAGCGCGGAGCATCAGCTCCTTCGGACTCAGCAGAGTGCCGGATCTCTTGTGCCCGTGTCCTGCGTAGCAGACAGACAGCATGTAATATGCTTCGCCCCGGACAAGGTCCGGCGCGAACCGCAGCGCAAGAATGCCTTCTGCGGCTTCACCGCAGGTGAAGAAATCCTTCTGCCTGAACGCGTCTCTGCACTGCTCCAGCAGCTTGGCAGAGCGGTCGTTGTCTTCTGCTAGCCGCTTTTCTTTCCATGCCTCAATGGCCTGGATCTCTGTGCCTTCCTTTTTTGGGGGTAAGGAGAAGGAAAACAAGGTCTTTTGTCAGGGCGTCGTTATTCCAACTCCAGCAGGACCAGGTGAGTGCGATCACGGTCAGGTAGGCCAGCTGCTCCTCCAGTGTGCCCAGTTTTTCAGACCCTCGGAGTGGCTGGCCAGGTCGGGGTATTCTTTTGATTTCTTTTTGAGCCGTTCCAGCAGCGTCATCACGTCTCCCGAAAAATCTCTTCGCTCGTTTTCTGTCAGCTCTGCCAGCATGATCTGCAGCTGCCCACGGATGTGTGGAAGCAAGGTGAACTCACCGGTCCTGAACCCCGCTTTCCGGGCAAGATCGATCAGGGTGTTCCCTACGGCCTCGTACTGACGTTCAGAGTAGAGCTTTGCTGTGTTGGGATTCTCTGCGCAGATAAAAAAACGGCTGGTGGAAGCTTCCTTCAGGTTGGCGAGATCCGTTCCGTCGGGCATCAGGCGATACTCCGCCGGCAGTATTGCGCACAGGATGCGGTGCTGGTTGTTCTTTTTATCGGTATCTCTCTCTTCAGGCCGTCCTGCCTGCTTTTGCAAGAGCTGTGGTCATCCTGTCCCGCATCTTTCGTGCATACAGGCCGCCCAGTGAGATCCGGAAGGGTCAGATAAGCATTTTTCATCCATTACCTTCAGGCGGCATTCTTCTTTCAAAGAGGGCTTTGTCATCATAACCGTTCCTCCATGTTCCAAACCGGAACCTCTGCGAATGAATGACTTCCGGTGCATTTTGCGCCGTTTTGACCAGTATAGCATCCGCAGAGCATGACAGCAAGGCTTCTTTCACAAAACCGCAGGTTACTTTCAGGAAAGACCTCTCTGTGAAACACCTGAAACATGAAATCTGATAAAATTATCTCAGCCGAAGGGCCAACGGACAAAAGAAAAGGAGTTGAGACTATGCTGATCTATTCGAACAACCGAAAAAAGCAAGTATCATGAGGTGCCCATCTGGAAGGCGGATCGGTTCATGCGTCTGCGCGGCACTGCGGATGCACTCATGCACAAAACCGATTTCCGGACGAAGGGTGAAAAGAACACCCTCAGTGGCGGATATTATGAGCACGTCCGCCGTGAACTCCAGACGCTGGAAGCTGCGCAGGTGGCATGGCTGAACAAGAGCCTTGGCCCCCAAATTGCTGAATTCAAGGCAATGCCCCATGCCTCTGACTACGGCGACAGCACGCCGCGTTCCACCACCGGTGCGAGACGCGCGGCTCGCGAAGCAGGCGCACGCCGGGCAGCCGCGCAGGGAAAGCGGCGTGAGCTGATCGCCTCCATCCGCAGTGAACTGCTGACGGCAGAAGGCGAGATCAACACCGCCTACTGCACGGCCAACGATGCGATTACCCGCTATGGCAAGGCCAGCAAGTTCAAGGTGCTGGATGAAGAGATCCCGCACTTTACTGCGGGTTTTTCAGCAGCGGATTTTTGCAAGACGTTTCGGAATTGAGGAGGTAGTATCATGAGCCTTTTTAAGAAGAAGCCGCAGATGCCTGCCCAGGGGCGCGAACAGGTGGAGACGGATTTTTGAGCATCACACGATCATCCATCACCTTCTCTGCCTATCCTGATGATTATACATCTTGTGGAGCATATCCTGATTATTCCTCTTCGGAATATTTTTCAGATGTGCTTGCAAAGGCAGAGGAAGCTATCAAGTCTCTGGATCTGGACGAGACAACGACGGAAGGTTTCACGGAAATGGTGAAATTGAAAGCGTACCAGAGTATGCTCTCCTCGCTGGTCGAAACACGGCAGAGTCACCACCGTACCGCCTTGAATCTCCGGTCCGATCTGCTCCTTCAAATCGACAATCTGAAGTCGAGTGAAGCTATGATCCAGCATGAACTCGACGCCGTCGAAGCTGCGATTGCTCGTCTGAAAGCCTAAAATAAGAATGGAGGAAACGCATATGTATACTGGAAATGAAAAGAACCCGGTCCAGCAGATCGAAATCATCAAGAAAAATAGCCGTCAGAAGAGCAGCTTGCTGGACACTCTGATCCATCATGCACTTTTGCCGATGACCATCCTCTTCATGGCGATTGATGCCCTGACGATTGCGTACTACGCGCAGAACATTTTTGACGAACGTGTGGAGCTCGCCTGGGCGGTCAGCGGGGTTCTTGCACTTGTCCTCGACGTCAGCCCTGCGCTTGCCGGTTCACTCCTTTGCGAATCACAGCGACCTGTTGAAGAGCGATAAACGCCCCAATAAACGGCGGATCTGTCTCCTCATGGCTGCGGCAGCGGGTGCATACCTCGTGTTCCTGGTCTTTTTGCATCGTCACGGCCAAGATGAACATCGCAGATGTGGACGGTGACGCGACGCTGTACTTCATCGGTCAGATTGCACGAGCACTGGTCCCGCTGGTCACAAGCGCCGCCGCCTTTGGCCTTGGCTGGGAATGCAACCATCACGACCGTCTGGCTGTGCTGGAGGCGGAACGTCTGGAACTCCTTGATCTGCAGGCAGAGACTGCCAATGCGATCCGTCATAAGGAATTTGCGATGGCGAATTTCAACGCGGACGAAGCGGACTACCGCATGGCCTGTGTCAAGCTCCAATCCCTGACCTGTGCAGCCAAGAGTGCTCAGCTCGCTGTCAGAGTCATCCTGGCCAACGAACTTGGAAGCGCCGAAGCAGCCAAGGCCCTCCTGACCCGTGCAGGACTCGAAGATCCCTTTGCATGTGATGAGGCAAAGATCCGGGAGATGCTGATCCCTCCCCAGGCAGATGCCGTACCAGCACAGCCGGCGCTGCATCTGGAGGAAACAGCCGAGGAAGCACCCCAGGAAGAAGCACTGGCATCCTGATATCCGATTTTGCAACATGATAAGAAGAAAGGAAAATCCTTATGGAAAAGATGTTTCGACTGACCGCAGTTCTTGCAGCTGCCGCTTTGGCCGCAGGCCTGATGGTGGGCTGCAGCACCGTGCCTTCCCTACGGAGACAGTACCACTGTCGCCCCAACGGACACTGTGTTACTGGAGGAACAGGGCGATGGCGTCCCCGCTTTGACAAATCCTGAAAATTTCACTGAAAACATAAACACGGCTTTCGGCGGCAGTGCAGCACTGATCATCACGGACGGACAGCCGCAGGTGTATGGGCCGGTCAAGTTCAATGTTAAAAAGAACAACGAGATACAGCAAAAATAAGGCAAACAACAAGCTGAAAGCCTCTTTTGTGGAGATCGTGAAGGAGGCCCGGGCGCAGGTGCCGGAGACCGATGTCTTGACATCTGTCAGCCTCGCTGCGAGAGTCTTGAATGCCGGGACAGCTGAGAATAAACAGCTCATTATACTTCACAGCGGTGTCTCGACCGCAGCCACGTTACCGATGGAGGATATTAATATTGTCAACGAGGATCCTGTGGCTCTCGTTGATCGACTGGAAGAGGCTGCCATGATCCCGGATCTGGAAGGGGTTTCTGTGGAATGGTTCGGAGCCGGTGACACGGCAGGCAGCCAGCCCACCCCTGAGTGCGAAGCAGACGGAAGCAATCAAAGCTTTCTGGTCTGAATATTTTAACCGTGCCAAAGCTTCCCTGACCTTCCACAGCGACGTGATCAGCGGCCCGGCGCTCACAGAGTTCGGACACACTGTTTCTCCCATGGCCGCTGACGGTGGCATCGAATTTGTGAAGATCACAAATGAGCAGATTGCGTTTCTCCCTGATAGTGTCGAGTTCGCAGATGAGGCTGCAGCCAGCACAGTGATCAACGAACTTGCCGAGCAAATCCGGACTTCGTCATCGTCTTATGTGATCGCAGGGAGTGTGGCCAAGGTGGATGGCTCCACCACCGAAGGGGCCAAACGCCTTTCTCTGGCAAGGGCCAAGGCTGTGCGGGATTGCGTTGTTGCAGCGGGTGTGGACTCTGGCAAACTGACCTGCTACGGCCTGGGATTCGAAGCCACCGATTGCCGCAGCAGCGTGGAAGAAGAAAATCGTTGCGTGTTTCTCGTCCAAGCCAACACAGCTCAGGCTGCTCAATTTGAAGCGGTCGGCCAGCCGGAGAGCTGAACGGCAGCTGCATAAGGGCGCAGACACTTACGCGGTCATCTCCGGAAGTATGATATCCGGCCGGCAGGCCTTCTTACGATGGCGTACTGGCCGGATTTTTGTTTGGCACTGCACCGGACACAGTTTTCCCCTCGTCTGCGTGAAATCGGTGATGATACCATTTATCAGAGACAGAAAACACGATGCGAAAAAAGAGGAGGTACTTTTTATGTGGGATTCCAATGACAACTATGACGTGCGTGATGGAGCTCGTGGCGTGGTTCGGGATACTTGCTGGAAAGGGTTGATCCTTGCACTTGAAAACGGGCAGGAGGCCTTTGCTTTCTTTTAGCGGGCTGCGTCCCGGCACCGAAGTGTTCTGTACGGTGCTGAAGCCGTCCAACGAGAATTTGCGGATGCTTGTTTCCGTTGACGCCGTTCTGGAAGAAGAGCTGGCAGCAAAGAGGGTGCTCCTTATGATTTTGCGCGTTGGTCAAAGAAACGGGGTGCGCGGTACCCCTCTCTGGACTGCGGCCGATCCACAGGGGTGATCGGCTTGCCTTGCGCCAAGATCTACCCCTTGCCTGTTGCAAGTGATTTTGCACCATGTTATACTTGCAAAGTAGGAAAGCTTCTTTTTCTCTCACTGCGCGAAAAAGGTTGGATCTCCGGTGAAAGCACCGGGAAGAAGAGCACACCGTTTCGCATCCTCTGCGGCGGATCGTCAGAGAAAAGGATGCCAAAATACAAAATGGAGGTGTGAAGAATGATGGAAATATACCATCCGGACACGCCGATGTGTTCCTGTCCTATTCACATGATGACCGTGAACTGGTGGAAAAAATCGCGGGCCTGATCTCTGCAGCGGACTTTTCCTGCTGGATCGATAAAGAGAGACTGCGCGCGGCAGAAAAATTCAACTCTTCGATTGACATTGCCATTGATGACTCGATCGTCTTTGTTGCCTTTCTTTCCAAGACCTATGTCAACAAGCCGTATTGTATTCACGAATTCGACCTGGCGATCCAGAGGGAGAAAAGCATCGTAGCGGTCTGTCTGGACGATGTGAGTGAAAGCGCAAACCGACAAAGTGCCTACATGTTCTCGTTTTGTGCCGGCCATGATGTTCTCGGTTTTGGGTCAGGAATCAATGAAAGTTCTGATGGCATCGCGTCCTTTGCGCGTGAGATTACAGAGAGCGTTCCCCTGACGCTGTTAAAAAGATTCCTTTGCAGCGGGGACGAAAAGGATCTGCCGCCGATCGACACGCCGGAATATCTGATGGCCCGCCTGCGGCCTCTATCATGAACATCAGTATGAGCAGAGCGGAAACTACGCATTGAACGAGATCCGGAGCGAACTGTTCCCCGCCATTAAGAACCCTGAGATCAATATCCTGTACAAGGATGATCAGAAGAAGGATGTCTCTCTGGTAAAGTTCTTCTCCGAAACCGACGGACAGGATGATCTTCATAAACACCTGTTGATTACCGGCGAAGGCGGCATGGGAAAAACCGTTTCCCTGCTGAAGACCTGTGATTACCTGTTGAGCAAACGAATCAACGCCATCTATGTCCCGCTCAGCAAGATTGATGCCAGTATGACCCTGGACCAATATCTGGCTCGCATTGTCTGCGGAGGAAATCAGTCCATGTGGGGTGTTCTAAGAAATCTGATGAGCGTGCCCTATACCTCGGCACCCAATGTTGTTCTATCCTGAGTCTTGCCATGCCTCGCCGGTAATCTCCTGTCCGTCGGTTTCGAAGAACTTTTTACCGAAACATCGCTGCGGTCGTCGCTGGCAGATGATGATCTCGGGAGTTCTTAATGACGGCGGGTCAATGCGGATTCCGCCTGCTCATACTGATGTTCATGATGAAACCGCAGGCGAATCACCGTCCCCACCGCAAGTCTTTGCTGGCGTCGAAGGGCTGCTCTCTGTCTCACGCGCAAACGCGACGCCGTGATTCAAACTCATGACCGGCAGGCACTTTCACTCATCTCCGGAACCAGGCCGCCCGATACTCTGGTCGCCGGGTGAAGCCTGCTACGGCTGTTGAAGAAAGGCGGCTGGCGATCCGGGCAATCAGCTCGAAAAAGTTGAGCCCGCGCGGTATCGTCCGGCAGAAAAAGTCACACTGCAACCTGTTGATAAACTCATGAAGTTTGAGGCTGTCCCTTCATCGTCACGCCTCGGCCCCCTTGGCGTCGCTGCGGCGATCGACTCTTCCGGTAGCTTCCTGGATCGCTTTTGGTGGTGAAAAATACTACTGCGAAATGCTCTTTATGATTGCCGCGCACGGCTGAAGTAGATGCTGACAGGTAACCGGTGCCGGATCGGTCGAAGAGAACCGCGCCTGAACGCCAAAACAGGGCTGCCTAACAAACGCCGTATTTCCAGGGCGGCGTCAGCTGGCTGGCGTCCCCGGACACAAACACGAAGCCTCGGTGCCGGGACACCGGCCCATAAGGCCTCCTGCCGGATGCGGGATTACTTTCAGCAAAGCCCAGGCTGCGCTGCAACCATCGCACGTCACTCAGTTGTCATTGGGCTCCCATACTCACTGCTTGTCTGTTAAAATGACATCGTCACCGATTTCACGCGAACAGGGGAAAAACTGTGATCGGCCGACAAGCTGTCCCGCCATCTCAGAAACCTGCCGGCCGAATCACTTCCGGAGATGACCGCACGTAATCTGCCGCCTGCGGCTGCCGTTCATCTCCGGCAACGACCTCAAACGAGCGGCCTGAGCTGTGGGCCCGGCACGGACGGCTGCGGCATTCTTCCGCTGCTGCGCGTCGGCTGGCTCGAATCCCGGGCAAGCCAGCGTCGGTTGCGGAATCCGCCCGCTGTCCGAAAGCGTTTGGCCTTCGTGATGAACATCCACCGCCACGCACTCCTGCGATCACGCAAAACGACGAAAGTCCCGCTCGGCAGGTCGTTGATCGCTGTGCTGAGCTCGGCCTGTCTGCTCATTTGTGATCTTCAATTCGACTATACCGTAGGCAATGTCCCGAACAACGAGCACTGGGCCGTGATCCTGACAGGTCAGTAACGCCTTTCGCACTCGGGAGGCAGGCTGACGCCTGCCAGTCTCGGCTCCAATGGAAGAAACCTTTCAGGCGGGATCATCTTGGTAGGTCCTCAAATGTATCTCCGGCAGCGGCGGCGAACTGCGATCGGCGCAAGGATTTTCACTGTCTTATCGTGCATCGAATATCAGCCGCCAGTGGAATGTTTCGCCGGCCTTGGCGCATCTGCCTGGGAGAAGGACAGCGTCTCCGGATCTGCGCATCACATGCAGGTCTTCGGGGTCCTGCGAGTCGGTACGGCTGCTTTCGGCACTGGATGGGTGGCAGGCCGACAACGGCTGAAAACGCTGCTGCACAGGTCCCGAGACAGGCTTGTTGATACATGCGGCAGTCCGCACAAATCCCGCCATCACGAATTCCATGACGAATCACGACCAATCTCTGCAGACCGAAAAAGTTCCAGACGTTGGCTAACCAGACGATCGTGTACGTTAACCAGGCAAGGCGGCGGCAGCGGTAACGGGTTTCAATGCTCGTGCAATGACCGACGAGCATCCACATCTGCGTGTTCTGTAACCGGGCATTACCAGACCAGGTACGAGCGGCAATGTCAGGGCATCCGTCGCCACATGGCGAAAGGGTATCGGCAAAGGTACGTGATGAATCAGAGGTGTCAACAACGCTGATGATTTCGTCTGCTGAACCGCCATTCCAGCCGCTACGCTGCGTTTCCTCATTCTTGTACAGGCTTTCGGGCGGCAATCACGGCGTCGAGGACTAAATGGCGGTTCCTCGACTTCAGGCAATCATTCGAAAAGAACTCAGGCGACGGTGTTGACTGCCGTGTTTCGACCGGCGAAATACTCTGGCTGCGCTCATTCACCGATTGAGCTTCGATCAGACGTGCTATCGAATCCAGAGACTGATATCTCTGCTGGCATCTGAAAATAATCGAGATATGCTTTCCACAAATGTATAATCAGGCATGGTACGCTAGAAAGAATGGTCGTGTGATGCTCAAAACGTCTCCCTGTTCGCGCACCTGGGCTGTTCACCAATTCGAGCGTCTTGCAATCCGCTGCTGGCGATGGCGCGGGATCTCATCGGCGCATGGCTGCTGGCTGCTGCCATCGTTGGCTTGCGGCGATGATGCGCTGCCATCGCGTTCACTGCGGATGGGCTTTCACGGCTAACGTACGCCTGCGCGTCACCGGTGGTGAAACGCGGCGTGCTCGCTGGTCCCCACGAACCGGCTGTTCGGCACCATGCCTGCAGGTTCACGCGGACGTGCTATATCTTTGAGGTGTTCTTTCACCCTTCGTCGGAAATCGGAACACGCCAGTCATCCGCGAGCCGCATGAGCTCATGACTACTAGCACCTGGAACTGTTCGAATAGATCGCGCCTCAGCTTTCTGCTTTGTCGTTAGAGCTGGTATTTTATCCCGAATTTCTCGAGTGAACTCTGAAGACAACGAGGCAACTGCGCATTTTTGAAAAGAAACGCTAACAACTCTGCCGGATCTGGTCAGGCGCAAAAGCTCACCGGAAATCATTCGTTCGCAGAGGATCCGGTTAAAAACGAAAAGAAAACGCAATGAATGAAAATGTATCCCTTCCGGGCGTGCGGTACAGCTCTTTAAGCTGAAACAGCGGTTGGCCTGAAAAACCGATAAAAAAACAGCCAGCACCATCCTGTGCTGGCCGGCGGGTATCGCCTGATGGATGCGCCAGCAGAAGAGGAAACTCCATCGGCAAGACCTGTCTGCGCAATCAGCACAGAGCTCTACTCTGAACGTCAATGCGGAGCCGTAGCTGGCGATCGATCTTGCCCGGCGTTCAAGACCGACCAGTAACTCCTCATCCGTGGACACGCTTGCAGATCATGCTGGCGAAGCTGACGAGCGAAAATTTTTCGAGGAGGTATATGACTGTTTGCTGGGCTTTGGCTGCATCGAAATACCCGACCTCAGCCGCTCCGGGGAACTGGGCACTGACAGAATCGCCTCTGTTTCTTTGGAGGATGGTGCCCTGACAGACGCGTTTCCTTACCCAAAGAAGTACCGTGTGGAAAACTGACTGGCAGAACGGCGCGACCCTTCTGCCAGCTTCCTGAATGCAGCTTCGGGCAGAAGGGCTATTTCTGCGGTGGTATTCTTACGCTTGCGTCGCCGGACAGCCTCATGCTGTCTGTCTGCTACGCAGGGAACACAGGCACAAATCCGGCACTCTGCCAATCCCGAAAACTGATAACTCCGCGCTTACAAGCTCGATACTCGAAGGCGCGGAGGTCTGCTGAATTTCATGCGGGTTCGATGCGGCGCGCGCTCTGCTCGCGATAACCCGCAGGGCAGCAAGTCAACAGAAACACACAAAAATCTTGCAGTCTGCGCGAATACACTGCGGAAGCGAATGTTCATTGAAAAAGAGCTGCGAAACAATTGACACTGGCGAACTTCGAATTCTGTGGAAACCGCTACCCTGTTGTTTACGATGAACCGGGAAAAGCGATCTGTTGTGGTCGCCGCTGTGGAAGCGCGTCGGCGGGCAATCTACCGGCGCTGTTTGCGATCTATCTGCGGCCTCGGAAGATCACCGCGCCGCGCTGTCCCCAGCTATGAGCGTCTTGGTCGGACTGGGCTCGAAATTCATCGACACAGGCCCTCACCAATCGATCTACGAGCTGATCCGGTGCGGTGATAACCGTTAAATCAATTCACGACGATCTGCGGCAGGAATGCCGCGCTTGCCAGCACTACTACGCAGCTGCGGCACTTACCCAGCTTACAATGGTTCCATGCTGCTGTGCCGTGCACGAAGCAATGCGGCACTGGGTTCCGCCATGTTGGCGCGGCATGACGTTCCTGGCAGGATCTCACGCTCTGCGGGATTCTGTTATTGGGCCGAAACTCATTCAGTATGTCGACGCGGTGACGACATCAAGCTCAGCTGCCGCGACCGGCTGCGAAGGAAGGTGAAATGATAACGGAGACTGCGGGCCACGCTGAAACGACATGCTGCGCATCTTCTGCAGATCCCGGACATCGCCGCAGTGGTCGGTTTCGCTGGGCAGCAGTACTGGCAGTACAACCTGATTCCCTCGACGCCTCACAGACAGCTACTCCTGGATGGTAACTACTGCGGTGGCGAAATCAAATACGGTATTGCGGCAATACATAAT
>VOFG01004476.1_pt1 | contig 25608 bp, 30 predicted proteins | sample 5384171 | NCBI WGS metagenome assembly VOFG01 (sample SAMN12384726, study PRJNA508395) | human gut metagenome | isolation source: healthy gut F | host: Homo sapiens | reverse complement strand
CGTTTCCTCACTCCGTTTTCCTTCCGTTGACTTTTGTTTACCTTATCAGCCGAATCGCCCGCTTACGCCGCGACATCAGCGCGGAGTGGGCGAAAAAGACACGCATCGGACCCGCCCGCGTCATGCAGCGAAGCCGAAATGCACGCTATCGACCCAAATTCGGAGGTCGTGTTTCGTGCGCGCGGCTTCCGAATAGTATTCTGCTTATATCGCTCATCGACAAGCTCGGCAGCAATGGCGATGGCGGCTCAGCAGGCGTTTTGCACCAAACTTCAAACCAATGGGGCGTTTGATGCGCTCCCACCCGCTATTCAGTGCCGCCCTTTGATAGCACCAGGTCATACACGGTATCGTTTTTACCCTTACATCCTATCCTTACCTATATAGTGCAAATTGTTCCTAATAGACCACACGCACGCCTCGAGGGTCAGGCTTTGTATGCCCACGCGCGTATTTACACGCCGCATAATCGGCCCGGGATTCGCGGCGATGTTTGGCTCATCGAGGATTGCCGCCGCCGGGCAGCACCGCGACGAACATTCGGGGAAACGCTCTTCCGAAATATACGCAGGGGTCTCGTAGTCGACCGCCACACCACAACATCGAAGCCAACATGGTGCGCAAGCGCGCGGCAACTTCAACCCGACGCGTCCGGAAAGGCGCCCACAAAACCACACGCACGCCTTGTCCGAATAGCGGAACGGCAAGCCACGTAAGGCCATCGAACTGCTCGAGTGCATGGCGGCTCGCTTTGCGGTTGCCGCGGCGTTATCGCGGCGAAAATCACGGGCTCGTTCGCGTGCTGGTTTGGTGGCGCCTTCGTATGCCGGGGGGCCCGATCAGGTATCGTAAGACGTATGATGGTTGCATTGTTGCTCCTTCCGGTTGAGCTTCCCGCGCGCATGGGCGGGCTGGGTGCTGGGCACATCGGGTGCTTCCGTATCTGCCCAGAGCTTCCCCTGCACATGGGCAGGCTGTTTTGTTTCCATGGTGAACAATTCGGGCCCAGGGGGTCAAGCATTGCTTAGTTGACGTTGGGGGCAACGTTACAAGCACGCTTTTTCATATTCTATATGCTATCTTATCGGTAACAATTAAGAGGTCGCGGATGTAAAGCGGCAAACGAAGGAGGGCGTTATGGCTCAGGTCATTACTTCTCAAATTTCGATTCCAAGGTGTTGCAGGCGACCGGCCCTTGCTCGTTGACTTTTTCCTTGGCAATGGTGCGGTCCTTGCAAGATGCTCGCTCCTGTGCTCGATGAGGTGGGCCGAGGTTGCCGGCAAGGCCGCGGTGTACAAGGTCGATATCGATCAATCGCTTGATCTCGCCCAGCGTTACGGCATTATGAGCGTGCCTACGCTTATGGTGTTTGAGGGCGGTCAGGTGAAGCGCACTGCAATGGAAGCGGCGCGCGCAACCGAAAGCGAACGTGCTCGCGTTTGTTCGATTAATTATTGGGGTCCCTGATCGCATCGCGGTGGACCTTTGCGAGAGAAAATAGCGTCTTGGCGGGCGCTTTGGGGCGGAGAAATGTACGGCTAAGGCGGCGAGGCATCAATGCTTACCGCCTTGCTTTTTCTTAAAGGGAAAGGGTCGTGCCATGATTGATGAACGAACCGGAAGCTCGATGTTGCCGTGGTAAGGAAGCGGGCCTGCCGGCATGACCACGCGGCGCTCTATGCGGCTCGCGCTGGATTGTCGTTGGCGGTTTTCGAGCGAATGGGGCCAGGCGGACAAATCCATGAGACCCAAACGGAGGCGACTCGATAATTATCCGGGTTTTGCCGAGGGCGTAGATGCGTTCGAGCTTTTCGTTTGCAATGGCGTCGCAAGCCGAAAGATTTGGCGCTGAGCGCGTTTCCGATGAAAGTGGTTGATCTTAATGTTGACGCTGTCAAAGTACTGACCTGCGCATCTGGTGCTCAATATTCCCGCTCGGGCAGTTATCGTCGCGACAGGAGCCGAGCCTCCCGGAAGCTCGGTGTTTCGAGGCCTGAGCTGCGTGGCAGAGGCGTTTCGTATTGCGCAACACATGCGACGGCGAGGTTTTCCCGCGGCAGGTCGCGGTGGTAGTCGGCGGCGACAACACGGCCGTGGCCGATGCCCTGTATCTATCGCGTATTTGCGAGAAGGTGTACGTGGTGCACAGGCGCGATTCGTTCGTGCCGTGCCCGCTACCTCCATGCGCTTTCCGAACTGCCGAACGTAGAGCTTGTGTTGAATTCGACTGTTGAAGCGATTCGGTCGACGACCGATGGGGGAGTCCCATGCCGCGTAATGGAATCGATTCTCGTTCGCGATAGGGAATACGGGCGATGAGCGCGTCGTGAACCGTGCGGTATTTGTGCCGTGGGTACGACTCCGCGATCAGACGTGCTCAAGGCTGCCAAAGCACGTCGCCCTTAACGAAGCGGGATATACGATTGCGGGCGAAATTGGCGCGACCAGTATTGCCAGGCGTGTTCGTTGCGGGCGATGTGCGCGAAAAAACCGCTGCACTTAAGTGATAACTGCCGCTTCCGACGGGGCAAATGCGGCTACAACCGCGGTCCGAATACTTGAACCTCGATTAGTTTGGCCATTGTCGTCATGCGGCGCCCAAACTCCGATTCGCCCAGGCCTGTCGGAGCTTTCGTCCGCGCGGACTTTTTTCGAAATCGTCTTTTTGAGAGCGCGGATCGACCGGTTGCAGATTGACCGGTTGAGGTCGACTGGTTGCGGATCGGCTGATCGTCACTGGCGAACGCCGTTCTATCAGGGGCGCGTCGGGAATTGCGGGCAGGTTTTCCCGTGGCCCATGCGTTCTCCACAGAATTGATGTGTTTCAATGGTATTCGCATTGATGCGCAAAGAAAAAATGCGATTGGGTATTGCCATCTGATGCTTTTACGCGGTCGCCGGTCGGCGGCCGCTTCTTCTTTCGCTCGCATGGATTATTCGTCGCTTATGCGAGGGCGCTATCGTATTTGCTGTGTTGCTTAGCGATGTCGGTACTATGCGCATGTGCTGCTTAAACGGTAACAATTCACCGCAACGCATCAATGAAGGGAAGCGCCGGCCTGTCACGTCGGAGGTCGCGAGTTCAAGTCTCGTACATCCCGCCATTTTCTTCAGTCGCCCGAATGGGGTGTTAGCTCAGTTGGTTAGAGCGCCGGCCTGTCACGTCGGACGACATCGTTGACGTGGGAATCCAACAATCGGGTGTGGAGCATGCGTCCGCGTCGCAGCTGTCCGCACGCACCCACGACCTCGTGGAGATGATGCTGTCCGAATCTGACGAGCAGCTCTTCGCCGAGGCGTACGACGAGACCGCAGGCGGAGACTATACCCTCACTGAGGTGGGCTATGATCAGCGAGAGGACCTTGACGAGGCGATGGCGCTTCCGCTCTCCGTCGTCCACTATGCCGACCAGATTCCCGATCTCGACCTTGACCAGGTGAAAGCAGCGTTCGATGCCGGGCTTGTGAGCAAAGACGACGTGATGTCCATGCTCGATGAGTCTCGTGAGTCGTTGGGCGATATGGCGGATACGCTTATCGCGCAGCAAGGCATTGCCGCAGCTCGGGCGGAATACGAGCAGCTGGGTGTCGACATGGATGCCATGCAGATGGACTATCTCTTCTTCACGGGCGCCAAGATGCTCATGCTCTCCGCGCTCGGCATGGTCGTGGCAATCGCAATCGGCTTCCTCGCGTCGCGAACCGCGGCGAAGGTGGGACGATCGCTGCGCGGGCGGCTTTTTCGATAAGGTCGTCACCTTCTCCGACGCCGAGATTCAATCGTTTAGCGCGGCGTCGCTGATCACGCGCGGGACCAACGATGTCCAGCAGGTGCAAATGGTTACCGTGATGATGCTGCGCATGGTTCTCTATGCGCCCATCCTCGCAATAGGCGGCGTCATCATGATTGCGCGCACCAACCTCTCGATGGGCTGGATGGTCGTCATCGTCGCCGTGCTCGCAATCGCGCTCATCCTCGCGGTGCTCATCAAGGTCGCCATGCCGAAGTTCAAGATCATGCAGAAGCTGATCGACCGCGTGAACCTTGTGTCGCGCGAGATGCTCATGGGCCTTTCGGTCGTGAGGGCGTTCAATCGCGAGCAGCATGAGGAGGAGCGCTTCGACGAGGCGAGCACGCGCCTGATGAAAACGCAGCTTTTCACGAACCGCGTCATGACGTTCATGATGCCGCTCATGATGCTCATTATGAATCTCGTGTCGGTTGGCATCGTGTGGTTCGGCGGCCATGCAATCGACGCGGGCGCGCTCCAAACCGGCGACCTCATCGCGTTCATCACGTACTCCATGGTCATTATCATGGGATTCCTCATGATCGGCATGCTCTCGATCATGCTCCCGCGCGCCGATGTCGCAGCCCAGCGTATCGAGGAAGTGCTCGAATGCGGTTCCCTCGATCGCGATCCCGCCCCTGCCGATTCCAAGGATGCTGAGCTTTCGGCCTCTTGCGTGCCCGGTGCCGAGGTCGCATTCCACGACGTGTGCTTCCGCTACTCCGATTCCGCCGAGAACGTCCTCGACCACGTCGATTTCACGTGCAAGCCCGGAAAGACCACAGCCATCATCGGCAGCACGGGCAGCGGGAAATCGACCATCGTGAAGCTGGCGCTTCGGTTCTACGACGTCAGCCAGGGAAGCGTCACCATCGACGGCGTCGACGTTCGCGACGTGAGCCAGCACGCGCTGCGCAGGCAGCTCGGCTACGTTCCCCAGAAGGCGTTTTTGTTCAGCGGCACGATTTCGAGCAATATTGCCTACGGGGCAGAAGGCGCCGACGACGGGCGGATTCGCCGCGCGGCCGACATCGCCCAGGCAAGCGAGTTCATCGGCGAGAAGCCCGAAGGGTTTGAAAGTCCCATTGCTCAGGGCGGCACGAACGTCTCTGGCGGCCAACGGCAGCGCCTCGCTATCGCGCGTGCGCTTGCGACCGACGCGCGCGTCTTCCTCTTCGATGACAGTTTCAGCGCGCTCGACTACAAGACCGACGCCGCGCTTCGCCATGAGCCTCGCTGCCCGCTTGGGCGGCAAGACTGTGATTATCGTCGCTCAGCGCATCTCGACCGTCCTCTCTGCCGACCAACTCGTTGTGCTCGATGAGGGGCGCGTCGTCGGCAAGGGCACGCACGCGGAGTTGATGGACAGCTGCGAGGAGTATCGCGAAATCGCCATGTCCCAGTTATCCGAGGAGGAGCTTGCGGGAGGTGGTGCGCGATGAGCGAGAACACTCAGGATTTGAAGAAAGTGACGCAGCGCCGTCGTCCGCCGCACGGACCGGGCGCGCGGATGATGCCCGGCGAGAAGGCGAAGGACTTCAAGGGAACCATCGCGAAGCTCGTGCGTTTCATGGGGCAGTTCAAGGTCTCGCTCGCCGTCGCCATCGTGTTCGCTATCTGCTCGGCGGCCTTCAGCATCGTGGGTCCGAAGGTGCTCTCGCAGGCGACGACCGAGCTGTTCAACGGCATCGTCGCGAAGATCGGCGGCACGGGCGGCATCAACTTCGACGCCATCGCGGGCATCATCGGCGCGACGCTCGCTCTCTACCTTGTCAGCGCGGCTTGCAGCTTCCTGCAGGGATGGATGATGTCGAGTGTGTCGCAGCGCACCTGTTATGGGCTTCGCCGCGCCATCGCCGAGAAGATCGACCGCGTTCCCGTCGGTTACTTCGAGCGCAACTCGATCGGCGACACGCTCTCGCGCATCACCAACGACGTCGATACCCTAGGGCAGAGCCTGAACCAGGGTGTCACGCAGATGATCACGTCGATCACCACGCTCATCGGCGTCGTCGCGATGATGGTCTCGATCAACCTGGTGATGACGGGGATCACGCTTGTCATGCTCCCGGTCTCGCTTGTGCTTATCATGGTCGTGGTGAAGCTCTCGCAGAAGCACTTTCGCGCTCAGCAGGATAAGCTCGGGGAAATCAACGGGCAAGTCGAGGAGACGTTCTCCGGCCATGCGATCGTGCGCGCGTTCAACCAGGAACAGGCGTGCGAGGAGCGCTTCGAGGAGACGAACGACAAGCTCTACGAGAGCGCGTGGAAATCGCAGTTCCTCTCGGGCCTCATGCAGCCGGTCATGAACTTCGTCGGCAACCTTGGCTACGTAGCGGTGGCGCTCGCGGGCAGCGTGTTCGCGGTGCAGGGCGCCATCACGGTGGGCGATATCCAGGCGTTCATCCAGTACGTGAAGAATTTCACGCAGCCGATCACCCAGTTGACTCAGGTGAGCAATGTGCTCCAGCAGATGGCGGCCGCAGCCGAGCGCATTTTCGCCTTCTTGGAAGAAGAGGAAGTCGGTTCCCGAGGGTTCCCAAGGCGCAAACCTCGCAGGTCCCGTGCAACGTGGAGTTCGACCATGTGCGCTTCGGGTACTCACCCGACAAGCCTGTCATCAACGACTTCTCGGCGAAGGTCTCCGAGGGCCAGACGGTCGCCATCGTGGGTCCGACGGGCGCCGGCAAGACGACCATGGTGAAGCTGCTCATGCGCTTCTACGACGTCGACGGAGGCGCAATCCGTATCGGCGGCGTCGATGCGCGCGACTTCTCGCGCTCCGACGTCCGCTCGATGTTCGGGATGGTGCTGCAGGAAACATGGCTGTTCAGCGGCACGATTCGCGAGAACATCCGCTATGGCAAGCTCGACGCGACCGACGAGGAAGTGGAGGCTGCGGCGCGCGCGGGCTGCGCGCACCACTTCATTACCACCTTGCCCGGCGGCTACGATTTCGCTGATCAACGAGGACGCGACTAACATAAGCCTGGAAAAAGAAGCTGCACGAGTCACGGACGGGCATTGCAGGGAATCGTGCGCGGTTGACGATGAGGTCGTGGCGGCGGCGGCAGCAGCGGCTCGACGCGCGAAGGCAACGGGCAAGCATGCCATTGCCGCGTTCGATTTCGACGGAACGTCCATCCAGGGCAATTCGCCCGTATTGCTCGTGCGCTATTTGCGCGGCGATGATTTGCTGCGCAAGCGCGTTTTAGCGAAGGTGGGCGCGTGGGGCGCTGCCTACAAGCTGCATCTTCCGCAAAGCGAGGCATGGGTTCGCGGCCAGGTGTTCACCGCGTTCGAGGGCGGCCCTAAAGAGCAGGTCGACGAATACCTGCGTGATTTCTACGACAAGGTTATCGCTGGCCAGAAGCGTTTTTCGCCCCAAGGCGCGTGCGGCCATGAACGCGCTGCGCGATGCGGGCGTTGAGGTTGTCATCGTGTCGGCAACGTTTGGGCCCATCGTGCGCCGAGCCAGGAATTCGAGCCGTTCGATGTGAGTCTGTGCACCGAAATGGAAGTCGACGCCAACGGCAATTACACTCGCCGGGTTGACGGCGAGTGCGTCGAAAAACGAAGGAAGGTGCGCGCTATCACGAAATGGGCCAACGAGAAATACGGCGCAGGCAACTGGGAGCTTTCATGCGCGTTTGGCGATCACCATTCCGACATTCCCATGCTGAGCCGCGCTGCCGACGCGTTCGCCATCACGCCCGATTCCACGCTTTCGCGCACCGCCAGGGAAAACGATTGGCATGCGCTCGATTGGAATTGCAAAGGCCGAAATAGCGCGAGCGAGCCACTGGGCTCGCGGTTTCGACGGGGCGTTCGCGTTTGCCGCCGCTCGCTATGCCGCGAGCTCTCTGGGCATGCCCATCATGCGTTCTCGGGGGTTTTGGGCCTTCAATCGAGCTGTTTGAGCGGACGCATCTGCAAACGAGGCCCGTTGCCCATTCCCCTATTTGTGGAACTGTTTCTTTCTAAAGTAACGTTTCGTGAAATTTTTGCACATCGCTAGGTGCTTGGTTACACTTACATTTTGTAGTATTGTCGTTTAATTCATTGAAGGGGGTGGGCGAAGTGCTCAACCAGAACAACGACGAGGCGAATATCGCCAACAATCAAAGAGCCCGATCAAGCCATCGGCCTCAGGGCGATTGCGCTGGGCAGCTCGTCTGCAGAGGACAACGCTCTTTCGAACGTGCCGAATATTCTGAGCATGGCGCCGGCATTGTGCATGGCGAGGCTTTGGCGGCTGACTTCATCGCACGTAACGATTACCTCGAGCGCGCCCAGGCGGCGGCGGGCGGGCGACCGCAGGCGCGATGCATCTGTTCCTTACGGCTTATGAGGAAGCATGCAAGCGCGTTCGCCAGTCGATTCGGCCATCGGCGGCGCTGCGGGGCGTGGGGCATTGCGTGCGATATGGAAGGCGCTCGCTCGCCGGGCATACATTTCGACAAGCTTGAGCCGCACTTGTCCACCGACGAGGCGCCTGATACGCCAAGCGCCTGCAGAATTTGGCGCTCGACAAGCTTTCCGAATTCGGCATTTCGCGTGCCGATCTGGAAGGCGTGGCTGACATGATTTCGGGAAATCGGCCAAAACGCGCATATTACGGGCATTTCGCCCATCATGTCGATACATATTCCGGGCGATACTGGCGCCGATTCTGCCGACGGTTCCGACGAGCCGCGCCCGACGACCGCTTCGGCCGATATTGCACACAAGGCTGCGCCTTCGAAGGCCGTGCCCATGCTGCGCTATTCCATTTGGTGGGCTTCGACAGCATTATCGAAGACGCTCGCTCGCTCGGGTTGGGCGTTGAAGACGATGAGAATACCGTGTGCGCTCGTGGACACGTTGCGCGAACAGCACGGCCTCGACGGCCTTTCTGCCGTTGGCTCCGTCGTGTTCCGCACGTCGTCGCGTGAACGCGAACACATTCATGCAGGCCGTGGTGGGCGAGCTCGGCCTTCCCGCTGCTCGCATTCAAATGCAGCAGGGCCCCATGGGCGTGCCATGTTGTGCGTCTGGTGTCGGCGAAAACCAGCCGCGCATGCTTGGCCGCGTTGCGCTTGAGGCTCAGGCACGTGCTCGTGCTCGAAGACATCGACATGTGGGGCGCGCGCCGCTCATCGACGCCGCCAGCTCCACCGAGGCGAGGCGCGATGTTCGCGAGCATGTCGCGTGCCGCGCGCGAAAGCCGTTGCGCGCTTGTTACCGCGGCTGTCGGGGCAGACATCTACGTGCTTGCTTCCGTGGGAGGCGAAGCTCCTGACCAAGGTATTTGTACGACCTTATGGAACCCATGAGCGTGGTCGACATTTATTTGCCCGATGAGCTTGAGCGCCGTCAGATTTGGGAAACTATTGCGTCCGAGCATCCGTCGGTGCGATCGCTCGACATGGCGATGCTCACGAAGATGTCGCGCAACCTTTCGCGCACCATATCGTGACCGCTGCCCGCGAGGCCGTGGAAGACAGCTTACCGCGCAGGTCTGAAAGGCGCGCGCTGCTATAAGCCCCATCACGCAGGGAGCTCATGTTCGAACATTTCGAACTTCCAGCCGCTCGATTCCACCGAGTACCGTGCGCTCGAAGACGCCGTGATCGCTGATTTCCGCAAGCAGATTGCAGATATCGAATGCGATTTCGAAGAAGAAGCCGAAGCCGAGAAAGCCGGCGCTACGACGCGCTTGGTGACGATGACGAGTGTTGAATAGCCAAGTGGAACTTACTCGCCGAACCGATTACGCCTGCCGCATCATTCATGCGGCGGCGCGAACAAAGACGACGCGTGTCGGTGTCCGATGGCCGACGCTGAAAGCATTCGCCGCGTTCGCCCGCTCCATTCCAGCAATGATTTGGTGCATGCGGGGCTTTGAAAACCGTGCGCGGCGCGAAGGCGCTGCTCGCGTGTGATCCCGCGACAACCACGGTGCTCGATGTGCTCACCGCGCTTCAGGGGCCCATGAATATGTCGCCGTGCTCGGCCGACCGGAAAGTATTGCGAACGTTGCGGCGGTTGCAATATCACGGCATTTGGAAAGCATGCCGATAGGCTTATGCAAGACTATTTCGAATCGGTGCGCTTGAAAAGCTGTTTTCAGGAGAGGTTCGATGATCATTGAAGGGGGCGCTTGAGGCGCCCCTTTTTTGAGTGAGCCCAGCGATGCCGACATCGCGGAATTCCAAGCGTGGGTGCGCGAGGTGGGGCAGGCGCCTATCGCGACCTTCCCTGGCGCAATACGCGCGACGCATATGCCATTTGGATTTCTGAAGCCATGCTGCAGCAAACGCAGGTGTCGCGTGTGCTTTCCCGATGGGGCGGTTCTTGCGCCATTTTTCCAACGGTTGACGCGCTCGCGTCGGCGAGCTCGGCCGATAATGGTTTGAGGTGGCAGGGGCTTGGGCTACAACCGCCGTGCTGCTCGCGCTGAAGCGCGCTGCCGATATATGTTCCGCGGAATACGCCGGGCGCATGCCCGAAGGCGTCGATAAAGCTCGTGAAGCTTCCCGGCATTGGTGACGCCACCGCGGCGGGTATCACGGCGTTCTCGCGCGATGTTCCCTGCCTGTATCTCGGACGAACGTGCGCGCGGTGTTCATTCACTGCTTCTTTCGCGATGCCGAACGCGTGACCGACAAGGAGCTGCGCCCGCTTGTAGGAACGCGCATGCCCCGCCGAAGATGTGCGAGGCTGGTATTACGCGTTGCTCGATGTGGGCGCCCGTTTGAAAAGACCAAAAACCCGACTCGCAGGGCTGCGGCCTAATACGCGGCAAAGCAAATTTGAAGGTTCGCGCCGCCAAAAGCGCGCATGGCTCGTGCGCGAAGTCATGGCCGCGCCGGGGCTTTCGTCGGCTGAATTGCTGCGTCGATTGAACATCGAGGAGCGTAAATCGGGCCGCGATGGGGTAGAGGGCGACAATTCGGAATCCATCATGGCCGATCTTGCGCGCGAAGGCTTCTTCCATCGCGAAGGCGACGGTCGTGCACAGGCTGCACAGGAGTCCTTCGCTCAGGTTGAGACTCCCGATCCGGCAGAGGTTGTGCTTGAACTTCTGTCACTCAACTACTCCGAGACCCTTTCTGCGGCGGCAGGTTGGTCGATGGAGGAAGCCAAGGAGCAGACGATCGAATCCGGCAACTACGTTCTCGTGTACGAGGGCGCTGTGCTCGAGGGCTGGGGCGGCCAGGCGCTTCGCGTCGCCGATAAGCCTGGCACCGAGCATCTGATCGAGGCTGCCAAGAACGCGAAGACGGTTGTCGCGCTCGGCTCTTGTGCCGTGAACGGCGGCTGGATGGGCGCTCACCCGAACTCTTCCGATGCGCTCGGCGTCGAGCAGTTCCTGAAGAAGTCCGGTATCGAGGTTCCCGTCGTGAACATCCCCGGCTGCCCGGCGAACCCCGAGTGGCTCGTTTCTGTGCTCGTCGACGTGATCATGCTCGACAGCAAACAGCCCAAGCTCACGAGCGACAACAAGCCCGAGAGCATCTTCGGCCAGACCATCCACGACAATTGCGAGCGCCGCGGTCACTTCGAGAACGGCGAGTTCGTCTACAAGTTCGGCTCCGAGGAAGAGGCCAAGGGTTACTGCCTCTATCCGCTCGGCTGCCGCGGTCCGCAGACGAAGTCCACGTGCGGCATCACGATGTGGAACAACCGCCGCAGCTGGTGCGTGCAGGCTGGTTCTCCCTGCATCGGCTGCTGCGAGGCGAACCCCAACGACCCGGGTGACAACTGGGTCGAGGTGAACACCCGTTCTACAAGCGCCATCGCGACCTGCGCATCGGCGACTGGATGGTTCAGCCCGGCACGATCGCTCTCACGCTTACAGGCCTCGTCGCTGCAGCGCTCGTCGTGCACGGCTTCGGCATGAAGGCCACTGGACGCATGGACGGCGGCGCGGACTTCGAGACCATCCGCAAGTGGGATAAGGACCATCCCGAGAACTCCATCGGCACCTACGACCTTACCGACGAGGAGAAGGCGCAGGCTTGCAAGGAGAATTCCGGCAATCTTACCCAGAAAGAGCGCCTCTACGACACCATCGGCGTTCGTCCCGACATGAAGAAAAACGATACGGAAGGAGGTCAGGAGTAAATGACCCGTTCTATCATTGACCCGATTACCCGTATCGAAGGTCATCTCCGCGTCGAGATGGAAGTCGAGAACGGCAAGGTCTCCGATGCGTGGGTCTCGGGCGGCTGCTTCCGCGGCATGGAGGCTCGTTGTGAAGGACCGCACTCCCGAGGATGCGGCTCAGATCGTCGAGCGCATCTGCGGTGTTTGCCCGGTTTCCCATGCTCACGCCTCCTCGATCGCCGCTGAGAAGGCTTACGGCATCGAGATCTCCAATAACGCGCGCATCATCCGCAACCTGATCGAGGGCGCCCAGTTCCTGCACAGCCACATCCTGTGGTTCTACAACCTGGCCGGCCTTGACTACGTGAACCCGCTGAACGCCCTGAAGGCGAACGTCGGCGACGCGTACGACCTGGCGGCTGCCAAGGGATGCGCTACCGCGAGCGATATGTACGCCTTAAAGGAGCATCTGTCCCAGTTCGCCGAGAACGGCCAGCTGTCCATCTTCAGCGGCAACTGGTTCGATGCCGAGGACGGCACGGGCTACAAGCTTCCCGCGGAACTCGACCTCATCCTTACCGCGCACTATCTTGAGGCGCTTAAGATGCAGTCGAAGGCTTCCGAGATCGCGGCACTGCTCGGTGGCAAGATGCCCCACATCATGACCATCGTTCCTGGCGGCACGGCATTCGTCCCCACCGCGAGCAAGCTTGACGACCTGAAGGGCCTCGTCGACGAGGTGTACAACTGGGTCGAAGCGACCATGCTTCCTGACGTGCTCGCCCTCGCGCCGTACTACACGGACGCTCTCAACTGGGGCAAGGGCTGCGGCCGCTACATCGCTTGGGGTGTGTTCGAGAACAAGAGCATGCTCTTGAACGAGCGCTACATGCCGGCAGGCGTCCTGCAGGACGGCCTCAAGCTCGAGGACGTCGACACCTCGAAGATCGCCGAGTACGTGGGCCATTCCTGGTACAAGGGCGATGCAACCCGTCAGTCTCCTGACTACACCACCGGTTCTCGAGTACACCGAGTACTACAAGGACGGCTCGGACACGGTCAACGACCGCTACTCCTGGGTCAAGTGCCCGGGTTACGACGGCAAGCCGATGGAGGCGGCTCGCTTTCCCGTATCCTCGTTGCCTACAAGCGCAACGTGCCCTTCATCGTGAAGCATGTCGACGCGGTGCTCGAGGCGCTCGGCGCGCCGGGCAACCTGAATGCGCTCGGCTCCACGCTCGGTCGTACCGGCATCCGCCAGGTCGAGACGCTCTACATCGCAAGCCTCATGAAGGAATGGGTGGATGAGTTGCTCATCGAGGCCGTGAAGAGCGGCGACAGCGAGTACTTCCGCGAAGTTCGCCCGCATCTCCGGCGAGGGCGAGGGTCTCTGGGAGGCACCGCGCGGCGCACTCTACCATGCTGAGAAGGTTGAAAACGGCCGCATCCAGGGCTATCAGATTATCATTCCGTCCACGTGGAACCTCGCTCCTCACAACGAGAAGGGCGAGTACGGCCCGCTCGAGCAGGCGCTCATCGGCGTGCCGGTCGGCGACATCGAGAAGCCCATCAACGCCCTGCGCACCGTGCACAGCTTCGATCCCGTGCACCGCTTGCGCCGTGCATGTGACCGAGCCGGCGACGGGCAAGCATTTTGAAACCGTTACGAGCCCGTGGGGGTGAAGTAGGATGGCACATCTTGCACACTACCGTGAGGCGCATCCTCTCGTTTTCGTCATCACCCACTGGATTAACCTTATTGCGATGATCGTCCTGATGGTTCGTCACCGGTTTCTGCATCCATTTCCCGTTCTGGCCCTATTTCGAGAGCCTGGCGCGCGGCATGCATGTGTTCTTCGGCTTCGTGATTTTCCTGAACTGCGTGTTCCGCATCATCGCCGCGTTCTTTGTGAAGACGGCGCCGACGGGCGGGCGCACGCGCAAGCAGGTCACCGACTTCAAGACCTGGCTGCCGCAGAAGGATAACCGCCATCAGGGCCTTATCTGGATCCAGTACTACTTGTTCCTGAAGAAGGACCATCCGCTGGGAGCAAAGCTTGGCGTTCCTCAGAAGATTTCCTACCTGTTCATTCCGGTGCTCATCATCGTGATGTTCTACACCGGCATGTGCCTGTGGGTGCCGACGATGAACCTGCCGTTCTTTGCTGCCGGTACGAACCTCGTCGGCGGCCTTATGTCGATGCGCATCATCCACTACTTCATGATAAAGCTGCGACGTGCTCGTTGCTGACTTCGAAGATGATGCACCCAAGGTTTCGGCCGATACGCCTGAGGAGGATCGGGAAGCCGCATATGAGGCGCAGGGCAAGCGCTACTTTGTTGTGGCTTTGCTGAATAGTCGTCCTGCATTCGCGCATGAAGGGGGCGGGGGAGAACTCGGCACGCGTCGACATCGCGCGCCATCACGCCATTTTGCCGAATCCTTCGCAGAAGCTTTCGAGCTACGCGCTCGTGGAAAGCAAAACGCTCGAGGTGCTGTTCTGTGACAAGGAACGCGAGATTTCGGGTGAGAAGCGTTTGCTTTTGCCCGAGGGCTTGCTGCAATGCTCAAGTGAAGCGTCGAGCAAGGGAAGTCGTCGACACAGTGACGCGTATCGTTGAGGAAGTCGCGCAGGAATTCGGCGCGAACACGGCTGTAGCCGCGTCGAAGGCAAAAGGCTTTACGTGAACGAAAAACGCCGACGATTCGGCGTATCTTGCGCCGTGGGACATGGCCGAAGACGTGTTCGTCGACGAGCCTATGCAGAAGCGTTTTGAAGAAGCGGTCGCAGCCGAACACTTGCCCGACAAGGTACCTATGGAGAAGAAGGCGGCGCAGCGTTTTGGCTCGCAACCACAAAATTCGTACCGATACGGGCATCGAAATCACTTTCCCCTACGGAGTACTCTCACAACCCCGATTTCATCGAATTTGTAAGCATGCCGAACGGCATGATTTCGATCGAGCTGAAGAATATCGGAAACATAGAGAAACAGGTAATACTTTGGCCCGATGATTAAGGTGTTGGTTCGATATTGCGCGGTGATCTGGCGCGCGTTTCCGGGTTCGAGCTGCGGCTTGCGTACCGAAAGCGCTTTGGGCTGCCGGTCAAGGCGTCGATTTGGTGTGGTGTGCCTGGCGAGACGTGCGTTTCCGATAGATTCCGCACGAGCAGAAGGCGCCAGTGGCGCCTTCTGTCGCGAGCAGGACTTGACCGAAGCGGAAGCGCATGTCTCGCCAGGCACATTAACTTTATATAGGAACACCTGTTCGCTTTTGCTATACTGTTCCGCATGGAAAACGAGCAATCATATTTCACGGACATACAAAGCTACAGGGCTTGCGACGCCTGAGGGGCCTCAGCTGAACGCTGCGCAGCTCGAAGCTGTTACCACGACCGAGGGGCTTCGTTCGCGTGATCGCGGGTGCGGGTACGGGCAAAACGCGCGCGCTCACGCATCGGTTCGCGTACTTGGTCAACGACCCTGGGCATTCTGCCGGGCAATATTTTGTGCGTCACGTTCAGCAATAAAGCGGCCAACGAAATGCGCCAGCGCATTCGTCGCGTGACGGGCGATAACGATACGGGTTACATTTGCACGTTCGATAGTTTCTGCGTTTCGGTGCTGCAGGAAGATTCGCATGCTGTGGGGTACCCGCAAAGCTTTCTGGTATTCGATAATGCCGATATCGATGCGATGCTGCAGGTGATTTACGATGAGCGCAAAATCACCCTGCGCGAGAAACCTTCTCGGCAAGGCGCGCGATATGATTGAGATTTTGAAAACGATTGAGCGCCCTGATTATTACATCGATCTTATCTCGCTTCCGCTGGCGGAGCTCAAGCAGAAATACCTTGATGCGCGCAAGGTGGACGACATCATTTTCTATGGGTATCTGTATCAGCAGAAAAAAATGCTTTGGACCTCGATTACAACGACCTCATCATTATCACGCTGCATATTTTCGACCATTTCCCCGATATTGCGCTGAAGTGGCAACAGCGTCTTGAATATGTCATGATCGACGAGTTTCAAGATATCGACGCGTTGCAAAATCGCGCCTCATGGAAAAACCTGTTGAATACCACCGCAATCTGTTCGTCGTTGGCGACCCTGATCAAACGATTTATACATGGCGTGGCGCTGATGTTCGATACTTGCCTGATTTCGCCGATGCACATGAGGGTTGCAAGACCATTCTTATGACCGAGAATTATCGCAGCACGCCTGAAGTGCTCGGTGTGGCGAATTCGCTCATCGAGAAAACAAGCAGCGCATTCCTTCTAAGCAGCCTGAGGCACAGCGCGACGTTCATGGCTCCCACGGTGTGGCACCATGCGAAATCGCCCGAAGAAGAAGCGGTGGATTGCGGAAGGCGCCCAGAAGCTGCACGAGGCGGGGTGGCGTATCGTGACATGGCAGTACTTGTATCGCGCGCATTATGCATCGCGTGCGGTAGAAGAAGCATTAATGCAGGTCAAAGTTCCCTATACACTGTATTCCGGAGTTCCGTTCTTTTTTGGCCGTCGCGAAGTGAAAGACGCGTTGAGCTATTTGCGGTTCGTGGCGTATCAGGACGACTTTGTCGTTTGCGCGCGTGGCGAATGTGCCGAAACGCAACATGGGTCAGCGACGCATGGCATTTCTGCGCGCGAGTGGGCCGATGAGCATGAGTGCACGCTATACGAAGCGCTTGAGCAAAACCATCGACGATGAAATTTTTCAAAACGCACCAAGGGCAAAGCAGCTTCTGGCGCTCGTCGAGCGATTCCGCGGACAGTTCGAGGGGCGTGCGGTAAGCGATGTTATGGCGGCCGTGCTTAACGAGAGCGGCTACGATCGCATGCTGCGCACCGAGGGAAGCCAAGAGCGGCTCGATAATGTGGCTGAGCTCAAACAAGAGCATCTATGAGTTCAAAACTACATGCGGCGAGGAAGTGACGCTTGAGCATTATCTGTCGTAGCGGCGGCGCTGCTCACCAACGCCGACGCGATGGATGGCGCAGCCGACAAGGTGAAGTCATGACCATTCACGGCGAAGGGTTTGAGTTCAAGCATGTGTTTTGTGTTCGATGAGCGAAGGCGTGCTGCCCCTCGAAGAAAAACGCGAACGCTCGAGCAAATGGAGAGGAAGAACGCAGGCCTGGTTCGTTGCTATGACGCGCGCCGAAGATGGCCTGTACCTTACCGAGGCCGAAGGTTTCACGCATTGGCGGGCACGCCGCGCTATCCGTCGCGGTTCCTTCTCGATATCGACCCTGAGTGCCTGATGTTTTCCCAACAAACCCGACCAAACGGCGCTTCGAGGCTGCGCGCCGCGTATGCGGCCAACGACCAGTGGATTGTCGGCATGAGTGCCGATGTGCAATCTGCAGCGGGCGACCGTGTGACGGCATGCCGTGTTCGGCGAAGGCGTCGTCGAGGAAATCGACATGCAGAAGCGCGCCTACATCGTGCGCTTTATGGGCCTCGATACCACCCGCGCCATCAGCTTCCGCGTGAAGCTGGAAAGCATAGGCGATGCGTTCCGCTCATTGTGAACGTGTTAATACTGTAGCATTTAGCGTTTTCTTAGGCGTGCTGTGTGATTTCGTTTGGTGAATTCGGCATCACCAGGTTCGATGGTTTTGCTGCGGCACTTTTGATGCGGCCGATATTGATTCCGCCTCAGGCGTCAAGGTGCTGAGGCGGCCGGGCGCCTTGGGGCCAATCTCGATCCCGGATTATTGGTTGTTGTAAAAACCCGTTAAACGCTACGAGCATTTAACAGGTTTCGCTTACTGAGGTCCTGAGTTACTGACCTCGGCGAGCGTGGGGATGGATTGCTGGGCGCCCACCTCGTGGTGGCCATGGCGCTTACGGGTGAGCGAGCGCTACTGAGTCGGCGAGCGATAGGCCACGTGCGTACCCTGCGACCATCGCACCGATAGGTGTCGCCTGCGCAGGTGGTATCGATTGCGCGTTCGGCGGCACTGATTCAATGGTTTCATTGCCGCAAACACCATCGATCCGCGCGCCCCAGCGTAATGGCAACGCAGCCCACGCCGCTTTTTTCAGTTTGTCGGCGGCGGCGCGAGCGCTCGTCGCATCGGCGGGGTAGATGCCGTCATCATCTCGCATTCGCCCTTCGTTCACCACCACCATCCAGGCAGGGCAGCACGGCTTCGGGAATCTCGTGGGGGGGCGGGGTTTATTGCGACGTATAGGCCTTCGTTTGCACGCTTCGGCAAGCGCGGCCCAGGTGGTTCTCGTAGTCGCATTCCAGCTGAACCAAGAACACGTCGCCCGGTTCGGCCACTTCGTCGAGCGCGCGGCGCACTGCATCGATGCGAGTGCTTGCGTTTGCTCCTGCGTCAATGGTGATGAAGTTGTCTCGCATACGCGTGTGATAATGGCCACGCCTGTTGGGCAGCTTCTGAGCGCGTGATGTATTCGCACGTCACGCCGTGTCGGCGAGGCCTGCAATCATCTGGTCGCCGAATGCGTCAGCGCCCACGGCACCAGCATGCACACACCGCGGCGCCCATTTTCGCCGCAGCTACGGCCTGGTTTGCGCCCTTGCCGCCGGGGTTGGTGATGAATCCGCGACCGATAATGGTTTCGCCCAAATTGGGCATGTGGTCGCTCGATGGATAGATCCATGTTCAGGCTGCCGAAAAACGATGACTTTGCTCATGATGATCCTTCGCGTTACGTGGAATCGAATGATGGTCGGGTGGGATGTGTTCTTTGGCGAATGCATTCGAGCGCATTGGAACGTGTTCGATGCACTCGCCAGGGAACACCAAGCGCGGCTTGCTTTTGGCGAGGGAGACGCGAGCGGGTCTTTTTGCTTGAAACTGGGGCTGTTTTGGGAAGAAGCGACAATTAGGTCTTTGAAACTTGCGAAATTTGAAAGATGACATCCAAATGTTGCTTCTCGAGGGCTATTTCTAGCGGGAAAAGCCCTCGAGGAAGCGAATTTGCCATCAACAAGAGTACCTAGTCGCGGTGATTCCTGTCAGGAAAGGCGCAACCTTGTGCAGAAGCGCCGGCTGTGCGACCGAACGCGCAGCCGGCGCAAATGAGACTAGCTGTTGTCGGCGTCCTCGGCCTTCGGAATAAGGAAACGAAGTTGCCAGCGCCAGCGCCAGCAGAATGGCGCCCATGACCATAGCGGCAGCATAACCGCCGGCGGCGCCCGCCTGCGCGGCGTAGGCGTCCATAGCGGCGTACAGCACGGCGAAAGAAAGGCCTGCGCCCAGATTGAACGCGCCTGCGTTCATGCCCGGCAGGTAGCCTGTATTGTCTTTCGGGGAAAGCACGATGCCCAGGCCGTTCAGCATGATGTTCGCGGTGCCTGCATAGGAAATGCCCAGTACGACCGAAATCACGACAAGCGTGGCGATGCTCGTGTTGTGCGCGACGAAAATGCCGAGACAGAGCACCCAAAATGGATACCACGGAGACCCGCGCGCAGCACGGCGTGGTATCCGAATTGCTGGCAAGAACGCCGGCAACGGGGCCGAACAGGCCGAGCCCATTGGCGTGGCGAAGCTCACCACGTCGGCGCCGGCGACGCCGCAGGCTTCGTCTTGCGCGATGGCGGGCACAACGCCGTTCATGATGGCGAACACGCCGGTCATGGTAGGCAGCGTGGTAAGCAGCAGGCCCCGTGCGGCGCTGCTTCGATAGTGGGTGACACCATGGGGGCGTCTTTCTTCTTTCGATGTTCCAGAACACCACGAAGAACACGGCGGCAACCAACACCAGCACGGCCACCATCACGAGGTCGGCTTTAGCCAGCTTCTGAATCGTTGATGGCCAAGTAGGCGGAAAGAAACGCGATGCCGAGCGTAACCACGCCGGCCCAGTCCATTTCGGCGAGCCTTCGGCCTTTCCTTCGAGCAGAACCACACGAGCACCACGGCGAGCACGGCAACGACGGCCATGCAGATGAACACCGAGCGGAAGCCGAAGTTGCCACGGCAAGCCCAGCCGCCCAGAATGGCGCGTCAACGCCTGCGATGCCGCCATTGACCGAGGTCAAAGAATGGCCATCAGCTTGGTATAACGGGCCTCTTCGGTCACTTGCGTGTGCAGCATGATAAGGCACATAGGGCACAACCGGGCCAGCAACGCCTTGCATGATGCGGCCTACCATGAGCATGGTCACGTCTTGCGCGGCGGCGCTCACGATGCAGCCGATGGCGGTGATCAGGAGCATGCCGCTGAGCACCTTCTTGCGGCCTACGATGTCGGCCAGGCGGGGAAGAACAGCGAAACAGCGCGGCGGCCGTGAAGAACACCGTTTGCGTGTTGCCGATTTCGGTGGCGGTGGTGTGCAGCTCGTTTTGCATCGCCACAAGCGCGGGCGAGAGCATAGAAGCGTTGAGCTGGAAGGCGAAAATTGCCACGAGCAGTGCGGTCATGAGGGCAACGATGTTCTTGCCGCCCTCGTCGAGAGTTTTGGGTTTGGTAGATTCAGCGGCCATGCGAACTTAGCCGATCCTTTCAATAGCGTCAGTCACGAGGTTCCAGAATTTGTCGAAGTCGAGCTTCGCTGCCACTCTGGTGTGGCATTCCTCGGCAGAAGGCTCCGGCCCGCGCAGGTCGGCGACCGTCATGCCCAGAGTGAGCTCGCTGTGGATTTCCACGTCGAGCGGGCAGCGGCGCGTTTCCACGCACGTGGGTCGATGAGGTAAGCGACCGCCGTACAGGGGTCGTGCACCGGCGGATCCACGAAATCTTGGTTGTCTTGGTAGGTCTTGCGGAAGAAGTCCATGAGGCCCGAGACGAATGTAGCGAGCGGCGTGCCAACCTCTTTCGATCCTCTTTTTGCGGGCGGGCGTGCACAGCGCTTGGTGCGCGAGGTCGAGGCCAACCATGGTGAGCGGCCACTTCTCGTTGAACACGATGTGAGCGGCTTCGGGGTCGACTTTTGATGTTGAACTCGGCCACGGCACCCAGTTGCCCACGTGGTAGCCGCCGCCCATGAGCACGACTTCCTTCACACGCTCAACGATGCGCGGGCTCCATGCGCACGGCCATCGCAATATTGGTGAGCGGGCCGGTGGGAACCAAGGTGATGGTGCCCGGCTCGCTTGCCATAATGGTTTCCCACGATGTTTCACCGCGTGCTTCTGCTCGAGCGGGCGGGTGGGCACGGGCAGCCGACGCCGTCCAGGCCGCTTTCGCCGTGAATCGACGCAGCCACTTCCTGCGGACGCACGATGGGACGGTCGCATCCGGCGTACACGGCCACGTCGGTGGCGTGCGCCTTTTCGAGCACCGCGCGGGCGTTGTAAGGCACCTTTCGAGGCTTTGGTTGCCTCCGACGGTGGTCACGCCCAAAAGCTCGATTTCGGGGTTGCCCAGCGCGAGCAGGATGGCGACGGCGTCGTCGTGTCCTGGATCGCAATCCAGGATGATCTTCTTCGTTACGATTGCTCCTTTAAAAGAGGGGTTGCTTTGCATGCCTTCGGGCAAAAGTATCAAAAAATATTCGGCCAAAGGCATAACTTTGAAGTTTAGCGCATCAGAAATGAATAGGATGCGAAAGTTAAAGTATGTATACGATGCTGACATGATTCGCTGTTGCGCCGAGCAGAAGTTGCTGAACGCCACCTGTTAAATGTTTATGTTAAACGCTACGAGCATTTAGCAAGGGTCGTATATGTCGAAAAGGATAGGGGACGTTGCTAATGGACGAGGTTGACGAGGAAGCGCTGCGTGAGCGATTGATGGACGAATGCGGAACCGCCATGTTCGACGGTTTTCCGGCGGCGTTGTTGGATGTTGCGGATATCGAATCTGCCCCTCGAGCGACGAGTTACTCGAAATGGCAGAACGCCTTGGGGTTGATCCCGAGGAATACTAAGCCCGTGAAAACCTGCTAAAAAGCTTAGCATTTAGCAGGTTGGGACGTGTGGTGCTAGAGCATTTAACGGGTGGCGGCGATTCCGCCTGGGCATTCCGTTTGCTCGTGGGGAACTGATGGGCACGCGGCGGCGTTTGCGGGCGACCTGGTAGAATGGCTGAATTGAATTCGGTACAAAGCTCGCCTGGTGCCGCTGCGTTGCGCGCGGGCCAATCAACGAGCGCATCAATCAACGAACAGGAGTCCCGCATGGCGAATTCATTTACACTATGTACAAGGCGCGCAAAGCGCACGGCGACAGGTGATTCTCGACGACGTTACGCTGTCGTTTTATCCTGGTGCGAAAATCGGCGTGGTGGGCCCGAACGGCATGGGCAAATCCACGCTGCTGAAAAATCATGGCCGGCCTTTGCGAGGTTTCCCCAACGGCGAGGCACGCCTGTCCCCGGGCTATTCCGTGGGCATTCTGCAGGAGCCGCCGCTTGACGAGGACAAGACCGTTCTCGAAAAACGATGCAAAATGGCATTCGGCGACGTGCTCGCGAAAATCGACCGCTTCAACGCGATTTCTGCCGAGATGGCCGACCCCGATGCCGACTTCGACGCGCCTTCCATGGAAGAAATGGGCAAGCTGCAAAGCCATCGACGCCGCCAACGGCTGGGACCTTGACAGCCAGCTGGTCAGGCCATGGACGCGCTGCAGTGCCCCGACCCCGACATGCCGGTGAACGTTTCCTGGCGGCGAACGCCGTCGCGTGGCGCTGTGCCGCCTGCTGCTCGAGGCCCCCGACCTGCTGCTGCTCGACGAGCCCACCAACCACTTGGATGCCGAATCGGTGCTGTGGTTGGAGCAATTCCTTCATCGCTACCAGGGCGCCGTGCTCGCCGTGACGCACGATCGCTACTTCCTCGACAACGTTGCCGAGTGGATTTGCGAGGTCGACCGCGGCAGCCTGTACCTCGCCACGTACGTATCCGGAGACCAAGGCTGCCCGGTATGGCCGCCCAGGGCCAGCGCGCGACGCGAAACTTGCCAAGCGCATGCAGAACGAGCTCGAATGGGGTGCGTTCGTCTCCGAAGGCTCGCCAGGCCAAGAACAAGGCCCGTCTCCAAAATTCATGATCGCATGGTGGCCGAGGCTTCGCAGCAAGAAGGCTCGACTTCACCGACATCCACATTCCTGCGGGCCCGCGCCTGGGCGCCGAGGTGCTCAACGTTGAGCATCTGTATAAGGAATTTGACGGCCGGTGCTCATCGACGACTTGTCGTTCAGCTTGCCGCGCAACGGCATCGTGGGTGTTATCGGCCCCAATGTCGTTGGCAAGTCAACCCTGTTCAAGATGATCGTCGGCAAAGAACAGCAACCCGGGCGAGCTGAAGCTCGGCGAAACCGTGCAAATCTCGTACGTCGACCAGAACCGCGAGGGCATTGACGGCAACAAGACGCTGTGGGAAGTCGTGTCCGACGGCCTCGACTACATGCAGGGGGCGAGACCGAGGTTCCGAGCCGCGCGTATGTGTCGGCATTCGGCTTCAGCGGATCTTGACCAGCAGAAACCCGCTGGCGTGCTTTCCGGCGGCGAGCGCAACCGACTTTGAACTTGGCGCTTACGCTCAAGCAGGGCGGCAACCTGCTGTTGCTCGACGAGCCCACCAACGACCTCGACGTCGAAACGCTCGAGAGCCTCGAAGAGGCGCTCATGGAATTCCCGGGCTGCGCGGTTGTCACGAGCCACCGCATTCCCCGACCGCATTGCCACGCATATTCTGGCAGTGGGAAGGCACCGACGAGAATCCGGGCAACTGGTTCTGGTTTGAGGGCAACTCGATAGCTACCACAGAAGAACCGCGCGTTGAACGCCCGCTGGAAGAGGGCCGCCAAAACCGCACCGCATCCATCGCAAGGCCTCACCCGCGACTAAGCAACTCATTTTGAAGCGCCCTTATGGGCGGCGCTTTGACGGAAAGGCGCATGTTCCCATGTTCTACATAACCATTAAGGGCATCGTATCGGCGATGCGCGCACATGGCACGATGGCTCGTGGATGATATCTGATTGCTGCGGCATGTGCTGCGCTGAGCGCGAAGTCGACGAATATGGCGACGTCGCCGTCGACCTTTCGCGCCGTGCGCGAGTTCCTGACGAATCCACGCGCCGCTGCAGCGTCTATGAAAGCCGTTTACAAGTGCGAGCGTTGCTGCTGCCTTACCCCGCGCATCGCGCTTTTCGGTGACCACTTGCCGCCAAGCTGCGCTTACGTGCGCGCGTTTCGCGATAGACGAGTGGCGTCTTTTTGGCGCCGTTTTCGGAATCGCTTGATTGACCGTGAAAATCCCCAGTGGAACGCGCTGTCGCGTGCTATTTGATTTCGTCGAAAACGCACGCTGTGCTTGTTGCGTACCACGTCGTTTTCCCAACCTCCCTTGTTTTGAGGTGCCCCCTTTACAAGCGCCTCGATGTGCTTTTGATACAATGAAGTCGTTCTGCAGATGCACGTCAAAGGGGCTTTCATGAGCAACGATCCCATCCTCGACCGACGAAACGCAAAATCACGCTTACGCTGCCCGAACGGGGGTATGGAGCAAATCGTGGGTCCCTCCGATTGCGTGCGTTGCGTGAGGTGAAGCGGGCGTTTTCCGCGCGCATCACGGTTCGAGGCGATACCATTGCGCTTTCGGGCGATGCCGCGGAAGTGCAAAGCCTCACGGCTCTGTTCAGCGATTTCATTAAAATGGCCGCCGCGGGAAGCGACCCGACGATCGATGACGCGCCCGCGCCGTCGAACTTTTTTGCAGGGCGAATTCGCGCCGAGCATTTTGCGCGAAGATATTGCTCACGTGAGTCGCGGCCGCGCGATTCGCCCGAAGACCGCCGGCCAGAAGCGCTATGTCGACGCGATTCGCGAAAACACGGTAACGTTCGGCATTGGTCCGCAGGCACGGGCAAAACCTATTTGGCAGCAATGGCTATGGCGGTGGCCGCGCTCAAGCGCAAGGGAAGTCAATCGCATCATTCACGCGCCCCGTGGTCGAGGCGGGGCGAGAATCTGGGCTTTCTGCCAGGCACGCTCACCGAGAAAGTCGATCCCTTACATTCGCCCGCTCTACGACGCGCTGATATGACTGATATGGAACGAGCCCGCGAGCTCATCGAAGGCGGCGTCATCGAGATCGCGCCGCTCGCCTTCATGCGAGGTCGCACGTTCAACGATAAGCTTCATCATTCTCGACGAAGCGCAAAAACACCACGCCTGAGCAAATGAAGATGTTCCTACGCGTTTGGGCTTCAACTCGAAAATGGTTATCACGGGCGACGTGACTCAGGTCGATTTGCCGCACGGCTGGTTCCGGCCCCGGGTGGCGTGCGCCGCATTCTTGAAGGCGTCGAAGACATCGCTCGCGACCTTACCGGGCGCGACGTGGTGGGCACAACCTCGTCGCACGAATCGTAGAAGCCTACGAAAGGGCCGCCGAAAAAACTCGTTAGCCCTTCTTCTTGCTCTGGTTTTATCGACTGAAAGCCGATGGCTCGCCAGTGCCGCTCGGTTCTGCTGCGCGACAATTCGTCGAGAGCAGATACTGAGCTGCACGAACAGCCCACTGGGCTGTTCGGCTTTCGTGCGGACGGCTTCGCCAAACCACCGCGCAGCGAGCGAGGCGTCATTGAACCATCGTGGATAGGCTCGCATTTTCTTTATTCTGCCGAGGCATAGAATATTCGCGTTGGGCATGCCTGGAATAATTTTTTCAGTATCGAGCCGAAAGCCACCAATCGTGGCTTTCTGTGCGAGTCAGACCTTGTTGCGGAAGCGTATACCTGCAACGCGTAAATTCCCCAGTACAGCAATACGTAACTGAACGT
>VOFG01001605.1_pt1 | contig 25611 bp, 27 predicted proteins | sample 5384171 | NCBI WGS metagenome assembly VOFG01 (sample SAMN12384726, study PRJNA508395) | human gut metagenome | isolation source: healthy gut F | host: Homo sapiens | reverse complement strand
GCTTTGCCCGAAAACTGCATTTGTTCTGGCCCGATAGTGTAAGTACAGGCATTTTTCTTTACCTTTTCACCAATAAATTATCAAATTAAGCGCGTATGAAAAAGATAGCTTTACCTACAAGAAACGGTCTGATAGACGACCATTTCGGTCATTGTGAGTTTTACACCATTTTACGGTAGACGAAGAGAACCGTATAGCTCGTACGCAAGTGCTCCCTTCTCCGCAGGGTTGTGGATGTAAGTCGGATATTGCTTCTAAATTACAGGCTGACGGGGTGACCGTGATGTTGGCCGGCAATATGGGAGCCGGTGCGCTGGCCAAACTTTCAGCTTGTGGCATAGAGGTAATCAGAGGATGCCATGGTTCAGTGATGGAAGTGGCTGAGGCCTATCTGGCTGGAAAGATACAGGATTCTGGCGTAGGTTGCGATCATCATCATGAGGGTGGAGAACATCAGTGTCCGAATCATTGATTTATAATCCCCTTTGTATGTAGGGAGAAATGAAGCAGGGTGTTTTATGTCTCCCTTGTGAGAGCCTTATGTTTTTCCGGGTGGAGCTATACGTTTTCCGTCAGGGAAAACATAAGGCTTTGCTGTAAGAAACGTAAAAGATTCTTTGTGGTTAAGAAAATATTTCAAAGGTATTTCAAGAATAGGATGCTGTTTTAAAAGGAAGAATGGAGAGTCTCCTTTTTGATAAAATCACTATCTTTGTAAGAGATTCTTAAGTACGTATTTATGAGTAAAATGATAAAGCTGTGCTTGGTGGCATGTTTGTGGGGAATTACGCTGTTGGGAAATGCGCAGACACAGATTGCATTTATATCGGATGCACATATTCAAGATGTGGACGGTCATGCCGAACGAGTGCGTTCCATGGAGGTACAGGTACAGTCCACCCGTTTGTTGAATGAAAATTATTATGCGCTTCTGGCGGCTCTTGATGACGTGGCTCGCAGGAATATTCGCTGGGTTGTGTTGCCGGGTGATTTAACCGATAACGGGCAGTTCTTCAATCAACAAAAAATAAAGAATATATTGCATTCGTATACGCAAAGAAAAGGTATGCGCTTTTTTGTGACTACAGGTAATCATGATCCGGCTCTTCCTTTGGGGCTGATGCAAAAGAATGCGCATTTTCTGGCAGCAGACGGAAGCCGTGTGACGCGTGAGGATTCGTGTGCCGGTTATGTGTCGCAGATGGAATGCTATGCCGATTTTGGCTTTTTCCCTCGGAAGGACGACTGTTATTGGGAAAGTCCTTTTACTTCTTATACGTATGACAAGTATTCTTACGAGGATGCTTGCCGTGAAAGTGTATTGAGCAAGCGGAACTACACACTGTGCGATTCGCTGACGGCTACGGATGCTAGTTACCTGGTAGAACCGGTAGACGGACTCTGGCTGCTGGCCATTGACGGGGGAGTTTATCTTCCAAAAGAAATGAAGGATGGAAAGTGGAGCTATCAAGGTTCCAGTGCTGGATACAACCTTGTGCTGAAACACAAACCGTTTTTGTTGCCTTGGGTGCGAAAGGTAGTAGAGGAAGCACAGAAGCGCCATAAGACACTGGTGGCATTTTTCACATTATCCGTTGGTCGACTTCAATGACGGAGTGTCGGAGTCTGTACGTCAGATGTGGGGCGACCGCCGGTTCGATCTGCACCGTGTGCCGGAAGCCGAAGTGAGTGAGGCTTTTCTGCAAGCCGGACTGCGTCTGCATTTTGCCGGACACATGCACGTGAATGATACTGGTATCTGGGAAGGAAAAGACGGAAATACCTATATAATATACAGGTCCTTCAATTGCGACCTATGTACCGGCCTATAAGATTCTGACCATTGAAAGCGATGAGGTGTTTCGGGTGGAAACGGTAGCATTGGACACGGTGCCAGGATTCGATAGTCTGTTTCCTTTGTATCGGGCAGAATACCAGTCGGATAGTCTGAAAGGACATTCACCTGTATGGAATAAAGAAATTCTTTCTGCCCGTACGTATGGAGAATTCTGCGATTATCAGTTTCGTGATTTGGTTCGTCTGCGATTCATTCCGCGTGACCTTCCGGAATCCTGGCGGGCCTGCCTGGATTTTACCGGTGCCCAGATGCTGGAAGCCGTGTCGGGAGAAGAGAAGTCGGATGATGCCGACTGGACTGACTGGTGTATGAAAGATTTGGTTCTGGATTTATATCGTCTGCGTTATGCAGAACGTCTGGCTTTGGAAGATATTCCGAGGACTCGTTTGGCGGTTTATCGTTATCTGTTTGACCGTGCGCGTATTTCTACGTTCCGTTCGGCCGAAGTGGAGATGGTGAAAGGTCTGGGTACGCTTTTCCTTGCTTTTCTGAATGGAGAGCCTTGTCAGAATTTTGTGATTGACCTGGAAAAAGATACAATCACAGGCGATTAACTTCCTGAAGTGTACTATTTCCCTCTTAGTTTGCATTATTTTCCTCTTTAGGCTGGGTGTTTCTCTTTACTTTTTGCCTAAAATGAGAATTAAATGTTTGCTTAAACTTTTGTTGAAACTATATTACTTATGTGGAACACAAAGTCAATATGCTTGTTTCTACTGGGGTTCATTGGAGTAGGAACAGTGGAAGGACAAACTTCCGTAGATTCTTATGAGTATTCTTCTTATGTCGACCCTCGTATCGGTTCTGAAGGACTGGGACGTGTGTTTATCGGGCCGTCGTGTCCGTATGGCATGGTAAAGCCTTCGCCTGACTGTACACCTTCTCCTAATAGTGGATGGTTACCTATGCCGGAGCGGGTAGACGGATTTGCTCAGGTGCATGTCAGTGGTACGGGGGGAGGTCCCAAGTATGGAAATGTACTGGTTACTCCGTTTGGAAATGGTATAGACCGGGTCAACCATTATGACTACCGTGAGTATGAAACCATCCGGTTAGGATATTATGATACGCAGTTCAAGCAGAATGGTATCCGTACGGAAATCACTACTGCCAATCGCGCTTCTTTCTATCGTTTTACGTATCCGGAAGATTCTTTGAAATCGCTGGCAGTGGATGCAGGTTTCTTCTTGGGAGAAAATCCGGTGCCGGATGCACGCGAGGCTCAGCAGTTTGTTGGTTCTGAAATTCAGGTGCTTTCCGACCATGAAGTTGCTGGTTATACACGTATTCGTGGCGGATGGAACAACGGAAAGGCTTATACGGTATATTTCTATGCGGAGACAGACCGTCCGTTTGTGCAGTCGCTTACCTGGAAAGGAAACCGTATTACGGAGGCACAGTCGCAGTATGACTCTGCAGAAAAGACAGGTGCCTTGTTGCGTTTTGCGAAGAATGACAAAGTGGTGCAGTTGAAGGTGGGTATTTCTTTCCTGAGTATGCAGAAGGCAAAAATCAATGCGCATTCTGAAATTCCTCACTGGTCGTTTGAAAAGGTGCATCAGGATTTGTTAGGACAGTGGGAGCAACTTCTTCAGAAAATAGAAATCAATCCGTCGACTCCGCTTGCAAAGAAGCGCATGTTCTATACCGGACTGTATCACACCATGCTGATGCCAGTAGACCGTACGGGCGAGAATCCGCTGTGGAGTGATCCGGAACCTTATTACGACGATTTTTATGCTATCTGGGATACATATCGTAGCTCTTCTCCTTTGATTACCTTGATTGACCCGAAACGGGAGGCCGACATTGTACGTTCGCTGGTAAATATTTACAAACGTGATGGTTATATGCCCGATGCGCGTAGCGGTAACTGCAACGGTCGTACACAGGGTGGTTCGAATGCGGAAATTGTGATTGCCGATGCCTTTGTGAAAGGATTAAAAGGAATTGATTATGAACTAGCATTGGAAGCCATGCTGAAGGACGCTACGGTGCCTCCCGGTGGAAATGAAGAGGCAGAAGGCCGAGGCGGACTGATTCCTTATCTGGAATTAGGCTACATACCTCACGGCATTGACCGTGCAGGTAACCGCACAGTAGAATATTCTTATTGTGATTATGCCATTGCATTGGTGGCTAAAGGCTTGGGTAAAGAAGACCTGTATCAGCGTTATTTGAAGCAGTCGGAAAACTGGAAAAACTTGTGGCGTGGTGACTACGAACATGAAGGGGCGAAAGGCTTTATCATGCCGCGCGACAAGGAAGGAAACTGGTTGGACTCTATTCCTTTCGGTCATTCCACTCGCATGCAGCCAAAGTTTAAATACACACCGGTTACCTTCGAAGGACCATGGTACACTCCTTGGTGGAGCATGTTCTTCTATGAAGCCAGTTCATGGGAATATTCGTTGAGCATTCCGCACGATGTGCCGGGGCTGATAGAGAAATGTGGCGGGGCAGCCGATTTTGAAAAACGACTGGATATTTTCTTTGATAAAGGTTTCTTCAATGTGAACAACGAACCGTCTTTCCTGACACCTTGTCTGTATCACTGGCTGGGTAAACCCTGGCGCTCAAGCGACCGTATCCGTGAGATTATTGCAAAGAACTATAACGACGGTCTGGTAGGTTTGCCGGGTAATGATGACTCAGGTGCCATGTCTTCTTGGCTGGCATTCCACATGATAGGCTTGTATCCGAATGCCGGACAGGATTATTACCTGATTCATACACCGCTACTGACCTCTACGACTTTCCATCTGGAAGGAGGAAAAGAGTTTAAGGTCGTGGCCGAAGGACTTTCGGATAAAAACTGTTATATCCAGGGTGTGACATTGAATGGAAAAGACTATCCATATTCTGTTTTGCGTCACAAGGATATAATGGCCGGAGGTGAGCTGATTTTGAAAATGGGAAAGAAGCCCGGAAGCTGGGGAAAGGAACTGGGATTGGATAAATAAGATGCGTATGAAAAAAAGATATTTACTTGGATTTTTAACGGCATGTCTGTGGAGCACGGGCATGCTGTCTGCACAGACTGCCGTATCGGATACATTGAAGTTTGTGTTCAAGTTGCATGGTCAGACACGCCGTTATCAGGTAGTTTTCTGTCAGCAGGGAGAGAATATACAGATGAACTGGGGTATTGAACGCAACCTGCATTGGCAGTCGGGCAGTTACACCATGACACCGGAAGCCTTGAAAAACGGAAAGCAGTTGTGTTTCCTACAGCCGAAGGATGGAAATCACCTGACGCTCTCATCTTTGGAAACAGCGTATGTGTTACCTCAGAGTGCATGGCAGCAGTTGAAAGAAAAGGGAAGTATGGAGTTTAACCGGACGGTGTATGACCGTGTAGCCGATGAATCGGAAAAGAATGCCGGACGTCCGTTATTGCATGTGGTAGACCGTCATGAAGGGGGTGAGATGTGGATATGGGACAATCCGTCTCTGCCCGTGGTGTGGCGTATGAAAAACAACCCGCTGGAAATAAATTGGCAGGTGGAAGTGAAATAGGATTTGCTTTTTTGTCGTACCTTTGCAGGGTAAAACAGAAAAATAGAAAATCATGCATACAAGAGAAGAAAAGATGGAAGCGTTCGGACGCCTGCTCGACGTGCTGGACGAGTTACGGGTGAAATGTCCGTGGGACCGTAAACAGACCAATGAAAGTTTGCGTCCGAACACGATTGAAGAAGTGTATGAACTCTGTGATGCCCTGATGAAGGACGACAAGAAAAATATTTGCAAGGAATTAGGCGACGTATTGCTTCACGTGGTATTCTATGCCAAGATTGGCAGTGAAACAGGTGATTTCGACATCAAGGATGTGTGCGATAAGTTGTGCGACAAACTGATTTTCCGCCATCCGCATGTATTTGGCGAAGTGAAGGCGGATACGGCAGAAAAAGTGTCTGAAAACTGGGAGCAGATTAAGTTGAAGGAAAAAGATGGCAATAAGTCTGTATTGAGCGGGGTGCCCGATGCCCTTCCTTCATTGATTAAAGCGTATCGCATTCAGGACAAGGCCCGCAATGTAGGGTTTGACTGGGAAGAGCGTGAGCAGGTATGGAGCAAGGTGAAGGAAGAGATAGGCGAGTTTGAAGCAGAGGTAGGTCAGATGGACAAAGAAAAAGGCAGAGGCCGAATTTGGTGATGTAATGTTCAGCCTGATTAATGCGGCAGCCGCTTGTATAAAATCAATCCGGACAATGCGCTGGAGCGGACAAACCAGAAGTTTATCCGTCGCTTTAATTACCTGGAAGCGCATACCATTAAGGAAGGAAAGAATTTGATGGATATGTCGCTGGAAGAGATGGATGCTATTTGGAACGAAGCAAAGGCGAAAGGTCTGTAAAGGAATCGGTGGGTGCCTGCAAAATGTCATTCTTTTTTGTGAAAATGTAACTTCCTTGAAAATAATTCTTTTGAAAAGGTGACACATGGAAAGAATTGTCTACCTTTGTGGGCATAAACAACAATTTATTTTAGAAACAATGGTGAACAAAGCTATTATTACAGTGGTGGGTAAGGATACGGTAGGTATCATTGCTCAGGTGTGTACTTATCTGGCAGAAAATAAAGTGAATATTCTGGATATTTCGCAGACCATCGTGCAGGAGTATTTCACAATGATGATGATTGTGGATATGACCAAGCTGGAAAAGCCTTTTGAACAGGCAGTGAGCGAACTGGCGAATATCGGTTCTGGCATTGGGGTACAGATCAAATGCCAGCGTGAAGAAATCTTTGACAAAATGCATCGTATCTAATAAAAACGGGAAACGGTATGATTAATATAACTGAGGTTCTTGAAACCAACAAGATGATAGAGCAGGAGAACCTGGATGTACGTACCATTACTATGGGTATTAACCTGCTGGATTGTGCGGACAGTAACCTGGAGGTGCTTTGTCAGAATATATATAATAAGATTACCGGTCTGGCAAAGAATCTGGTGCAGACGGGTGAGGACATTTCCAATGAATTTGGAATTCCTATCGTAAACAAGCGTATCTCGATTACGCCTATTGCACTGGTGGGAGGAACGGCTTGCAAGACTCCGGATGATTACGTGCAGATTGCCAAGACGCTGGATAAGGCTGCGGGCGAACTGGGTGTAAACTTTATCGGAGGATATTCGGCTATCGTATCGAAAGGTATGAGTCGTAGCGATGAGTTGCTGATTCGTTCCATTCCGAAGGCTTTGGCTTGTACAGAACGTATTTGTAGTTCAGTGAATGTAGGTTCTACCAAGACCGGCATCAACATGGACGCAGTGAAACTGATGGGTGAAATCATCAAGGAAACGGCGGAAATGACGAAAGAACGTGACTCATTAGGCTGTGCCAAACTAGTAGTGCTTTGCAATGCTCCGGATGACAATCCGTTTATGGCAGGTGCTTTTCACGGCGTTTCAGAACCGGATGCCGTTATCAATGTGGGTGTCAGCGGTCCGGGTGTGGTGAAATATGCCCTGGAACAGATTCGTGGCAAAGTTTTGAGGTGCTTTGTGAAACCATCAAGCGTACGGCGTTCAAGATTACGCGTGTGGGGCAGCTGGTGGCACAGGAAGCTTTCTCGCCGTTTGAATGTGCCGTTTGGTATCATCGACCTTTCGTTGGCTCCAACTCCGGCAGTAGGTGACAGTGTGGCAGAGATTCTTCAGGAAATCGGATTAGAATATCCGGGTGCACCGGGAACAACGGCTGCCTTAGCCTTGCTGAACGATCAGGTGAAGAAGGGTGGCGTAATGGCTTCTTCTTATGTGGGCGGACTGAGTGGTGCGTTTATTCCGGTCAGTGAAGACCAGGGAATGATTGACGCGGTAGTAGCCGGTGCCTTGACCATCGAAAAACTGGAAGCCATGACATGTGTATGCTCTGTAGGGCTGGATATGATTGCCATTCCAGGTAGTACTTCGGCAGCAACCATTTCAGGAATAATTGCCGATGAGTCAGCCATTGGTATGGTTAACCAGAAAACGACAGCGGTGAGAATCATTCCGGTGGTAGGAAAGGAAGTGGGCGATACGGTAGAGTTTGGTGGATTGCTGGGCTATGCGCCGGTAATGCCGGTTAATCGTTTCAGTTGTGAAGCCTTTTGTGAACCGTGGTGGACGAATTCCTGCTCCGATTCATAGTTTCAAGAATTGATTTTATAGATACATAAATAAAAGAGGGAGGCTTTGCCGGATTTGACAGTCGGTAAGCCTCCCTTTCTTTATAACCTTAATACGATGGTAATTGTTTTACTGTACCAACTTATAACATCTCAAAGGGGAAAATTGTTTAAGGGGAGAGTCGAAAAAAGTGTTAGGACACTGACGGATTTGTGCTATCTTTGTGGCGGATTTATTTTGACCTGTATGACAGACTATTTGAATGAACTGAATGAAAGTCAGCGCGAGGCGGTATTGTACAACGAAGGCCCTTCGCTGGTGATTGCCGGAGCCGGTTCCGGAAAGACTCGCGTGCTGACATACAAGATAGCCTATTTGCTGGACAACGGTTATGAGCCGTGGTCCATTCTGGCACTGACCTTTACCAATAAGGCTGCTCGTGAAATGAAGGAGCGTATCGCCCGTCAGGTAGGGCAGGAACGTGCCCGTTATCTTTGGATGGGGACTTTCCATTCTATTTTTTCACGGATATTGCGGGCCGAGGCTGAGGCGCTGGGTTTTACTCCTAATTTTACAATTTACGATGCGACGGATTCCAAAAGTCTGGTGAAAACTATCATAAAAGAAATGAACCTGGACGATAAGGTTTACAAGCCGGGGATGGTGCAGGGCCGCATCAGCAATGCCAAGAATCACCTGGTGTTGCCGGAGGCATACGCGGCAAATGCCGAACTCATAGAAGCTGACCGGGCTGCGAAGGTGCCTCTGTTGCATGAAATCTACCTGCGTTACTGGAACCGCTGCCGGCAGAGTGACGCGATGGACTTTGACGACCTGCTGCTGTACACCTATTTGTTGTTCCGCACTCGTCCGGATATATGTGATAAATATGCGGCGCGTTTCCGTTACATCTTAGTAGATGAGTATCAGGATACGAATTTTGCACAGCACAGCATCGTACTCCAGCTTACGCAGAAACACCAGTTTGTGTGTGTGGTAGGTGATGATGCCCAGAGTATCTATTCTTTCCGTGGAGCCAACATTGATAATATCCTGAATTTTACCCGTACATACAAAGATGCACGGTTGTTTAAGTTGGAGCAGAATTACCGTTCCACGCAGACCATCGTGAATGCGGCGAACAGCCTGATTGCGAAAAACCGCGACCAGATTCAGAAGGAAGTATTCTCCGAGAAAGACAAGGGGGAACCTATCGGCGTGTTTGCGGCTTATAGCGATGTGGAAGAAGGAGAAATCGTGACCAACAAGATTGCGCAGTTGCATGCCAAGTCGGGATATGCCTATCATGATTTTGCTATTCTTTATCGTACGAATGCACAGAGCCGTATTTTTGAGGAAGCTTTGCGCAAGCGCAGTATACCCTACCGTATTTATGGAGGACTTTCGTTTTATCAGCGGAAGGAAGTGAAGGATGTGGTGGCTTATTTCCGCCTGGCGGTGAATCCGCACGATGAAGAGGCTTTCAAGCGTGTCATCAACTATCCGGCACGAGGAATTGGGAATACCACATTGGGCAAGTTGACCGAAGCAGCCGGACGTTGTGAGGTGAGTTTGTGGAAAGTGCTTTGCGAACCGCTGAGCTACGGAGTGGAACTGAATAAAGGAACCTATACCAAGTTGCAGGGATTCCGCGACCTGATTTCGGAATTCGTTACTTTGGCTCGTGAGCAGGATGCCTATACGTTGGGTATGGAACTGGTGAAACGTTCGGGAATCATGGCTGAGATTTATCAGGACCGTTCGCCGGAGAACATGAGCCGTCAGGAAAATATAGAGGAACTGGTGAACGGTATGCGCGATTTCTGCGACGGCCGTCAGGAAGAAGGAAGCCCACATGTGCTTTTGTCGGATTATCTTTCAGAGATTGCCTTGCTGACCGATCAGGATGAAGAGCAGGGAGAAGCACAGCCGAAGGTGACACTGATGACCATTCACTCCGCCAAGGGGCTGGAGTTTCCGAATGTGTTTGTGGTGGGACTGGAAGAAAATCTGTTCCCGAGTCCGCTGTCATCTGCTTCCTATCGGGCACTTGAGGAAGAGCGCCGTCTGTTTTATGTGGCAGTGACACGGGCTGAAGACCACTGCTATTTGTCATACGCCAAGAGCCGTTTCAAATACGGAAAGATGGAGTTCTGTAATCCAAGCCGTTTCTTGAAAGATATTGACGTGCGTTACCTGCAGGTGCCGCAGGAGGAACTGATGGGTACGCGCATCGAAGAAAAGGCCAGCCTGCTTCCGGAAAGAAGCCAGCCGTGCATCTTACGAACGCGAACCCCGCGAAACGGGGCCGTCTATGTTTGATGGCGCACCGATGCCGGAAGAACCTCATCGTTTTGTACCTCCTCGTACGCTTCGCCGTATACCTGATGCGAGTCCTTCGGCAGCTCCGGCCGGTCCGTCGGCAGGGGGACTTTCTGCCGGCATGTGGATAGAGCATGAACGCTTCGGCAAAGGGGAAGTGACTCGGGTGGAAGGCAACGGAGACAACTGCAAAGCCACCGTACAGTTCCAGCACGCCGGCGTGAAACAGTTGCTGCTGAAATTTGCCCGTTTTAAGATAATTGATTCAAACACTAAATAACAGAGAAAAAGAATGATAAAAGACTGGGATAAGATACCTTCTCCATGCTATGTCATGGAAGAAGATTTATTGAGAAAGAACCTGACGCTGATTAAGCATGTGGCCGATACGGCGGGAGTGGAAATTATTCTGGCATTTAAAGCCTTTGCCATGTGGAAGTCGTTCCCTATTTTTCGGGAATACATTCGTTACACCACGGCCAGTTCGGAATACGAAGCACGGTTGGCTTTCGAAGAGTTCGGCAGCAAGGCGCATACTTATTCGCCGGCCTATACCGCGCAGAACTTTCCTGCATTCCTGAAGTACAGCAGTCACATCACATTCAACTCCTTGTCGCAGTTTGAGCGTTTTTATCCGATGGCAAAGGCTTATCCGGAGCATGTGTCATGCGGCATCCGTGTCAATCCCGAATATTCGGAGGTGGAAGTAGAGCTCTATAACCCTTGTGCGCCGGGTACACGTTTCGGTGTAACGGCCGACCTGCTTCCGGAGCAGTTGCCCGAAGGTATTGAAGGTTTCCACTGTCATTGTCATTGTGAGTCGAATTCCTACGAGCTGGAACGCACGCTCCAGCATATCGAGGAAAAATTCAGTCGCTGGTTTCCTCAGTTGAAATGGTTGAATCTGGGTGGAGGTCACCTGATGACACGTGCCGATTATGACGTAGACCATTTGATTCGCTTGTTGCAGGGATTGAAATCACGCTATCCGCATCTGCAGATTATTCTGGAACCCGGTTCGGCTTTCACCTGGCAGACTGGTCCGCTGGTGGCATCGGTGGTAGATGTAGTAGAAAGCCGGGGGATACGGACAGCCATTCTGGATGTGAGCTTTACCTGCCACATGCCCGACTGTCTGGAGATGCCTTATCAGCCGCGGGTGCGTAATGCCGAATCTCTTCCGGCTGAGGCGGTGAAAACGGCGGCTCGGGAAGACCATGTCTACCGCTTGGGAGGAAACAGTTGCCTGAGTGGTGATTATATGGGCAGTTGGAAGTTCGACCACGAATTGCAGGTAGGAGAGCGAATCGTATTTGAAGACATGATTCATTATACGATGGTCAAGACAAATATGTTCAACGGTATCCATCATCCTTCGATAGCCCTGCTCCATGCCGATGGAGAACTGGAAGTATATCGCGCTTTCCATTACGAGGATTATCGTGACCGGATGTGCTAATTTGGATGGTAAAATAGTCTTTTTTTTAACGCTTAGGTATTCGTGAAAAAAGGCCTAAGCGTTTTGATTCAAACGCAAGTGCGTTTGAGTCAAAATACAAGGACGTTTGATTTGAAACGCAAGTACGTTTTCAGTCAAATGTTCTTGTGTTTTTTAGGCCGTTGAAATATGCTTTTTGAAACAGTTCTAAGAGCCTTTCGAAACGTTCATTTACAAGGAGTTTTAATCGGAAAAAGGGTAGGCAGATACCTTAATGGGGCCTGTGAAGCCAAAGAAATTTGTCACTTTTTTCAAAAAAAGATAGTCGATAATTTTGGTAGTTTCGAAAAAAGGACTACCTTTGCACTCGCAATCGGGAAAATGATGAACGGTTGTAGAAACAATGCGGAAATAGCTCAGTTGGTAGAGCATAACCTTGCCAAGGTTAGGGTCGCGAGTTCGAGTCTCGTTTTCCGCTCAGTGAAAGAAAAGAGTTGCGCGAAAAAAAAGCAATGCCCAGGTGGCGGAATGGTAGACGCGCACGTTTCAGGTGCGTGTGTCGAGAGGCATGCAGGTTCGAGTCCTGTTCTGGGCACCACGAAAACAATTCTTTTCTTTTTCTTTTTGGAGGAATGGCGGAATTGGTAGACGCGCCACTTTGAGGGGGTGGTGACAGTTATGTCGTGTGAGTTCGAGTCTCATTTCCTTCACCGAAAATGCGGAAATAGCTCAGTTGGTAGAGCATAACCTTGCCAAGGTTAGGGTCGCGAGTTCGAGTCTCGTTTTCCGCTCCAGCGTTTGTTGCGCGAAGGTCGAAAGACCGTAATGCCCAGGTGGCGGAATGGTAGACGCGCACGTTTCAGGTGCGTGTGTCGAGAGGCATGCAGGTTCGAGTCCTGTTCTGGGCACTACATTTTGCGGAAATAGCTCAGTTGGTAGAGCATAACCTTGCCAAGGTTAGGGTCGCGAGTTCGAGTCTCGTTTTCCGCTCCATTTAGTTTTGAAATTTTGCGGAAATAGCTCAGTTGGTAGAGCATAACCTTGCCAAGTTAGGGTCGCGAGTTCGAGTCTCGTTTTCCGCTCGCAGGAGAAAGCAATCCAGGTTGTTTTCTCTTTTTTTATGCATTTTCTTGCAGGAAATTTTTTGTATATCTGTTGCGGGTATTATGAGGAATTTGATATATTTGCGCCTGCAATTAAGAAAATGAAGAAACATGACAACGTATGATATTTATTTCTCGGACGGCAGTTCGAGCGACAATAAGGGGTTTTCTATCAAGACTCCTGAAAAGGCCATTCACATGGCGGAAGACATGTTGGTGAAGGGCAACAGCTACATTGAAGATTACGCAGGCGGAGTGATTTCGGTCGTATCTTCCGGCGGAGAAACCGTATGGAGCAGCCCGATTCCCGAGTCGAAAAAGAAATGACACAGTTTATATTTTTAAAACCATAAGATTATGTTTTCTGGAATAGTAGAGGAATATGCAGAAGTCGTGAAGGTGGTAAAGGATCAGGAAAACCTGCACCTGACATTGAAATGTTCATTTGTGGATGAGCTGAAGATTGACCAGAGTGTATCACATAACGGGGTATGTCTGACGGTAGTCAGCATCCAGGACGGTACTTATACGGTAACGGCCATGAAGGAAACCATTGAACGCTCCAATATCGGTCTGCTGGCTGTAGGCGACAAGGTGAATGTGGAACGCAGCATGATGATGAACGGACGGCTGGACGGTCATATCGTGCAGGGGACATGTGGACCAGACTGCAGTCTGTACGGCGGTTGATGATGCGCAGGGAAGCTGGTATTTCACCTTTAAGTATAACTTCGACAAGGAGATGGCAAAACGCGGATACTTTACGGTAGACAAAGGTTCTGTCACGGTGAACGGTGTCAGCCTGACAGTCTGCAATCCTACGTCGGATACGTTCCAGGTAGCGATTATTCCTTATACTTACGAGCATACCAATTTCCATACAATCAAGGTGGGCAGTGTGGTAAATATCGAATTTGATATTATCGGTAAGTACCTGAGCCGCATGATGCAGCTTACAGAGTGATACTTTCGAATTATATAACTTCAAGGCGCAGCTTTTTGGAACGATTTCCGAAAGCTGCGCCTTGCGTTTTTTTATAGGTCTTTGAGCAGTACCTCGCTGCTTTTTTCTGTAAATTCTTTGCGGGCCTGTATCAGGGTTTGCCAGGCTGTAGAATAATGTCCCGGGTCAATTTTGAAGTCCTCCGCTCCGTTGGTGTCCAGCTGGCTGAGGAGGGTGCCTACGCTTAACCGGTGGATGTCAATTCCAGGGAGATATTGAGGGTCGCAGGATTTTTCTTCTCCGCCGACACCGGCTTCATAAATCAGTCGCATATCCTGCAATTCATACAGAATACTTTTTGTCAGACGGATTGGAATCTTGTGTTCTTTGCTCAGGGCTTCTGCCGTGTAAGGCCGGCCGCCAGTGGCGAACCGTTTGCAGATAGAACTCAAAATAATGGTGCAGAAAAAGTCGTGGAAGCGTCGGCTGATATTGGCTGTTTCCTTTCCGAAGTTGAAGGTGGATATGTTCTGGCTGATGTAGCTCATTTCGGCTCCGAACAGACAGATGCTCCAGGATATTTGTGTCCACAAAAGGAACAGAGGAATGGCGGCAAAACTTCCGTAGATGGCATTGTAGTTAGAAACCCATATCTGGCTATTGATGTAGAAATACTGAAAGGCTTGGAAAGCACTTCCTGCCAGAATACCCGGTAGCCAGGCGTGTGCCAGCTTGACTTTCGTGTTGGGCATGAATGTGTAAAGTCCGATGAACATTCCCCAGATAAGGGCATAGGGGATAAGGCGGACGAAGAATTTCAGAACCGGGGCCAGTACCATGAAGTTCTGCAATTCTTTGACATAGGTGCTCATGAAGATGGACAGACCGCTGGAGATAACGAGCAGTACCGGTAGCAGCAGAATCAAAGAAGAATAGTCGGTAATCTGCCGGAACAGACCGCGTGGCTTCTTTACTTGCCAGATGGCATTGAAACTGCGTTCGATATTGTCAATCAGCAGCAGGACGGTTCCTAATAACATAATGAGTCCCACACCGATGAAAACTCCGCTTTGTGCATGTTCCAGATAGGAATTAATCCAGCTGATAACAAGTTCAGCCTGCGCACCTGTTATCCCGCTGCGGAACTGTGATTCAATCAAGGTGTCGAATCCGAACCCTCTGGCTATGGCGAAAAGCAAGGCCAGGATGGGGATGATGGAAAGCAGGGTGCTGTAGGTCAGCGCTGATGCACGCACCACAATACGGTCATTGATAAACTGGTTGATGGATAAGTAAATAATCTTAAGACAGGTGTATACTTTCCATTGGAGGTGAGAAACTTCCTCTTCCCGGATGCGCCAGATACCGTCGTCCAGAAAGTGAATCAGTGATTTGAGTCGTGCGTTCATGGTGGATTGGTTTTAATGAAAAAGAAAGCAGCCGGTCTATAAGCCGGGTTCTGTCACCCTGCAAGCAGGGGAGTCTGTCATTTATCTACTCCTGCCGTCACCGACAGGCTCTAGCGGTCCGCCCCTCCGACGTGGGGCGAGCAACCCTCGTTAATGCCGGTTTACATGACCTTACAACTCCTAAGATGCACAGCCCGCATATCGCTATACGGCTGGTAGGCTCTTACCCTACCTTCTCACCCTTACCTCCGGGTGGAGGCGGTTATTTTCTTCTGCATTACTCTACCCTTACGGACAGCTTTCTGTTAGGAAGTAGGATGCTCTGCGTTGCCCGGACTTTCCTCTTTTACTATATAATAATGTACCAGCGACAGACCGACCGACTGCTTTCTTCGTGCAAAGGTACGCAAATAAACGGAATTTGTGCTATAATTGTCAGGATTCTTTTGATTCGGGTGTTTGGGGAGCTGTCAGAACGGGCCGGACGAATTGTCAGCGTTGTCACTATTTCACTGGTAATGAATGTAAATTTGTCAGATATGCCAGTTAACTGCGGTTAATGCCCTTGTTTTCATTGTTAAAAGACGGAAAAAAGAATAGGGTAAGAGTACAATCGTATGGATTTTGTTCTACTTTAGCAAATGAAAAGTTAAAACAATGCCGAAATTAACATTTAAAACAATAGAATGTATGAAAACAATAACTAAGTTTGCGATTGGTTCTGTGGCAGTCGTTGCTTTGAGTGCCGGAGTGGCAGGGGTTACAGCGTATGCCATGATGGAGAAAAATCAGGATAATACTTCTTTTTATGAAAGTTTTGAAACAGCATCTCCTTTACGTACCGCAGCGTTCGATGCTTCCAGCATGCAGCCGGTAGACCTGACCAAAGCGGCAGAGAGTACGTTGAATTCCGTCGTACATATCATGTCTATCCAGCGCAGCAAGATACAGACTATTCAGGGACAACCGGATATTTTTGACTTCTTCTTCGGTGACGGTAGAGGACGTCAGCAGCAAGTACAGACTCCGGAACAGAGAGGTTTCGGTTCGGGTGTCATCATCTCAAAGGATGGTTACATCGTAACGAACAACCACGTGATTGACGGAGCAGATGAAATCAATGTGAAGTTGCACGACGGACGCGAAATGAAAGGTCGTGTCATCGGTACTGACCCGACTACTGACCTGGCACTTGTAAAGATTGAAGGAGATGATTTCCCGGCCATCGTGGTAGGTAACTCTGACAACCTGAAAGTCGGTGAGTGGGTATTGGCAGTAGGAAACCCGTTCAACTTGGGTTCTACAGTGACTGCCGGTGTGGTAAGTGCGAAGTCTCGTGGACTGGGAGCTAATCAGGTAGAATCTTTCATCCAGACCGATGCGGCTATCAATCAGGGTAACAGTGGTGGTGCATTGGTTAATGCGAAAGGTGAACTGGTAGGTATCAATGCCATGCTGTATTCTCCGACTGGTGCTTATTCAGGATACGGTTTCGCTATTCCGGTAAGTATCATGACAAAGGTGGTAACCGACTTGAAACAATATGGTACCGTACAGCGTGCTTTGCTGGGTATCGGCGGTTATGATATGGGTGGCGAAAGGTATCCGGATGAAATCAGAAAAGAGCAGAAGGAACTGGGTGCTACCGAAGGTGTACAGGTAGTAGAGGTAACCGAAGGTGGTTCTGCCGACGGAATCTTGCAGAAGAACGATGTCATCCTGAAGTTGAATGACAGTAAGGTGAAGACGATGGCCGACCTTCAAGGCTTGCTGGCTAAGTATCGTCCGGGTGACAAGGTGAAAGTTACCGTATTGCGCGACAAGAAAGAAAAGACCTTTACCATTACGTTGAAGAACTCTCAGGGAACAACCAAGGTGGTAAAACAGGCAGATATGGAACTTCTGGGAGCAGCCTTCCGTGCCGTACCTAATGAACTGAAGAAACAGTTGAACTTAGGCTATGGAGTTGAAGTGACCGGCATTGATAACGGAAGAATGAAAGACAGCGGTATTCGCAAAGGTTTCATTATTCTGAAAGCCAACGGCAAGCAGTTGCGCACCGTACAAGATTTGGAAAGTGTAATGAAAGAGGCTTCTCAGTCACCCGATCAGGTACTGTTCATGACGGGAGTTTATCCTTCAGGAAGACGTGCCAACTATGCGGTAGACTTGTCACAAGCTGAATAAAAGATATTACTAAGGTAAAAAGAATTGGAAAGAAAAGGCGTTTCGATTGCCGAAGCGCCTTTTTGATGTTTATTTGCCTTGTATTTTTCATGAAGATGAACAATCAGACGGTTTAGTCTGTTGTCTTTTATGGCAGATGGTTAACAAAAAGAGAGTAGGTTTGTCTGTTTAAGAAATTTATAGATTCTTTCTTTGGAAATCTGCCGCCTAAATAAAATTAATTTTGTACTTTTGTACCCAAATCATTTTATATAGAATGAGACAGTTAAAGATTACTAAAAGTATCACTAACCGAGAGAGCTTCTTTGGATAAGTATTTGCAGGAAATCGGTCGTGAAGATTTGATTACTGTAGAAGAGGAGGTAGAACTCGCTCAACGTATCCGTAAGGGTGACCGTATTGCTTTGGAGAAGCTTACGCGTGCTAATTTGCGATTTGTGGTGTCTGTGGCCAAACAGTATCAGAACCAGGGATTGAGCTTGCCTGACTTGATTAACGAAGGTAACCTGGGTTTGATTAAAAAGCTGCTGAAAAGTTTGATGAAACTCGTGGATTCAAGTTTATCAGTTACGCCGTTTGGTGGATTCGTCAGTCTATTCTTCAGGCACTGGCTGAACAGTCGCGTATTGTGCGTTTGCCGTTGAACCAGGTAGGTTCACTGAATAAAATCAGCAAGGCGTTTTCCAAGTTTGAGCAGGAAAACGAGCGTCGTCCTTCCCCGGAAGAACTGGCCGACGAGTTGGAAATCCCGGTAGACAAGATTTCGGATACGCTGAAGGTTTCCGGTCGTCATATTTCAGTGGATGCTCCTTTTGTGGAAGGAGAGGACAACAGTCTGCTGGACGTGCTGGTGAACGATGATTCTCCTATGGCCGACCGCTCCTTGGTAAATGAATCACTTTCGAGGGAAATTGACAGAGCACTTTCTACGCTAACCGAAAGAGAGAAGGATATTATCCAGATGTTTTTCGGTATTAACACGCAGGAAATGACGTTGGAAGAAATCGGCGACAAGTTTGGGCTCACACGTGAGCGTGTTCGTCAGATTAAGGAAAAGGCAATTAGAAGATTAAGACAAAATTCTCGTAGTAAGCTGCTCAAATCTTATTTGGGATAAGGTAGAGATTGATTTCCAAAAAAACAGAAGAGATGTATGAAGGTTAGCTCAGACCTTGATACATCTCTTTTTGTATGTAGAAAGGCTTTTTCTTTGTTAATTTATATGTCTTCTTTCGGTTTTTACGCATAATTGTGTACTTTTGCCCCATAAATTGATGAATTTGCGTTATACAAAGTTTTTCTGTTTTCTGTTAATGATGGTATTTGCTGCTTCTGCATTCAGCAAGCGGCCAAAAGATAAGAACAAATATGGAGTTTATTTGGCAGGCGTTTCTGCTTCATTTACTGATTCACTGGTGTATTTTACTGACGTGCAGTATCTGGACAGTGCTGCTGTAGATGATAAAGGATTGTTGGTGGGCCGTGCGCTGTACAGCATCCAGTTGAAAGACTATTTGGAGCAGAAGCAGAATGGGAAGAACCGTACTTGCTTCATGTTTTTCAGCCGTAAAAAAAAAACGTGCAAAAGGAACTGAAGAAATTGAAGGAAAAATATACCAAGGGTGGCTCATTGTTCCTTCAGGATGTGAATGCAGAATTTAAGTTTGAGAAGCCTGATTTTGAATAATGCAGATGAAGAAATGGCTTTACACCCTGCTGGTGGTTGTGCTGGCTGCTTGTTCTAATGAAATTCCGGAACAACAGCCTGCGAAACGTTCCGGACGTACGGTGCTGGCATACTTGATTTCAAATAATAAGGCAGGTTCTTTAGATACCTATTTGCGTGATAACGTAATCGATATGTACATCGCATTGGGTAACATGAAAGAATCATGCACATTGCTGGTATTTTATCGTCCGTATACGGGTGATACTCCCTTGAGTAATCCTACCTTAATGAGTTTCTATACTGACGGGCGTGGTAATGTCAATAATCAACCAGTTTTAAGTGGGGATAACTTGACATTTGAGGCAGTTTGTCAGATTGCTCAGAAAAAAAAAGAGTATACCATGAACAGTCAGATTGCGACTGATCCGGTTGTGATGAAAGAGGTGTTTACCGATATGCAGATTGTTGCACCTTCTGACAGTTATGGCCTTATTCTAGGCTCGCATGCTTCGGGGTGGATGAAGGGGAATTCTGTGCAGTCAAAAGCCTTTGGTGATGACGATGGTTACAATATAGATATTCCGGATCTGGCTGATGTGTTGAAAAATAGTTTTTCGGAAAAACTTGATTTCGTATTGTTTGATGCCTGCATGATGGGTACAGCGGAAGTGGGTTATGAGTTGAGAGAGACAACTTCATATTGCATTGCTTCCGTAATGGAAACTCCGGTGTATGGATTCCCGTACGATCAGATTCTTCCTTATTTGTATTCTGAAAACGTGGATTATTCTGCTGTGTGTCATGAGTTTGTGTCTTTTAATAAGACAAATAACTTGTGGGGGACATGTGCAGTGATGGACTGTAGTCAAATGGAAAATTTGGCCAGTGCAGTAAAAGCAAAGCTTTCTGAGTGGCAGGATGCGCTTTCTTCTGTGTCCATGCAGAACGTACAGCAGTATGGAGTGGGGAGTTATCGATACTTTTCTTATGATGTGCTTGATTTCTTTCGGGAGTTAGGAAGAAAAAGTGGGGTGGTAAAAACTACTGATTTGAATGAGGCTATTGCTTCTGTACAAAGTGCATTGAACCAGGCGGTGATAGCTAAAGATTGTTTGTCTGGCGTAGATTATGATTTTGATGGGGCAGTTATTGATGGCACTCGTTTCTGTGGAATCGGTATGTATATTCCAGGAGAATATAATCCTTACGTTGCTAATAAAACGGCTTGGAATGATTATTACAAACAGTCCATCTCTTGGTATCATGCCGCAGGTTGGGATGATTTAAATTTGAACTAATTACAAATTTCTTTACTCTTTGTGTGAACATTCTATTGGCTAAGTGTGTTTTTATTTATTAAAACAGCTTTATAGGTATGTGGAATTTCATCAAAGAATTACGACGTAAGGACCACCAGCGTTATCTTGGTGGACTGGATTTCTTTAAATATATTGGTCCCGGTTTGCTTGTGACCGTTGGTTTTATAGATCCGGGCAACTGGGCTTCTAATTTTGCGGCAGGAGCGGACTTCGGGTACTCCTTGTTGTGGGTGATTACCTTGTCTACTATTATGCTCATTGTGTTGCAGCATAATGTGGCTCATTTGGGAATTGTTACCGGACTTTGCTTGAGTGAGGCTGCCACGAAATATACGCCGAAATGGGTGTCACGTCCTATCTTGGGAACAGCCGTATTGGCATCTATCTCCACTTCTCTGGCTGAGATTTTGGGAGGAGCCATTGCCTTGGAAATGTTATTCGATATTCCTATTATCTGGGGTTCCCTTCTCACGGCATTCTTTGTCACAATCATGCTGTTTACCAATTCCTACAAGCGGATTGAGCGCTCTATTATTGCATTTGTGTCGGTGATAGGACTGTCTTTCCTTTATGAACTTTTCCTGGTTGACATTGACTGGCCTTTGGCTGCCCGTTCATGGGTGACGCCTTCCATTCCTGAAGGAAGTCTGTTGGTGATAATGAGTGTGCTGGGAGCCGTGGTGATGCCTCATAACTTGTTCTTGCACTCGGAAGTGGTACAGAGTAGGGAGTACAACAAGAAGGACGATGCTTCTATCCGAAAGCTGTTGAAGTATGAATTTTATGATACCCTGTTCTCTATGGGAGTAGGCTGGGCCATCAACAGCGCGATGATTCTACTGGCTGCGGCTACCTTCTTTGCCAATCATATCGGAGTAGAAGAGTTGCAGCAGGCCAAGAGCTTGTTGGAGCCTTTGCTGGGCAATCAGGCTGCTACTATCTTTGCTCTTGCCTTGCTGATGGCAGGTATTTCTTCCACTGTGACAAGCGGGATGGCCGCCGGTTCCATTTTTGCCGGCATGTTTGGTGAATCCTATCATGTAAAGGATGTGCACTCTCGTGTCGGAATTCTACTTTCATTAGGAATAGCACTGGTTGTCATTCTGTTCATCGAGAATCCTTTTCAGGGATTAATTATCTCACAAATGATACTGAGCATTCAGCTTCCGTTTACCATATTCTTGCAGGTAGGGTTGACCTCCTCTAAACGGGTGATGGGGCAATATGCCAACTCCCGGTGGAGCAGTTTTGTGCTTTACACCATGGCAGTGATTGTATCTGTGCTGAATCTGGCTCTTCTTTTCTCAGAAAGTTTTTAAGATGTCCGTAAATCGGTGCCTGACATCTTTTTCTTATAGTGGTATGCCAGCATCAAAGGCCTGCCACGGCGAAGGCCAGTGCATCGGATAACGGCATGCTGAACCATACTCCTTTTACTCCATAGAAGGGTGGGAGAAAAGCCAGTCCCGGCAGAAGGAAGAGCAGGCTGGCGGGAAAGAGACAGGAAGATGGAAGTCCGGGCCTTTCCGATGGACTGAAAGAACTGGGTGATGACAATCTGTGCACCTACCACCGGGAAGGATAGAATGCCAATTCTCAGAGCCAGTGTCGCTTCATCAGTCAGTTCGTGGTTGTCGGTAAACATGCCGACAAATATACCGGGAAACAGTTCACCGATTATGAATCCTAAGGTAGTAATGATACATCCTGCCGTGATTCCCAGTTTCAAGGTTCTTTTTACGCGGTCGAAATGTTGTGCACCGTAGTTGTATCCCGTAATGGGCTGCATTCCCATGGTGATACCCATTACAATCATGACAAAGAGCATCTGGATACGGTTGAGGATACCGAATGCACCGATGGCCATATCACCTCCATAGTTGAGCAGACGGTTGTTGATGAAAATCACGATGCAGCAGGCGCACACATTCATAACGAAGGGCGACATGCATGTACGTTTGTTTATTTTAATTTCCAAAGTTAGGAATATGAAGCAATATTTTAGAACTTTGCACCGTTAAATCAAACCAAACATACCAATGGACAAAACTAAATGCGTAGCAGCACTTTTTGATTTTGACGGAGTGGTGATGGACACTGAGTCACAGTACAGCATCTTCTGGAATGAGGTAGGAAAAAAATACCATCCGGAATACGAGGAATTCGGAAAAATCATCAAAGGACAGACGTTGCGGCAGATTTACGACCGTTATTTTCAGGGAATGGAGCATGAGCAGGCTGAAATTACAGAAGGCCTGAACCGTTTCGAGACGGAGATGCGCTATGAATATGTGCCGGGAGTGGCAGAGTTCATGCAGACTCTTCGTGCTCATGGAGTGAAAATAGCCATAGTGACCAGCTCGAACGAGAAGAAAATGGCCAATGTGTATGCGGCACATCCTGAATTGAAGAATATGGTGGACCGGATACTCACAGCCGAGATGTTTCAGAAATCCAAGCCGGACCCCGATTGTTTTTTGCTTGGAGCCAAAGTTTTCGAGACGCTCCCGGCCAATTGCGTCGTGTTTGAAGACTCGTTCCATGGTATTCAGGCGGGAAACGCAGCAGGAATGCCTGTGGTGGGACTGAGCACCACCAATCCGGCGGAAGCCATTCAAAATCAGTGCGCCCGGGTGATTCCAGATTTCACCTGTTTTACGTATGAAGAAATGATGAACTTGCTGTAAGGCTTGTCTGATTCGGAAAAATCGGCTATTTTTGCGGAAATTTTAGTAAACTCAGAAGAAAACTATGGCAGGATATCTTTCTGGTGATACTCGTAAAGTAACGACTCACCGTTTGATTGAGATGAAACAGAGAGGTGAAAAGATTTCCATGTTGACCTCTTATGATTATACGATGGCGCAGATTGTAGACGGCGCAGGTGTGGATGTGATTCTGGTAGGTGATTCAGCTTCGAATGTGATGGCGGGTAACGTGACGACCTTGCCTATTACCGTGGAGCAGATGATTTATCACGGAAAGTCAGTGATGCGCGGTGTGAAGCGTGCATTGGTAGTGGTGGATATGCCATTCGGTTCTTATCAGGCAGACCCGTTTGACGGGGGTACGCAATGCTATCCGCATCATGAAAGAAACACATGCTGATGCTCTGAAGCTCTGGAAGGCGGTGAAGAAGTCATTGACGTGATTCGCCGTATCATCGGTGCCGGAATGCCCGTGATGGGACATCTGGGACTGATGCCTCAGTCTATCAATAAATATGGAACTTACGGTGTGCGTGCCAAAGAAGATGCTGAAGCTGAAAAGCTGATTAAGGATGCACGTCTGCTGGAAGAAGCCGGATGCTTTGCACTGGTGCTGGAGAAAATTCCGGCTGCACTGGCAACCCGTGTGGCTCAGGAACTGACTATTCCGGTTATCGGAATCGGAGCCGGTGGAGGAGTAGACGGACAGGTATTGGTAGTGACTGATATGCTGGGTATGACCAAAGGATTCAGTCCGCGTTTCCTTCGTCGCTATGCCGACTTGAATACCGTGATGACCGACGCCATCGGACATTATGTAGCCGACGTGAAAGCTTGTGACTTCCCTAACGAGTCAGAACAATACTAAGATTATCACTTATAAGCCGCAGATGCATGGGCTGCAAAGTCCGGTTCTTCCGGACAATTTAAAAGTCGCAGTCTGTGCATCTGTGTTTTCTATCAGATGTAGAAAAAATGTGGAACAAGAATTTTAATCTTTTGCTCATCGCTAATTTTTTCCTGTATACGGCAGTGTATATGCTGTTTCCTGCACTTCATCACTGGATGGTGTCAGAAGGAGGGTATACGGGATTTCAGGCCGGAGGTGCCATAGCTATCTTTGGAGGCTTCTCTTTTCCTTTTGGGAGCGTTCAATAATTATCTGGTCGATACGTTTAAGCGTAAGAATGTGTGTACGCGTAGTCTTCTGCTGCTGGCGCTTTTGGGACTGTTGTATCCATACGCCGGAGAGTGGGGGATGATCTTCCTTTTGCGTGTGCTTCAGGGAGCCTTGTTTGGGTGGTACTGATGGCCATGGGCAGTACCCTGGTCATCGATGTAACTCCCAGCCAGTACAGAAACAAGGCTAGTGTGGTTTTCACCTGGTCGGGGGTACTCGGTATGCTGTGTGGCATCCTGTTGGGATATAATGCAGGCTGGTATCTTTCTTTCCAGCAACAGATTTATCTGTTTGTGGGACTTTGCGCCCTTCCGGTCGTACTGGTGTCCATGGTGGAAGTCTGTTTCCGTGCTCCGTTGGACCTTCCGTTGCTGTCGTTCGACCGTTTTCTGCTTTTCCGTACCTTGATCCCGGGTTTGAACATGATGGTGGTTCCCTTCATTTTAGGGGCCTGTTCAGTTCGATTTTCGATACTTTTTTCTACATTTGTATCATAGCTGGATTTATCGTTTTCCTGCTGCTGGACTGCGTGGTTCGTAAGCAAGTGAACGGCCGTTTGCTGAATGGTGTCGGACTGGTATTGATGTGTGTGGCAGTATGGATATTGGGCTGTTCCACCGAAAAGAAATGCTAATAGGAGCCGGTCTTCTGACTGGATTGGGCATGGGGTTCTCCCTGCTTCAGTTCTTGCGGATGATGATACGTCTTCCTTTGCACTGTGAGCGCGGAACGGGCTATCACACCTATCAGTTGCTTTGGGAGTCGGGTGTCATGCTGGGCGTGTTCTTCGGGAAATATACAGAAGACATCTCCGGACAACAGTTCCGGGCAGCATCGCTCATTCTGCTGGCAGGCCTGTTGATTTATCAGGCAGTGGTGCACGGCTATTTCATGAAACGAATGAAGAATAGATAACTTAACTAATATAAAGAATATGGCAGACGACAAGAAAATTATCTTTTCAATGGTGGGAGTGAGCAAATCATTCCAGAACAACAAACAGGTTTTGAAAGACATCTACCTATCCTTTTTTTATGGCGCGAAAATCGGAATCATCGGTTTGAACGGTTCCGGTAAGTCTACTTTGATGAAAATCATTGCCGGAATCGAAAAGAACTACCAGGGTGAAGTGGTATTTTCACCGGGATATTCTGTAGGTTATCTGGCACAGGAACCTCAGCTTGACGACACGAAGACCGTGAAGGAAGTCGTGATGGAGGGAGTGCAGCAGGTGGTAGACACGCTGGCTGAATACGAAGAAATCAATCAGAAGTTCGGTTTGCCGGAATATTATGAAGATCCGGAAAAGATGGACGCCCTCTTTGCGCGTCAGGCTGAACTGCAGGATATT
>VOFG01004277.1_pt1 | contig 25649 bp, 24 predicted proteins | sample 5384171 | NCBI WGS metagenome assembly VOFG01 (sample SAMN12384726, study PRJNA508395) | human gut metagenome | isolation source: healthy gut F | host: Homo sapiens | reverse complement strand
AGCAGTTCCTGCACTACTTTGAAGAGCCGACCGCCCGCAGACGAAGCTTGACCGGATGATCGAAGGCGGCATGGCGGTCTCCATCGGCCGTCTGCGGCCGGATACGCAGTACGACTACAAATTTGTCTGCCTGTCCCATAATACCCTGCGTGGAGCAGCTGGCGGCGCAGTTTTGCTGGCAGAACTGCTTTGCGCGGAAGGATATATCACAAAGAAATAATCCCGAAGGGAGCGATTCTTTGAAAAAGCCCATATTTGAGGGCGTTGCGACTGCGCTCGTCACGCCTTTCAAGCAGGGTACGATCGATTTTTCCGTCATGAACCAGCTGCTGGATCTCCAGCTTGCAGCAGGCGTTGACGCAGTTGTTGTCTGCGGAACGACCGGCGAGGCATCTACCATGACAGACAACGAAAAGCTTGCACTGATTGCGCATACAGTCAAATATTGTGCTGGACGATGCGGAGTCATCGCCGGAACAGGTACAAAACGACACGGCTCATACATTGCAGTTGAGCCGTGTCGCTGCATCTATGGGCGTGGACGCGGTTCTTCTTGTAACGCCCTATTACAACAAGTGCACGCAGGCAGGATTGATCGCGCATTATACGGCAGCAGCTGACACCGTTCCCTGCCCCGTGATCGTCTACAACGTGCCAAGCCGCACGGGTGTAGATATCTCGGTTGAGACGTGCCGAACGCTCTGCGAGCATCCGAATATTGGTGGAATCAAGGAAGCTAGTGGAAGCATACCGAAAGCCATGCGCATTCTGGATGCTTGTGCGGAAGAACTTCCGCTCTGGAGCGGAAATGACGATCTGACTGTCCCGCTGATGGCAGTCGGTGCACAGGGCGTGATCTCCGTTTTATCAAATGTACGGCCCAAGTTGACACTGCAAATGGTTCGTGCCTGTCAAGCGGGGAATATGCACAGGCCGGCCATATGCAGACGTCTCTGATGGGACTTGTGGACGCGCTTTTTTGTGAGGTCAATCCGATCCCGGTGAAGCAGGCGCTGGCGCTGGAGGGCGTTCCAACGGGCCTGCCGCGCCTGCCGCTGACACCGTTGAGCGGTTCGCATTTGCCGATTTTGGAGCAGATGCTGTCTGCCATGCCGGAGCCATAATCCCATTGGTTCACCATAATTTTTTTATAATTTAATCCGCAAAAGTTATTCACACTGTCAACAGATTTGTCAACACACGAAATTTCCACATATTTCGACAAATACGCGTCTTTTGCTAGCATCTTACAGGAGCGAAAAACGAAGAACTTTCACGACATAGCGCACAGATATTGTTTACATAACGCATTTATGCAGGAGTTTTTGCAGGTTTGCATGCAAAACGCCCGGCGGCAGGTACTAGCCGCCGGGCGTTTTTATTTAAGTGTTTCGCTGTGATTAAGAACAGAGACGCTGTAGAGAAACAGGACGTCCTGCGAGTTAAACGTCAGCCAACTGCTGAGACGTTCCGGCTGCACATAGCGGATATCGACCAGCGTGATCTTCGCATAAGCCTCAGTCAAAAGCGGCGCAAGACTGCTGGCAAATGAATCACGGAAGATCACAAGTTCACGGTCCGTATCCGCGCTGGGGTTTGTGATCGTGAGCAGGGATTTTGATCCGGAGAGGAACATGGAATACGGGTCCCCCTCTGTCAGCGCAGATAGATCATACACTGGCTCTGTACCGCCTGTCTCATAATCGTAGACTGTGCAGCTGCCAAGCGTCTTGTTCGTCAGATAGCAGAGTGTATCTGGGGCAAAGCGGCAATGCCGACTGGCCGTAGTAGACGCCGTAGAATGGCGTGTCAGCCGTCACCGTATCATATTTCTCCGACAGTTTCACACCCATTGCTTCTGCTAATTGACTTGCAACCGGCACAATCGCCTCTTGTCTCCAGTGCAGATCAGTACGATAATAGCTGTTCAGAGACAGCACTGGCATCAGGTCGATTGCTTCCGCATAAGGCATATTCTTCTGAAGCAGCGCGGAAAACGCACTGTAGTCAAGCGACGGATAGCCATTCTGCCGCGCAAGAAACGCTCCTTATCCGGGATAACAGCTTCATAGATTTTTACCTCTGTCCCAGCCAGATATGTTTCATAGATGTATTGAAAGCGCTCTGCAGCATGTTGAACAGAGGCTTCGTTCAACGGGTATTCCAGCTTGGCAGCGTAGCCTTCTGTAAGGTAGATGCCGTTATTGTCCTTTTCACGCAGCACATCCAGAAGTACGGCAGCCTTGAGCCGCCGGAATCCGTCACGCAGCGGGAACTGGTCGAGCGTGTACGATTCAAATTCCGTCATAAACTTGCCGTTTAAAATAGACGCAGCTGTCAGTTCTGGTTTCTGCGTCAGTTTCCGGCGTTCACTCTGCGAAACCGTATCGTCTGGCTTCAGGAGGCTCCAAACCAGAAATCCGAGCAGGAACGCAGCCGTCAGGCAGACGACTGCATAATTCTTTCGTTTTTCCATTGCATCCTCCTAAAAACGGAAATACAGGAACGGGTTAAACGAGCCGTCAACTAAAAATGCTGTACAAACGGCAAGAAGTGCAGTTAGACCGACTGGCTCCAGAATAGCAGAAATCATTCTTCCCATGCGGCTGTGCTGTGCCACTGTATACAGTTTTTCGGCAGCGGCATTGCGCCCAGAACAGCGAGCAGGAGCAATACGGCGCAGCTGCGCAGTTCGTACACGCTTTCCGTGCTGACTAGCGGAAGACCTCCGCCACCAAACATGGCACGGATAGACTGTGCGGCGTCCTGTACGCTGGACGCATCAAACAGCACGAAGCCGAGCGTCACAAACAGGAGCACATAGACGTGGTTCAACACGCGCAGCTTTTGAAGTCCACGCAGCAAAAACAGCTTTTCCGCCGTGAGTAGGATTGCGTACAGGAGGCCCCATAGGGACAAAATTCCACGCCGCGCCGTGCCACAGGCCGGTTGCAAGCCAGACAAGCAGGATATTCAGCAGCTGCCGGGCGCTCCCCTTCCGGTTTCCACCCAGAGGAATATAGAGATAGTCACGGAACCAGGAGCCGAGCGAGATATGCCAACGCCGCCAGAATTCCGTGATGCTGCCGGACAGATAGGGGTACCGAAAGTTCTCCGGGAACCGGAAGCCGAAAATCCGGCCAAGGCCGATGGCCATGTCGCTATAGCCGGAAAAATCATAGTAAATCTGCAAGGTGAACGCAACCGCGCTCAGCCAGTAGTACAGAACTGACAGATCGGCGGACGCGCGGAAGCTTGAAACCAACTCTCCAAGCAGATTGGCAAGCAGGATCTTTTCGCAAGGCCCAGAATGAAGCGCCGCGCGCCAGCGGCCGCCTCTGACACACTGTGTTCGCGTGTTTTCAGCTGCACGGCGATGTCGGAATAGCGGACAATCGGCCCGGCGATCAGCTGTGGGAACATGGCGATATATGCCGCAAGATCGATGAAATTCCGCTGTGCTGAGACTGTCCCGCGGTAAACGTCCACGGTGTAACTCAAAATCTGGAACGTATAGAAGCTGATGCCGACCGGAAGCGCAAAGCGCAGCAGCGGCACAGACAGCCCGGTCAGCGCATTCAGGTTTACGATCATGAAGTCGGCATATTTGAAATACGCAAGCGTCCCGAGGTTCAGGAAAACAGACAGGACCAGAAACAGCTTCGCCCGCCTGGTATCGCGGAAGCGCTCGATCAGCCGTCCGAAAATATAGCCCTGGAGGATGGAGCCGAGCATAACCGGCAGATAGCGTGGCTCACCCCAGCCGTAAAACACAAGGCTCGACAGGAGCAGCACGCCGTTTTTTGCCCGTTTGGGTACAAGAAAGTAGACAATCAGGACTGCGGGGAGAAAATAAAACAGAAACGGAACACTAGAAAACAGCATGGCGGCCCTTTCGGTTTACATAAATTAATTATTTCACGCCACGATCGGCTCGTCAGTGATGACAACAGCGCCAGAATACGCGGCCTGCAGCTTGTCGCGGAAGGTATCGACCAGATCCTCTGCGCCGAAGCACGAGATCAGATAGTTGTCAACCGAAACGACGATCAGCTTGTCCGGGAAGCCGCACATCCACTGCTTGGCCATGATATAGTCCCGGATTTCCTTTGCCGCCTCATCCAGCTTTCCCGCATCGGTCAGGCGCAGCGCGCCGCAGGTGAAGGTGTTGCCATTCATCATATGGAACAGCGATGCGCCGTCGTCTGCCAGCGCCACAACGGACGCGGGGATGCTCAGCAGGTATTCAACGTCGGATGCGTTTTCAAGACCGACTGTTCCGGGCTTGCCGTCGGTCATATTGGCCTCGGAATAATCGCCGCCCGCAGCCGGGAATTTTTCGTCCTCGGAATAGCTTGCCCAAACGGTGTTCAGAATGGTCAGCGCATCGGGAATTTCCGACGCGTCCGGCTGCGCGTCAGACTTTGCCGCACAGGCTGTCAGAGAAAGCGCCGTCAGAGCGGCCAAAAAATCGCAATCAGTTTTTTCATGTTAGAACTCCTTTTGAATCTTTTTCTGGCGCGGGATTCTCCGCGTCCACTCTACAGACGCGTTTTTTTACGCCGCGGGTTTTGTCAGTATACGCGATAGTTGTGAACAATTCATGAATAATCTGCGGGCAGGCACAAATCGTGCCTGCCCGCCTGGAAGCAAAGGAGTTATTTTACAAGATACCGGTGCAGCATCGCTGCAATCTGTGCGCGGGTCGCTCGACCGCGCGGCAGGAGGTTGCCGTTCGAGCCCTGCATGACGCCTGCTCCGCAGGCCCACTGCATGGCGGGGAACGCATAGTCGGAGATTTCCGCTGCGTCGGCATAGCTGAGGATATTTGTATCCTCGCCAACACTTACATCGACTCCCTTGTACTTTGCGTACCGGTACAGGATGGCCGCCAGCTGTTCGCGGGTAATGGAATCGTTGGGCCGGAAGCTTCCGTCTGCATAGCCGGTATAGACGCCGCTCTGTGCGGTCCATGCAACAGCCTCGGAATACCACTGACCAGACCTGACGTCTGTAAAACGCGCCTCGGCAGTCGGTGCAGGGCTTCCCTCCATGCGCCAGAGAATTGTCGCCATCATCGCACGGGTCGCAGTCAGATGCGGACCGAAGCGGGTATCGGAAACGCCCTGCATCACGCCTCTTCCGCAGACGAACATCGTCGTCATAGAACCAGTCAGCGATAGTCACATCCTCGAAGAAACGATTGCGTGTCCATGCGGCATATACCGTTTTGTCAGCATCCAGTGTAACGGAAGTCACGCGCTGCGTCAGCGCCTCATCTGCGTACCAGCCATCGAATGTATAGCCATAGCGATAAGCAGAATATTCCGCAAGATCAATGACTGTGCCCTTAATCTTAACAACCGGTTCAAGCGAACTACCACCGTTTGTCTCAAACGTGAGTTTATAATAGGGCAAAAACGTAGCCGCCAGTTACAGGAAGCTCTTCTGTTTCCTCATAATTGCAGATCGTACAGCTGCGTACCCTTTCTCCCGTTTTTGTCGAGGTCGGTCTGCGTACAATCGACCATTCTCCAAACCTGTGTACTCCCATATCCTTGATATGATCGCAGCGGGTGCAGACATGCCAATGTCTCTGCTCGTTTGTAATCCACTCTGGCTTATAAGTATGACCAAGCGGCTCACCATACTTCTTGCCACAGAATTCACAGGTCGCCTGCTCTGTGCAGGTTGCTTCGCCGCCGGAGCAATTCTCTGTTTCTGTGTGGATGGCATCTCTCGAGCAGACGCGCGTATGCGTGCCGTTGTCGTTGGATGTCCACGCGCCATAGTCATGTCCAAGCGGATTGCCGTACTCAAAGGTTTCCGTGCCCTTTTCGCCGCAGACAGTGCAGGACTTGTAATAGACCGCTTTTTCTGTGCAGGTTGCAGCAGATTTCAGGTACTTTTCTTCTGCTTGTTCTGCCGCGAAGTCATGCGGCAGAAGATCACCGTATTCCGCCTTGCAGTCCTCACAGACTGCTTTCTTTGTACAGGAGGCTGTGCCGCCATGGCAGTCGTCCGTCTCTGCGTGGCTGGCATCTCTCGAGCAGACGCGCGTATGCGTGCCGTTGTCGTTGGATGTCCACGCGCCGTAATCATGTCCGAGCGGATTGCCATACTCAAAGGTTTCCGTGCTCTTTTCGCCGCAGACAGTGCAGGACTTGTAATAGACCGCTTTTGCTATGCAGGTCGCGGCGGATTTCAGGTATTTGTCTTCTGCTGTTTCGGCTGTGAAGTTGTGCGGCAGAAGATTGCCGTATTCCGCCTTGCAGTCCTCGCAGACTGCTTTCTTCGTGCAGGAAGCCGTGCCGCCGTGATGGGCAGCTCTTTCTGCTTCTGCCTGGCAGCAGGAGTAGACTTTCCAATGGTTTTCACCGTCATGCTGCCAGTCGCTCAATACGCCGGTGTGGTTATCAGGGTCCTTTTCACCATATTCAAAGGTTTCCGTTCCCTTTTCGCCGCAGATGGCGCAGGACTTGTAATAGACTGCTTTTGCTGTGCAGGTCGCGGCAGATTTCAGATACTTGTCGTCTGCTTTTTCGGCCGATGGGTCATGCTCTGAAGTCTTTGCGCCGCAGGCATCGCACTTATGGTCGTTATCCGAATCAAAATGGCCTGCTTTCTCTTGTGCCGCGCCGCAGATTTCGCAGACGTGCCAGTGGTTATATCTGTCTTGCTTCCACTCACTGCTATAGCTGCATGCTTCCTTCTCGACATGGCTGGAATCTCTGGAACAGGTGCGCTGGTGCTGACCATTTTCGCTGGACGTCCATGCGCCCCAGTCGTGGCCGAGAGCGGTATCTGCAGCGGAAAAAGTGTCGCTTGTGCTGATTTCACCGCATTCGCAGGACAGGTAATAAACCGCATCGTTCAGGCAGTCCGCAGGTGTTTTCAACGTCTCGTCATTCTGAACTTGTTGATCAAAGACATGTGTATGGAGCGGAGTCCAGTGCGCGTAGAGCGTCTGTTCTTCGGTATTCTCAGGCATAATGTCGGTTGCCTGAATCTGTGTGCCGCCCTCTGCTTCTGTGAACCAGCCGTCGAACGTGTAGCCTTCCCGGCTCAGGACGGGAAGTTCACCATAGGCACGGCCCCAAGGTACTTTTTCTAGGCATTAGGGCACCGTTGGACTCAAAATGAACTGTGCAGAAATCCAGAACCGTGAACTTGACTGCATTCGAGCGTCCGGCTCTGTAGTTCGCAGTTTCCGCTGTTGTGGCGTAGGCCCAGAATTCGCCTGCATCGACAGCCTGTGTAAAGGAATAAATCACCTCATTGTTGCTGTCATTGTCGGCATAGATCAGCGACGGGTGCTCCGCATAGCGATATGTGACCTCCGCGTTTTCCATCACGCCGGTGACGGAGAGCGTCTCATAAAGCCAGTCGCCCTTCAGGAACTCAGTCTTCAACATGCTGAGTTCGAGGTCGGGCTCTGCCTTGTGGATGGTTCCGCCGATGGTGAAGGTATCCGTCGTCGTGCCGTTCTCGAATACGAACTGCTCTGCATTTTCTCCGGTGAGCGTTACCGTGACGGTGACTGTTTTGCTATCCCCGGCTTCGGGAGAATCAAAGACAGCCGAGATCGTGCAGCCAGTTCCGTCTTTAAACTCAAGCGTAAAATCTCCGGCCTTATAGGGAGCACCGAAATTGGTCACCGGGAAATCAGGCGTTCCGTCGTAATACTTCTCTACCTTTGCATTGTTGATGCTCATCGTCCGCTCGAGGACCGTCCGCGAATCTGCGGTAACAAGATACAGTATCTGGTCGCTCCTGTACGCTACCTGAGCATTCGCATCGTCCGAGGAGAAGTATGCGGCGTAATCCTCCTCATAGGCGTTGGAGAACGCCACAGGGCAGCTTGCATTTCCGACAGTCACGCCGACGGATGCGCCGGGCTCCATGGGAGCAGAAATGGACAGCGTCTTGCCGGAGGGCAGATAGACGTTATTTGCCGCACCGGAGACGGTGTTGTTTCTCACAGTGGGCGCACCGCTGAGCTTCAGCTGACCGGAATTCTTGGGATTGACATAAATTCCGCCGCCGCTGCCCGCCGTGTTGTTTTCAATCGTACCGCCGGAGAGATTGCAGATCGAGCCGGAGCGGTAAATATAGACGCCGCCGCCGTTGCCCGTGGCGGTATTTCCGCTGATAACGCCGCCGGACATATTCAGTACGGACGGTTCGCGGTTAAGGTAGATTGCACCGCCATCCACAGACGAGTTCCCGGTGATTTTGCCGCCGGAGAGGTTAAACGGGATGTGCCGTACACATGCACCGCGCCGCCCCTCGCTGGCCGCCTGATTGCTGCTGATTTCGCCGCCGGTCATGGTTGCCGTTACGCCATTGTAGAGATAGACCGCGCCGCCGTACTGGCTGGATGTATTGCCGGTGAGCTTTGCGCCGGAGATGGTGACCGTACCGCCTGCCATGTTGATGACGCCGCCGTCGCCGTTCGTGGCCTTATTGCCAGAGATCGTGCCGCCGGCCAGATTGATCGTGCCGCCGCATTCGGAATAGATCACGCCGCCTTTTTTGCGCTGTGTTGTTGGCGATCGTGCCGCCGTACATGTTCACGGTGCCACCCTTGTTGTCTGTCTTGTTCAGGAAGATCGCGCCGCCGGACTTGTTGCCGTTGTTGCCGGAAATTTCGCCACCGTAGATGTTCAGCACACACTTGCTGTCATCCAGCGCGATGGCGCCGCCGCCCTTTCCGGTGACCTTACCGCCGGTGATCGTACCGCCGAAGATATCCAAGGTACTCTGGTAGAGATACACGCAGCTGCCGCCCCAGACGCTCTTGGTCGCGCCTTTGATCGTGCCGCCTCCGGCGCAGTCGCAGAGGACGAGCCGTCCGCCGTTTTTGACTATGATCTTATTCGTGCCGTTGCTGGCGAAGGTGTTTCCGCTCAGGCAGAGGTAGAGCGTTGTGCCGTCCACCACCAGATTGCTGTTGATGGTGACATTCTGCGACAGATACACATAAGCGGTTTTATTGGTGTACGAAATGGCGTCTGTGCCGTTCCATGCCGTGAACGTCTGGGCGGTGTGCGCGGTATGATCCCCTGCCGCAGTGTCGCCGCCGCAGATGCAGTGCTCGTGGATGAATGTCCAGTGGGCGTAGAGCGTATGCGCCGCACGGGAGGACATAATTGTGGTTTCCTCCACCTTCGTGCCGCCGTCCTTCTCGGTGAACCAGCCGTCGAAGCGGTAGTCCGCGCGCGTTGGCGTCGGCAGCGAGCCGTAGGGCGAGCCGGGCTGAACGAGTTTGCTCTCTTCGCCTGCGTTCAGCGTACCGCCGTTCGGGGCGAAGGTGACCTTGACCGCAGAAGCGGTGCTGCGCAGATACAGATTATAGTATCCGTTATCGTTTTGCATCTCCAGCTGCCCGTACTCCGGGTTGTCGCAGAAGATGCGGTCGAGGTAAGGCTTCGCCCGAGACTCCGAATTAATTTGCAGAGAATTCAAAAGAACAGACGCGCCGTTTTGGGTGATGCCGGTGAAGTAAACGCCGATCTTTGCGTTTGCGCCCGTGTTTATGCGGGCGGTAAATTGGATCTGCGTGTCCGGATCGCTGAGATAGAGGTTGTTCTGGGCGGAATTGACCGTGTTGTCATAGATATACGGGGCGATCTCGCCGCCGCCTCCATATACGTTGCCCATGTATATTATCTTTTCAGACGCAAACGGCACCAGATAGAGGCCGCCGCCTGCTTCGGTGGCAGTGTTGCCGGTGATGCGGCAGTTCCGGTAACCGATGTAGCAGACGCGGACATACGCGCCGCCGCCCTGTTTGGCCGTGTTACCGGATATGGTGCTGCCGTTAAACTCGCAGCGTCCGTCTGCGTTGCTATAAAGGCCGCCGCAGTAAACTCCGCCGCCATCCCCTGTGGCGGTGTTGTTGATAATCTCGCCGCCGTTGAGATGAAAATGTGTTCTGCTTGCGGCATAGATACCACCGCCGTTGGTAGCGCGGTTATTGGAAATGACACCGCCGTTGATCTTGACCGTGCCGGCATTCCAAGAGTCGTAAGAAGAAATACCGCCGCCGTTGCCGGTGGCCGTGTTGCCGGTAATCGCACCGCCATACATCGTAAAGCTGCAATTGCCTCCCGTGACTGACACAGCGCCGCCGTCTCCGGATACGTTGTTGCCGGTCAGCGTGCCGCTGTAGAGCGTGGCGTTTGCATATGCGCCGATACGGATACTGCCGCCGCTGGCATTGGAGCCGCCAAGCGTACCTGTGCCAACGCAGTCGCACAGATCCAGTTCCGCAGGCTTGCCATCCTCGCCCGTCAGCGTGATGGCCGGCTGAGACGGATCGGCGCAGGTGAAACTGTAGCCGTTCAGGCACAGATACAGGATGTGCTTCGGCGCAACTGTCAGATTGGCTGACACATTGCCGGTCAGATAGACATAAGCAACATAACGGCCCTGTTTAGTGTATTCGCTGACCTGAACCCATTTCTGTTCATATTTAATCTCGCTCTTGCCGTCCCACGCCTGCCATTCCACGTTCTCGTGGGTGTGATTGAGCGTACCGCCGCAGACGCAGTGCTCGTGGTAGTATGTCCAGTGGGCGTAGAGCGTATGATCCTCAAGCTCCGTCACGACAGTGGTTTCGTCCACCTTCATGCCGCCGACCCTCTCGGTGTACCAGCCGCTGAAGTGGTGGCTGTCGCGCGTCGGCGTCGGCAGCGCGCCGTAAGCATCGCCGGGCATAACCGATTTGCTCGTTTCGTCTTCGTTCAGCGTACCGCCGTTGGGGTCGAAGGTCACGGTATGTGCAGTCCGGGTCTCTTCCACGGTGAGAACCAGCACCGAAGATACGGAGAACTTATTCACCGCTGTCCGCGTGAAGGTCAGCGTATAGGTTCCGGACGGTAAATCGGTGATGGTGAGCCTGAGATCCTTCCAATCTACGTTACGGACGACGCTTACACGATCTTCGGGAATCCCGCCGTAGTCCCATGTTATCGAACTATCGGCACTCATGGAGGGAAAGACGGCATAAGTAGCTACATCCAGAGTGACCGTGTCTCCCCTTATCGCTGTGAGCGTGTATTTGTCAGCCTCATCCGTGGCTTCTTTTACGCCGTCGCCTGTAATCTCAATGTATGTAAACGGCGAATACAGCACCTGAACCTCCGAGATGGAGGAACCACTCGCCGCTGCGCGGCTGATCCATTGAAGCTTTTCGGTCACGTAATAAGCTGAGTTGTTGTTTACTCTGAACAGCAGATCGCCGACCGTTCCGCCTTCGGTACGGTTGGTGATTTTTCCGTAAGTGCCGGTTTTGCTGCCTCTGAGCGTCGTGCTGCTGTACGCGTTGAGATTCGTGATTTCGCCGTCGTTCCAGATCGTGACGTCACAGTCTCCTACGTTCACAACCTGGATGGTTACCCCCTCAGCTATGCGGACTGTTCCGGTTTTCTCGATGGACACCGTGCCGTAAAGGGTGCTGAGGAAATTGATCTCTGTGGAGGTTTCGCTGCTGTTAAAATCTGCTACAGCTTCCGCATGTGAAAAGAAGACTTTTTCATAAGGGGAGACGGAATACAGCACTTTGCAGCCGCTGTTTGACCGCAGAGCGTGCAGCGAAGAGGGTCTTCGCCCTTTGAACTGTCGCCCGGAACGTGTGCTTCCGTCGTGAAAGTATCCGGGTGGCAGGAGGGATATACCTTGTGATAGCTTTTTGTCAAGATCGTACGACTCGTAGACCATTTCACCCACATGCTTGTTTTTGTCGTAGCGCATGACGGAGGACGATGGGTCGGGTTCAAACCGTCCGCATCGAGGAAATAGCTGTTGCACGTCTCGCATCTCCAGTGCTCCACCCAGCCGTCATGCTGGCAGTTCGCGTCCTGCGCCTCGTAATGCGTCATGCTGTGGCCGGAAGCCGGAATCGTGACATAGGAAATGTCGTCCGCGAATTTGGTTGTGCAATTCTCATCAAGGAAGATCTGCTTGCAGCCCTGGCATTCCCAGCAGGTCTGCGATATCCCGGATTCGGTGCAGGTCGCGTCCTTCTTGTCGATCTTCTCGGCATACCCGATCTTATCGCGGGTCAGCGTGAACGTAATGGAATCGTCTCGGCCGGTGAGCAGCTTGCGTGCCGTCACCGACGCGTTGAACGGCGCGTGGCAGGAATCTGCATCCCGGAACGTCAAGCTGAGTGCGTTGTTCGCAATCTTGGTGCCTGAAACACCGCAGGTGTTGCATTTGAATGACACTTCAAACAGGACAGTCAGAGGTCTCGTCTCAGACGTATCCCATTTGGAAGAGTCCACGTTCTTGATGGAAATGGACGTTACTTCGCCGGTGTGCCCCTCTGTGCCGCAGAAATAGCTGTCGGCGGAGAGTGTCACATTGACTCTATATCCAACCGACGTATCTGTCGCCGCAGATGCGGTAAGGGCGAACAGCACCACTGCGCAAAGCACAAGTAGCACCGCCAGGATTTTTTTCTTCATGTTCTTTCCTCGCTTTCTTTTCGCACGCCTCCTATCCCCCATGGGAAGCGTGTATCGGCGCAAGAGGTGGACTGCATGGAACGATTGCTCCATGCAAGGGAATTTTCCTTGCCATATCGTTTTTACTGGCATGCATGCCAATATTTTAGCATAGGTTCGGAAAAAAGGCAACAGAAATAAATTTTCACCGTGCATTGGAAATCAAACAGCGTATTCCCGAAAAACCGGGTAATATATATAAATGTATCTTATGGTAGGAGGAATCAGCATGTCCAGCCTCAAAATATCGAGAAATCCACCGTTTTAACACTCAAGGAGCAGGTCGCATATCAGCCCGGCCAGGTCGTGAGCAAGACTCTTGCGCAGAATGAAGCTTTAAGCGTCACGCTCTTCGCCTTTGACAAGGGCGAGGAGATCAGCACCCACGAATCCGGCGGCGACGCGTTCGTCACCTGCCTCGACGGCACGGGCCGCATCACCATCGACGGCGTTGATTACGAACTGCATGAGGGCGAGTCCATTGTCATGCCCGCGCGCCATCCCCACGCCGTCTACGGTCAGGAGCAGTTCAAAATGCTGCTGGTCGTGGTATTCTAATCAGTAACAGCAAAACGGCGGCCATTCCGGCCGCCGTTTTGCTGTTACTCAATATTCTCGCCAATATTTCTGATTTTTTGTGGAAAGAAGGATCATCACAGCAAACCCAGATAGGCTGCGTAAAATCCAATGCGTACATTCCAATAAAACTCTTCGCGTCAACAGAAACAGAACCGTCACTTGACTGCAGGCCGACCTCGTCGATACACTGTGTTGCAAGCAGCTGTACCTTTTGCAGTTCATCAATACTATGGAACATTTTTTTTCGAGACCATAATTTTATTCTCCCTTTTAATTTTTTCTTGGGAAGCAGCGGACCGATCACCTTCGACCATTTGCTCCGAGCCTCCCATATCATCATCCGCCAATCGGCTGGATCGATTCTGACAATTTAAAAAATTTCCGTTTCGCGGTACGCATTCCGCAAATCTGTGACATCAATCTCAGACAGCGCGCAGCATAATGCCTCAAATCGTTGGTCTGCGTCAGACGCGTCTGCGGCCAGTGGGCGAAGATCCTGTTCCCATGCGTCCCGCAGGGTATAGGAGAACGAAATGTATGCGGTTCTCTTCCTCAATTCCTGTTCGTTGAGAATATCCGGCCCCAAATGTCTCAGCAGTTCATGCCGAGCCTGCGGATGTTTGGCAATCGTAGAAAACTGCGTATCCGCACCAAATGCGTACGGATTTTTTCCGATTGCACGCATACGCGTACTGAGCGGCAGATCTCTTGAGGACGTGCCGATCTGAACAGTAAACCATCCCGGCTCACACACAAACCGTCCCAACTTCTCATCGTAGAATTCCAGATCCGCTTTGCTGACCGACAAGGTAACGACCTTGCTTTCGCCCGGCTCTAATCGGACTTTTTCAAAGGCTTTCAGTTCCTTTTCAGGACGCGGCAACGAGGAAACCTCATCCTTCAGATACAGCTGAACCACTTCCTGCCCGGGAACACTGCCTGTATTCGTCACACGCACACGGCAGCGCCACTGTTCCTGTTCGTCCACACGGAATTCTACCGCTTCTGTTTTTAGTTCGTCAAGAGAAAATGTTGTATAAGACAGCCCAAATCAAACGGAAATTCCGGTTCAATGTGACGACTGTCATAGTAGCGGTATCCGACGAAAATCCCTTCACCGTAGCAGACCCGGTCATACTCACCCGGGAAATTTCAAATGCCGGGCAATCGTACAGATGCTTTGGGGAACGTCTGCGCAAGCTTTCCGGACGGATTCACGCGGCCGTAAAGAATATCCGCTGCGGCATGTGCGCCTTCCTGTCCGGGGAAATACATGCAGAGCAGCGCGTCAATGTCTGGCAAATATTCGCCAAGTTCTACAGGGCCTGCAACGTTCAGCAGCACAATCAATTTACAGGTGTGCTGCTTCGCGTCGCGGATTGCACGCTCCAGAACTGCACGTTCCTTCGTATCCAGCTTCAGGTCCTGCCTGTCAGCTCCCTCCGTGCCAAAGGCGGCGATTGTTACAACAATGGCGTCTGTCTTATCCGTCGCGGTATCTGCAAGCACACGCGCTTCTCCCACAATCCCTCTGGCTGCATCGATGAGGCTGCTGGTTTTGTTGGTAAATACGCGGCCACTGCCTGCGCCGCTCTCGATAAAGCGCGATTTCCATGCGCCGTAAAACGCTGCCGTGCAATCCGGCCGCAGCGGAAGTGCTTTGGCATCATTTTTCAGCAGGATTATTCCTTCTGCCGCAGCCTGATAAGCAACCTTCCTCGCCGCTTCCGAGTCAATATCATGCTCCTGCCTGCTGCGCATGACAGGCATTTGGACAAGCATGCGTAAAATCCGTTCTACGCTCTCATTCCGCTTCTCCTCGCTCAAGGTTCCTTCGCGGACTGCATTAACAATCGGAGCAATATCTCTTGGCCCCGGCATACATAGATCGTTTCCGGCTTTCAGTGCAGCAGTCTGATCGTATACACCCCCCAGTCTGACACAACAACGCCGTCAAACTTCCATTTTGCGCGCAAAGTACCATCAATCAGCTGTTCGTTATGTGCACACGCCTGGCCGTTGATCCAGTTATACGCCGTCATAACAGACCCTACCCTGCCCTTTTGGACGCAGGCACGAAACGCCGGCAGATATATTTCCTGCATTGCACGCTCGGAGATCATTTCATTAATCGTCTGGCGGTTCGTTTCCTGATTATTTGCTGCAAAATGCTTAACATCCGCGCAGACACCCTGTTCCTGTACGCCAAGCGCATATTCCGGCGCCAAACGGCTGATAAGCATCGGATCTTCGGAATAGCCTTCAAATCCGCGGCCGCCGCGCGGGTCGCGCTGGATATTGATGCAGGGCGTTCCAAGCAGCATATCGACTCCAAACGCAGACGCTTCCTTGCCTACCTGGCGTGCGCAGGCGCGGACGATTTCCGGATTCCACGTCGATGCGAGCAGGGAGTTGACTGGGAAACAGCTTGGTAAATCGCCGCTCGGAACCAACGTCTTCAAATGCGCGAGAAATTGTTCCAAAACGCCGCGTTCGTCCTCGCCAAGTTCTTCCGGGCACCCAGATGCTCCATGATATAGACGAGCCTTGACAAAGAGCCCATTGCACCGCTCAACTCCGGTGTCCCACTGATTTTCTTTTTGTATGGAGCAGTTGAGCCAGATACTGACGGAGATTGATGCCGCAGCCGCCATCGATCAGCACCGCAGCAGGGACTCCAAGGCGCTCAATCGGCGCCGTACCGAATGACGAACCGCCAGTCACAAGCGTTGCTTTTTCCTCAAGCGTCATTTCTGCAAGTACATCCAGAATGCCTGCACCGTTTTTTAATGTCGCTGACATTGTAATTTTCTCCTTAATTTATAAAAATAGCCTCAGAATGATGGGAAATGTTACAATCAAACTTATATTGGATACCAAAGCCATACCGGCGCCAAGCCGACAATCACGATTCACCATAGTTGGAAAAAGAATTGTGTTCATTCCCGTTGGCATGGCAAAGAAGTATGCCCCAACGACAAGCAGTTCCCGCGGTGCATGCAGCAGCTTCATCATCATGAGCGACGCTGCAGGCAAAATCAGGAGGCGCAGCGCCGAGGCAAGGTACACCCGCCGATCCTTTAAAATATCCGCCGGCCGGAAGCCTGCGATCACCATACCTGTCAGGATCATGCTCAGAGGCCCCACGCAGCTCTTCCCCTGCAGTGAGCAGTGAGATCACCGCAGTCGGAAGACGGAATTGCAGCATGCCGCACGCAGCGCCGAGAAGCATTGCAAAAACACTGGGATTGCAAAGCGTACGCAGCGACAGCTTCTCCATCCCACAAAGCCGCCGGTAAACATCTGTGTATCCATAAATCATATGCGGGATGGTGAAAATCACCATATGGAACAGCATCTGCGAACCATAGACTGCTTCTATAAGAACATAACCGAAAAAACCATAGTTTGGAACAAGGAATGTATACTGAAAAATTCCGACCTCATACGGATCCTTCGCAAGTTTCCTCGCAAAAACGTATAAAGCGGAAACGTAACAAGGAAGCTGGCTGCACCCCATAAAAAGGCAGAGCGCTCCTCTTGCAGCGTTTGCAGCGAAAGATTGTCGTAAACGCTCAGAAAAAGCATGCACGGCAGAAAAAAATCTACCACCACGCGGGATAAGCCGCCCGGAAAGCTGCCATCCACGATTATTTTCCACCTGGCGAACATGCCCAGCAGCAGGAAAGCAAACAGCTGAAACAGCTGAGAAAGCATCAACGTCATGTCGAATCCTCACAAAAGGGAGATTATCCGCTTTTCTCTGCTGCTCCGGTATGCCGCATCAACTACTCGCTGCACCTCCAACGCCTGTGTGGCCGGAACCTCCAGAGGCGTTCCGCAAAGAACGGACTCTGAAAAGCTTTCGATTTCGCGCGTATAAAGATTTCCGAATACCGCCGGGCACATGCGCCCCTGTCCATAGCCAGTCTGCGGCCTGGGATCAAGCGTAGGCAGCATATCGGCATCAATCAGGCAAAGTACCCGTATCCTCTTGTCCAAGGATATTGTCTCCCATCAGGCGCCCCTTGCTGCCGAACAGATTGAGATGCCACTTGGCTTCTGCATAGGAATATTGAAGCTTGACTGCACAAAAAACTGTGCGCCATTTTCCATCCGCAGCAAAACTGCAGAACTGTCCTCGACTTCGTAGCCAGGATCCCGGAATAGAACATTTTCATTCATCGCCGCGACTTCCGTCACCCGCATTCCGGTGATAAAGGAGATCAGATCCAAGCAGTGAATGCCCATATCCATCAGCGCACCGCCGCCGTTTTTCTTTGCAGCCGCCACACGCCGGACTGGTACGGCATCCAAAGCGTAAAGTTTGCTGTGCCGGAAAGCACAGTTCCAATCCTACCGTCCAAAACTGCCCGGCGCATATTCTGGACATGCGTGCCGAAGCGCATCATAAAGCCAGCGCCAAAGGCAACTTTGTGTGCTTCGCAGCAGTCGATCAGTGCTTTGGTCTCATCCGCAGAAACAGTCAACGGTTTTTCCATCAAAATGTGCTTTCCGGCCTGCGTCGCAAGCGTTCCTTCCCGGTAATGCTCTGCGACCGGTGTCGCAATATAAACCGCATCAACCTCCGGATCGCGCAGCCGTTCTTCCTCCGACGTATAGGCACGTTTTGCCCCATGCTTCCGGCGCAACTGTTCTGCACGTTCCGGGGTACGGGCCGTCAGTGCAACCAGTTCTGCGTTTCTTGCTTCCAGAATTCCGGGGATCGTGCGTGTGTCGGCGATCCCGCCCGCACCAATCACGCCCCAGCGCAGCTTTTCCATATAGATTCCTTTCTTTGCATGTTCCTGAAAAAATGACGCAGGCGTTATTGCCTGCGTCATTTTAGAGGTTTCTTCGTTTACATGTTTACGCAGCGCACCATATCATATTGGGGTGTTCCGCTGTGGTACAACTTACTGCTGCTTGGCGAGCGCTTCTGCAGCCTTTTTGCGCAGTGCACGCTTTTCAAAGACAACGTTCTGGTTCTGCGAAATGCCGATGAACAGCAGCAGGAACAGACCGGTTGCGACCTGCTGCAGCGTGGACGACAGGCCAAAGGCCAGAAGGCCGGAGCCGAGCATTTTCATTGTGAACGCGCCCAGCGCGATGCCGATCGTGATATCACAATACTTTGCCAGATACTGACCGATAAACACGCCCATGATCGCGTCAAAGCCCATGCTCGTCGTCGCCATGTTCAAGGTTGCCGCGGCGTTGCCCGTCATGGAGAGGGATACGGTCGAGGCAAGGCCAAGCATGACGCCTTCCAGAAGGAAGCTGAAGAAACGCGTTTTTGTCAGGTTGACACCGATGTTCTGTGCAATCGCAGTGCCGTAGCCGAGCGCGCGGACATTGTAACCGAATTTGGTTTTGTTGTTGAGCGTCCAGATGATCAGGCCACCGACAATAAACACAATGAAGATATAGGGAGATCTGCCGAAAAGCGAAATGTCACCGCGAATGGAAACGCCGCCGCCGTTAAACAGAAGCGCAGAAAGCGTTTCATACATCATCAGAACACCAAGGCCGGTGACCATAGACGGAATACGCAGGAAGTTGTAGAGCACAAACATGACCATCGACAGAACGATCGTACATGCAATCAGGATGAACATCAGCCCTATGCAGTTCGTGCCGAGCTTCAGCGCAATATTGCCGCCGATAATACCGGACAGACAGATGACGGAGCCGGGGGTAAAGTCCCAAACACCCATGGTCTGGTTGCTGGAAATTGCCCATGCAATCAGCGTCGGCAGAACCGTCTGGCGCAGGATTGCAAACATGGTAGCGGGCTTACGGAACCGGAAGCCGGAACCAACCGCAAAAATCAGAGAGACAACCAGCGGGAGAATCAGACATTTCAGTTGATTAAGTCCTTTATTAGATGCTTTGCGCAATAAAATCACCACTTTCCAGAATGAGAAGAACCCGTTTTATTACCGGGGGCTTTCGCCCCTATTTCTGTTGGTCAGCTAAGCGTGCAGGGTAGAATTAGCCTTCTTTACGAGCAATTACGCTCTCCATGCTGTAGCCCTTCCAGGTATCATAGAGGTCCTGGAACGTAGCGTCCGGATTGACGCGGGTGACAAACTGTGCCAACTCCTCAGCAGTCCAGGGGAACACACCCTCGGCATCGATGTACTTGACATAGTCCGCATAGCCCTGAGGACCTTCGATGTTGATGAACTGGCTGTCGATCTGGATCGGCAGATCAATGGTGCCGTCAACAGCGTTGACACAGCACAGAGCCAGGAACACGACCTCAGGATACTGGCCGCCGCCGATGAAGTCGAGCGCGCCTTCGTCCATGTAATCGCCGGTACCGTCCTGCACGTCCAGCGTGGCGAACTTGATCTTGCCGGTCTTGCCTTCGGTGGCGAGCGTCTGGATAACAGCTTCCATGACGCCGTTGGATGCACCAGTGCAGACAATGCCGTCAAGCTCCGGATACATGGCGATCATATTCTGGATGGCAGCGGGAGCAGTGGTGTTCAGGGATGCATCACGGAACTCGGAAACAACTTCCATGTCGTCATACTTTGCGACCTCGTCATAAATGCCCTTATAGCGTGCGTCGTGGCAAGCGTTGCCTGCTGCGGGAGCGAGAACAGCGATGTGTCTGGAGCCTGCTTCATACAGTGCGTCAACCATTGCGGCGCCGGATGCTTCGTCATCGACGGTGGAACAACCGACCCAGTACGGGGACTGTTCGAGGTATGCCTTCAGTTCTTCATCGAGAACCGGGGAGCCCCACTGTGCCATGTAAACTTCGTTCTTCGCGCACAGATCCATCAGGGAAGCGCTGGCAATCGTCGTCATAATGACGTTGAAGCCTGCCTGAATCAGAGATTCTGCCTGGCTGATGATGTCTTCAGCAGTCTTATACTGACCGTAGACGATCTCCATGCCGACGTAGGGAGCGACATAGTCGAGATAGCGCTGATAAGCGGAACCCAGACCATCGGTATAGCCCCAGCCGATAAAGCCGATCTTCACGGTTTTGCCTTCGGGCGTCTCGACGTCGGCGGGTGCATCTGTGGTGGCTGCCGGGGCATCTGCTGCGGGGTTGTCCGTGCTGGGGGTTTCGGCGGGCTTGCTGCTGCAGCCAGCGAAGATGGCCATCACCATGATGGCGGCGAGCAATAGAGCGATCAGTTTTTTCATTTTGTTCCTCCGTTCATTTTTCCAGTCATTACTTGATTACCTGCCCACGGGTTCTTTCGTAGGAAAGGGCTACGACAATGATAAAGATGAAGCCTTTAATGCCTTCAATCGCGTTCTGCGGTGCGCCAAGGAGAATAAAGCCGTTTGACATGACCGCAATGGTCAGCGCGCCGATCACTGCGCAGCGAAGTTTGCAGGAAGCACCGCCGGACAGAGACAGGCCGCCAAGAACCAGCGCAATCAGAACGTCCATTTCAAATCCGGAACCGCTTTGCGGATAAACCGCACCGCCGCGAGCCGCAGCAAAGAAGCCAACGACACCGACCGCGCTGCCCAGCAGCACATGTGCAAGGATGCGGTACTTTCTTGTGTTGACACCGGCAAGCTCCGCTGCTCTGGGATTACCACCGATGGCGCGTTCATATTTACCGACTCTGGTGAAATTGTAAACATAAAAGCCGATTGCCAGCACAATCAGGAGCACAATCACCTTCAGCGTCCAGTTATCAGTTGCCGCAAACTCAGGCGGGATATACATCATCGCCGTCGCCGTCACCGTATGAAGGATGCCGCGCATAATAAAGTTCATGCACAGTGAGGTAATGAAGACAGCGATGCCGAGCCACACGCTCAAACCGCCGGTCAGAAGACCGGAGAGCAGGCCTGTTGCAATCGATGCAACCAGCGTCAGCGGCGCAGGGCAGCCGGCACGCAGCAGCAGGACAACAACCAGCGAACAGATTCCCTGCAGTGCGCCGATTGACAGATCGATGCCTCCGTAGGCGTAGACGAAAATTGCACCGGTACCGGCCAGAATCGTAAACACCGCCTGGTTGATAATGACCTCAACGTTGGACAGCTTCAGAATCGAGCCCCTTTGTCAGGATTGCAAAGAGCAATGTAACAAAAATCACGCCGAAAAGCGGTGCCACGGTGCGAACATTAAATCGCTTGCGGGGTATTTCCGGCACTTTGCAGCTTTTGCCGCTTCCATTTGTTCTTTCATGACATCACTCCCTTAAATCATATAGTGGATGACATCCGTCTCTTTCAGATCCGCGCTCCGCGTAAAGGTGTGCGTGAGCTGTCCGTCCTTCAAAACCATGATACGATCAGACATACCGATCAACTCCGGCAGTTCCTCCGAGATCATGATGATGGACTTCCCTTCCTTTTTCAGACGGTACATCAGCTGATACATGGCAACCTTGACGCCGATGTCGATTCCTCGCGTCGGACAGTCCAAAATGAGAATATCCGACTTGTTGCCGATCCACTTTGCAAAGACAACCTTCTGCTTGTTGCCGCCGGACAACTCGCTGACATATTGCTGCGGTCCCTGGCACTTGATGCTCATGGACTTGATCTCCTGCTGCGCGAGTTCACGCTCGGCCTTCGGGGAAACATAGGTAGCCTTTTTCAAGCATCGGAATGGACGGCAGGACAATGTTGTTGCCGATCGTATCGTTCAGGATAATTGCTTCCTGATCGCGGTTCTTGGACATATAGGCGATCTTGTTCCGAATCGCCTGCTGCGGATTGGTAATGTGCGTTCCGTTTTTCAGCACGATGGAACCGGTAATGAGTTGTTCAGCACCAAACACAGCCTTGCCAAGTTCGTGCATACCGCATTCGCTCAGGCCGCCGAAGCCACGGATCTCGCCCTTGTGCAGTTCAAACGAGAAATTCTCCAAGACAGCACCTGCCGTAACGTTTGTCGCTGTCAGGACGCCTTCGTCATCGTAAGAACCGTCAAAATCGGTGCGGTAATAATCATCGGAAATTTCGCGGCCAACCATGTAGGTACGCATTTTGTTGACTTCCATTTCCTCGCGTTCCATGGTGGCAACCAGAATGCCGTCACGCAGAACCGTAATGGCATTGCAGATGCTCATCAGTTCATCAAGGTCATGGGAGATGAACAGAACTGCCTTTTTCTCGCTGCTGAGTTTGCGCATGATATTATAGACAATATCACGTCCGCGCTGCGACAGTGCCGTCGTCGTCTCATCCACGATAAAAATCTCCGGATGATCGTACATGGCGCGCGCAATCTCTACGATTTTGCGATCCTCGAAGTTCAGATCGTTGATCGGAGCGGCGGGATCAATATGGTCCGCGCCGATCTCCACCAAAATCTTCTTTGCCGCTTCGTTCATCTTCTTCACGCTTAGGAACGGGCCTTTGCAGAAAAGCTTTTCCTTCCCGATGAAGATATTTGCAGCGACTGTAATGTTAGAAATGGTACCCATCTCCTGCACGACCATCGCAATGCCCTTGGCCTGCGCCTCGATCATGCTTGTGGGCTTGTAGGACTCACCCTTGAAGAACATTTCACCAGAATCGTAGGGCTGTACACCAGCCACGATAGAGGAGATCGTGGATTTGCCGGAGCCGTTTTCACCAATCAGGCCACGGATCTCTCCACGGTTTACTTCCAGTTCGACATCGACCAACGCCTTTGTCGGACCGAAACTCTTAAACATATGCTTGCAGTGGAGCAGTACTTCCTTACTCACACAGACATCCCTCCCGGTCTTATTTCACGAACTTACAGTTCGCTGATGTCGAGTGCACCGACAGCTTCAAAAATCTGTTCGTATGCCTGTTTTTTCACAGCTTCGTCGATCGGTGCATGATCAAGCATGCTGTGCAGAACCTGACCGATCTCACGGTGCGGGAAATAATACAGTGCGTCCGCCATATCGCTGACGTCGATGTGCAGCGCTTCCAAGCTGTGCGTCGATGATCTTTGCCGCACGTTCGTCGGCATGGATCACGCAGAGCATCGTCTTCTCGTTGTAATTGTAAATGCTGCGGCACTTGACAAGGAACTTTGCCTTGCACGAAATATTGTCAGAAGCGTTGCCAGCCAGAACCTCATAATAGCCCGCTTCGCAGTCCCAGCACTTATGTTCGGGATCATAACTCTTAAGCATGTCCTTCGTAATCTGGAACGTGAGAACCTGTTCCTCACTGGGCTGAAGCAGAACCTTACGGAATGCCTTCAGTTCCTTGACAGGCTTGTCCAGCGTAGACTTGACATCGGAGATATAGATCTGAACGACTTCCTTGCCTGCACGGTCGGAAACGTTCCGAACCTTGACGGAAGCGGTCAGCGTCTCCTCGTTATCATAGTTGACAACCGTGTGGTCGAGCGTCAGGTCGGAAATCTCAAATTTGGAGTAGCTGAGGCCATGACCAAATGCGTAGCGCGGCTTGACATCCTTCGTATCGTAATAGCGGTAACCGACCAGAATACCCTCGCCGTAGAACACCTCGCCCGCGCAGCCTGGGAAATTGCCGTAGGTCGGCGCATCCTTGTAGCGCTTGGGGAACGTAACCGGCAGCTTGCCGGACGGATTGACCTCTCCGAACAGGATCTGCGCCGCAACACGGCCGCCCTCCATACCTGGGTAGAATACGCAGAGGATTGCATCGGCATCTGCTTCGTAGTCACTGACATCGACCGGACCGACTACATTGAGCACGACTACGACGCGCTTGCCTGCGGCCTTGGCGTCCCGGACGGCAGTCATCAGCATTTCCTTTTCGCTGGGCGCGACATCCATCTCGAAGCGATCCCAGCCCTCCTGGCCCCATGCCGTTGCGGCAATCACAACCACATCAGTATCAGCCTTGATCTCGCCGAAGCAAACATTATCTTCGCCCGCGATCTGCTTTGCGGTACCCATGAGGCTGGTCGTCAGTTTGGTGTGAACCTTCGCGCTGCCGCCGCCGGATTCGATAAACCGCTTGCTGGCGTTGCCGAAAAAGCTGAGTTTTGCATCCTTTTTTGAGCGGAAGCAGGCCGTCGTTCTTGAGAAGCGTAATGCCCTCCTCCGCGCAGCGGTAAGCGACATCTTTTGAATAGTCCGGGTCAATCTTGTCATATTTGCGGCCCTTCATGACCGGCATATCGAGCAGCATCTGCAGCATCCGGCTGACAGCGAGGTCGATCTCTTCCATTTTGAGAGAGCCATTCGCAACAGCGTCAAGGATTGGCTGAATGTCGCGCGGGCCGGGCATATCGAGATCATTGCCCGCAGCAATGGCTTTCGCCTGATCATAGGCGGCGCCCCAGTCGGAAACGACAAGACCGTCAAAGCCCCACTCGCCGCGAAGCACATCTGTCAGCAGCCAGTGGTTCATGGCGCAGGCCGTGCCGTTAATTTTATTGTACGCGCTCATAACGCTCTTGACTTTGCCTTCCTGCACGCAGGCCTTGAAGCCCGGGAAGTAGATTTCCTCCAGTGCGCGCAGCGGGATCGTCTCGTCAACGTTCTGACGATGTGTTTCCTGATTGTTCGCCGCAAAGTGCTTGACGTTTGCGATCGGGCCTTCCGCCTGCAGACCCTTTACAAACTCCGGCGCAAGAGAAGCTGCCAGACACGGGTCTTCGCTGTAGCCCTCGAACACGCGGCCGTTCATCGGATCGCGGTGAATGTTTACGTTCGGAGAGCCGAGCACCATATCAACTTTGTAGGCATCCATCTCACGGCCGACGGCGCTGCCGCAGTCGTAAACAGTTTTGGGATCCCACGTTGCACCAAGCAGCATTCCCGGCGGGAAGCAGCCCGGTTGCTGCTCATAGGGCATGATTGCCTTCATTTCCTTGCGGATATAATCGGCTACCTTCTGCTCCTCATCCGTCAGCGGAATATCCGATTCAAGCTTATCGAGGATCGGCATAACCTTTGCGGAATTGCTGATACCAGAAAGGCTGAGATTGTTTTTGCCGCTGTCACGCTTCAGCGCGCGGCTGTACACATCGCCCCAATACTGCTGGAAGTTGATTCCGGTTCCTCCGTCAAGCACCGTGCAGGACGGAATTCCGAGCCGCTCTACCGCATATTGGGTAAACGAACTCGCGCCGGTCAGAAGGTGCGCTTTTTCCTCCAGTGTCAACTCGGCAACTACGGCCGGGATGGAACTGCGATCGGTCAATTTCGCTGCCATGTTTTCCTCCTTGTCGCTTATCCCTATCAATGTTTTCCTGAACTACGCCGCCTTTGCATGCACAGCACTCAAAACGAGGTTTTGTAATTCACTTTCATATTCACAGGATAGTCTCTTTCTGCCGAATTTGCAAGCAAAAAAAGCATCACTCGAGCAATTTCGTTTTTTATGCTTATAAATTACGGCCTAATTTTGTGCATACTTTACAGTTTCAAAAAAGTTATACTCTATTTTTCCGAAACCATCCCATTCGGAATCCTTCTCTTTCATCATTAACGTCTCGTATGTTATAAAAAAACTTTTAAAACTATTGCGTTTCAGCAATTTATCTGTTATATTGCAAATACAGGAGTTTTTTGCGGTTTGCATTGTCTGTTATGCACAATCATCATTTTCTGCGAATCTACTACTTTAAATGGATTTTCAGCGGCG
>VOFG01003328.1_pt1 | contig 25664 bp, 47 predicted proteins | sample 5384171 | NCBI WGS metagenome assembly VOFG01 (sample SAMN12384726, study PRJNA508395) | human gut metagenome | isolation source: healthy gut F | host: Homo sapiens | reverse complement strand
CGGGCAGTCGAAAAGACCAAATGGAGTGCAAATGGAGTTTAAAAATTATTTTTTCTCTTGTTTATATTCCAGATTCACCTGCAAATTTCGTGAAATCGGTTATTCTCATAAAATATAATTAGTGTAAATATGAAGAACAGTTTGTTTTGATTGAAGTGATTTTCGTCAAGGCAGACTGTTTTTTTTGTTGCCTGCATTTAGAAAAAGATACCTACAGAAAGGTTCTTTACTTTCGATGAGCTAAACCCATGACACAGTAACTATACTGATGGAGAATTAAAAAAACAAGAAAATTTGCTAAATTTCGAAAATGATGTCCGATTTTGCATCTGCCAGTACAGAGTATATGAAGAGATAAATATTCAAAACACAGGAGGTACTGATTATGCAGAACAAATTATTTTTAAAGGCAGCTGATATATGTGAACTTCTGGAGGTGAAACAGACATCGGCTTATGAGATCATTGGCAATCTGAATAAGGAGCTGGAAGAACAGGGATATTTGACGCTTTACAAAGAAGGAAAAAAACTGAAAGGACAGGTCTATTACAAAGACTGGCAGGGAAACCGAAAAAGAAAAACAGAAAAGAGGATTCAGGACCAAGGGTGAAGCTAAGGAATGGGAAAGAGATTTCCTGCAACAGCAGAGCCAGGGGTGGATATTGAATTTGGAAATTTCCTGGAGATTTATTACAAAGATATGGATGTCCGTCTCAGAGAAAAACACTATGTACACGAAGCGATATATTATCGACCTGAAAATCAAGCCTTATTTTGAAAAGAAGATTCTCAGTGAAATTACGGTGGCAGATGTCCGTGCATGGCAGAATGAGTTGCTGACGTATAAGGATAAGAATGGGAAAGGATATTCTCCTACTTATCTGAAAACAGTGAACTGCCAGCTGACTGCGATCTTTAATTATGCCATGCGGTATTATAACCTGCAGGATAATCCCTGCAGGAAGGCAGGAGCGATTGGAAAAGTAAAGGAGAACCGAAGGACTTCTGGATGCAGGAAGAGTTCAATGCTTTGTTTGCTGGTGTTCAGCGGTGAATATGGTTGGTCGGATTATCTGCTGGATTCTGCTATCTGATAGCCGGAATCTCTGTTGTGACAGAAGTTTTGAGTATTGGGTTTGGAATCAGCACGGACTGGACAATGAAATCAGCGATTATTACGACAGTAGTGTTTGTTCTACTCCCACATATCGGTATGGGGATAGTTGCAGTGATTGAAGTTGTGAAATGTGGATTACAGGAATTTATTTTTGGATGATTGTGGAAAATATAGTGGCGCTATATGGAAAGGCAGAAATAAACAATGGAAGAATTATATAAAGTGATGGATGATTTGCTTGAGGTGGAATTTCAGATAAAATCAGGGATGGATATCCTGAAAGAACTGGAAGAGTTTTATATGCTGGAAAAAGAAACCGAAAAATCGGATGCTAGAAAAGTAGCTGTGCTGATGAAAGGATATCTGCAGTCGATGAAGTCAAATATTCGAGAAATCATTCGTTATATTGATGACACGACACTTGAAAAAATCAAATGATAAAAAGAAAGATAAACAGGAATCTACGAGTACCATACCAGAGGAAGTACAGGAATTTGTGAATCTGACAATTACAGAGCATATGGGGCATATTCAGAATGGAAGTTGAATCAGGATATTCCAGAGAATGGAAGAAGTTTAAATACTGTAATGCAATTTTAGCAGTGGAGCAGAAACAGAAGAATTTTTCTATCGACTGGGATTAAAAGATGGACTGAATCTGAAAAAATACGTAAAATCTGTATTAGAAATGATATCAGAAATCGGAAGTGAAAAATTGATAAGAAAATGCATAATTGCTGCCGCAGATATGATTCTTTTTGCTACACCGGTTTATTGGTGGGGAATGTCAGCACAATTGAAACTTATCATTGATAAGTGTTATTGCCGGGGAATGCAGTTAAAAAATAAAAAAGTTGGAACGATTGTTGTAGGCGGTTCTCCCGTTGACAGTATCCAGTATGAGTTGATTGATAAGCAGTTTGACTGTATGGCAAAATATCTTTCATGGGATTTGCTTTTCAAAAAAGGAGATCATATTATGCAACAGCCAGAGATGAACTTGAAAAAAACAAGGATTCCATGAAAACAGCAAATACATATATAGGTGTTTTTATTATTATGTTTGGAGTAATATCGTCGGGTATGATAGCCGTTATGTCACAAAATATCGGAGCTGGAAGACCGGGGATAGCATATCAGGCAAGGCAACTTGGACTTATATTCAACGCATTGATAGGTATCGTAATGTCTGTCGTTCTTGCTACTTTTTCTGGTGGGATACTTAGAATCGTAAGTATTGCTCCGGCTTTGCTTGAGCCGGCTGAAATATATCTTAGAATTGTTGGCGGCACATGTTTTTTAAATGCACTGATTCCTATTTTTTCCAGTTATTTGAGAGTGTTTGGATATACAAAGCATTCATTAATAGGAACTATTGTTGGAAATGTTCTTAATTTAATACTGAACTCGGTATTCTTGTTTATATTTAACTGGGGAGTTATGGGAGTTGCTGTTGCCACGGTTATTTCAAGAGTTGTAAATCTTATTATTGTAGCAGGTATGGGGGCTGTGCTTATAAAAGCAAAGCAGAATCCTCAGCGTATTGCACCACGAAGGATACTTGCGCAAATTGTTATGATAGGTTTTCCTTCTGCTTTTGAAACAGCACTTTACAACATCGCAATGACATTTATAGTGCGTTTTATGAATCAGATGGATGTGGATGGAATGAATGTTACAGCGCGTTCATATGCGATACAGATTGCAAATTTCTCGTATTGCGTGGGAGCTGCCCTTGCTCAGGCAAATGCAATTATGACCGGCTGGAGAATTGAGCAAAAGAGTTTGAGGAATGTAACAGGGGACGAGAAAAGCTGCGATATATGGTATCATCACAGCGACATGCTTTTCCGTGACCTTTGCATTTGCCGGACATTTTATCGTTCATATATTTACTGATGATTCACAGATGATAAATCTTGTGGTAAAGTTGTTAATAGTAGATATATTTCTTGAACTTGGAAGGGTAACAAACCTTGTATATGGGCAGGCGTTAAAAACGAGCGGAGACGCATTTTTTCCGGTTATATTAGGTGCGATATTTATGTATTTGTTTGCAGTTGGCGGAACCTATTTTCTCGGAATACACATGGGACTTCTGGCTGTAGGAGCATATATTGCTATGGCAGGTGACGAATGTGCGAGAGCAGTGGGAATGGTACTTAGATGGAAGAGTGGAAAATGGAAAAGTAAAGGTCTTGTAGAAGTATAGGAGAGATTATGTACTTTGAATTAAAGGAAAATAAACCACATGGTACAAAGGATGATCCGTTTAGTACATATCATATAAAAAATGAAGGACGATCATTTCAGATACCGGTTCATTGGCATGATGAACTGGAAATTATATATGTAAAAAAGCGGTTTTTTTGACTGTAAGTATATCAGGAGAAAATTATATTGGAACCCCCAGGGGATACTTTTTGTAGTGTCGCCGGGTAATCTGCATTTTATGGGTTCACAGACTGATACAGTGGATTATTTTACTTTCCTTTTTCCGTTAAAATACATATCTTTTTTGCATAAATGACATGTTGGATGATAAATTATTGGAGCCGTTAAAAAATGGTCATCTGATGATAAGTCCAAGAGTAAAAGATACAGCAAAAGAACTATGTGAGCAGTTGGTTGAAATATATGTGGCAAAAAAAATAAGAAAACTGAGTCAAAAATAACTGCGCAGATAAAGACAAAAATAATTCTTTTACAATTTATTCTTCACATGTGGGAGAATGGATTTATAATCGAAAATGATAAAAGTGGAAGAAATACTGTAGAAAAAGAGATGATTTCATACATACAGCAGAATTTTATGGAAAAGATATCATTAAAAGAATTTAGTGAGCAGTTTCATCTTTCGGAAAAATATATATCGCGATATTTTAAGGAACATTTTCATATTACCCTTTCAAAATATATAACACATTTAAGGTTAGAGCATGCAAAACAGCTGTTACAAGATACGGATATTCCTGTTACAGAGATTGCAATGCAGAGTGGATATCAGAATGTAAGCTATTTTATCAGAAGCTTCAAAAAACATACGGAGTGTCTCCGTTAAAATATAGAAAAAAATAAGCCAGGTATATGGTTAGAAAGGAGAGGATATCCCGGTAGAATCAGAAAATCTGCCGGAGAGATATCGAGAATGAGTATGGAAAATAAGAATAAATGGTGGAAAAATGCAGTTGTATATCAGATTTATCCGAAAAGCTTTCAAGATTCGGATGGAGATGGAATCGGTGATATTCCAGGAATTATCAACAGATTGGATTATTTGAAAAAACTTGGAATAGATGCAATCTGGCTCTCACCGGTGTATCGTTCGCCACAGGATGACAATGGATACGATATTTCAGATTATCAGGATATTGAGCCGATGTTCGGAACAATGGAAGATATGGAACAGTTATTTGCGGAGGCAAAGAAACGCGGAATCGAATTATGATGGATCTTGTGCTGAATCATACTTCAGATGAACACAGATGGTTTTTGGAGGCAAAGAAAAGCAAAGACAATCCGTATCATGATTATTATGTGTGGCGTGACGGAGAAGAAGGTATTTATCCAAATGATATGAATTCTGTGTTCGGAGGACCGGCATGGGAGTGGGTTCCAGAACTGGAACAGTATTATTTTCATCAGTTTTCAGTGAAACAGCCAGATCTGAACTGGGAGAATCCGAAAGTGAGAAGAGAGCTCTATGATATGATTCTCTGGTGGATGGAAAAAGGTGCAGGCGGATTTCGTCTGGATGTAATCGATCAGATTGCAAAAGAGCCAGATCTTAAGATCACAAATAATGGACCAAAGCTGCATGAATTTCTGCGTGAATTAAGCAGGGAAACATTTCAGAAGGGGGATATGATCACTGTTGGAGAAGCCTGGGGAGCAACACCGGAAATTGCAAAGAAATATAGCAATCCGATGGAAGTGAGTTTTCCATGGTTTTCCAGTTTGAGCATATTATGCTTGATCAGGAAGAAGGAAAAGAAAAATGGGATACGATTCCATTGAAATCTGGTTAAGCTGAAAAAATGCCTTACAAAGTGGCAGAATACTTTATATCAGACAGGATGGAACAGTCTGTTCATGAATAACCATGATCTTCCTAGAATCGTGTCGCGTTGGGGAAATGACGGAAAATACAGAAAAGAGTCGGCAACAATGCTGGCGACAATGCTTCATGGAATGCAGGGAACTCCTTACATTTACCAGGGAGAAGAGCTGGGAATGACGAATGTGCAGTTTGACAGCATTGAGGAATATGAAGATATTGAGACATTGAATATGTACAAAGAGCGTCTGGAAAAAGGATATCAGCCAGAAGAAATCATGCATTCTATTTACGCAAGAAGCCGTGATAATGCCCGCACTCCAATGCAGTGGAGCGGGGATGAAAACGGAGGATTCACAACAGGAGAACCATGGTTTACCGTGAATCCAAATTATACCAGAATCAATGCCAAAGAGGCACTGGAAGATGAAAATTCGGTATTTTACTATTATCAGAAGCTGATTCGTTTAAGAAAAAGAAAATCCAGTATTTGTGGATGGAAAATTTGAACTTCTTCTGCCGGAAGATGAGAAGAATTTTCGCCTATACGAGAACAGATGAGCATACAAAGATGCTGATATGTACAAACTTTACGGATGAGGAAGTTAGCTGCCCATTGCTTGATGAGTGGAAAGCCGGGAAGTCTGGATCCGGAATTATGAGGATGACAGAGAAGGAAATGTATTGCGTCCATATGAGGCGGTGATAATTGGAACTGCTGTGAATATTGTGAAAGCAGAATAGTTCCCGTTTGACAGAGTAATTGAGGAGTACAACATAACCGGAGAATCTTGGATAAAACGGAAGAAATAAAGATACTTGCAAAATCCCTTCACACCCTGTATCATTTCAAAAGGAACAAAACGAAATGACAAGGAGTGGTTTCATTGGCAAAGATCAGGAAAAAAACCAAAGAAGAGCATAAATAAAAATATAAATAAAAATCGTTCACACAAAGCACACCTAATATCGCAGAAAAACTCGACAACGAGATGGTTGCGTTCCTGGATACGGAATTCTTAACATCCCAGATAAAGGAGGACCGCCGGCCAAGCTTGTGTCGGTTGGGTTTGTAGTCTGTGGGAAGAATTTTGAAGAAGTAACAAGATTTCATTCCTATATTTATGCAGAAGATAAATTGCATGACCGGTTCCAGGAGATGACCGGGATAGAGCGGAAAAGATCTCTTAAGTGCCCCGGATTATGAACTTGTGATGGAAGAAGTCGCAGAGCAGCTGGAAGCATGGGAGGTATCAAGAATCTATGTATGGGGACCGGATAAGTATGTGATACAGCGGATCTTCTGGAATATCGTAAGGACATATCGAAACGGACCAGAAAGATCGTGAACAGAATCCTTCGTATGATCAAGGATATAGAAGGAACCTATTCGGCAAAAAGCTGGATCTGCAAAGTGCAGGGGATTGGAAGTCTGAAGATCATCTGCGGACTCGGAACAGAAGTCAGCCACAATGCGCTGGACGATGCGGTAGATCTGAAAAATATCATCAGACACATTGATCTGAAAGGCTGTTCAGAGCATATGCTGCAGATTATGAAAAAGTATACATCGGAGAAAGAAGTATACTACAGGCTGCGCAGATTCCGTGAAAAATGGGATGATGTATCGGAAGGGGATTCAGGAAAAGAGTCTTAGTCTGCTGAAAGAACTTGGAAAAGTGGATACGGTAGAAAGCAAGAGCACTCAGGGATGATCTTTTGGTAATGTGTACCGGGGAAGCAATGGCATTTCCGACTTTAGAAGAATATATCCAAAAAGAGAATGCAAAAACAGGGAAAGTAATTCGTGATAAAAACGATAAATAGAGGAAAAATGACAGATAATTTTAAGCAAAATTACAGATTGACGGAAATCGGTAAAACAGTTTGAAGGGCAGGGAAACCTGCCCTTCTCCAATGTTACTGCACCAGCTGGAAGAATGCTTTCATCTCCGTGTCAGAAGTTTGTCCTTGTGGTATACAATCTGCCGCCAGATATGCAGATCAAAATCACTGACCGGTATGGGGTCAGGATTCCCTGTGCAATCTGATTCTGTACAGTAAACTGAGGAACAAAAGATAAAAATTCATTTTTCAACAGAAGCTGAATGATGAAGTCGGTACTGCTGGATTCCACCCGTGGATGGATTTCCTGACCATATGCAGCAAGATACTGATCCAGAATAAAACGGTAACTTGCATCTTTTTCGGTAAGTATAAAAGGTTCACTGATAATTTTATTTAATGTCAGAGGACTTTTTGGTGCAAGGATGATCCGGACTTGCAACGAAAATGATATTTTCCGGTTCTTCTAAGATCTTGACCCACTTCGGATCGTACATACGTTTATCCATAAAATAGACGAGATCTACACAGGATTTATTCATCATATCAAGAAGAGCTTCCGGGGAATCTGTGATGATACTGATCTCAACCGCAGGGTGAAGTGCATGATATCTGGACAGGATATCCGGCAGAATAGAAGAACAGATCGACTCGATCGTTCCGATCCTGAGTGTGCCATTCAGATCCTGGGATCCGGAGAGTACATCTTTGCTTCTTCAATCTCACTGGTGATGCGCAGAGCATACTGATAAAATACTTTTCCCTGATGTGTAAGGGAAATGTGTTTGCCGATCCGGTCAAAAAGCCGGGTGCCTAATTCAGGATTCCAGCTGTTTGATCTGGATACTGACGGCAGCCTGTGTGTAACCGAGAACATCGGCGGCTTTTGAAAAACTTTCCTGATTGGCAACATGTATAAATGTGTTTATTTCACGAAAATCCATAATTCCTCCGTTCTTCTTGCATAAAAATATTTTTAATCATTTTATAAAAAGTTAAATTTTACGAATCGTTTATTTGATGATACAGTGTCTAAGTGAGAAAAAACAAGATAAAATGCGTTTTCAGAAAAAATTGTTTTATGGTATTATAGATAGAAGAAAGGAATACAAAAGAGAGATGGAAAAGACAAATCGAAAATATCAGGCGTACATACAGATTTTAAAAAAAGAATTACATCCTGCAATGGGATGTACGGAACCGATTGCGCTGGCTTATGCGGCAGCGGTAGCCAGAAGAGAACTCGGATGTCTGCCGGACAGAGTTGTCATTGGGGCAAGTGGCAGTATTATTAAGAATGTAAAATCAGTGATCGTTCGAATACCAATCATCTGAAAGGGATACCAGCCGCAGTATCCGCAGGAATCGTGGCAGGAGATCCGGACAAAGAACTGGAAGTAATTGCAGAGGCGACAGAGGAAGATTCGGCAAAAATCAAAGATTTCTTAGAGAATACACCAATCACTGTTGAACATCTGGATCAGGGTATCACATTTGACATTGTAGTCACGTTATATCACGGAGATGAGTATGCAAAAGTAAGGATTGCAAATTATCATACCAACATTGTGCTGATCGAGCACAATGGGGAAGTTGTAAAAGAATCAGAAGTCAAGGGTGAAGAAGAGGAAGGGCTTACAGACAGAAGTCTTTTAAATATGAAAGATATCTGGGACTTTATCAATACAGTAGACGTAGAAGAGATTAAAGAAGTTCTTGACAGACAGATGGAGTATAATTATACAATTGCAAAAGAAGGAATCCGCGGGGATTATGGTGCCAATATAGGAAAAGTACTTCTTGATATGGATGATGACAATGTAAAGACCGGGCAAAAGCGATGGCGGCAGCAGGATCCGATGCCCGTATGAATGGCTGTGAACTTCCGGTTGTGATCAATTCCGGAAGTGGGAATCAGGGGAATTACGGTATCGGTACCGGTCATGGTATATGCGGAGGAGTTGAACGTAGAAAAAGAAAAACTCTACCGTGCACTTGCACTTTCCAATCTGACAGCAATCCATGAGAAGACACCGATCGGTCGTCTGTCAGCATATTGCGGTGCGGTTAATGCGGGAGCAGGAGCGGGAGCAGGTATCGCCTACCTTTGCGGCGGAGGATATGAGGAAGTGATCCATACGGTTGTCAATGCACTGGCAATCGTATCAGGTATCGTCTGCGATGGCGCGAAAGCATCCTGTGCGGCAAAGATTGCATCGGCAGTAGATGCCGGAATCATGGATATAATATGTATATCCGTGGTCAGGAATTTTATGGCGGGGATGGAATCGTGACAAAGGTGTAGAGGCGACATTGAGAAATGTCGGACGTCTCGAAAAGAAGGTATGCGTGAGACGAATGAAGAAATCATTAAAATGATGATTGAAGATTAAGATAGGAAGTGATAGCTTGGGAAGCAGTGTATCCAAGGAACAGCTTTCGGACAGGCTGGACCGGAAAGAGATCGTAAGAGGAACTGCACTGACGATTACGGGTGGCTTTCTGTGGGGACTCGCCGGAGTATTTGGCAAATATTCGTTTGAATACAAAGGAGTGATGGCACCGTGGCTGGTTAATGTCCGGCTGATCATAGCAGGGATTATTTTGCTGATGAGAGCATATATGGTGCAGAAGAATGGAATCTTCCGTATCTGGAAAAATAAAAGACATGTGTTCCGTATGCTGGTGTATGGAGTGATCGGTATTGCAGGATGTCAGATGACGTATTATATGGCGGTACAGGATTCAAATGCCGGAATTGCGACAGTCCTGCAATACACGGCACCGGTTATGATTATGGTTCTTCTGGCAATCAGAAACTGGCAACTGCCTGAGGCAAATGAGATACTTGCGTTGGTATTGGCATTTGGAGGAACGGTTCTTCTGGCAACGCACGGCAATCTTACTGAATTGAGTGTGTCAAAGACAACATTAGTATTAGGGCTTGCTTCAGCAGTCGCAACGGTATTTTATAATCTCGTACCGGGTAATATGATGGATATCTATGGAACCTTTTCCATGGTCGGCTGGGGAATGCTGATCAGTGGAATCGGTCTGACACCATTTGTGCAGCCATGGACGATGACGGGAGATATCCTTTTGGACTGGCAGTGTATCGGCTGCATTGCAGTCGTGATCATATTTGGTACGGTAATGTCCTTTTAGCTGTTATATGGAAGGGGTTCGTCTGATCGGAGGTTCCAAGGCAAGTCTGTTTGCATCGGTTGAGCCGCTGACAGCAACGGTGATGTCGGTACTCTTTATGCATGTGGCTTTTTCGGGAATGGATCTGGCAGGATTTGTCGGAATTATAGCGGGTGTGATCATCTTGTCGCTGCCAAAGAAGAAAAAATGATATAAAAGTTTAATCCTGTCAGGAGAGTACTATTCCCGAGAGGACTTTTGTTTGAAATTAACAAATAAAAACAATGCATGGAGGTATAAAAATTAATAATATAATGCATAAATGCGTAAAAAAAAACAAAAAAAATTCCAAAAATATTCATCTGCAATTGTGAATAATTTGTTGATTTTTCAAAAATATTGTGATAAAATTAACAAATCAAAAGGATATGGAGGATATCATATGTTAAACAGTTTAAAACAACATTGTAAACTTCCTGAATGGTTACATCTGGGGTGTAGGAATGTTGGTACTGATTGTAGGAAGCGGTTTATATTTTACAATCAGACTGCATGGTTTCCAGTTTGTACATTTTAAGGATATGTGGAGCAGAATCATTGATAAACAGGATTCTGACTCGGGAATTTCAGCATTTGGTTCGTTCTGTACGACTATGGCAATGCGTGTCGGTACAGGTAACGTAGCCGGAGTTGCGGTAGCAATTTACATGGGCGGTCCGGGAGCATTGTTCTGGATGATTCTTGCAGGTATGACCAACTCGGCAGTATGTTTTGCAGAGTGTACGTTGTCAGTTCTTTATAAAACAAGAATTGACGGACAGTATCGTGGCGGAGGAGCTTACTGTGCGGAGAGAGGACTTGGCTGGAAGAAATATGGTGCATTCATGGCCATGATTCTGATGATCGGAACTTCTGTATTTATGCCTGCAGCAGCTACATATACAATCTGTGACGGATTCCACAATGCGATCAAGATTCCAATGTGGGTAGTCGAACGCTACCTTGCAGGAGAAATTGGCATACAGCAAGCAGGAAAAAGAATTGGGAGTTGATCATCATAGTATTCGAAATTGGATTTCTATTTATCAGTATGATGGACCAACTGGATTACTCAATCAACCGAAAAACAAATCTTATTCAAAAGATTTAAAAATATCTGCTATAAATGATTATCTTAACGGAGAAGGATCTCTTCAGGATATTTGCACAAAATACGGAATTCGTTCACACAGACAGCTTTCCGATTGGATTAAGGTGTATAATTCTGGTGGAATATTAAAAACATCCACTGGAGGTGCTTACATGAAAAAAAGGCAAAGAACACTACACTTGATGAGAGATTAAAAATAGTAACAGATTGTCTTGCAAATGATAAGAATTATGGTGCAATGGCACTTAAATATGATTGTTCCTATCAACAAGTTCGTAATTGGGTAATACGATACGAAAAGATGGGTCAAGCGGGTCTGGAAGACAGACGTGGACGTCGTATAGCTTCTCTTCCAAGCAGAACACCTGAAGAAGAGCTACGTGACAAGATAGCTGAACTGGAAAGAAGAAATCTAGACCTACAAATGGAGAATGATCTGTTAAAAAAGTCAGAGAACTGGAAAGGAGGGGGCGCTATCTTTAATCCATCGGTTAGCCGAATATGAAGCCATCCAAGAACTATCGTCTACTAAGCATTATCCCGTAGATAGACTTTGTAAATATCTTAATGTTACACGTTCTGCGTATTACCGCTGGGGAAAATATCCGAAAAGTAATAATGAACTTCGAAACGAAAGACTATCCACTGAAATCCAAAGGATTCATAACCAGCATCCAGATATGGGATACCGAAGAATTCGTGATGAATTAGATGGACATAAAGGAATTCATGTGAATGATAAACGAGTACTTCGTATTTGTAGGAAATACGATATAAAATCAAATATTAAATGGAAACCTAAGAGTTGTACCAGAGGAGACAGAAATCCTGATCACATAGCAAAAAACTATTTACACCGTGAATTTCACGCCGAAAAACCGAATGAAAAGTGGCTTACAGATGTTTCTGAATTTAAATACTACAACGGAATAGAAGTTCATAAAGTTTATCTGAGTGCTATTTTAGATTTATATGATAGAAGGATTGTTTCCTTTAAAATCAGCGATCATAATGATAATCCATTAGTTATGGACACGTTTGATGAGGCTATTCGTCAGGAGCCAGATGCACACCCATTAGTTCATTCTGATCGAGGCTTTCAATATACAAGCGCACAGTTTTATACTAGATTAAAAAACATCATATGAAGCAGAGTATGTCTAGAGTTGCCCACTGTATTGACAATGGACCAATGGAAGGGTTTTGGGGAATTCTAAAACGAAAATGTATTATAAACAGCGTTTTAATGACAGAAGCTCTTTGATTACTGCGATAGCTAATTACATAGATTACTACAACAACCAACGACTTCAAAGAAAACTGCATGTAATGACACCAATGAAATATCTTCCCATCGAGTCAGCTTCTGCTTTCATAATTCCGCTGTTTGTGTCTGTCATAACAGCTGTTTTCATAAGAGAAAACCTCCTTTTGTACTCTTTACTATCTATCAGTTACAGAATAAATATTCTTGATAGCAAATATTTTATTCTGTTCGTGTGTCACCCCAAAAAGAACAGTGCAACGGTTCCCGGACCTGTATGGCTTCCGATCGTTGTTCCCACATTGTTGATCTCCACTTTTCTTTCAGATATGGAAAAACGGATTGAACCAGATCAGCAACGGCCTTCGCATCTTCGTAACAGCCGGAATGAGAAATGTAGCATTTCCCTGTATAGTCGGTCTGATGATCGGCATATTCTGCCATTTTATCGACAATGGCACGGATAACTTTTTCGCTTTGTGCGAATCTTATATCGTGGAATCAGGCGTCCCAGGTTATCCATGTTAAGGAGCGGGCAGATGTTCAGTACACCGCCGATCGCACCTGCTGTCTTCGAGATGCGCCCGCCTTTTACGTAGAATTTCAAATCGGTGGAGAAGAACCAGTGATGTACGTTCAGCCGATGCTTTTCAGCGAAGCGGAAGACTTCGTCCAGGGACTTGCCTTCATCACGCAGGTCCGCCAGCTTATCCATCAGCAGACCATATCCGGAAGATGCGCCAAGAGAATCCACGATCAGGATCCGGCGGTCAGGATAACGTTCTTCAAGACTTTCTTTTGCAATCATTGCGGAATTGATAACTCCAGAGAGTCCGGAAGAAAGTGTGACATGCAGGATATCCTTTCCTGCTTTCAGGAAAGGCTCGAAATATTCTTCGAATTCCTCGGCATTGACCTGTGAAGTCTTTGTATCGGCTCCGGCGGCCATTGCAGCATAAAATTTATCAAATGGGATAGATTTTCCAAGATCATCGGCATATTCCCTGCCATCCAGTTCGAAATGAAAACAGATGTAAGATATGTCACGTGCTTTGAAATGTTCCTCTGTAAGATCTGCTGTTGAGCAGCAGCTGATGATGTAATCCCTCATAATGCATGCTTCCTTCCCTGTTGTTTTATTATATTTAGAATATTCATGTATACTCCAAGTGGTAAAAATTGTACCATTTTCTCGGGGGAAATTCAATAATAACGAAAAAATCAGGAAGAAAAAGATGAAATTGCCTGCAGAATTCGTGGTACAATATTCATACATCAAAGGTACTGCAGGAAGATAGGGATAATGGAAATAACGGGGGAATAAGAAAATATGAATAAAGATATGGAAAGAATAAAAGAAAACATGAATATTCTAAAGGATTGCACATTATGTCCGAGGAATTGTCATGCAGACCGTTTTGGGGACAGCGCGGAAGATGTCATGAGACGGCCGAGATCGTGGCAGCAAGGGCAGCACTCCACATGTGGAAGAACCCTGTATATCAGGAGATGCAGGCTCCGGAGCGGTATTCTTTTCCCGGCTGTTCGATGGGATGTATCTTCTGTCAGAACCATAATATAGCCGAAGCAAAAAGCCGGAAAGATAATCACGGTTGAAAGGCTGTCGCAGATATTCCTGGAACTTCAGGAGAAGGAGCTGCCAATATTAATCTTGTGACACCGACACACTATGTCCCACAGATCATAGAAGCATTAGAGATGGCAAGAAAAGCCGGTCTGGCTCTCCCGGTTGTCTATAATACAAGCGGATATGAAAAGCCGGAGACAATACAGATGCTGGATGGATATGTAGATGTCTATCTTCCGGACTTTAAGTACATGGAACCAGAACTTGCAGCTGCATGATTCGAAGGCTCCGGATTATCCCGAATATGCCAAAGCATCTTTAAAAGAAATGATTCGTCAGACGGGGAATATCCAGATCAATAAAGAAACAGGAATGATACAAAAAGGCGTGATCGTAAGACATCTGGTTCTGCCGGGGCATGTAAAAAATTCCAAAGCGGTCATAAAATATCTGCTCGAAACATACAAAGACCAGATTCTGATCAGCATTATGAATCAATATACTCCTATGCCGCAGGTCACAGAAGATCCACTTCTTAGCCGTAAAGTTACAAAAAGGGAATATGAAAAAGTTATAGATTATGCACTGGAACTGGGAATGGAAGATGGATTTATCCAGGAAGGAGAAGCAGCAAAAGAAAGCTTTATACCGGAATTTAATTTAGAGGGGATTGGGATTTAATTCAGGAAGGCTGTGGATACCCGAACCGGAATAAAGCTTGGAAAGGTGTTCCTGTTCAGGTTCCATCGGCGGGTCAATTCTAAAGGGGCAAAATTCTGCTAAAAGCAGGCTTTCAAAATTTGAAACTCGGCATACGCCTCAGACAGTCAAATTTTGAAAACCCAACGCAGAATTTTGCCCTTAAGAATTACCAACGCCTCTTTCACATTCACTGGAACGCCTTTCCAAGTTTTTATTCCGTGTATATCAAATGCCTTACGAATTAGATGGCAAGTGCGTAACCGTAGTGGCCTTCACCGGGTTACACTTCCGGGCATTTCATTTATTAACATCCGCTGCCAGTCACGACTTGAAGGAAACAATAGATAAGGATTATTGTGAATGTGGAATGCCATTAGAAATAGTTAGAGAGTCAGAATCACCGTTAAAGGAACGAAGCGAACGTGTTTGAGGCGAACGCCGAGTTTGAGCGTAGTTCCTTTGCTTTTAGGTGGTTCTGACTCTCTTAGTGTTTCTTATGGTATGGAACCTGAACAAGAAGCCTTATCTATTGTTTCCTTCAAGGACTGAGAGGCCGCTTCCCAGTTAATAAATTAAATTACCGCATAAACTCATTGATCACATGCAGCACCCCATCCTCATCATTAGACTTCGTAATATAATCCGCCTTATCAAGAACGGCTGGTTGTGCATTTGCCATGGCTACGCCAAGTCCTGCGGTTTCGATCATGGTCAGATCGTTGTATCCATCTCCGCAGCAGATCATTTCATCTGCAGTAAGACCGATGCTTGTCAGTAATTTTAATAAAGAATGTGCCTTGTCGATTCCGGCCGGCATAACCTCTACAAAGAAAGGATCCGAACAGTAGACGGACAGATAAGAGTGAAACTGTTTGCTGAGTTCTTTGCGTATCTGGTCTAAGATATCAGGGATCTCCGGTTACGAGGAATTTATTCGGATCATCAGGGATGACATCCAGAAAGTCAGCACCGGCATCAATGATCGGCATCTGATTGATGCGGGACTCCAGCTCTGTGTATTGATTGGAGTGGATGCCGGATAAAATATGTTCGGATGTGTAAGTGAGGATGTCTACGCCGTGTCCGGCATATTTTATCACCGTTTCGTAGACACCTTTTGACACAGTCAGCCGGAAGTATTTTATTGTAGATTGCTTTTTGGTCCGGCAGTCGGTGATACGTCCACCGTTGAAAGAAAGGATGTAACTTCCGTAATCTTCTAGATGAAGCTGCTGTGCCAGTGGAACGACACCTTTGTCGGGCGTCCGCTGGCGAGAACAACTTTTTACCGGCTTCCTGAATCTCGATCAGAGCATCCAGGGTCGGCTTTGTAATTTCTTTTTTGGGAGTTGGTAAGAGTTCCGTCCAGATCAAGGGCGAGAATCTGATAAGCCATATAATAATCTCCTTAAATATCTCGTTTGTTTCGTTCTTTTTGCTATTTTATAATTCTTCCAAAGCATGAACAATCTGTGGAAAATTCATTCCGTGGGAGGCTTTTACCAGAACATTGTCCCCATCTTTGATGATGTCCGGTATAGCCTGAATGAAGCTTTCATTATCAGCAAACCAAAGTGCCTCTGTATTCCGCCCCTTTGGATGCTTCTTCTACCAGAGCGTGTGTCAGGTCTCCGATTCCGCAGACAAGGTCTACATTCTGTTGTGCTGCGTAAGTACCGACTTCTGCATGAAGAACTTCTGCAGTATCACCAAGTTCTCCCATATTACCAAGGACTGCAACCCTACGTCCGATTGCCATATTAAGGACATCGATGGAAGCCTTTCATAGAGATTGGATTGGCATTGTAGCAATCGTCTAAGATGATCATATGGTCTGTTTCTATGATATGGTTACGCCCCGGGATGGACGGCAGGGATTCGATGCCGGCTTTGATCTCATCTGGCAGTCAGTCCCAGTGTATATCCGACAGCAGCACCTGCAACCGCATTGCTTACCATGTGGATGCCAGGTACAGGAACCAGACAGTCGAAAGAAGTCCCATCCTTTAATGTGATCGTGCAGGAAGTTCCGCGAAGTCCCTGAGGTTCAATATTGTCGGCACGGAATGCACAGTTGCTTCCTGTTCCGAAGAATACAGGAGCGACACCTTTGACAGGACTCATCTTGCAAAGAAGGTCGTCATCACCGTTCAGAATGATGGAACCGCCGTTTTCATATCCTGGATCATCTGTGATTTTTCCTGAAGAATGCCCTCTCTTGTCTTGAAGAACTCCAGATGTGCGATACCGATATTGGTGATCACACAGATGTCAGGGCTGGATACAGATGAAAGGCGGCGCATCTCACCAAAGTGATTGACACCCATCTCAAGTACGGCAACCTCTGTATCCTCCGGCATATCGAAGATCGTGATCGGAAGTCCCCATTCGTTATTGAAGTTTCCAAGTGTTTTATGTACATGATATTTCTGAGCCAGAACAGAGGCAATCATCTCTTTGGTACTGGTCTTTCCGACACTTCCGGTAATTCCGACAACTTTCATATCAAAAGAATCACGATAAAGCTTGGCAATGTCAAGCAGTGCCTGGCCTGTGGATTCTACCAGAATATAAGGAAAATCCGTCTCACCGAGATCTTCGTGTGATACAACACACATAGCACCGGCTTTTACAGTGTCCGGGATGAATTTGTGTGCGTTGACACGTTCTCCGTCAATGGCAACGAATAAGTAACCAGGCTGGACTTTCCGGCTGTCGATCACGACACCGGATACTTCCTGGCTGAGGATACTTTCATCGCCGTGGAAAGTCCCTTTGCAGGCCTGGTTATATTTTCAATTGAAAGATTTTTCATGGATATTCATCCTCCTTAATAGCGGGCTTTCATGGATTCCTGAATAATGGCCTCACAAAGTTCACTGTATTCATATCCGGCAGCCTTTGGCAGCTTTCGGAAGAAGGCTTGCTGCGGTCATTCCAGGAAGGGCATTCATTTCCAGACAGTAGAATTCACCGTCTGCATCGGATACGATAAAGTCTGCACGGGAATATACATCCATGCGGAGTGCTTCAAATGCACGTTCTCCGGCACGCTGGATCAGTTCTTGTGTCTCTGCATCCAGTGATATAGGAGGACAGATTTCGGAAGCACCGCCTGCCTGATATTTGTTCGCATAATCAAAGAGTCCGTCCTTTGGAACAATTTCAACGAGCGGAAGTGCTTTTCCGGCAAAGAATACCGCAGGCAAATTCACGGCCTTTGATAAATGGTTCGATGACAACCTTCGTCTGTGTTGTCAACATCAAAAGATTTGTGTATTGCATCATAATATTCTTCTTCTGTGTGGCAGATGTATACACCGATACTAGATCCGTTTGAGCATGGTTTTACAACCAGTGGAAGATAGTATCCAAGTTCATCCAGACGGGGTATCTTTAGTCTTTTATGTCAGGAAGTTCCTCTTGGAGTCGGGACACCACTGGTTTTGAAAATCTGTTTTGTGACCAGTTTGTTCATGGATAATGTACATCCAAGAGAGTTTGGTCCTGTGTATTTGATTCCCAGGTTGTCGAATGTTGCCTGGAGTTTTCCGTTTTCACCGATGGAACCGTGAAGTGCCATGAATGTGATATCAGCCATCTGGCAGAGTTCAATGACATTTGGTCCGATTTCGGAAGGTGACTGGTCCGGGCGTGACTTGCGCAGTGCATCAAGATCTGGTACAGAAGTAGAGATTCCCTTTGAAATCTCAAGTCCCGCCGTCCGGGCGGTCGAATATTTCTTCTAATTTATCAGAATCGCATGGAAGGCCGAAGAACACATCCAGAAGAAATGCCTGATGTCCCATTTCACGGAGAGTTTTACAGATTCCGGCTCCTGAAAGTAAGGATACATCTCTTTCCGGACTGAGTCCGCCTGCTAATACTATAATTTTCATGATTGATAAGTCCTCCTTTAATCTGTCATAGTCATCTGATCAAGTAATGATTGTTTTAACAGCGTAGAGTTTTTGGGAAAGATCCACGTAAACTCTGTGCGGGTAGAAGAGACGCTTGGTCTCATCCCATAACGTATCTTTCTCCTCAGCAATATGAGGCGATCTCCTTTAATGTCGGAGATTTGTAAAGGCATTCGCCGTTCTTGAAGATTGGTAAGAGAATTTCACGTACGGTGTAAGGGTGCCACCGGCAAAGTTTCGTCTTCTTCCAAGTATCCATAGGATCGAAGAGAAGCAGATCCTGTTTTGGATCAATGACTTCATCGGCAAAACAGATGAGATCAGCTTTGATCTTTCCGTTTGCTTTTCGTAGATACGGTAGATTGTCTTATTGCCAGGGTTGGTGATCTTCTCAGTATTTTCAGATATTTTTTATCTTAGGAACAAATTCGCCTTCTTCATTTTGGATGGCTGCAAGTTTGTACACACCTCCGAATGAAGGACAGTCCTTGGAAGTGATCAGATTGGTACCGACACCCCAGGAATCAATGGCTGCCCCCTGCATCTTCAGATCGTGAAGAAGGAATTCATCCAGATCATTGGAAGCACAGATGGTAGCTTCAGGGAAGCCGGCATCGTCTAGCATCTTCCGTGCTTCTTTTGAAAGGTATGCAAGATCACCGCTGTCAGGCGGATTCCGTATTTGATCAGAGGTTTTCCGGCGTCTTTAAATTCCTGGAATACGCGGATGGCATTCGGGATACCGGATTTTAACGTATCGTATGTGTCAACTAAGAGTGTGCAGTTGTCCGGATACATCTCTGCGTAAGTCCTTGAATGCAGTGTATTCATCCGGAAAACTCATGATCCAGCTGTGCGCGTGGGTTCCCATAACAGGAACGTCGAACATCTGTCCGGCAAAGTACATTGGAAGTACCGACACATCCGCCGATCATCGCTGCTCTTGCACCGTATAATCCTGCATCCGGTCCCTGGGCACGGCGAAGGCCGAATTCCATGATACCGTCGCCATTGGCTGCGAATACGATACGGGAAGTCTTGGTTGCGATCAGAGACTGATGATTGATGATATTCAGGATCGCTGTCTCAACAAGCTGCGCTTCCATAATCGGAGCAATCACTTTCAGAAGAGGCTCCTTTGGAAATATGACGGTTCCCTCAGGGATGGCATAGATATCACCACTGAAGTGAAGCCGCTCAGATAATGAAGGAAGTCTTCTTTAAAAATCCCAAGACCTCTTAAATAATCTACATCTTCATAAGTAAAATGCAGATTCTTTATATAATCAATTACCTGATCAAGACCGGCACATACAGAATATCCGTTGTTACAAGGGTTCTGGCGGAAAAATACATCGAAGATGACATTTTCGTTCTGCCCTTTTTCATAATATCCTTGCATCATAGTAAGTTCGTACAGATCTGTCAGCAAGGTAAGATTTCGTTTGCTCATTTTCAAACTCCTTTTTACTGCTGTTTGCAGTACATTTCTTTTAGTTATACCGTTTATTATAGCACTTAAGAGAATAAATGTAAAAGAAAAAAACAGGCACTAAACAAGTGCCTGATTCTTATGAATAGTCTTCGCGGATGATGTTACTGCAATGTTCGCCGATACGTTTTTTCTCGTCTTTGTCCAGTTCTTTCGGATAGATTGGTTTGCCATATTCCAAAATGACATGAGTCTTTTTTAATGAACAGGAAATGTCCTTCGAAAATATCACAGGTGTTATTAAGACTCATCGGTACAATCGGACATCCGGTCTTTTCTGCAATCTTAAAGGAACCGTTGTGGAACGGAAGTAAGGATAATTCTTCGCCGTTGTTCCTGGTACCTTCCGGAAAGATACAGATGGATACACCGTGTTTTACATAATCGATTGCCTGAAGGATGGTCTTTAAGCCTTCTTTTGGATTCTCCCTGTCAAGGAAGAGACAATAGAGGCGTTTCATCCATGTGCGGAGAAGCGGGAATAGAAAGCATCTCCTTTTTGGCAATATAACCGGTCAGGTTTTTGCATCTTGCATACGTGATCACGATATCAAAATAACTTCTGTGGTTTCCGATAAAAAGAACCGGCTCGTCCGGAACATTCTCCTCACCGATGACAGTGAGCTCGATCCCGGCAAGGCGGACAATCACTTTAAATGCCCACTGGACGATCCGCAGACTGGAATAATCCATTGTCTTTTTTGCTGATTTTCCCAATCAGCCATTCAATTCCAAGAACCGGAATGCCGATAATCAGAAATAAGATCACGAATAGGGCAACTGGTATAATTCTCATAATGAATACTCCTTTTCATTCTAGTTATTTTATCATAGCATAAAATCCGGCATTTTTTACACCCATAGTGTGTGTAAGATAGTAGAGAAAAAATAGAAGAAGGGCTGTATGAAGAGAATAAAATGCTCTTAACCGTGATCGCAGTTACAACGCTGCTTTCCGGTTGTAGTTTTGGCACGATAAAAGAACAGAAAACAGGAGATGTTACATATGAGATTGTAAAGAAAGAAGAGATTCCGGAAAAACTGAAAGAAGAGATAAAAGAAGCTGGAAAAAAGGAAATGTGGATCAGTTATGCAGATACAGGGAATGAAGAAACATACCTTTATATAGTAAGAGGGGGTACGGACGGCAGCAGACGACCGGATACAGCATCGAAGTAAATGCATGTTATGAGACAGTGGATACAGTGGTTATCCGTACAACACTTCAGGGCCACAGAGAAAAAGGAAAAATACACAAGAAAAAGACATATCCATACATTGTCATAAAGATGCCGTACACGGAAAAGCAGATTATATATGAATAAAAGATGTTGTAAAAGGAGGCAGGAACAATGGAATATCAGAAAAAAGAGATCCGTATATTTCAAAATGGAAGGACAGTAAATGACCAGTTCTATATTGACGGGATTATAATGTTCCGGAGGCAAAACGGGATGTGGGAAAGATTATAATAAGCAATGGGATGTTGCGGGTAGAGGAGATGAAACAGGTAGAAAGCTATCTGAAAGTATCAGGAAAACTGGAGTTCAAAGTTCTTTATATGGCAGATGAGATGGTTCCGGTACCTGCAAGCCTGGAAGGGCGGATCCCATTTGAAGAAATGATCTATTTGGAGCAGGAACCGGAAGGAAACCTGGTGCTAAAGACGTCTGACACCGAGGTTTACTGTAACGATGATCCATTCAAGAAAACTGAACATCAAGACACTGGCAGAGATTTCCATCGGAACCGAAAAATGTGTACCGGTGAAGAGATTACAACCGATGTAGAAGAGAAAGTTCCGGTTTTTAAGAAAATGAAAGAAGAAGAGATTCTAAAAGTATTTGCTACTGGAAAAGATACTTACAGGATTAAAGAAGAGGTCGCATTGAGCGGTACAAAGGAGCATATCGGCACACTTTTTGTGGACGGATGTGACAGGTGGAAAAAGCGGATACACAGTTAGGAACAGATGAACTGCTGATTAGTGGTGAACTTAACATGTTCTGCCTGTACGAAACGGCAGCAGGAAAGACGGATTGGCTAAGCCGGACAGTTCCGTATGAGGGCGGATCGAATGTATGGGTGTGATACCCGGAATGTATCATCAGTCAGAATTACATCTTACGGATATCAATGTAGAGCCGCGGATGGATGAGAAACGGCGAGATGCGTATTCTTGGCATAGAAGCAACGCTGCAAGTCCGTCTGATTGTCTACGAGGAAGAAGATCCAGATACTGGAAGATCTGTATATGCTGGATCATATCTGTATTCCGGAGGTAAAAGAAAAGAGGTTCTTCCGATTAAAACTCCAGAATCATTCCAAATGCAGGATCAGTGAGGAATTAACACTGCCGGAACTGAAAGAGGATATCTTGCAGATCTGTCACTGTAAAGGAAAGATTCAGATGGAAACAGTAAAAGCAGAGACGGATGGTGTACATATCGACGGTGTGTTGCACTTGCAGTTTCTATATGTGCAGGGAAGATGATCAGACGCCGTTTGGCGTATGGAATGGAATGGTTCCATTCAGTTATCTCCTGGAAAACAGGGGCGGCGAACCGGATATGGAAGATATGGATTGTACGGTCGAGCAGCTTTCGGTAAATCTCATGGGAAGCGGTGAAGTAGAAGTGAAAGCCGTTCTGGCATTCAACTGTTTTCAGAAAGAACCGGTGCAGATACAGAATATTGAATCTGCGGAATTCCGCCCGATGGATACCGAAGAGTTGGAAAAAGCCGTCCCGGAATTGTCGGATATTTCGTACAACAGGGGGATACATTGTGGAATCTGGCAAAAAATATAATACGACTGTGGAAAATATAAAAGAAGTGAATCATATGGAAAAAGAAGGTATAAATAAAGGCGATAAAATATTGATTTTTAAGCAAAATTTGGGTATACTGTAAGCACATTGTATACAAAATGTAAGGAGACAAATAGAATGGATAAAATGGAATTGAAGGCACTTGGAAAGATCAATCTGGGTCTGGATGTTCTGGGGCGGAGAGAGAACGGATATCACGATGTGCGGATGGTGATGCAGACGGTATACCTGTATGACCAGATCCGGATGGAAAACGAGACGAAAAAACCGGGTATAGAATTGTTGACGAATCTTTTTTATCTGCCCGTGAATGAGAATAACCTGGCGTATCAGGCAGCAGACCTTCTGATGAAGGAGTTTCATGTAAAAGGAAGGCGTGAAGATCACATTAGATAAACATATACCGGTAGCGGCAGGAATGGCAGGCGGAAGTTCGAACGCGGCAGCCGTACTGTTCGGGATCAACCGTATGTTTTCGCTTGGACTTTCACAGAAAGAACTGATGGAAAGAGGCGTGACACTGGGGAGCAGATGTTCCTTATTGTGTTATGCGCGGAACCGTTCTTGCAGAAGGGATAGGAGAGATCCTCACACCACTTCCGGCATGTCCGAAATGCCATGTGCTGATCGCAAAACCGCCGATCAGTGTGTCGACAAAACTGGTCTATGAAAAGCTGGATTCCCATGAGATTGAGAATCATCCGGATATTGACGGAATCATCGATGGGTTGAAGACCAGGATATTACAAAAGGTAGCATCCCGGATGGGAAATGTACTGGAGAAAGTAACAATCGAAGAATATCCGGTTATTGAACAGATTAAAAATGTCATGAAGGAACAGGGGCACTGAATGCGATGATGAGCGGAAGTGGTCCAACCGTATTCGGCCTTTATGAGACAAAAGAGAAAGCAAGAAAAGCAGCAGCAAAGATAAGAGAAAAGCAATTAGCAAAGCAGGTGTATGTGACCGGCATACATAATGCAAGGAGGAAATAGGCATGGAACCGAATTTTAAAGTAAACATGAATGAGTATCTGCCACTTAGAGATGTCGTGTTCAATACTTTGAGACAGGCGATTCTTCGAGGAGAGTTAAAACCGGGAGAAAGACTGATGGAGATCCAGCTTGCCAATAAACTGGGAGTCAGCCGTACCCCGATCCGTGAAGCCATCCGTAAACTGGAGCTGGAAGGTCTGGTGCTGATGATTCCCGCGAAAAGGGCGCAGAAGTTGCAGAGATCACAGAAAAGAATATGCGGGATGTTCTGGAAGTCAGAAAAGGCTTTGGAAGAACTGGCGGTTCAGCTTGCATGTGAGAAGATTACGAAAGAAGAGATCGAAGAGATGAAGAAAGCTGCCGAAGAGTTTTAAGAAGATATTAAAAAGTAAAGGATATCACAGAGATTGCCGAAGCAGATGTACGTTTCCATGATATCATTTACATGGCAACGGATAATCAGAAACTGATTCTGCTTCTGAATAACCTTTAAGAGAACAGATGTACCGTTATCGTGTGGAATATCTGAAACGTGAAGAAGCACATCCACAGCTGATCGCAGAGCATGCCGCAATCATAGAATACATCAGTAAAGGTGAGAAGAAGGCGGCAACAGATATTATGTGTAAACATATTGATAATCAGGTGACGACCGTGATCGATGTGATTCGTACAAAACAGAAAACAAAAAATTCAGTAAATGCCAGGAGTGTATAGATAAGAACCATTGTGTCGAGACTTCCTGTATCAGTAAAAATGTTCATGCAGTATCCGTGAACGGTAAGAAGCAGGAAGGAGATACATAGATGAAACGAGAAACAATTTGCCTGATCATAGCATGTCTGATATCGTTCATACTGACAACCGGGATTATGAACTGGCGTATGGAAATTGTACATGCAGAACTTAGCGATACACAGCAGTCACTGGCAAAGAAGTCTTCCGTTTTCATGTGATCGCAGAAAGTGACAGTGCAAATGATCAGAAAATCAAACTGAAAGTGCGGGATGCGGTTCTAAAGTATATGAAATCACATATGACCAGAGCCGAAACGAAGGGATGCAAAAATTCGCGACAAAAAGTATGGACCCTGACCCATCAAAAAAGAACTGACGGATACAGCAGATAAAATATTGAAAAAAGAGAAAGTATCATACCGGGCGAAAGCAAAGGTGACCACCTGCTATTTTCCGGACAAACGGTATGGAGATATCATTTTTCCGGAGGGAAATTACGAAGCACTGAGAATTGTACTTGGGAAGGGAAATGGACATAACTGGTGGTGCGTGCTTTATCCGAATCTGTGTTTTACCAATGCAACCTGTGCAGTGGTTGATGAAGACGGAAAAAAAGAACTGAAAAGAAGCACTCAGTGCAGAAGAATATGAGATGGTAACTGCTGCTTCGGAATTCAAGATAAAATGGTTTTTCTTCGGAAAATAAGAATAAAGAAGAGCATACAAAGGAGTCAGACTAACATGAGAGACAATCAATATACGATAGATGGAAGAATACGATTCAGTGAAGTGGATCATACCAGAAGAATTACCCTGCCGG
>VOFG01002016.1_pt1 | contig 25666 bp, 30 predicted proteins | sample 5384171 | NCBI WGS metagenome assembly VOFG01 (sample SAMN12384726, study PRJNA508395) | human gut metagenome | isolation source: healthy gut F | host: Homo sapiens | reverse complement strand
CATCGTGCTGACACTTATTGTTCTTTATCGGGCAACACTCTTATCATCAATGTTTGCACCTGTAGTTCAGAATCGTAGTTAAGATGTTTTTCCAACCAACGGTTAAACTTCCTGCGTGTCATCGTGCGCATGAGGTCGGCATTGATGAATGGATTTGGTGAGAACACCACATGCACATAATTAATTTCCTGTTCTTCGCCACAAGTCATCTGATAACCGTTTTCGTCGTTTTCGAAAAGATATGGCGTTTGTCCTTGCTCACACGAAACGGCAAATCGTCATCACCGATATATGGCAGGATGCACACCACTGTGTTGCGGTCCTCGAAGAACACTGCAATATAGCCAGCTTTCGAGTTGAACGACATAGCGAAGCGGTCGCCGGCAACGTACTCGCTGCTTTCATAGCGGTCGGTTGTGCCGTTACGCAATGTTTTCGCCACAAATTCCACGGGAGCATATTCTATTGGGACTGCGTAGAAATCGACGGTGACATTCAGCGTGAACATATTGTCGGCATATACAGGCTCGAAACCACTGGAGGATTGATATGCCTCATCAGTTTTCCTTTCACTTGAAGACGCGACATCTGGTCGAAGCGGTCGCCACTGTTCGTGAGTTCCAACAACGACTGTGCTGTGACAGTTGTGCCAAACTTATCTGCCAATGCCATAACAACGGCGTTCTCAATGGCTTTGGTCCTGGCTTCGTCATACGAAATACTGCCCGAATATGAGTAGCATAAATTCCTCCGCATCTCTCTTGTTTGACTTTGGCAAGCAGTGAAGAGGTACAGAGGAACAATATAATGGTTATGAAGACGAGTTTCTTCATTATAAGTTGAATTAGAAGGTATAGCCTAAAGCGAGAGAAACCATAGGAACAGCAGCATCGTCATTATACCACTTCGTCATTAGACAACTTCCTTCAGCCTTATTTATAGAATAAAAACCAGTTAAACCTATGACAAAATGCTTTAACTCAAAAGCTAAGTCGATTGATGGACCAACAAGGAATCCTTCTTTATAATCAGTATCCCATGAAAAATAACCTCCTGCAATACCAACTTTTGGCACAAAAAAGACATTTATCACCTATTCTTGTACGATAGCCCATATTTGCATGAAGCATAGCAGCTGTGTCATAAAGATTTGTGGAAATTTGTACTGCTGGCGAAAAGACCCACGAACTGACATTCTTATGATATATTTGCTTGTGCCATGGTTGTAACCGTAGTACATTCATTCTGTATAGCACCACCCAATCGCACATTATAAGTATTCTGTGCATTCGTTCCAATGGCAGTTACTGCCATCATTAATGATAAAAGAATCTTTTTCATAATAGTTTTTTATTTTAGAATTTAATATTTTTCCATATATTCTGCATCTTTGGCGAAACAGTTACGCATGGTGTCTGTTTCTTGCCTTTCGCCACAACCGACTTGCGCATGACATTTTTCTTCACATAGTCGTAAAGTTCGCCATAGCTCACCTCGCCTTTTGTGTCCTGCAGTTTCTTCATAAGAAAGTATGAAAAAGTCCGTGAGCCTGTTCTTCGTATGCAAGAGCCGTCTCCGTACCAGATGCCGCCGTGAGCACAACAACATTTCCCGTCACAGTCTCCTTGCTTCACCACAGGTGCTATACCACGATGTGTCTCATCGAGAGCAGCTACATCCTGACGGTCGTTACCGCTGAAACAGGCATCAATGAGCACAAGTGCGCTGTTGAGAGAAAGTTTTCCGAGTGAAGTATATATTTCTTTAAGACTATAACCATTATTCACATCGTTGATGCTGACATCGGCAGGAATAAGTTTGCAGTTGCCTTTCTCGTCGGGTACTCCATGTCCGGCATAATACACAATGAAGTTGGCCTCCTTTCCATACACATCAGCCACCTCTCCAAACCATTTCAGCATTTCCTTCATTTCCAGATATTTTGCGTTTAACGCAAAGCGTATGTTCTCGCGGCAGTCCTAAAGTGCGCAGACAATACCCTCAAAAGTCTTGCCGTCCTCTGCATATTTAACATTCGGGGTGTTTGGCATATTTCCGTTAGCTACAATCAGACAAAAAGTGTTTTCGCGGCTCATGGAACTTCGCGGAATATTCATGTCGATGTCTGATGTGCCGGGAGTGATGCTTGCCATCTTGGGAGCCGAGGACTTGACAGCGGTAACTTCATCTTTACCTGTAGCTGCGCCATCGCCATAAATGCTAAGGTCAATCCCTGCTAAAGGATCAGAATTATTAGAAATGCCTGCTTTAGTATATATAACGTTACCAGCCAAAAGGTCAGACTCACGGATGGTGGAGGGCATGTTGAATTTTGGTGAAGTTTTTGGATTGAATGCTTTCTCACCTATTTTCATAATAGAATTTGGAATATAAACTTCGGAGAGTTGCTTAAAACCAAAGAAACATAACCTTAAATCTCTGTTATGCCCCTGCTCCAGCACCACTATACGAGTCTTATACATGTCCGCAACATAGAACAAATCGACTGTAGAAACTTGCAGTATGCGACCGTTCTTGTCCTTTACCCAGTGCAGGAATCACCACATTGTCGGCTTTGCGGTCGAAGCCTGTTATGACGGCTTTGCCATCTTTTACCTTGCATTTGAATGCTATTCCGCGGTTGAAGTAGATAAACGATTTGGCTGAAACATTGATTGCCAGCATCAAAATCATGATAACTGATAACAGTTTTTTGTGTCCATATTTTTTAAGTTTTTGTTTATTAAAGTTGTTTTCATATAAAGGTAACCCATCCGCCATGAATTATTTGCGCCCCCGTCACCATCGGAGTCTGTCTGATGCGACTCTCGTATGTGCTGAATATGTCGGCAAGCCTTTTTTTCCAACGTGCTGCAGCTCATTTTCATAGCCTTTTCTGCCAAAGGGTGTAGAGGGCATACGAGAGTTTGCCCACTCGCTTGCCCTTCACTTCTGAACTGAGTTGGTAGGGTTTGCAGGCACTTATCGTCAGCCATTGTTCCTCAATGGGCTTTGCTGCTGGGGTATTTGGTTGCCGCGGAATGTTGAATTTCATATCCACTCCTCTGAACATTCATCGTCGCCGCCGCAAGTTGCGTCGCCGCTGTGACAGGCGTCTATCGCCACAATGAGTTGCCCTTTACTGCCGATGCTACGCCTTATTTGTTGAAGATATTGAGCCACTTCATCATCACTCGAAATGCCGCTCGCCACGGTCCTGCGGACAGTAGGTCATATAAGCATCGTATGGAATCCACGACTGTCCCACGCCGAATGGCGTCCGTTCCAGCGCAATGCTTCGTCGCCATCAAGGTCGGTCATGAGCTGTCCATGCCCCGAATAGTGTACATACACGATGTCACCCCTCCGGCAACGAGCGGCAAGCCGCTTGAAAGCCTTCACCATGTTAGTTCCTTCGTATGCTCGTTGCGTAGCGTGGCATATCCGTGAAACCCATGTCCTGAAGCATATTCACCACATAACGTATGTCGTTGTCGCCATTAATCTTCGCCCAACGCGTGTCTAACTGCTTGCCCAGGCCGAACACCAAGGCACGGTGTACGGTGCCGCAACACACTGCCGCACTGCACAACATAATCATAGCTGTCAGCAAGAATCTGCCCATAGTAGTTTGGTTGCCGTTTTCAAGAGTGTTATATAAACAAGTACCGTTCGGTGAGGACATAAAAAAGCGTGGAATCTCCTGTTGTCCATTCCACGAGTCGAGGCTCTTGCATTGCCTATCAAAGTCGAACAGACAACGTCAGAGCCCACGCCGATACGATATAATGCACGCCATGTATGGGGTCAGTAAGGATAACAGCTCCCATACGGACGCAATATATCCTTACCTTTACCATACAGGCTGTGAACACATCACACCCATGAGCATCTACCGTTGCTTCAGTCCAAGACTTTGATTGTTTGAATTTGCAAGATTCGACTCGTCTTAAACAGAGCGCTGAGTAAACGCCTTCTATGTATGTCCGAACTATCATTAAAATCCAAATATTTTGACCATTATTTTTAATTTATGCTGATATTTTATATTCGGGAGAGAAAACTTGGCGATTTCTGACCATAGCAGTGACCAAATGTATGAGTTTGTTCTTGACATTGTTCATCGCCACCTGCTTCTTTTTTCCTTCTCTCCACAAGCCTCAAGTAGTATTGTGAAAGAACAGGATTGTGGTTGATTGCAGCTAACGCAGCCTGGGTCAGCATCGCCTTTATCTGTCGGTTTGCCAGATAGTGGACGTGTGGATCTGTATGTACACTGGCTCCCGAGTTTTTGCCGAATGGTGCTATTCCATAGTAGCATGCTATCTTTCTGGCGTCGTAATTGAACCTGCGAAAGTTATCAGTGTACACCATCAGGCAGACGGCATTCTGACATCCTATCCCCGGTACGGAAGTTACAATGTGGTAAATTTCCTTTAGTTCCTCTTCGGAATCAATAAGCTCTGCTATCCGCTTGTCTATTTTCTCTATCTCCTTGTTCAGTTCGGATACGATATGTCTGCCACTTTGTGAAATAATTGTCTTGACGGGAGACTTCTCCATGGCGAGTCTCTTTTCTCCCCTGCGCACCTGAAAGCTGCACCTGTGCCTTATCACCATCTGTCTGTATAGGAATAATTCACGAAGTTGTGATAACGATGCACTAAGAGGTTCATACATAAAGGCTTTGTCGTAGTTCCTCATAGCATACTCCGCTATCATCAAAGCATCAGCACGATCTGATTTCAGTCGTCTGATGCCAGAGGCATCCTTGATACTCTTGGCATTTTCCAGCCAAATGTCGTATCCCTTTCCATAAAGGAAGTTGCATAGGGGTTTGCTGTAATCTCCGGTGTTCTCACCGCTGAAGAGCCACGATGAGGTGGCTATGCCATTGGAGTTACGCTCAACCCATTTGACCAGTTGTCTGAATCCTGATACGGAATTCTTGAACTCATAGCACTCTCTTTGTGCTGTTTCTGACAGTCCCACGGCTGTAATAACAGCCACATCCAATTTTTCTTTTGAAAAATCGATACCAATAAATAAATTCTTCATAACTTTGTTTTTATTTTATGGAATTGGTCAATAGTTGTATGGACTGGAACTCTAACTAGGCTCTATGCCGATAACTTTCTATCTTGTCTTTGCAACTATGTCGGAGAGATCCTAAACGATTTATAGCCTTACGGCTGGGTCATTAGCTGGTTTACCTCTTCGACAGACCGATTCCACCTTTATACAACAAAGGTAAGAAACAGTCTTGAGTTATTTGTCTTTTTGCCTTCATATTTAGTCATGCGACTACGTCGCTTTCCTTTGCAAACTTAGAGGTCAATCATTTACATGAAGCATGGCGTAAAACCAACTTTTTTCTTAATTTTGCAGTAACGATACCGTTGAACATTAACAAAAAAACCATATCAAATCTATGAAGAAATTCAACACCATCATGCTGGCGGCAGCCTGCATGACAGTTTTCGTCACGACGGCAGAAGCGGCAAAGAAGCGTCCGACGGCAAAGCTGGCGAAGCAGGAAGCGGCACAGATGCAGACGGCACTGGCATCCATCAGCGAGGATGCGGCGCGTGCCCATGTCTATTTTCTCGCCGACGACCTGCTCGAAGGACGCCGTGCCGGAGAGCGCGGGTCGCGCATTGCCAAACAGTACATCATCTCGCAGATGCGCCAGGCGGGTGTAAAGCCGTGGCTCGACAGCGGCTACGAGCAGCCCTTTGAAGCCTGCGCCGAGCAGAAACTGAAGCGTGGCGTGCGCTTCTTCGTGAACCCCGACTCCATCGCCAAAATCAAGAAAGGCGTGTATCAGAGCATGGCTCTCAGCAATGTCTTGGGCATGATTCCGGGCGAACGGAGCGACGAATATGTAGTGGTGGGCGCACACCTCGACCACGAGGGCATGTACCCCGATGTGGCAGGCGACAACATATACAACGGAGCCGACGACAACGCATCGGGCGTGAGCGCCGTATTGCAGATAATGAAAGCCTTCGCACAGAGCGGGGCGAAGCCGAAACGCAACATCATCTTCGCACTCTGGGACGGCGAGGAGCAGGGACTTCTGGGGTCGCTGCACTTCACTGCCAACTTCAACGACATAAAGAGAATCAAGGGTTACATAAACTTCGACATGGTGGGACGCGACAACAAACCCGAAGACCCCACCTACATGGTGTACTTCTACACGGAGTCGCACCCGCATTCGGTGCCTGGCTCAAGGACGACATAGCACGCTACGGACTCCGCCTCAACCCCAGCTACCGCCCGTGGGACAAGCCCGTGGGGAAGCGACAACGGGTCGTTCGCCGTTAAGGATGTACCCATCATCTGGTATCACACTGACGGACACCCCGACTACAACCAACCCACCGACGAGGCAGACCTGATAAACTACCCGAAGCTCACCGACATCACACGCGCGGCATTCCTAAGCGCATGGCATCTGGCCAATGTGGAGGAATATTAATTTGAGGAGTTAAAGAAGTTAGAGGAGTTAAAGAAGAAAGACAAATGCAAAAAGCCTTGGCAGAGGACAGCAATGTCCGCTCTGCCAAGGCTTTTGTCCTGTTACGATTTGTGCCTTCTTTGCCCGGCGTCCGGACTTCAGTGCTAATAAAGCAGCATGAGTCCGGCGAACGCTGCCCATGCTATCATGCGTATAGGATTGATTTTCAATGTCTGAGTGCCGACGTATGTCGCGACGAAAAGGGCAATGCTCACCCGAACTGCCACGGATTCTGCAACGGCGACGAGAAGTTCTCGGCATTCATAAGCAGCAGCGCGGCGGCACCGATGAGCCCCACCACGGCAGGACGCAAACCCGAAAGCACACTCTGCACCGTCTGCGAATGTATGTATTTCATAAACATACGGCACACAAGCACCATAATAATGAACGACGGAAGCACCAGAGCCAGCGTGGCAGTGGCACTGCCAAGCACACCCATAAGCTCACCGTAGCCGGCGTTTCTCACCGCCGTATAACCGCAATAAGTGGCCGCCGAATTGATGCCTATCGGACCGGGAGTCATCTGGCTTATGGCAACGATATTGGTGAATTCGGCAGATGTGAGCCACGCATGGCGTACCACTGTCTCGCTTTGTATGAGCGAAAGCATTCCGTAACCGCCGCCGAAACCGAACAGTCCGATTTGCAGAAAGGTGAGAAACAAACTTAGAAATATCATATTAAAATTACGAGTTACTAATGAGGTAAGACGGATTTTTAAGCGAAACACTCACATTGCTTACCGCAATCATTGTTCATCGCTTTTGAAAATACAGCACATTCCGCTCATTCGGTAGGCTTCACAAGAACGACCGTCGGCCGAGCAGATGCCCGCCACGTTGTAGTCGGATCCGTTGGGGTTGCCAGGATACTGAGCGTAGTTGTATTTTGCCACGACATGGTAGCGGTCCTCGGGCTCGGGGAGATAGAAACGTCCCTCTCCGTGGGCCACCCAGATGCCCAGTTTGTTGCCGCTGAGCGAGTGGAACATGACGCTATCGTTCTCGGGGATCGTGACCGAGAGGAAGGCGCTCTCAAACTTCTTCGAGTTGTTGTGGCAGAGATGGGTCTGGTGCTCATGCTCCGGGTTGATGAGGTTGAGTTCCGCCATCAACTGGCAACCGTTGCAGATGCCCAGCGAGAGCGTATCCTCGCGCGCATAGAAGCGGTCGAGCGCCTCCTTGGCCTTGGGATTGTAGAGGAAGGCACCCGCCCATCCCTTGGCCGATCCCAGGACGTCGGAGTTGGAGAATCCGCCACAGAAGACGATCATATTGACCTCCTCCAGGGTCTCGCGACCACTAATGAGGTCGGTCATCATCACGTCCTTCACCTCGAAGCCTGCGAGGTAGAGGGCGTAGGCCATCTCGCGCTCGCCATTGGTGCCCTTCTCACGGATGATAGCCGCCTTGGGCGCAGCCTGACGGTCGGCATCGGTCGTGGTCTGCCAGCGGTCGGCATTGAGGCCATACTGGGCGAGCGTTCCCGTGAAGTCGGGGTTGAACTGCATCTCCACGGGCTGCTTCTTGTAGTTGGTGTAGCGCTTCTTCGCCATGCCGTTGAAGCTCTGGTCGCGGTCGAGGAGATAGGAGGTCTCGTACCAGACGTCGCGCAGGCCGTCGATATCTAGTTCCTGCTTGAAGGCGCCATCGCTAAGGCTCAGCACGCGACGCTCGGGCGTGGGCTGGGCGATGCGGGCATAGCCCACGCAGCACTCCTCCAGGAAGTCGCGCACCTCGTCGGCATGCTCGTCGCTCACCTGGATGACGACACCCGGGTTCTCGGCGAAGAGCTTGCGCACCACGTCGTCGCCCTTGATGTCGTGGAGGTTGACGCGGAGACCACCCTCCACATTGGCAAACGTCATCTCCAGCAGGGTGGTGATCAGACCACCAGCCGAGATATCGTGGCCCGCGAGGATCCAGCCGCGGTTGATGAGCTCCTGCACGGCCTCGAAGCATTGGCAGAAGTACTGCGGGTTTTTGACCGTCGGCACGTCGTCGCCCACCTTGTTGAGGCTTTGTGCAAAGGCGCTGCCGCCCAGCTCCTGCTCGCAGAAGGAGAAGTCGATATGATAGAGTCGGGAGTTTTTGTCGTTGACGAGGACGGGGGAGACCACCTTGCGGATGTCGCTCACCTCGCCACCACTTGTCACGATGACCGTGCCCGGAGAGATGATCTTCTCGCCATTGGGATACTGCTGGCTCAGGGACAGGGAGTCCTTGCCGGTCGGCACATTGACGCCGATGGCGCAGCAGAAGTCGGAGAGGGCCTTGACGGCACGATAGAGGCGCGCGTCCTCACCTTTCTGTGAGCGGCAGGGCCACATCCAGTTGGCCGAGAGGCTCAGGGAGTCCATGCCGTCGGCCAGGGGTGCCCAGACGATATTGGTCAGCGACTCGGCCACACTCAGCACGCTACCCGCCTCGGGCGAGGCCAGTCCGGCCTGGGGCGCATGGCCGAGGGCCGTGGCGATACCCTTCTCGCCACGATAGTCGAGGGCCACGACGCCACAGTCGCTCAACGGCAACTGGAGGCGACCCTGGCATTGCTGGCGGGCCACCTTGCCCGTCACGCTACGGTCCACCTTGTTGGTGAGCCAGTCCTTGCAGGCCACGGCCTCCAGCTGCAGCACGCGACGGAGATACTCCTCGAGATGGGCCGCGTCATAGGCTACGGGTGCATAGTGGCGCTCGACGCTCTCGTCGCGCATGATGGTCTTGGGCGAGTGGCCGAACATCTGGGCCACGTCGAGATTGAAAGGCTTCACGCCATCGCCCTGGACGAAGGAGAAGTGGGAGTCGCCCGTGGTCTCGCCGACCACATACATCGGGGCACGCTCGCGCTCGGCGATCTTGGCCACATGGGCCAGGTGCTTCTCGTCGATGAGCAGACCCATGCGCTCCTGCGACTCGTTGGCGATGATCTCCTTGGCACTCAGCGTCTTGTCGCCGATGGGCAACTTGGTCATGTCGATCTGGCCGCCACACTCCTCCACCAGCTCAGAGAGACAGTTGAGGTGGCCTGCCGATCCGTGGTCGTGGATGGAGACCACGGGGTTGTCGTCCTCCTCCACGAGGGCGCGCACGAGGTTGTAGGCGCGCTTCTGCATCTCGGGGTTGGCACGCTGGACGGCGTTGAGCTCGATACCATTGCTATAGCGGCCCGTATCGACCGACGATACCGATCCGCCACCCAGTCCGATGCGGTAGTTATCGCCACCGACCACGACGACCTTGTTGCCCGGCTGCGGCTCCTTCTTCAGGCAGTCGCGCTTCGTGCCGTAGCCGACGCCGCCGGCAAGCATGATCACCTTGTCGTAGGCATATTTCTCATCATTCTCCTGATGCTCGAAGGTGAGGAGGGATCCCGTGATGAGGGGCTGGCCAAACTTGTTGCCGAAGTCGCTGGCGCCATTGGAGGCCTTGATGAGGATCTGCTCAGGCGTCTGGTAGAGCCATTGGCGCACGGGCAGGATATCTTCCCAGTCGCGCAGGGCGGGCTCCTTGCCGTCGTCGCCCTTCAGTCGGGGATAGGCCGTCATATAGACTGCCGTGCCCGCGATGGGCCATGATCCTACGCCACCACCCATACGGTCGCGAATCTCACCACCCGTGCCCGTGGCGGCACCATTGAAGGGCTCTACGGTCGTCGGGAAGTTGTGGGTCTCGGCCTTGAGAGAGATGACGCTCTCCACGGGCTTCACGCGGAAGTAGTCGGCCGTAGATTGGTTTTTCGGGGCAAACTGCTCGATGACGGGTCCCTGGGCGAAGGCCACGTTGTCCTTGTAGGCGGAGAGGATCTTGCCCGGATTCTCGCGGGTGGTCTTCTTGATCATGTTGAAGAGCGACGACTCCATCTCCTTGCCGTCGATGACGAAGGTGCCTCCGAAGATTTTGTGGCGGCAATGCTCGGAGTTGATCTGAGCGAAACCGAAGATTTCGCTGTCCGTGAGCGGGCGTCCGTTTTCCTTCTCTATCTTGTGGAGGTAGGCAATCTCCTCGGGCGAGAGGGCGAGACCCTCCTCCTCGTTGAACTTCTCGAGGTCGTCCACGCGCTTGATGGGCTCGGGGTCGTGGTCGATGGTGAAGATCTGCTGGTCCAGACCGTCATACATGCGCTGGGCAGTTTGAGGTCGGTGTTGTAGCCCTTGGAGCGGTTGCTGCCCCGACGACGAACTGCTCTGTTGCTGCTGCGCCGAGTCGCTGCCCTTGCCCTTTCCCTTTGACTTCACCACACGGTGGTTGCGCCCTCCGAAGAGGCTGAAGTTGTTGATGGTGTAGCCCGCCCCTATCACCCAGTCGTGACTGCTCGACTTCGTTCAGCTGCACACTCGTCATACTGGAGGCTGAGCACTCGTGTGGAGCGGTACTCCATTTTCACGGTCATGTTGTTCTGCAACGTGACATCGACGCCGAGCAACGGCGAGAACGACTCGTTGATGCTGACGGTGGAAACGTTGTACATGGAGCTGGGGACGGGTGCTCCCGTAGTGGCGTCGTTGATGAATCCGAGGCCGTTCATGTACTCCATGAAGGTGCTGTACGAACTGTATGAACCGACGGAATAGACGCTCTTGTAAGCGTGGTTGATATTGACGCTCTTGAATTTGTCGCGCAGCCACGGCAGTTTGAAAGTCCGCTGTAGCGCACCGTCCAGTTGGGAAGCAGCTTTGAGAGCGTGGGAAGATGGAGAGCTGCCCGCTTCCCATGCTCGTGTAGGCGGCGAGGAATGCCGGCACCATCACGTCGCTGCTGTACTTGTTCACTCCTCCGTTCTTCGCGTCGAACGTTTTGCCTGCAAACTGGGTTCCGGCGGGATAGACGGAGCCGGCGTAGCGTGCCTCGACACGCTCGCGGAAAGCGTCGAGCGACGAGCAGAACTTCTCGAACGTGGGCGAATGGTAGCCGCTGCCGGCGTTGCCTCCAGGCTTCCTCGAACGCGCTCTTTATGGAGAGCGTGGTCATGTTGAACGTGCCGTTTATCGAGGTGGGATTGCCCTGATACTTGTACTGTATGCTGCGTCCTGTGTTCTGCGTGCGGCTTGCGGTGAGGTCGATTTTGAGGTCCTTCACAGGCTCAAGCGTTGCCCTCAGCTGCAAGTCCTCGAACTTGTTGGTGGTGGCGGGAGTTGCCACGGAGTCGCTTTGGAGCAGCCATCCGTTGTCGCGCGCCTTTTCTATGTAGCTGTCGCCGATGAGTCCGAAGGCGAAATCGAGTCCGGGCGACATGGCCCCGGCCTTGGTCTGGCCGAAAGCCTTGCCTATGGTGGGCATGAATCCGGGCAGCGACATGGAGTACTGGTTGCGGTAGCTCACACCGACACTGCGCAGCATCATCATCACACGCGCCACGCTCTGCGCCGTGCGGTACCATCCCTTCTCCTCAAGCGGAGTCTTGGCGAGCACCGACACCTTTATCTTAGTGGCGGAGTCCACCTTTATTTAATATACGGATGTTGTTGTTCAGAGTCGCTTATACTTCAATTTGAAGAGTTTTCCATCCTCGGTTTTCGCCGAAGGACGATGAGTCGAACTTCGAGCGTTTTCCGTGGTTCACCTTGATGACAGTATCGGGCATCAGCGTCACTTCCTTCTCGAAACTCTTCTTGTTCTTGGGCAGTTCCTTTTCGAGTTCTCCTTGTCGTTGGCGGCAGCGGTCTGTTTTTCGTCCGATTGCCCTTGTCTCCCGTCTTCTTCACGGGCTTCTTCTTGTTCCTCGACTGGCTTGAAGTCCTGGAATCCTTCTTGGAACCTGTCGATTTCGTTTTTCTTGAGAACGGCATGATTGTAGAGTTCTCCATGTTGAACGTGCCATTGATGTTGAGCTGGCGATTGTTCGACACGGTGTTGCCATCGATGTTTCCGTCCTCAAGGTCGGTGCCCCGAATCCACTCTTGTACGACGAGTTGAAGTTGGCATCGGTGGTCACCCAGTCGAAGATGGGGATGAGGTTGAGCGGCATTTTGTAGGAGAGTGAGAAACGACTGGTTGTAATCCAGCGGCGTACCCAGATGCTTTATGCTCGTCCATACGGAGTCCTTCCCATGCCGTATATCGGTCGGATAAAGGTCCTTGTTCACCGGAGTGTATAGGCTCTTCCATCTCGGCGTGAAGGTGCCACTCTGGAAGGTTTCGTGGATGTTCTTGGTGGGGTCCCAACGCAGATTGAACTCTGTTCCACCAAAGGAATTGCGACGAGAAGGTGAGAGGGAGCTTCGAATCCTCCATGCTTTCCATGTCGCGCTCCTGCAGTTCATAGTAGTTTCGTGTAATCCCCGTGCTGAATCCCCACGTTCTGCGGCAGCCAGTTGAGACCGAAACGCTTGGCTATGTCAAACCATTTTGCTGCGGCTCTTTATCTTACGGAAAGGCTCAAACGGTTTATAGACAGGCGTCCAGTTGTAGTTCATGGAACTGCGCCAGTTGTCCTCTCGCGCTCATAGACTGTGGTCTCGCCGGTGGTGTGATTGTGGCTGTGACTGTATGAGAACGAGAAGTTGGCAGGGTCGTACGGCATGGGATGACGCTTGTTCTGTATGCCGACACGCACGTTTGAGAGCGAGATGGTCTGCGTCACCTTCGTCACGGCGATGCTTTCTATCGAGTCGCGCTCATGTTTGGAACCTGCGGCATCGAGAGCGTCGGAGAGTTCCATGTCGGTATCGAGCGGAATTTGTACTTCGGCGAGGTCTTTTCCTTGGTCACCCGAGTAGTAGAGCGGAGCCGAAACCTTCGCCTTGTCGGGGAAGAATTTGCCCAGTTCCACATTTTGCCGTCACGCTGTAGTTCTGATAGTCGTCGGTGCTTCTCTGCGACACTCCCTCCTCAAGACCGCCGAATCCCGACGAGGTGTAGCGTCCTGTCATGCTCAACGAACCGAGATCGGAGAGTTGGAGATTGAGGTTTCCCTGCAGCCCAGCCTCCGGAGTTGTTGAATTCCTGCAGTCTGGAGCTCCCGTTTCACCCACGCTTCTCCGCTCTTGGCTTCGCCTCGAATTGTTGCGCACACCGATTATCATTGTCTTCACTTCACCCAGTGTCGGGTTTCCCATCACCGTCATTTTGTTCTGCGGTCTGTCGGCGTCGTAGGCGGTATAAGGGCGGTTGAACGACGCAGCGCCGTCGGCCTTAGCCTTGTTGCGCCTTCTTTCGACCGTAAAGGGCACTGAAGCGGGGATATCGAGCATGTTACTCCTCAGCCCTGTCGCGGCAGTCGGCCTGCGAATACTTGTCGTATTTGTTGTAGTTCGGCGTGATTTTCAGCGGATTTCATATAGTAATTGCTTTTGTAGTCAGCTTCCCAGACGCACGAACAACGCAAGCTGGTTGTCCTCCAAGTTGGTCACGTTGGGATCAGGCATGTTGGTGGGCGAACATCTGCACGCTTGCTGGCACCAGGTCGAGTGTGGTGTTCTTATACACCGCCTTCGACTCGCCCGAGCCGAATTTGTCAGCGTCATGCCCAACGCCTGTTCGTTTGTTTTCCACAAGTTGCGGCTGAGTGGGGTCCTGTTCGCGGCGTATTCCCGGCGGCATCACACAAATTGACAGGCTGCTTGTCGTTGTTCTCCTCAATGTTCACTGCGCTCACGGCAAGCCTTCCCTGCTGCGAAGCGGAGGCGTCGAGGTTCTGCTCATACGCGCCATTCGCCACGGACGAAAGGTCGAGTGTGGCGAAACGCAGCACTATCAGGCTTCTCGAAATTGGTGAGGAACATCCACGCATGAAACGCACCTTGAAGTCGGTTATGCTTCCAACTCTGCGCTCATACTCACGCAATGGAATGCCGGAACTGATACCATGTCACTTCAGAGCTGGGTGTTGTTGCGCAGCTGTCCGGCGCACCGTACGCTTGTCAACGATATAGTTCATCCCCACTTGAGTCTTCGGGGCGCGCTGGATATGATACTGAAATACCGTACTCGTTCAGTGTATAGTCACGATTGATGTCTCCGCATCGGGCGTGCGCGCACAGCCACACGACGTGTCGTAGCCCTCTGTACGCGAATCATTGTCCGGCGAGGTTGCCCTCGGGTTGTTTATGTATTTGTAGCGGCGCAAGTTGAAGCCTCAATCTGGTCATGTCAACGTCCACAGGCGAGTGATAGTTGTCGGCGGCAAGGTCGGCCAGATGGAATCCACCGCCGGATACTTTTGCCTTATGCTGCGGTGAGGAGTCTGATAACTCTCGAACTTCTGTTCCTCATCGTCGTTCAAACCGTTATATCCACGTCACCATGGGCACGCTCGCTGACGTTGCGAATGCGTATGTGACGGTAGCCTGGTTTTGGTATCTTTCCCACTGCGGCAAGGTGGGCTCTTCGAACCGTCCGCCCGGCATCTGCCGCTCTCCTTAGAATTTCTTTCCGTCGCGGGATATGTCCTCGCTCATTTCGCCAAAGGTTTGGCAAATCGCCTCCATGCTGGCTTGCGGTACCCTGCTCTCGGGTGTATGCAAAGGGTCGAGCATCAGAATTCGATGTATTCCACGTTGGCAGCCTCGAAGTCGTTGGTGTCGAGGATTGCGCATCATTCTCCCCAATGCTGTGCCGGATTGTTGAGAGTTCCGTCGAAATGAGATCGGGATTGAAGTTGTACGGACCGCGTTCGTTCGGATAATAGGCGAGGTTGAGCACTCAGCGTTGATGTCGCGCCGTTGTAACTGCTCTGGTTGCGGTTCGGGAAGAGTTCGTTCACATAAATTTCGCGCACATAGTGGTTGGAAAGCTGGTCGAATCTCGCTCTTTATGTGTCCCGGTGAGCGACGACGAGCGTCGTGGCGGGTCGATGGAAAATTGTACCAAGCCAGTCTTGAGCGGTTGAATCCACTTCTCAGCGTTGTCTTGTCCTTGATTCGGGAAGGTTGAAGGCACGCCGAGAGCACCCACACGATGTCGGTGTGCTCACATCTATGGTGTTTTTTGGTGTTCTCGAAGTCGTCGATATACGATGCGTTGTCCTGCGTTCCACTCGTGTCCGGCAAAGAAGTTGCGCGAATTCACCCGTGAACGAGATGCTCGACGGCTGTGTAAAGGTGCAGCAACGGTATCTTGTCGAGCATGTTGGTGAGCCATTGGCTCTCTTTTTCCAGTTGAGATTGACGCCCCACAGTGTGTTGTTGAGCGGTTCGAACCCATTGTCACCTTGTTGGTGAGAGCCTGTTCGGAGGTGCTGTATCGTACCCGACATCTGCAGTTCTTTGAAAAGTCGTACTCCCAGTTGAGTCCGAACATTGTCTTGCGCTGCTGGTAGTCGGTGTTGCTTTCGAGCGACACGTTCACCGATGTTCCGGCGTCGATGATGCTCCTGGTTGAGGATCGTAACTTCGCCTCGCTGTAGTCCACGGCATAAGTCGGAGCCTTCCGTAGCGTCACTCCTCCTGCCGTTAATCAACCACCGAACCTTGCGGAACGTTGTATGCTCCGAGCGATATTACGTTTGCCGATGTTCCGCGGAACTGTCCCATGAGCACATATTTGTCCTTTTCGGCTATCTGCTTCGCCACTGTCTTCGTGGGAGTCGTAGAGTTCGGTGAAGGCGTATTTCTCGGCTATTTCCGCCGCCACCCTTGCTTGTGAGGTAGTCGCGCATATATTGTCCGAACGGTTCGGCCACGGGAAGAATACGCGTCCGTTGCTCACCGTGTAGCCTTCAACATAGTCGAAGTAGCCGTTCGGGTGTGCTTTTCATGTTATTGTCGAGCCCTGTCGGCACCGAGAACCTTTATGATTGTCTGGCTTTTCACCTGCGGTTCGGGTATGGGGTGAGATAGACTCCTGCCGTATCGCTTTGGAACTTCACGTCGAGGCGGAACTTTTCCTTCCACCGACGATGCCAGATAATAGACATTCTTCATCATCAGCCCCCAGTTTCCCTTGCCGTGGGGTTGTTGCTTGTGTTCTTCAACGACTTCACGAAAGAGCCTTTTTGACATCGGTTATGTCGGAAGCGAACCTCCCACCTGGTAGGTTACGCCGCCGGTGTGTATTCATACGCCACGGCGAGCACCTGGTCGGTCTGGCAACGATGTTTTGAGCGAGATGTAGCCGAGTGCCCGATTGAGCGTGTATTCCGACGAATTGAGCAGTCGCGCCTTCTCCATTTTTCTCGTAGTCGGAGCCTCCGACGAATCCGGGGATACCGTCGAGCACCGTCGTTGTCGGTCTATCTGGCGCGCGCATCGGCATACTGGTTCACCATGGCGGAGTATCCGAGTTGGCCGGTATTCGCCGGCACGGGTTGTCCGGTGACTCCCCACACGGGGTTGGAGACAGTGGTGTTTTCGCCCAAGTCGGTGAGGGCTATGATGTCGCGTGTTTGATGTCGTTCCCGACTTGTTTGTAACCCAAACCTCCACACGGTTGATTTTTATACCGGTAGTGAGATTTGGCAGTGTCTTCATGGCTGCATCGTACTTGCTTTTGAAGTATTGTGAGAGAAGAAGTGGCGGTTTTCCTCGTAGTTGGCGGCGTCAATCTCAGAACGGAGTGAACTGCTTTCCGCCCTTTTGACGACACGCTTTTTGGTGGTGGATTTCTTCTGTGACGCCACCATCTGAAGCTTGAGCTTGCCGAACTGGAGGTCGGTGCGTAGTCCGAAAGCGACGACGCGCCCTTTGATGAGCGACGAATTGGAGGGAACGACACGTTGCCCGCCTCGATGAGCTTCACTATTTCGTCCTCCTTACCGTCGTATTTGAGCTTCATGTTCTGCGAATCGAAGTCGAATGTGGCGTCGGTGTTGTAGTTTATGTTCATGTTCACCTTGTCGCCGACGCGTCCATTGACATTAAGATTGATTTTCTCGTCGAAGTCCATGGTCGTTGTCTTGCGGTTGCGTATCGGCAACGAGGGGTTGTCAATGCTCTTCATCGTCGCTCCGAACTTGAGTTCGGCTGTTCCCTGTGTCTTTTATGCGCACGCCGGGACCGAATATCTTCTCGGCGGGACCGAGGTCGAAGTGCATATCCGAGAAGTCGAACTTCTCCTTGCCTTTGCTTTGTATATCTCATCGTTCTTGTCGCGGAAGAATTTGCTCAACGCTTTCTTCTCGCTCCATTTGCGATACTCTTCGGGCGTCATCATTATGGGCGCGTTTATGTATGAGTCGCCTATCTTCGAACCGAATATATAGCAGTCGAGCGAGTCGTTGTATTCCGCCTTCTGTTCGAGGTTTTCGGGGCGTTTGGTCGGCTGCGCCCTGCGAGAGGTCGTCGAACGTGACGGGAAGTGTGCGCTGTATCTTCCATCGCGGATGAAGCAGCGAGTCAGGTATCTCCTCATCGTCGGCGAGAACAGGCTGCGCCTTCACCGTGGTGGTGTCGCCCCGTGCGTTGCTGTTGGCTGTCGGCGCCGCATCCCTGGGCGAGATGACGGGCTGCTGGCGCATCTGCCGCGGGCGGTTGTCCTGCATCAGAGGCACGCCTATGGCATAACACGCCACGGTGGCAGCCACAACGAGTGCCGCCGCCAGCACACAGTGTCGGAGGAGTGAGGGTGATTTATGTCTTTTTCTTTCGTATGTTCATCAATGAATGATTGTACTTTCGCTATTGTCCCCCCGTCGGGGGAGTCGGGTTATCTGTCTGTGTTACGCATTTCTGCGACATGGCTTCCGCAAAGCGTGCGCAGCCGTTGCGTGCGCAACCTACTTTATCTGCTTCAGCGCAAGCTTCACCACCTGCTCCACATGCAGGTCGGGCTGCTCCTCCATGATGGCGGTGACGACCTTTGCCGAGGGCGCCGGTGCGAAGCCGAGCATGGTGAGTGCCGATACGGCCTCGTCGCGATGTCGGCGTTTACGGTGCTCGCCGCGCTGCTGCCGGCAGGTATTTCCTGTGCAACGCCGGCTGTCATTATCTTGTCCTTCAAATCGACGATGATGCGCTGCGCCGTCCAGTGCCTATGCCCTTGACGCCGTTGAGCAGACGCTCGTTGCCTGTGGAGATGGCACTGCACAGTTCCGCCGGCGAAGCCGAGGAGAGAATCATGCGTGCGGTGTTGGCTCCCACGCCCGAAACCGATATGAGCAGACGGTAGAGCTCGCGTTCCTGCTTCGAGGCGAAGCCGAAAAGCGTGTAAGCTGTCGTCGCGCCCTCCGGTGGCGAGCGACTCGTGTACGAAGAGTTTCGCTTCCTTGCTGCCCCCAGGCGGCGGTATAGGTGTTGAGCGATATGTTGAGTGCATAGCCCACGCCGTAGGCTTCGATGACAGCCATTACCGGTGAGTTCGGCCAGTTCTCCCTTTATGAATTCTATCATTGTTGTAGGTATGTGTTTTAATAAGACCTGTGGCAACGATTGCCACGCATTTTACAATAACGCTTTTTTCATATAATATTGTGTGGGAAAACAGGAATTAAGGGGAAAAAGATTGAAGTGGGGATTCCGCCGGGCGAAACCGCACCTTTGAAGGGGTTTTTCCCGACACGCTGACGCACTGCATTCTGTCGCCAACAGAATTTAACACGTTTTTACATTAATACCTTTTCCTTAACGCGCGATAATGCCATCAAAACGCAGCAGAGACTTCCCCGCCGCTTTTATCGGCACTCTCAGCGATTAGGCGCAACTTGCTACCGCCCAGTACGTTACATCCGCACGACAGGAGCCACACCGTTTTACGACTCTGAAAACGATGGAAAAACCACGCAAACAAGCCTTGTTTTCAGCGCAATAAGGCTGTTTGGGCATCACAAGCAAAGGCTTGTCCGCAATGCAAGGAAGCCTTGTTTGCACAGCAAGGAAGCCTCCTTCGGCTGCAAGGCGTGCTTCACTGCCGTGAAAAGGAACTTTTCGGGCTTGGCAACACGCTGGAACAAGAGTTTTGGCGACACTTTTCAGACTCCGTTTTAGCAAACATTTGTTAAAATTAGCATCATTTCCCCACCCGACACGCCTCCTTCCGCACTTGATTCTTACGCAGCAGGAAAGCAGATGATGCGTAAGCCGGAGCGCAAACATCACTCTACTGCGCATTCAGATTGAAACATTTCAGCCCCACTCCACCCCAATATGCACGTTTTACAGCCATGTTTCTTACATTTTATAATATAAATCGATGTTGAAACAAAAATATCCATGCAAACGTTATGTATTAATTCCAGTTTTTGTAAATTTGCACCGATAATAGACAAATACTGGATTTACAAAGAAAACAGATAAAAGATGAAGAAAATCAGAGCAGCCGTAGTGGGTTACGGCAATATCGGAAAGTATGCAGTGCAGGCTCTCGAAGCCGCCGACGACTTTTGAAATAGCCGGCATCGTGCGCCGTCACGGAGCCGAGAACAAGCCGGCAGAGCTGGCAGGATACGAAGTGGTGAAGGACATACGCGAACTCAAGGATGTGGATGTGGCAATACTCGCCACGCCTACACGCTCGTGCGAGGAGTATGCAAAGCAGATTCTGCCGCTCGGCATAAACACCGTCGACAGCTTCGACATCCACACTTCCATCCTCGACTACCGTGCCACACTCACTCCCATATGCAAGGGAGCACGGAGCAGTGAGCGTCATCGCCGCAGGATGGGACCCCGGAAGCGACTCCATCGTGCGCACTCTCATGCAGAGTCTGGCACCTAAGGGCCTGAGCTACACCAACTTCGGCCCCGGAATGTCGATGGGTCACTCAGTGTGCGTGCGCTCGAAGGAAGGCGTGAAAAACGCCCTCTCAATGACAATCCCCAAAGGGCGAAGGCCTGCACCGCCGCATGGTTTATGTGGAACTCGAAGAGGGTGCGAGCCTCGAAAAGGTGACAAAAAGGCCATCAGGCCGACCCCTACTTCTCCAACGACGAGACACATGTGTGTTCGAAGTACCGTCGGTTGATGCCGTGCGCGACATGGGTCACGGCGTGCATCTCACCCGAAAAAAGGCGTGAGCGGAACGACACAGAACCAGCGCATGGAGTTCACCATGAGCATCAACAACCCTGCACTCACAGGTCGTGCTCGTCAATGTGGCACGCGCGTCAATGCGTCAGCAGCCGGATGCTACACCATGGTGGAAATTCCAGTGATTGACATGCTCGCAGGAAGCCGCGAGGAACTCATAAGCCACCTCGTGTAAAACTGACACGAGACACGAAAACGTAAGAACAAAGGTCTGTTTTCCACCTTGACGGTGCGAGACAGACCTTTTTATTTGTCTGGTAAGGAAAATATCAAAGTACCTTTGCGAAAAACCCTGACATTATCGGGACAAACCATAAACTGATTTCATTATGCTACCATCAACAAAATCCTATCTGTCGCTCGCGGCACTCTCGTGCGTCGCTGCAGCCGTACAGGCACAGCAGAAGACAGGAGCGAAAAGCCCAAACATAGTATATATAATGTGCGACGACCACGCCTTCCAGTGCATAAGCGCATACAGGAAGCGAGATTTCGAAACTCGCGCCAACACCCAACATCGACAGGCTGGCGCAGCGCGGAATGCGCGCCGACCGCGCTTTCGTGGAGAATTCGCTCTCGACACCATCGCGTGCGTGCCTCATGACAGGCATGTACAGCAACCAGAACGGACAGCGACAGCTCGGCAGAAGGCATCGACACCACACGCACTTTCTTCACCGAACTGCTGCAACAGGCAGGCTACCAGACGGCAGTGGTGGGCAAATGGCACATGGGATGCGAGCCGAAAGGATTCACTACTACCACATATAAACGACCAAGGACAGTATTACAACCCGCAATACAAAGGCACCGACACCGACGGCAAGTTCATCGTGGAGGAAGGATACTCCACCGACCTCACCACCGACCATGCCCTCGACTTCATAGAGCACCGCGACACGCAGAAGCCGTTCTGCCTCCCTGCTCCACCCTCACAAGGCACCACACCGCAACTGGCTCATGCCAACACCAAGAACTTCGGAGCATACGACAACGTGACATTCCGTTGCCGGAGACTTTCTACGACGACTACGAAACACGCGGATCGGCAGTGCGCACACAAAAAAAAATGAAAGTGACGGAGCACATGCGTTGGGGAACAGGATTTCAAGGTACCGGAAATGCTCGACACCGCAAACGCCGACAGTTGGGACTCATGTATCTAAGCCTCCGATGAACGAGGTGAACCGCATGACTCCGGCACAACGCATAGCATGGGGAAAATACTACTTCCCACGCAAACCGGCGTCTGCTGGAAGCAAATCTCACTGAAAGGAACTTGACAACTGGAAATACCAGAGCTACATACGCGACTACATGAGCGTCATCAAGTCGGTGGACGAGAGCGTAGGACGGGTGATTGACTATCTCGACAGCCACGGACTGAGCGACAACACCATCATAGTATATACCTCCGACCAAGGCTTCTACATGGGCGAACACGGGTGGTTAGACAAGCGTTTCATGTATGAGGAGTCGCTGCGCACACCGCTAATCATCGCCTATCCGGGACACATAAAGCCCGGTTCCACATGCAACAGGCTCGTGCAGAACATCGACTACGCCCCGACATTCCTCGAACTCGCCGGGTGAAGAAGCCGAACAATATGCCCGGACGCTCGCTCACACCCGTTTTCGAAAGCGGCGACAACGTGAAGAAATGGCGCACAAGCATATATTACCACTATTACGACTACCCGACATACCACATGGTACGCAAGCACGACGGCGTGAGAACAGAGCGTTACAAGCTGATACACTTCTATGGAGCGGGCGGACTCGACGCCGTGAAGGAGAACAAATACCAGCGTCAGCCCGGAACAAGGGAGAACGGCGGCATGAAATACCTCAATTCACTCGGCTATTTCGAACCGAAAGACTCGGCAGTGAACTACAATGAGCTGTACGACCCTCAGTTCCGACCCGCACGAACTCAACAACCTCTACGGCAAACCGGGGTACGAAAAAATAACAAAACAGCTTCAACGGGAACTCGACAACTACCGGAAGAGCCTCGAAATAGACGAGTATTGATAATAAAAAGGGAGGTAGCGGAAGAGGTAAAGGAGGTAAGTTTGGGCTGCCGAAGTTAATGGAAGTTATCGGACAATAGCTTTGCAATGAGCGCTTTGCATTTGTCCGATAACTTCCATCCGTCGCAGACGGATTAACTTCCCTTTAACTTCCGCCAACTCCCTTTACCTCTTCCGCTAACACCCTTTACCCTTTCCGCTAACTTCCTTCACACATCCCCTTCGATTTTCATGCAATCGCAATGAGTTCGATGTCGAAGATGAGGGTTGAACCGCCCGGAATACCGGGTTGCGAGAACTTGCCGTAACCCTTTTCGGCAGGGATATAAACCTCCCAACGGTCGCAGACACACATCTGCTGCATGGCGATAATCCATCCGTCGATGAGGTCGCATAGGCGCACTTGGCGAGCGGGAGTTCCGCCACGGGAAGAGTCGAATTTCTTGCCGTTTATCGTCGTTCCCGTATAGTGTGCCGTTACGATGCTGCGGCGTGTGGGATGCTTTCCGTCGCCGTTGCCCCGTGAAATCCTTATAATAAAATGCCGCCGGGCAGTGCGTTCACGCCATCTTCGGCAGCCTTTTCTTCAAGCCAACGCCTGTTTGCGTCAGCATATTCGCGCTTGTTCATATCTGATATTTATTGTTTTGCCGCAAACAAAGTTAATGCCTTTTCGCATTACCGGCAAAAAACGAACCATAATATTCGCTTAATCAGATTTTTTCAGTAAGTTTGCACCCATAAAAACATTTTTACGGAAAATGACTTATACTATTGAAAAAGTGACAACGCTCATAGGCGCACACCGTTTCGGTACGGCTGACGCCAACATAGGGTTCCTTCTCACCGACAGCCGTTCGCTCTGTTTCGCAGAAGAGACTCTTTTTTCGCCCTAAAATCGGGCAGAAACGATGGGCAATAACTACATTTCCGACCTCTACCGCCGCGGTGTACGCAACTTCGTTGTGCAGGATGTGCCTGCCGGATACAGCACGGTATATCCAGATGCAAACTTCCTTAAGGTGGCCGACTCGCTTGTTGCGCTCCAACGTTTGGCTGAACGCCACCGCGACGAATACGACATTCCTATCGTAGGAATAACGGGCAGCAACGGAAAGACAATCGTAAAGGAATGGCTCTACCAGCTCCTTTCGCCCGAAATGAAGGTCACACGCTCGCCACGAAGCTACAATTCGCAGATAGGCGTGCCTCTTTCGGTGTGGCTTCAACGAACAGAGTCGTAGGAGTGTTCGAAGCCGGCATTTCAGAGCCCGGCGAGATGCTCGCCTTTGCGTGACATCATACAGCCTTCCATCGCCGTTCTCACCTTTATAGGCGATGCCCACCAGAAGAACTTCACTTCGCTTGAGGAGAAATGCCGCGAGAAAGTGATTCTTTCCATGACGCCAAGACGATAGTCTATTGCAAGGACGACACGATTGTCGATGAAATCGTGAACGAATCGCAATACAAAGGCGAGAATCTGGCATGGTCGATGAACGACGACAGTGTGCCGTTTTCGTGGAATCGGTGGAGAAAAAGGAACTGAACTCCGTCATTCACTACATCTGGAGAGGCGAGGAAGGCGAATATACACTGCCGTTTATCGACGAAGCCTCGGTGCGCAACTCGGTGACAACAGCCGTCGTCGTCGCGCTGCATCTGGGGGCTCTCAAAGACTCTTCTGGGCAGAACGAATGCAGAACCTTGAGCCCGTAGCCATGCGCCTGGAAGTAAAGGAAGGGCAGCACGGATGCACCCTCATAAACGACTCCTACAACTCCGACATCAACTCACTCGACATCGCTCTCGACTTCATGAACCGCCGTCCAGACCATAAAGGACTCGGACGCACGCCTCATTCTGAGCGACATCTACCAGACAGGCGAGCCGCTCGACGAGCTTTATGCAGAGGTGTCGAGCCTCGCAGTGCAGCGCGGTGTGACAAAAATCATAGGCATAGGACCGCAGATTATGGACCACGCCGACCTGATAAAGGTGAAGGAAAAGTTCTTCTTCCACGATGTAACATCGTTCATCCACAGTGCCGTATTCGAGTCGCTGCACGATGAAGTGATTCTGATAAAGGGCGCACGCCGCTTCGGATTCGACAGCATCACGGAGCTTCTGGTGAAGAAAGTGCACGAAACGATACTCGAAGTGAACCTTTCGGGAGTGGTGAAGAACCTCAACTTCTACCGTTCTTTCATGCTGGCCGGAGACCAAACTCGTGCATGATAAAGGCGGATGCCTATGGAGCAGGTGCCCGTGGAGATAGCGAAGACACCGCAGGACCACCGTGTGGACTACCTCGCCGTGGCCGTGGCAGACGAAGGTGTGACGCTGCGCAAGAACGGAATAACATCGAACATCATGATAATGAACCCCGAAATGTCGGCGTTCAAGACAATGTTCGACTACGACCTTGAGCCAGAAGTCTATTCCTTCCGCCTCCTCGACGCACTCAACGCGAAGCACAGAAGGAGGGGAATAAGCAACTTCCCGTACACTATCAAGCTCGACACCGGGGCATGCACCGCCCGGATTCGACCCCATGCAGGACATGCCAGAACTCATAGACAGACTCAAAAATCAGTCGGCCCCTCATCCCACGCTCGGTGTTCTGCACTTCGTGGGAAGCGACAGCGACTCGTTCGACGACTTCTCCGCCGAGCAATTCAGACTGTTCTGCCACGGAAGCGAACTGCTCTGCAAGGTTTTCCCGCACAAGATTCTGCGCCATATAGACAACTCTGCCGGCATAGAACACTTCCACGAACGGCAGCTCGACATGTGCCGTCTGGGACTGGGACTCTACGGTTACGACTCGCGCGACAACTCGATGATAAACAATGTGACCACGCTGAAAACCACAATCCTACAGATACACGACCTCAAGGCAGGCGAAACGGTGGGTTACAGCCCGCCGCGGCACGCTGTCAAGAGACTCGCGCATAGCCGCAATACCTATCGGCTACGCCGACGGACTCAACCGCCGTCTGGGCAACCGACACTGCCACTGCCTCGTGAACGGAAAGGAAGCCGAATATGTGGGCAACATCTGCATGGATGGGCAATGATAGATGTCACGGACATTGACTGCCATGAGGGCGACCAGGTGATAATCTTCGGCGAGGAACTGCCCGTCACCGTGCTCTCCGACGCCATGGAGACCATACCCTACGAGGTGCTCACGGGCATCAGCAACC
>VOFG01002457.1_pt1 | contig 25677 bp, 36 predicted proteins | sample 5384171 | NCBI WGS metagenome assembly VOFG01 (sample SAMN12384726, study PRJNA508395) | human gut metagenome | isolation source: healthy gut F | host: Homo sapiens | reverse complement strand
CGGAGCGTCCTCCAAATCGACGTACAGCCTGAGGAGGGCAGCGCGCTGCTTGCGTGAAAAAACGATCTCCGCCATCAGCGAGGACGAGCAGGCGCTGGTCGAGCAGGCGATCAAGAACGCGCAGCCGACGACGGGCGATGCGCTGACGCTTCCGCTTTTGAGCCGGAGGTGCTGGCTTCGGACGTGAGCTTTATCGGCGCGGACGGCAGCGCACAGCAGCCCGCCGCGGGCGAAACCGTGCCCATGACCGTGACCGTGCCCGCGGGCGCGATGGAGGGCGAAGGCTTCTGGATGGTCTATCACCTGACCGAAAACAGCGAGGGCGGCTACATCGCGACCCCCGTGCAGTTCATATGCCCGCCGATGCAAACGGCGCGTCCGTGCAGCTGGCTGCCGACGGCTTTTCGATCTACGCTGCAAGGTGCACGATACCAACGAGAGCAACCCCTGCGGCCGAGGGCAGCACGATTGAAATGCCCGTCGAGAGCAGAAAGGTGTTCTATTATAAGGACGATCAGTACGCTGACTATACCTACCACCGCTACACCTGGACCATCGAGGGCAACGACGACGTCGTTCGCGGCTACGCCACGCCCATGAGCGATCTGACGCAGAACCTCAACCGCTACCAGTACCCCTGGCTTTCCGTGGACGCCCTGCGCGAGGGGAACGGTCACGGTCAAGCTCAACTACTATTATTACAATGGCAATAGCTGGTGGTCGCCCACCGGGACGCCGGTCTCCGGCAGCATCGCCTTCACCATCAACGTCACCGAGCCCACCGGCCTGCGCATCGTCAACAACATCGTCGAGGACGGCACCCCTCAAGCCTGTCTATAAACGAGGACGGCACCGACCGCACGGACCTTACCTATGTCTGGAGCGCGAAGTTCTTCCATACCTACAACCGCGGCGACGGCACGCCCGAGATCAAGACGAGGACAGCTCCATCGACCTCGATGCGGTCTATGACAACGGCAGCCTGAACGTCGCCATCGATAACGGCGGCATACGCGAGGAAACCGACGTAAACGGCGATGAGGGTGCTGCACGTCACGACCTATACCGTCACGGCCTACGACAAGGACCAAAACAAAGTGGGCGAGGCCAGCCATCGCGTCGAGTTCGGCGGCAATGTATTGAACGGCAGCTTTGAATACCCTGCCATTCCGTCAGGCTCGACGAACTATGCCTTTGCCAACGGCACGCACCAGCTCTTCTGGAGAACCACCGCGCCGGGCACAAACCACATGCTCGGCCAGGACGTGGAGCTGGGCAACGATAACGCCGGCAACCCCTATTTGCAGGACGGTTCCGCCGCACACGGCAAGCAGTATGCCGAGCTGAACGCCGAGGCCATGGGCACGCTCTATCAGGACGTGCTGACCGCCCCCGGCGCGGAGCTTTCCTGAGCTCCCACAGAAGCCGCGTGGGCACGGGAGAAAACACCATGTATCTGATCATCGCCTCCGAGGACGGTGCAAAGATCAAAACGCAGGCTCAGATCAACAACCTGATCCGCAACTACAACGCCGACGGCAAAAAGGTTATCTATGACGACGGCAGCAGCTACACCCTGTGGAAGATGGAGGGCGATGCCAATCATTGGCAGAACCATTTCGGTTCCTATAAGGTGCCGGACGGCCAGTATGCCACGCGCTTCTTCTTCGCTTCCGCCACCGGCACGACGACGGGCAACCTGATCGACAACGTGACGTTCAACCAGGAGCAGCGCTATATCATCGAATATTACTTGAATGGCACAAAGGTGGACGAGCTCACCGAGACCAAAACGGCGGAGGTCAACACCGCCGTTTCCCCAAGAATCTGGCAAGCGACAAGCTGACAAACGCGATATTGGCCGATTCCACCATCAACGGCGAGTCTTACGGCGGCGTGACGATGACCATACTGCCCCGCCCCGAGGTCGATGCGGAGCATCGGGACTGCCGAAATGTGCTGCGGCTTTACTTCGTCACCGGCGCCATCACCGTGCGCAAGGTCGTCACCATCGAGAACTGGGACGACCTGACAGATGCCGAGCGCAAGGAGCTGGGCTTCGAGCACTATGGCGCCAACTTTGAACTCTACAAGGGCAAGCCCGGTGAAGGGGAGAAGGTCGCCCGCGCCTCAATCTCCATCGACCTGATCAATCAGTCGCTAAAGACCGGCGTTGCGCAGTTCCTGAAGCTGAACCCGGACGGTTCCGACGGTTCCAAAGAACCTTACAAGCCGCAGGCGAACACCGCCTATTGGGTGAAGGAGGTGGAGGGTAGCACACCGACCCCGCCCGCACCTACGGGCTGACGACGACCTTATGCGCCGAATGCGGACGGCATCTCGGACGGCAGCTTCACTACCGATGGGCAAGCCAACGGCAGCGTCACCGTCACCAACGCCTATGCGCTCCAACTGTTTGAATTGACGATCAAGACAAGCGGCGTGGAGGACATCGACGAAAACCAGACCTATATCTACCGCGTGCGCAGCACCGAACCCCACACGAAGCTGATCGACCTGACCGTCGCCATCCACGGGGACGGGGAGGCCACGGTCAAAAACCTGCCCTCAGGCGAATACAAGGTGACGCAGGTCAACACCTGGTCGTGGCGCTATACGCCGAATCAGACGGAGCAAAGCGTGACGCTCGATGCGAACAAGACCGTCGCATACACCCAGACGCGCGCCCATGAGAGTGATGGGGACAATAACAATAAGTGGAAATGGCTCAACGGCCAGCATTGGATTGACAACCGCTGGAAGGACGGTTCCTCCGGCGACGTTCCCGGCGATGAGGGCGGGGACGAAAACAGCATTAAAGATTGAAAGGGGCGCTGGAAACACATGAAACACCTGAAAAACACCGCCCCGGCCGGGCGAAGGCACTGCTGCTGATCGCATCGCTTGCCGTGCTGCTGACCGCGACCGTCGGCTCGACCGCCGCCTGGCTGGTGTCCAAGCCCGCCGCGGTGGAAAATGACTTCGTCCCCGGCAAGGTCGCCTGCCAGGTGCTGGAGAAGTTCGACACGGAAAGCGGTACCTCCGTCAAGCGCAACGTCCGCGTCAAAAACACCGGCAATACCGACGCCTACATCCGCGTGCTGCTCGTGTTCACCTGGAAGGACGATGCGGGCAACATCTTCCAACAAGCCGCAGGAAGGCAAAGATTACCAAATCAATAAGAATTTGACCGATTGGATCAAGCAGAAAGCGACGCGGGCACGTATTACTACTAAAAAACCCGTTGCGCGCGACGCGGAGACCGACGTGCTGATTGAATTGCTGCGCCAGGCCGACGGCGTGACCGGCCCGGAAAAACGGAAAATATAAGCTCGGTCGATATCCTGGCCGATGCGGTGCAGGCCGACCCGCCCCAAGCGGTGGCGGATAGCTGGGGCGTCGCTGTGGAAAAACGGCGAAAAATCAAGGTGCAGGGGGGCGTGGGTCATGAATAAGAAAAAGCTGCTCCTCTGCTGCTTGCCGCCGTGCTGCTGCTGAGCTTCCTGCCCGTGTCCGCGCGGGCGGACGGCAGCTCCACCCCTCACCTACCGCGGCAGGGAGCAGGGCTTTGACGTAAATCCCGGCTCCGCATGGACGGCGGCCGACCTCTTTGACGGCCTCAAGGACGTGATGCCGGGCGATGTGCGCGCCTGCGATATTGCCTTTGTCAACGCCGCAACGGATTGCGATTTTGCGGTGCTGACCCTCACCGCCGAGCGCCGCACGGGGCGGAAAATCCCCTCCGAAAAAATGTCGCGGCGGCGGGCGAAACCGTGGAATCCGCCAAGGATTTCCTGAACCGGATGACCCTCACCGTCACCTCCGGCGGGCAGACCTCTACGACGGCCCGGCGGGCAGCGACGCGATGTTCGGCACGGGCGTCGCCCTGGGCACGGTGCGCACCGGCGAGCAGATCGGCCTGCACGTCGTGCTTTCCGTCCCGAAGGAGATGGACAACGACTACGCCTCCCGCGCGGGCGAGATCGACTGGGTGTTCCACGTCGAAACGTATAACGAAAGCCAGATCATCGTGCGCAAGGTCTGGTCCGCGGGCAACGGCTGGCACGAAAACGACAGCGTGAAGGTCAACCTCCTGCGCGACGGGCAAACCGTCCGCACCGAGGAATTGAACGCCGCCAACCAGTGGACCTATACCTTCGAGCGGCTGGTTGAAGGCCACGAATGGTCGGTCGAGGAGGCCGAGGTTCCCGCGGGCTACACCGTCTCCTATCGCACAGAGGGCAACCTCGTCACCATCCTAAACACCGCCAGGGGCGCTTATCCCGGATTACGACGGCGCCAGGAGCTGACCGTCGTCAAAAGTGGGAGGGCAAGCGCGGCGCGTCCTCCGTCACCATGGCGCTCTACAACGGCGCCGAGCGGGTGAAAACCGTCGAGCTTTCCGATGAAAACGGCTGGGCGCACACCTTTGCCGACCTCGACCCCCCAGGGCAACTGGCAGGTGATCGAGCAGAGCGTGCCCAAGGGCTATACCCCGTCTACGAAAAGAACGGCTCCACCGTCACCGTCACCAACACCGACCGCCTGATTCAGACCGGCGTGAACAACGCCCTAATCTGGGTGCTGGCTGCGGCGGGCGCGCTGCTGGTGATCGCGGGCGCGGTGCTGCTCAAAAGAGGAAAAGGCGTGAGGCGGCGCATCGGCGCTGCCCTGCTGATCTTTTGGAGCGCTGCTGCTGCTGGCTTCCGGCGGCGCGGCGCTTCTTCATGCCCGGCAGGATGAGCAGGCGGGGCGCACCGCCCGGCAGGCCGTGACCGCGCTTCAGCAGCTCATCAAAGCCGGCGGAAACGCAGGAAACGGTCGGCGCGCCCTTTTCTGCTTCACCCGCGCCGCAGAAACGCCCGCCCGCAGGAAACAGCAAAACCGGCTGCGGTCGAACTAGACGGGGAGAGCTACATCGGCGTGCTGCGCATCCCGTCTTTTTGGGGCTGGAACTGCCCGTGATGGAGGATTGGAGCTACGCCCGGCTGAAAAATTGCGCCCCTGCCGCCAGTTCGGCTCGTGCGCAGCAGGCGGCGTCTTCGCGCCGCGCACAACTACACCACTTCCGGGCGGCTGAAGGAGCTGCAAGAAGGGATGGCATCACCTTTCACCGACCTCTCCGGCGCAGAATACGCCTATCGCGTCGATCGGGTGGAAAACGTGCAGCCGCAGGACGTTGCCGCCGTGACCGAAAGCGGCGCGGCGCTGACGCTACCTGCACCCCGGCGGCAAAACGCGCGTCGCGGTGTATTGCTCCGCAGCGCGCTGATTTTGTTTGAAGCGCCCCCGCATGGGAACCCATGGGGTTTTTGCTGATGCGCCAGGCGGGGCAGGGTGCGGCAAAGGTGTTGCCTGCCGAGTGGATTCCGCGGCGATTGCCGCACGCCGCTTCTTTTTGCGCAGGAAGCAGCAGGTTACGGCTCGCCCGCGCACTGGCTTCCGGCGAAAGGGCGCGCCCGCCGCGAAGCGGCGTAGCGGGTCCGCCTGCAACGCGGACCGCCGGCACGGCGGAGCCGTGCGCGCCGCCTGCCCCCGGGGAAGCACTCGGCCCCGATCGGGCTGCGCGCCCCTCACAGCGTCCTTTTCCGGGAACCCCGCGGCTTAACGGCGGATTACAGAAGGCTGAAAAAACCTTGAAAGAATGTTGGTATTCTGTACCCGTACTCAAATGAAGGAGGACGTGGAAGATGAAAAAGATACTTTATGAAAACCCTGGCGCTGGTTGCGGCGGCTGCATTGCTGCTGACCGGCTGCGCAACGAACAAGCAACAGCGGCGCGACGGCCGCCCCTCGGCGGAAGCTACGGCACAGGCCACCGCTGCGGCGGAAGAGACCGCTGCCCGGCGGAGTCCGCCGACGCGGCAAAACCGAACTGAAGGGCGAGATCATGGTCACCGGCTCCACCTCGGCAGAACCCTGGTCAGCGCGCTGGCCGATCTGTTTATGGAAAAAACCCGGCGTCACCATCGCGGTGCAGGGCAACGGCCTCCGCGGGCATCAAGGCCGCGACCGACGGCAGCGCCGCGCTGGGCATGAGCTCCCGCGAGTTGAAGGAGGGAGGAAAGGGGCAGCATCATCCCCACCACGCTCTGCATGGACGGCATCGCCGTGGTCGTCAACAAGGGAAAACACCGTCGCCAACCTGACCAAGGATCAGATCGCTCAGATCTTCAAGGGGCGAGATCACCAACTGGAAGGACGTCGGCGGTCCCGATGAGGAGATCCTGCTCGTCTCCCGCGAAGCCGGCTCCGGCACCCGCGGCGCCTTTGAAGAGATCTGCAGCTGACCGAAAAGAACGCCGACGGCAACGAGGTCTCCCTCGTGGACGAGAGCAAGGCCATCATCGCCGACTCCACCAACGCGGTTTCCACCACGGTTTCCACCAAGAAAACGCCACGGTTATATCTCCCCTCGGCTCCTATGATTCCTCGCTGGTCACGGCGCTGGATGTGGACGGCGTGGCCTGCACGCAGAGAGAACATCGTGGCCGGCACCTACTGATCGCCCGCCCCTTCCTGCTGATCTCCGGCCCCGCTACCGATGATGTGGCCAAGGCGTTCCTCGACTACGCAATGTCCGCAAGAAGGCCAGGCCGTGGTCGCCGAGCACAAGTACATCCCCGTCGCATAAAGCACGGCCGGAAGCGACAAACGTCCGGAAGAGGGAAATAAAGGTGCGGGCTGCATCAGCCCGCACCCCTTTCGGGCGGCCTTGAGGGAGATCTTCAACAAAGAAAGGGAGACGGAATCGGATGAAAAAATGAGAAAAGCGATGGAATGGGTCGTGGAGGCGGTTTCTTCCTCTGCGCAGCCGCCGCCGTGCTGGCGCTTTCCGTGATCGTGATCTTCCTGCTGATCCAGGGCATGCCGGCCTTTAAGGAGATCGGCGTGGAAGTTCGTCACCGGCATGACCTGGCAGCCCTCCGCCGATGAATACGGCATCGCCCCGATGATCGCGGCGTCGCTGCTGGCCACGGCGGGCGCGGCGCTGCTCGGCGGGCTGATCGGCCTGATGTGCGCGCTGCTGCTGGCGGACGTGGCGCCCAAGATCCTGGGCAATGTGATCCGCCCGCTGATCAATCTGCTGGCGGGCATCCCCTCGGTGGTCTACGGCTTCTTCGGCCTGATGGTGGTCGTGCCGTGGATCACGGCGACCTTCGGCGGCACGGGCAACAGCCTGCTGGCGGTGATCCTGATCCTGTCGGCCATGATCCTGCCCACCATGGTTTCCCTGAGCGAAACCGCCGTGCGCGCCGTGCCGCAGGCCTACCGCGAGGGCAGCCTTGCCCTGGGCGCGACCAAGATGCAGACGCTGTTCAAGGTCACGCTCCCCTGCGGCCAAGAGCGGCGTGCTCAACGCCATCGTGCTGTCCATCGGCCGCGCCATCGGCGAGACCATGGCGGTCATCCTGGTGGCGGGCAACCGCGTCGCCATGCCGCACTCCATCCTCGACCCCCGTGCGCCCGCTGACCGCGAACATCGCGCTGGAGCTTTCCTACGCCAGCGGCCTGCAGGAAAAAGCGCTCTACGCCACGGGCGTGGTGCTGCTGCTGTTCATCGTGATCATCAACATCACCGCGCACATGCACTGCGGGGCAAAAAGGAGGGTGCGTAAATGAACAAGCTGACCAAACGCAAGTTCATCGATACCTTGCAGCTCGTGCTGCTGTGGCTCTGCGGCGCGATCGCGGTGGGCTTTCTGCTGCTCATCCTGATCTACGTCCTCTCCCGCGGCATTCCGAACATCCATTGGGCGTTCCTCTTCCACGGTCTATAAGCCCGGCCTCGGCTCCAGCGGCATCCGCGAGATCATCGTCGGCACGCTGGCGATGATCGGCCTGACCCTCCTCATCGCCGTGCCCGTGGGTGTGCTCGCCGCCATCTATATGGCCGAATACGCCAAGAAGGGCAAGGTGCTCTCCACCATCCGCTTCTGCGTCGAGTCGCTGGCGGGCATTCCTCGATCCTCTACGGCCTGTTTGGCTATACTTTCTTTGTGATCCAGTGCGCGCTCGGCTTGCTGATCTCCTCGGCGCTGACGCTCGCCATCATGGTGCTGCCTGTCATCATCCGCTCCACGGAGTGAGGCGCTCTTCACCGTCCCCGACAGCTACCGCGAGGGGGAGCCTCGGCGCTGGGCGCGAGCAAGCGCTGACCACGCTCTTGCGCGTGGTGCTGCCCTGCGCCATCCCGGCATCCTCTCGGCCATCATCCTGTCCATGGGGCGCGTGATGGGCGAGACCGCCGCGGTCTCTTACACTCGCCGGCACCATGGCCAGGCGCCGCAGAGCATCTGTTCCTCGACGCGCTCGCTGGCCGTGCACCTGTACCTGCTGGTCAAGGAAGGTCTCAATTCCGGCGAAGCGTTCGCCACCGCAACGATCCTGATCGTCATCATCGTGGGCCTCAACGCGCTAGCCAGCTTCATCGCCAAGCGCCTGAGCCGGCGCCTTACGGGAGGTAAAAAGCAATATGAAAAATGACAGCGAAAACGTCAATCTCTGGTACGGGGATTTATGCCCTCAAGGGGGTCTCCCTCAACATGGAGGTCAACCAGGTCACCGCGCCTCATCGGCCCGTCGGCTGCGGCAAGTCCACGTTCCCTCAAGTCCCTCAACCGCATGAACGACCTTGGTGGAGGGCCGCCGCATCGAGGGCAGCATCTGCCTGACGGACAGGATATTTACGCCAAGGGCTACGATGTGGCGCAGCTGCGCAAGCGCGTGGGCATGGTCTTCAAAAGCCCAACCCGTTCCCCTATGTCCATCTATGACAACATCGCTACGGCCCCCGCATCCACGGCATCCATCGCAAAAGCAGCTCGACGAGATCGTTGAAAAGCGGGCGCGGCGCTGTGGACGAGGTCGGCGACCGGCTCAAAAAAAGAGCGCCATGGCCTTCCGGCGGCCAGCAGCAGCGCCTGTGCATCGCGCGCGTGCTCGTGGAGCCGGAGGTGCTGCTGATGGACGTAGCCCACCAGCGCCCTGACCCCATCTCCACCCAGCGCAGCGGAGGATCTGATGGTGGATCTCAAAAAGGTATTCCATCGTCATCGTCACGCACAATATGCAGCAGGCCGCGCATCGCCGACCGCACCGCCTTCTTCCTCAGGGGGAGATCATCGAAGCCGGCGACACGATGCAGATCTTCCAGAAGCCTGCGGACAAGCGCGCACCGAGGACTACATCACCGGCCGCTTCGGCTGATGATCCGGGGACGCGAACGCAGGAGACGTTTTGAAAGGGGAGAGAAACACATGAACCGTATCATGATGAATAACGCGATGGACAGCCTGCACGAGGCGCTGCTCGAAATGGGCGGCCTGTGCGAGGGGAATCGACGAGGTGCTGGCGGCAGTGGTGCATCCGGACGCGGAGCTGGCCGAGCGCGTCATCGCCCGCGACGATCAGATCGACGACATGGAGCGCCGCATTGAGAGCCAGTGTCTGACGATCCTGGCGCGGTTTTCGCCCGTGGCGATTGATCTGCGCCCGTCACCGCGGCGATGGGCATCATCTCCGATCTGAGCGCATCGGCGACCAGTGCGCCGATATTGCCGAGATCAGCAAGCACATGCTGGGCGCCAAGCAGATCCACCCGATGGCGGATTTCCGCCTGATGGCCGATACCGCCCGCAGCATGGTACACGACGCGCTCGACGCCTTCATCGACAAGGACATTGAAAAGGCGCGCGGCGTGACCTCCTGCGCGACGACACATCGTGGACGCGGCCTTTTGACCGCGTGGTGCTGAGCCTGACCAACATCATAGCGCGAGAACGCCGAGGCGGTAGCCCCAGGCGGTGGATATGTTGTTTTGTAGCCATTTGAGCGCATCGCCGATCACGCCACCAACATCGGCGAGTGGAGCGTCTATCTGCGCACCGGGCAAGCACCCGCAGGACAAGGAGCTGCACGAGGCCGAGATCCGGTAACCCGTCGAGCAGAAAGAACCCTTTTGCCGCAGCCCCGAAGGGGCTGCGGCAGAGGGCGGGGGGAGGCCCTGCCCCGGTGCCCTCGGCCGTGGAAGGAGGAACGGGAGCCTTTAGGCTCTGTTCCTCCTTCCCTGCCCATTCCCCACGATCGTTTGAAAAAAGGGATTTTTTCCTGCTTCCCACGCGGGATACCTTGGACGTATAATGAATACAGAATCCGTGAAGGAGGAAACAGACATGGCACTGATTGCGGTTGTGGAAGACGAAGAGGCGATCTCGGTGCCTGATCTGCCTGCACTTGCAGGCGGCGGGATATGAGGCGAAGCCCCATTCGGCGGGGGGACGCTCTTTGGCGGATCTGCGGCAGATCAACCCGGATGTGGTGCTGCTGGACTGATGCGCCCGGCGACCATGACGGCATCGCGGTGCTTTCAAGGAGCTGCGGCAGAACGAAAAGACGCGCACCGTGCCGGTCATCATGCCTCACGGCCAAGGCGGAGGAGCTGGACCGCGTGCTGGGGCTGGAAGTGGGCGCGGACGACTATGTGACCAAGCCCTTTTCCTTCCGGGAGATGGTCTCGCGCGTGCGGGCGCAGCTGCGCAGGACGCAGTGGAGAAGGGCGACCCACCGTGCGCCGCTACGGCAAGCTGACGATCTTCCTAAACGAGCATCGCGCCGCGGCGGACGGAAAGACGCTCAATCTTCGCCCAAGGAATACGACATCCTCTGCAAGCTGATGGAAAAGCCAACTGGGTCGTCACGCGCGAGCAGCTGCTCAGCTCGGATCTGGGGCGACGAATATGAGGCGAGATGCGCACGGTGGACATGCACATGACCAACCTGCGCCGCAAGCTGGACGAGGCGGGCGCAAAGGACTATATCCAGACCGTGCGCGCCGTGGGCTACAAAATGAAGCCGCTGGAGGAAAAAGCGGAATAAAGAGGGCCGGGGAGGAATGCGACGATGCGCAGGCGGGTGCTGGGGTTGATCCTGGCCGCGACGCTGCTGGCAGTGACGCTGCTGGGCGCGGGAACTTATATCTATGTGCGCAAGCTGATGATCGAGCGGACGGAGGAGCGCATGGAGGACATTGCGCGCCTGCTGCTGAGTGAGCTTGAGCCGGGCGAGGAAGAGGAACAGGCAAAGCGCTGGCTGGAGGCGCTCAACGCACAGTATGACGTCTATCGCCTGACGCTGATGGACGCGCAGGGTCAGGTGTTCTTCGACAGCGACGCGGCGGCAGGGGAGATGGAAACCATCTCGAGCGCGAGGAGATCCGCGATGTGCTGCAAACCGGCACGGGCCGCGCGATGCGCTATTCACCCACGACCCAGCGGCATTATCTCTATGTCGCGGTGTATTCGGCGGCACGGTGCTGCGCATCTCGCAGGACTTTGTGCAGATCCGCCAGATGCAGGGGGACAATCCTGGGCATTGTGACGATCTCGGCGCTGCTGACGCTGCTGGCGACGGGGCTTGCGTCCTTCCCGGCGGCGCAGAAGCTGCTGCTGGGCCCCCATCCGCGCGCTGCGGGTCGGCGCGGGGGCGCATCGCGCAGGGCGATCTGAACAGCCGCATTCCCCGATCAGCCCGCCGAGATGGGCATGCTGGCCAAGGACTTCAACGCCATGGCCGCCGCGCTCAGCCGATCGCTGTCCACCGAGCGGATGCAGCGGCGCAGCTGCAAGCCGTGCTGCACGCCATTCCGGCGGGCGTGATCGCCGTGGACGAAGCGGGCGTGGTGACGCAGTGCAACCCGGAGGCGGTGCGGCTGCTGAACCTGAGCGGGGAAAAACGTCGGCAAAAGCTGATGGAGAGCACGCGGACACACGCCTGTGCGCGCTGGCGGAGGACACGGTGGGAGAATGCGCCGCAGAGCGACGAATGGACGGGCGAGCGCGTGCTGGCGGTCTGGTGCGCCCATCCGCACCGGCGGCGGAAAGAGGTCGGCGCGGCGCTGGTCATCAGCGACCGGACGCAGCTGCGCAAATTGGAGCAGATGCGCTCGGGAGTTCGTGTCCAACGCAACGCATGAGCTGAAAACGCCGCTGACCGCGATCCGCGGCTGCATCGAGACCCTGCAGGAGCCGGAAATGGCCGCCAATCCCCAAATCGTATCGGAAATGCTGGAGATCATGGATGTGCAGGTGAGCGCTTGCAGGCGCTCATCAGCGATATGCTGGAGCTGCAGATCGAGAGCCTGCCGCAGCTGGATGGCGAGACGGGCAGCCTTCCAAGGCGGTGGAGGAGGCGGCGGACGCGGTGCGGATGCAGGCGGAAAAAGCGGGAGGTTGCGCTGCATTTGCAGATTGCGGACGGCGTGATCTGCCGCGCGGGACAGGAGCGATGCGCCGCATTGCGCAGAACCTGATTGAAAACGCCGTGCGCTACAACAAGCCGGGCGGAAACGTTCGGGCGAGGTGCACGCAGAAGGGACGACGGGCGTGCTGGCGGTCAAAGACGACGGCATCGGCATCCCGGAGAAGCGACCTGCCGCGCATTTGCGAGCGCTTTTTACCGGGTGGACAAAGATCGGTCGCGCAACAGCGGCGGCACGGGGCTGGGGGCTTGCGATTGTGAAGCATCTGGTGCGCCGCTAAACGGGGAGATGGAGATCTGCTCGAAGGTAAACGACGGGACGAATATTACCATCCTTCTTCCGATGGAGGGAAACAGTTGTGCGATTGCCCGCCTGCGGGCGGGCAATCGCTTTTAAGCGAGGGACATTTTTTCGATCGCGCGGGCTTCGCCGCACACGTCGAATCGGTGGCGATTTTTTTTTCCGCCGCCCAATGAATTGGGCTATGGCCCAATGAATTGGGCGCTCCTCGCGGCGTACACGCCGCCGTTGGAATAAAGTCAGGAAACCTGCGGGTTTCCCGACACCTTTCGGGGAGGGCTTTACCCGGTCTTGGATTGTGCAGGGGTTGAGTGCGGCCGCCGGGCGAGGCAAATTGGGGAGAGTTTCACTCTTCCCCTTGCCCCTCTTGAGTCAGGCAGCCTGCGGGCTTCCCGACACCTTTTCGGGGGAGGGCTTACCCGGTCTTGATTGTGCAGGGGTTAAGTGCGGCCGTCGGGCGAGTGCAATCCGGGAGAGTTTCACTCTCCCCAGCCCCCTCTTTGAGTCGGGGAGCGGCTGCGGCCGCCCCGACACCCCTGGGGAGGGCTTACCCGGTCTTGGATTGTGCAGGAATCAAGCGCGGCCGCCGGGCGAGCGCAGTTCGAGGGTGAGCGGAGCGAACCTGAGGTCGAGCGTTTGAACTTTAGCCCAATAAGCCGACCGGAACACCGGAGCAGCTTGAAAAGCTGGTTCGGTGTGGAGACTGGGGAGAGTTTCACTCTCCCTTTGCCCCTCTTGAGTCAGGCAGCCTGCGGGCTTCCCCTGACACCTTTCGGGGAGGGCTTACCCGGTCTTGGATTGTGCAGGGATTGAGTGCGGCCGCATTCCGAGTGCAGTTCGGAGGGTGAGCGCAGCGAACCTGGAGGTCGAGCGTTTGAGCTTTAGCTCAATAAGCCGACCGCAATACCGGAGCAGCTTGAAAAGCTGGTTCGGTGTGGAGACTGGGGAGAGTTTCACTCTCCCTTGCCCCTCTTGAGTCAGGCAGCCTGCGGGCTTCCCGACACCTTTCGGGAAGGGCTTACCCGGTCTTAGATTGTGCAGGGGTTGAGTGCGGCCGCATTCCGAGTGCAGTTCGGAGGGTGAGCGCAGCGAACCTGAGGTCGAGCGTTTGGCTTGCCGAATAAGCCGACCGGAACACCGGAGCAGCTCGAAGAGCTGGTTCGGTGCGCAGACGGAGGTGAAAGGAGCGAACCTGAGGTCGAGCGTTTGAGCTTTAGCTCAATAAGCCGACCGAACACCGGAGCAGCTTGAAAAGCTGGTTCGGTGGCGGAGACTGGGGAGAGTTTCACCTCCCCTTGCCCCCTCTTGAGTCAGGCAGCCTGCGGGCTTCCCGACACCTTTCGGGAAGGGCTTACCCGGTCTTAGATTGTGCAGGAATCAAGTGCGGCTGCCGGGCGAGTGCAGTTCGGAGGGTGAGCGGAGCTAACCTGAAGGTCGAGCGTTTGAGCTTTTTAGCCGAATAAGCCGACCGGAACACCGGAGCAGCTTGGAGAGCTGGTTCGGTGCGGCATCGGAGGGTGAGCGGAGCGAACCTGAAGCATGAGCGTTTTTCAGAGAAGACAGCGCGGTGCGCTTTGATGGAGGCTGCGAATGCAGCTGAAGCTCGAGCGTTTCGGCTTGCCGAATAAGCCGAGCGAAACACCAGCGCCCGCATATGGGCGATGGTGCGAAATCATGAATAAGTTATGTGGAACACCGGAACCTTCTGAAAGAAGGTTTCGGTGCGCAGATTGGAGAAGGGCAAAGCCCTTCCCTTGCCCCTATCCTAAGGCAACCCCTCAGTCCGGCTCAACGCCGGACAGCTCCCCAGGGGAGCTATTAGATGAAAGAAGTCTCCGTCTGCGGATAAGGGCAGGCAAAGACTTTTTATTTAACTTATAAGGCAAATCAACGTCCGGCGCGGACTTTTGCGGGGGTGCGGCGGCGGGAGAAGAGGTTTCGTCCAGCGCGCAGAGCTTATCGGCGAGGCAGACGAGCAGGCTTATTATAGGGGCGGAAGGGCGTGAGCGGGAATATGCTTGCGGATCGCGTCGCACTCGATGGGGTTGAGGTCGAAGTGTTTGCGGGCGTTTTTCAGCGCAGAAAAGGATGGCGGAAGCCGTGCAGCCGGTGGGACGGGTCACTCGTGCCAATCGTAGAGAAAAAGTCGTGCAGCAGTGCGCCGCGGGCGAGGCTGAGCCGATCGACGCGCAGGTGCAGCACATCCGCCAGATACAGCGCCATGCACGCGACGTTGGCGGAATGGGCATAGCAGGTCGTGGGGCCGTGCTGATGAAGTTCTGCTCGCGCTGCATTTCGGGCGAAAGCAGAATATCCGACGCCAGCCCACCAGCATCGACGCATAATGCGCACCGTTGTATTCCATCAAGAGACAGCCCTCCTTCATGCCTTGCGGCTTTCGTTTATCTGTTAGACGGAAAGCGCGGCGATTCGTTGCGAAAAATGAAGAATTTCTAAAGAACGACAAGCGTGCGGGAAAACGCGCATCGCACCCGAAAAAAGGCAGGAAGAAAGGGAAGAAATGTAGAATTGATGGAAATAAAGCACTTGATTCGGGAGGGATTTGCAATGGATGAGGGAAAGAACGATTTTGCAGCACCGGGCGGTGCTTTCGCCCTACGCCTGCGACGACGAGCGGCTACCGGGCGCGCGGCCCATGGAGCCCTGCCCGCTGCGCACCGATTTCCCAGCAGCGCGACCGCGACCGCATCATCCACTGCATTAGGCGTTTCGCCGGTCAAGCACAAGACCCAGTGCTTTCGCCCCGAGGACGACCACTTCGCACGCGGCTGACGCACACGCTCGAGGTCGCGCAGATCGCCCGCAACCATCGCCCGCGCGCTGTCTCTCAACGAGGATCTGACCGAGGCCATCGCGCTGGGGCACGATCTGGGCCACACGCCCTTCGGCCACATGGGCGAGCGGATTTTGAACCGTCTGGCCCGGCGGCTTTGCCCACGAACGCCAGTCCCCTGCGCGTGGTGGAGGAGCTGGAAAACGACGGCGGGGACTGAATCTGACCGGAAGCGGTGCGCGACGGCATTTTGCAGCACCTCCCGCGGCAACCCTGCCACCCTCGAGGGCGCGGCGGTGTCCGCTTTCCGACCGCATCGCCTACATCAACCACGATATTGACGACGCGACCGGCGCGGGCGCGCTGCGGAAGAAGAGCTGCTGCGGAGCTGACCGCCGTGCTCGGCCATGGCCCACGGCGACCGCATCGACAATCATGATCGGCGACATCTTCCGCGCCTCCGACGGGCAGCCTTTTCGTGCGCATGAGCGAGGAAACGGCGCGGCCACCATGGCGCTGCGCGCGTTTCTGTTTGCGCACGTCTATAACCGCCCCGACGTGCAGCGCGAGGAGCAGAAGGCGGGCCTTCCTGCTGGAAAGCCTGTTTGATTATTACGCCGCCCGCCCGGAACAGATGCCGGAGGAGTTCGTCCGCCAGGCCCGCAGCGATCCCCGCGGCGTCAAGGGCGCGGTCTGCGATTACATCGCCGGCATGACCGATAACTACGCCGTGCACACCTTTACCCGCCTGTTCATCCCGAAGAACGAATCGCTGTGAACGGGAGCAGCCGTCTGTCCGCGTTCCCTCAGGGGGGCGGGAGAGGGTGCAGGGAGCGAAGCCCCCCCCGCTTATAGATAGAGGGTCCGGTCTGGCGAGCCCTTTGGCTCCCCCTTCGCAGGTCGCTCCGCGACCGCAACACCGGAATAGCTTTGAAACGCTATTTCGGTGCGAAGAATGTAAGGGGAGCTGTCCGGCGTCGAGCCGGACTGAGGGGTTGTTTGTGCTGCGAGGGGTCACCCTTCCGTCTCGTCTGGCTGCGCCGAGCCGCGTCCCCTAACACAAAAGGGGAGGCGATGCGCGCACCGCTGAGAAGGAAAACAGCCGGAAAGGAACTTTCTCTCGCAGAATATACGGAAACGCCAAAAGGCCGAATCTTTCAGCTTTTTGACGAAGCAAGGGAAAGAGACGCTTTTTTTGTGAGAAAAAGCGCAAAGCAGAAGGATTTGCAGAAAAACCAGAGAATATAACTATCGGTTCGTTTTTTCAAACAACGAACAAAGTGTGAATGGACGGGTAGCAGGATCGACGGCGGAAAGGAGACAGGAAGCGCATGGCAGGCAGGTTCCCCAGCGAGTGGATCGACGAAGTGCGCGATAAATCCGACATCGTTTCGGTCGTCTCCGAATACGTCACGCTGCAGAAGAAGGGCGCCAAGCATTGGGGGCTCTGTCCCTTCCACGGCGAGAAAACCCCTTCGTTTTCCGTCGATCAGGAAAAGCAGATGTTCTATTGCTTCGGCTGCCACGCGGGCGGCAACGTCATCACCTTTGTGATGAACATCGAGCACATGGAATTCCCCGAGGCGGTCAGGCACCTGGCCGAGCGCGCGCACATGCCCATACCGGAATTGCAGCGCGGCGAGGACACGGGGCCGAAAAAGGATCGCGACCGGCTCTATGCCGCGCTGGTCGAGGCCGCAAAATTCTATCACAAAACCCTGTATACGCCCGACGGCGCGCAGGCGCTGGAATACCTCCACAACCGCGGCATCCGCGACAACGTGATCCGGCATTTCGGCCTGGGCGCAACGGCCAGGGGCTGGTCGAGCCTGTATGCCCATCTTTCCGACATGGGCTTTGCCAAGCAGGAGCTCATTGACGCAAACCTCGCCCTGGAGCGGGGCGGCAAGGTGTTTGACGCCTTCCGCGAGCGCGTGATGTTCCCCATATTCGACCCCCGCGGGCGCGTGACGCCTTCGGCGGGCGCGTCATGGGCGACGGGCAGCCCAAATATTTGAATTCTTCCGATACGCCGGTGTTCAACAAGCGCAAAAACGTCTACGGCCTGAACTTCCTAAAGGGCGGACGGCGCGAGAGCCTGCGGCTCGTGGAAGGATATATGGACGTGGTGTCGCTCTATCAGCACGGCGTGGACGGGTGCGTGGCCACCCTGGGCACAGCGCTGACCAACGAGCAGATCCGGCTGATGAAGCGCTACGCCCCGCAGATTCTCATCACCTACGACGGCGACGGCGCAGGCCAGCGCGCCATTGCCCGGGGCCTTGACCTCTTTGAGCAGGAAAACGTCCCCGCGCGCGTGACCGTCGTGCCCGGCGGAATGGACCCGGACGAATACGTCCGCGCCAAGGGCGGACAGGCCTAAGCGATTTGGGCTCCATCGACCCCACCACCTACCGGCTGGATACGCTGGCGGCAAAATACGACCTTTCCAACGCCGAAGCCCGCGCCCAAATACGCCGTGGATGCTTCGCAGGTGCTGCGCCGGCTGGAGGACCCGGTCGAGGTCGAGCGCTTCGTGCGCAGGCTCACCATCGAAACCGGCTTTTCCGAAGAGACGCTGATGGAGCAGGTCGGCAAGCGCCGCGCCCCGAAGGCCGAGCCGCAAAGGGAGGCGAATACCGTTTTCCTCCTACGGGAAAAATAGGGAGGATGACCGGTATGTCCGCGCGGAAAAAGGAGCTGCTGGCCATGATCTGCGCCGGTGAAAAGGTGCCAAGAGAGCTGCTCAAGACCAGCGATTTTACCGACCCCGGCTGCGCGTTTCTGGCAGAGATCCTCATTGGGCGCGGCGGTTCCCTGCGCGATGTGCAGGCCGCCATGGAGCAGACCGAGGGGACGACGACGCGCTGCGCGGCGAGATCTCCCGCATCCTGCTCATCGGCGAAAAGGTGCGAGCCGGATAAGCGCGTGAAGATGATGACCGACTGCATCGACACCCCTGCACGAGCGGCGGCTGGAAAAAAGGACATTGACGACTGCGAGCAGAAGCTGGCCAAGCCCGGCCTCTTCCGCAGGAGCAGATGGAGCTGATGACGCTCTATACCAGGCTGCTGGACAGAAGAGAAGCGGCTGAAGCAGGGCGGATGAGTGAAACCGCCGAAGAAGGAAAACAATGCCGCGAGAATTTCTGCGGCTTTCGGATATAGAGGCTTTGCAAATCCCGCGCCCGCGCAGGAGAAACGCGCGGCGGGATCTGTTCGACCGAAAGCGGAGTGCCGATGTCCACCGTTGACAACAAGCAGGCGCGCGTCGCCGCGCTGATCGAGAAGGGAAAGAAAAACGGCTCGCTGACACAGAAAGAAATCCAGGAAGCACTGGCCGATTTGTTAGGGGTTTCGCCCGAAGCGTATGAAAACATACTGGACCGCTTCGAGGAAATGGGCATAGATGTGACGGGCGAGGCGCAGGAGCGCATGGCAGCCGGCGACGAGGAAGCCCGCAAAAAGCTCTCCGAGAGCAACCTGCGCCTGGTCGTTTCCATCGCCAAGCGCTATGTCGGCCGCGGCATGCAGTTCCTCGACCTGATTCAGGAGGGCAACCTGGGCCTGATCAAGGCCGTCGAAAAATTCGACTATTCCAAGGGATACAAGTTCTCGACCTACGCCACCTGGTGGATCCGTCAGGCCATCACCCGCGCCATCGCGGATCAGGCTCGCACCATTCGCATTCCCGTCCACATGGTTGAAACCATCAATACAAGCTCATCCGCGTCTCCCGCCAGCTTTTGCAGGAGCTACGGCCGCGAGCCCACCCCCGCCGAGATCGCCAAGGAGATGGGCATCTCCGGAGGAAAAGGTGCGGAGATCATCAAGATCGCGCAGGAGCCCGTTTCTCTGGAAACGCCCATCGGTGAGGAAGAGGACAGCCATCTGGGCGACTTCATCCCCGACGACGACACGAGCCCGCCCCCGCCGAGGCCGCCGCGTTCACCATGCTGAAAGAACAGCTGACCGACGTGCTCGACACGCTCACCCCCGCGAGAAAAAGGTGCTCGAGCTGCGCTTCGGCATCGTCGACGGCCGCACCCGCACGCTCGAGGAGGTCGGCAAGGAGTTCAACGTCACGCGCGAGCGCATCCGCCAGATCGAAGCCAAGGCGCTGCGCAAACTCCGTCACCCCAGCCGCAGCAAAAAGCTCAAGGATTTCCTCGAATAATCAAAAATGGCATCGGCCAACCGAAAAGAGACGTTCCGCCTCTTTCGGTTGGCCGATTGAGTAGTGGAGGCGATTCCCCGCCGGGGAATCGCTTGAAGGGGAAGGCTGGGAGAGGGCCGCGACCCCTCTCCCGGCGCCTCACCCCGAAGGCAACCCCTCAGGCCGCTGCGGCGGCCAGCACCTCTTTCGCACCGAAACGGCCTTTCAAGCCGTTCCGGTGTTCCGCATGGCTTATTTTCCGATGAAGACACATCGTGCCTTCATCTCCAAAACGCACATGCTTCAGGTTCGCTGCGCTCACCCTACGCCTTCGCACCGTAACGCCCCTTCGGGACATTCCGGTGTTCCGGTCGGCTTATTTTCCGAAAAAAGCTCTTCAGCTTTTCTCCAAAACGCTCGACCTTCAGGTTCGCTGCGCTCACCCTGCGGGTAGAGGGGGAGCCGAAGGGCAACCCCTCAGGCGCTGCGGGGGGGGATGAAAGGGTTTTTCAGGAACAGGATAGATGACTACATGTAGAAAACAAGGGGGACAAGAGTATGCGGAAAACTGACGGTTTCGGGCAGAAACCTCGTCTGGGGAGGACGGGGAGCCGTTCTTCTATCTGGGCGACACGGCGTGGGAGATCTTTCATCGCCTGAACCGCGAGGAGATGGCGCACTAGCCGTGAACCTTTCGGTCTTTACCGGGTCGGATAAGCCCGCGCGTCGTGGTTTGATCCCCGCGCGGGCGGGAGCGCGGTCTTTGCCATCTTCCCGAACAAAGGCCGCACCACGGTCGTCCCGCCCGCGCAGGGCAAGGGCTGCGATTGGGTGCTGGTGCTGGAAGAGGCGTAAACGCAAAAAAAGTGGGGAGAAAAAATCTCCCCACGGATAGTTTAGGAAAGTGTTAGCTTACATGTTCATCTACACTGTACATAACATAGCGGGTTACTTCACGGAAGGTACCATTGACCCAATACTGTCGAGTAGGATTGATGTCGTAAATGAAGTATGCTTTCCAAGTTCCGGTATTTCCATACCATTTGATATAATAGCTTCTGCTATTATAGGACGAAGATTCCGGAGGACCACTAAAAGTATAGTTGCTCGAATACTTTGCAGTGCAGGAAGTATTGATGCCAATTTGTGCAGGCGAGAGATCTCCTGTTGTAGAAGAACTAAGAGTAAAAGAGGTTTCTTTCGAAAATTGGCCGGTTTGCCCCTTGGCAACAGAGATAACAAAGTCTCTTCCAAGATATGTATCCCGTTTGGAGACAGTGTAAGAAATGTTTGTGAAACTGCTAGGGGAAACATCGGGGGGCGGAGGATCCATTACTTCATAGACTACGATTTTGCCTGCATTTGGATGGTCGTGGATAATACCGAGAAGTTCGTCAGCGGAAATATCTGCTGCTTCCGGCATAATTGTGATTTCTGGAGCAGAAATGTCGTCCGAAGAGGGTAACGTTGCAGCTTGAACGGGGATGAACATGCAGAGAAGCAAAGAGATGATGGTAAAGAAACTGAAGAACCGTTTTGCCATAGCAGTAAACCTCCGTTTTTATTTATGTTGCCAGCTGACAATATAAATAATATATCTCCCAGAAAGGACTTGTCAATACCTATTAAAGGATTTATTATTGTGATGAGGAGGTGAGCAAGATGATGACGTGGTATCAAAAAATGATCCTTGTCCTTGCTGTTACGATTATTCTTTCGGTTACAATGATCATCTGCACGCATATTTTCAGTAATGCGATTGTAGAAGCGTCACTGTGCATCAGAAATGCGTTGATTGCCCATTGAATGAAAGTAAAACAAATACAAAATAATAAAATATAGTTTCACATAAACGGATGGAGGGACAAAGGACGCGCCATGATCCAACTGGACGAACGACTTTCCGCCGCGGCGGAGCTGGCGGGCGAGTGCGCGGTGTTTTACGACGGGCAGCAACCACGGCTTTCTCGGTGCGCATCTGCTGCAAAGCGGGGCGTGCCGGCGCGCGGTGCTCTGCGACATCAGCGACGATGCGCTGAACCGCGCACGGGAGACCGTCGAAAAAGAGGGCTTGCAGGATAGAACGCAGCTCGTCGTCGCGGACGGGCTGCGCGGCCTGTTTCCCACAGCACAGGACGCGGTGGCGGTGTGCGGCATGGGCGCGCGGACGGTGATGCACATCGTGGAGCGCGCGCTGCCCTGCCCGCTGGTGGCGCAGGCCAACGTCGAAACCCCGCTGCTGCGGCGGCATTTGGAACGCATCGGGATGCACGTTGTGCAGGAGATGCCCGTGCGCGCGGCGGGGCGGTTCTATCTCGTGCTGCGCGCCGAGCCGGGGCAGGGCGAACGGCCCATGAGCGAATACGAAGCCTACATCGGCCCGGCGCTGCTGTGCGACCGCCCGGCGGGGACGGAGAACTACCTTGCCTGGCGGCTGGGCGTGGAGACGCGCGCGCTGGAGGGACTGCGCACCGGCAGGGACGCAGCGCGCCTGCGGGAAAGCAGAACAGCGCGTCGCCTTCGTGCGGCGCGCCATCGAGGAGGAAAGAAATGAACATCGCGGAATTTATGCAGGTCATGGAGGGCATCGCGCCGCAGGAGACGGCGGAGCCGTGGGACAACCCCGGATTGCTGGCGGGCGATCCCGAGGCGGAGCTAAACGGCGTGCTGGTGTGCGTGGATGCGACGCACGCAGCGTTGGATGCGGCGGAGCAATGCAGCGCGAACCTCATTTTGTCGCACCACCCGCTGATGTTCCACGGCGTCAAATCCCTGCGGCAGGACGGCTACGAAGGCGCGGTGCTCTCCCGGCTCCTCCGCGAAAACCGCGCGCTCTTTGCCGCGCACACCAATCTGGACAAGGCCGAGGGCGGCGTCAACGACTGCCTGGTGCGCGCGCTGGGCTTTTACGGCAACGAGCGGCCGGAGGACTACCTGCGCCTGTGCGACCTTTCGCCGCGCAAGGCGGGCGAGATGCTCGATCGGGTGAGAAAGACCATCAGCCCGCAGGCCGTGTTCTACGGCAAGACGGACCGGTGGATCTCGCGCGCGGCGGTGTCCTGTGGCGCGGGCGGCGAGTTTGCCGCGCAGGCGGCGGCGCTGGGCGCGGAGCTGTTCATCACGGGCGAAATGAAGCACAACGAGCGCATCGAGGCGCAGGGGCTGGGGATGAGCGTGCTGCTGCTGGGCCACGGCGAAAGCGAAAGTCCGTGCTGGAACCGCTGGCGCAGCGGCTGCGGGAAAAAGCTCTCCGTGCCCGTGAGGATTTATGACGAGAGGAATCTTTGAAAAAACGGACTTGACAGACGGGGCGGACGGTGCTATAATCGCAATGTTGAAGAAGAAGCGCCCGCTTCTCACCCGCGCCGCCATGCAGCCGGGTTCGAAAATGCAAGCACATGCAGCATACGCAGTAGGCTTTCAAAGCGGGTGGATTCTGTCCAACCCGCTTTCATTTTGTCTGGGGAATATAAAAAGCTACCAATCTATACGGAGGTGCGTCGGAATCAATATGGACATGATGATCAATGAAGAAATCCGCGACAAGGAGATCCGCCTGATTGGTCAGGACGGCGAGCAGCTCGGCATCATGCCGACCAAGCAGGCGCTGGAAATGGCGGAGGAGAAGGAGCTTGACCTGGTCAAGATCGCTCCCACGGCAAAAACGCCGCCGGTCTGCAAGCTGATGGACTACGGCAAGTACCGCTTCGAGCAGGCCAAGAGAGAAAAAGAAGCGCGGAAGAACCAGAAGGTCATCTCTGTCAAGGGAGTCCAGCTTTCGCCCACCATCGAGGAGCACGACATGCAGGTGCGCGTGCGCGACTGCATCAAGTTCCTTCAGAGCGGCGACAAGGTCAAGGTCTCCATCCGCTTCCGCGGCCGCATGATTACCCATTCCGACGTTGGTCTCGGTGTGATGAACGAGTTCTACTCGAGAGTCAAGGATATGCCGTGATGGATCGCAAGCCCTCCACCGAGGGACGCACCATGACCATGATGCTCTCTCCCAAGCAGGACAAGTAATTCTCATAAAAAATTTCCCCTAAGAGAGAGGAGGATCTTATCCATGCCTAAGCAGAAAACGCATAAGGGCGCGGCAAAGCGCTTTGCGGTGACGAAAAATGGACTGGTCAAGCATCAGAAGGCCTTCAAGGGCCATATCCTCACCAAGAAGAGCACCAAGCGCAAAGCGCCAGCTCCGTCAGACCGGTTACACCACCACGACGGAGGGCACCATCAAGAAGCTTATCCCCTACAAGTAAGAAAACCTGTTGTGGTAAATCAAAGGAGGCAAACCCCAAATGGCCAGAATTAAAGGCGCAGTCAATGCCAGAAGAGCCGCAGGAAGGTTTTCAAACTTGCCAAGGGCTACTTCGGTGCGAAGTCCAAGCAGTATCATGCCGCCAACGAACAGGGTCATGCGCTCCTGCGCTATGCCTATGTTGGCCGCCGTCTGCGTAAGCGCGATTTCCGCAAGCTGTGGATCGCTCGTATCAACGCGGCGGTTCGTCCCATGGCCTGAGCTACAGCCGCTTCATCAACGGCCTCAAGCTCGCCGGCGTCGAGGTCAACCGCAAGATCCTCTCGAGCTCGCCATCAACGACCCCAAGGCTTTCGAAAAAAGATCGTCGATGTCGCGAAGGAAAAGATCGCGTAAAGCATGGTTTCTTCACAGGATCGTCCGTCGTCCGATGCGGACGATCTTTTTTGAATCGCTGTGAAAAGGGTTGTTCTCTGCTCTCAGCCGCCCACCCTTCAGTCCCGGCCTGACGGCCGGGCCAGCTCCCTCAAGGGGAGCCTTCGCGTCTTTCGCACTCGGCTCCCTGACCGGCGGGCCGCGCCCGGCTGCGCGGCGGCAAGCGTCCTGCGCAAAGCGCAGATCGCTCAGCCCGGCGAAGCCGGGCGCGGCCGCTCTGACGGGATGCGCGGAGAAACGGTCGAGACCCCGGGGGCTGGGCGGGGCCGCGGGCCCGGCGCAGGGAACTGATCACAAACGCAACAACATTGCACGAACATCAGGAAAGAAGGCGACCGCTATGCCTACGGGCTTTGAAACGCTGACCAGCACTTCTAATGAAAAGGTGCGCTTTCTGCGCGCACTTTCCGATGCGAAAACGCGCAGGGAGTCCGGCCTCATGCGCGCCGAGGGCGCGTAAACTCTGCTATGAGGCCGCGCGCTGCCTGCCCGTCGATACGCTCTTCTGCGATGAGGAGAAGTGGGATGACTATGCGGAGCTGATTTGCCTTTGCACCGATAAGGGTGCGAAGGTCTATCCCACCACCGACGCATCATCGAATACGTCTCCGAAGCCGCACGCCGCAGGACGTCGTGCTCTCTGCTGCCATTCCCAGCCTGCCGCTGGGCGACGGCCCCATCGCCGCGCTCGACGGCGTGCAGGATCCCGGCAATTGCGGCACCATCATCCGCACCTGCGATGCGGCAGGCTTTGCCGGCGTCGTGCTCGGCCCCCGGCTGCGCAGATCCCTTCTCGCCCAAGGGCGTCCGCGCCACCATGGGCAGCCTTTTCCGCGTTCCGCTGCTGCGCGTGCCCGATCTATCGGCTTTTTGACAGAGCGGCGCGAAATGGGCTGGCCGATTCTCGTCTCTGCGTTGGATGGGAGGATTTCTATGCCCGTCCGCGGCTTCCGGAGCGCCTTGTGCTGGTCATTGGCAGCGAAGGCCGCGGTGTCAGCGCCGAAGTCTCTGCGTGTGCGACCCGCCGATTCAAGCTCCCGATGGTCGGCGGCGCGAGTCGCTCAATGCTTCGGTCGCAGCGGGTGTGCTGATTTACGACCTCTTCCGTGAACGCCATTACGGAACTTGAAATTGACGGTTAATCGATCGATAACAATAAAGTTCGAGGAAATAGATGGGAACGTATTGGCTGAAATGAGAAAATCGTTCGGAAACGCAAAAAAACTTTCTATTTTCTGTCAAAAAAACTTTCAAAAGGTGTTGACACGAAGAAGAGACTGTGGTACTATAACTAAGCTGTCAGCGAGAGATACGAGCTGAGAGCCCACGAACGAAAACGATACATAAGAGAAAAAAGACAAGGCAAAGAAAATGTTGACCTGTGAAAGCAGGGAAACGTTGAAAAAAAGCGAAGTCGATTCAATACGGACAAAGAAGTAAACGCAAAGCGAAAGCTTGAGCGAATAGAGATCA
>VOFG01004218.1_pt1 | contig 25691 bp, 40 predicted proteins | sample 5384171 | NCBI WGS metagenome assembly VOFG01 (sample SAMN12384726, study PRJNA508395) | human gut metagenome | isolation source: healthy gut F | host: Homo sapiens | reverse complement strand
CCTCAGCCTGCAGGTCGGCGACCGAGCGCTGATAGCAGGCCTTGAGGGCGGAAAAAGGGGTGGAGCCGGAAAGTTCTCCGTGCCATTGGGCAGTCAGCGACAGCAGATCGAGATAGACCTTCTGCCGGGCAGAGGGGCTTTGTTGGCTTCGGCGCGCCAGTTGTCCTCCAGCCCGGCGAGGGCGGTCAGGGCATCGCCGGGAACATCCAGCGTCCCGCGCTGGGCTTTGAGGGCGGCCACGATAAGACGCAGCGCATCGTGGCGCAAGGGTGCAGCGTTCCATCTGCAGGAACACGGCTTCCAGCAGCAGGCTGACAAGGCTCATCCGCTCGTCCATCTTGGCGCTGCGTGCCTGCGTGAGGACATCCTCATCCCACACCCCTGCAGGATGGCATCAATATTGTAGGCCTGACGATATTTCTGATAGAGTTCGTAGTAGATGGCAAAATCCCGGGCGACCTGCTTGTTCTGCAGATACTGGGTAGTCAGCTCCTCGCCGACTGCAAGGCCCAGCTCCTCGTGATACTGCAGGATCTCGGAAAGGTCCTCCCAGGCACGGGGCGTTACCACGGTCAGCCCGTCCACAGTGGTCTCGACCTTGTAAAAATCTTCGGGACGGATATCCAGATAGCTGATGACGCTGCGGCTGACACCGTGTTCCAGCGCATAGGCCTTCCATGCTTCATAACTTGGCTCAACTTCGATCACCTTCAGGCGGTCACGGGTGGCAGCGTCGAACTCCCGGACGCTTTTTGTTGAAGCGGGGCGGGTTGCCGGCGGTGACCACCACCCAGCCCTCGGGGATCTGATGCCCACCAAAGACTTTGTATTGCAGAAACAGCAGCATGGCAGGGAGAGGGTCTCGGAGACACAGTTGATCTCGTCCAGAAACAGGATGCCCTGCGTTTTGCCGGTGGTGCGCATACAGTCGTAGACGCTGGCGATGATCTCGCTCATGGTGTATTCGCTGACCTGATAGTGCTTGCCGCCGTATTCCTTTTCTACGATCACAGGCAGACCCAGTGCGCTCTGGCGGGTGTGGTGGGTCATGGAATAGCTCACAAGGCCAAGCCCCATCTCATCAGCGACCTGCTGCATAATGGCAGTCTTGCCCAGACCCGGCGCACCCAGCAGGAAGATGGGCCGCTGGTGCACCAGCGGAAGTCGGTAGCGGCCCAGAGCGTCCTTCTGTAGGTAGATCTGTACGGTATTTTTGATCTGTTGTTTTGCACTTGCTATATCCATGATTCGGTGTCCTCCTCGGTTCGGGTCTTCTGCGGTTCAAGCAGGCGGATGTTGTCAGTGGTAAGTACAGCCCGGATGGCCCAGCTGGGAACGTGGGGGCTGATGTGGTCGTCACGGTTAAAGATGAAGGCAGTCTTGTAGGCAGGGGATTTTTCCGGGTAGGTGCCCACGCCGTCGGTAAAATAGAGCAGGCCGTTGAGGTTCGTCAGCTTTTTCTCTTCCAGCAGCCTGTCTACATAGGCGAACACCGGCCGGAAGTCGGTACCGCCGAAGCCCCGGAGCTTCAGCCGGGGGATCAGCTCATGCAGCTGGTCCAGACTGGTCAGCCGCTCCACGCTCTGCACCTCGGCATCGCATTGGATGAGATAGATCTCTACCCGCTCCGTGAAGGAGCCGCTCTGCCGCAGAACGTCGCAGGGTGCGCTGCAAAAAGCTCTGAACGATATCGCCCTGCACACTGCCGGAGGTGTCTATGGCAATCACAAATTCCCGGATGCGCTTGTCGTCCCGGTATTCCAGCGGCTCGACCAGGGGAACGTTGCCGTAGGTGCGCAGACCGTAAGTGTAATAGATGAGGTCAAATTCGTCCTCGGAAAGCTGCAGCACCTCGTTTTGTGCCCCGAACCGGCGAAGAAAGTCGGTATAGTCGCATTCCTCAAAGGTCACAGGCTCTAACCCATCCATCAATGCTCCGGCACGCTTGCCGTGACGGCGGCTGAAGGTCTCAGATCAGTCTTGGCCTGGCGGGCCAGCTGCTTCCATTGTCTGCGCAGGGCTTCCTTCTGCCGCTGCTGCATCTGCTGCAGCGTGTCGTCCCGGGTGTCGGCTTTGCGCAGCTCGGTCTCGTTGGTGATATCCTCATCCTCCCCGGCGGGCAGCAGTTGTCCGTTGGGGGCCGGACGAGAGCCGGGCCGTGGCGCAGCATACCAGAGTGCATGGCTGTCCCGGGAAAAAGCTGGGTCAATTCCGCCAGAACATCGGCGGGGTACTGCCGTTCCAGCAGAAAATTATAGATGGCTTCTGCCGTCAGGTGAGGGCAGGCATCCTGCAGGCGGCTGCGCCAGCTGTCCTGTGCAGCATCATCCGGCAGGGCGCAGGAGGGAATCTCCAGTTCCCGGATGACTTCCTCTGCGGCAATGTCGCAGGCAAGGTTCCATAGGCGGTGATCCATTTCCTGCCGTTGAAAGGGATGCCCCAGAAGAAAAAGTGCAGGGTGACATGCAGCAGGGCGCGTGTGGGCACAGACTGCTGTGCCCGGAATGTGCGGAGCAGCGTTTCGGGGCAATAGTACAAGCGGTGGCCATCCCCGGCAAACAGGGTGTCCAGCGCAGGGACGGGGATCGGCTTCAGCTGTTCCAGGGCGGAGGATAAAAACGCAGGTCGGCAGTCAACCGACTCTGTGCCAGCAGCAGCACCTGTGCGGCCAGTTCGTCCGCCGCAGGAATAGGAGTCTGGATGGGCTCGGGCATAAGAGAAAACTCCTTTCTGCCCCAAGGGCAGGGTGGTATCCTTCAAAAACGGCAAAACCAGCCGACACCACCCGGAGCACCGGGTGGAAGTCTGCTGGTTTGCACGCATTCCGTGGCGTGCTGCGGGTACTCCGCCCGGCAGACGTTTCGGAATCAGAATAAAGGAATGGGTGAAAAAGGAGGAAGGTGTTTCTTTTGGTGAGACCTCAGAATAGCAGCCCACAGCGACCATAATGGCAGATGCAACCCATGCGTAGGGGAGGGTGTGCTTCTGGTGGTCGCCCAGGTCCTGGCCGGAAAGGCCCAGCAGCAGGAAGGTGGCACCCGTCAGGGGACTGAGCGGGAAGCCCAGCGTCATCTGGCCCATGATGGAAGCCTTTGCCACAGCCAGTGCGTTGCCGCCCATAGCGGAAACAGCGTTGGCGATGACCGGCATAACACCGTAGTAGTAGGAGTCCGGGTCAAACAGCAGGCTCAGCGGGACGCTGAACAGGCCGACGATGGGAGCAATGAAGGTGCCCATGCTGGTGGGGATGATGGAGACCAGAGCGTCGGTCATGGAAGCCAGCATACCGGAATTTTTGACCACACCGGTGAATGCGCCTGCGGCAAAGACGATGGAGACCATCAGGAATGCGGCCTGTGCGTGACTGTTGATGATCTTGTGCTGCAGATCCACACTGGGGTAGTTGACGATGAGCAGGACGCAGTAGCCGATCATAAAGGTGACAGCCGGGCTGAGGCGGTTGGTAACGAGGATGTACAGGATGACCAGGATCAGTGCCACATTGAAGTACCAGCGCCAGCCAGGAGCGGGCCAGTTCGTTGGAGGTGTTGGTGGTCTTTGCTTCGGTCAGACCAGTGACCTCCTGCGCGGGGATGCCTGCAGCAATGCGCTTGGCTTCCTTTTTGCCCAGGAAAGCCGCGACGAGCAGGCAGGTCACCAAGCCTGCGATCCAGGCGGGCATGATGCCCACCCACAGCTCACTGCCGGTGACTTCATAGCCCAGGCCGGACATGGCTGCGGCTGCACGGACCGTGGGGCCGCCCCAGGGCATAACATTCATGATACCGGCGGCCAGCGCCACGATGGTAGCCTCTACCCAGAGGTTCATTTTCAGCTTCTGGAACAGGGGCATACAGGCGGGGATGGCAATCAGGAAGGTGGTGGCACCGGAGCCATCCAGATGGCAGATGCAGCCGATGAGGAAGGTGCCGATACAGACCTTGACGGGGTCTTCGCCGGTAAACTTCAGGATGCGGTTGATGATAGGATCAAAGACACCGGCATCCGAGCAGGTACTGAAAAACAGGATGGCAAAGATGAACATGACACCTGTGGCAACGATGCTGCTCAGGCCTTTGCCCATATAATCTGCGCTGAGGATGGAAAGTGCCTTGGTAAAGCGGGTGCCGAAGGTGATGACCGGCTCAACATAAGCGGTTCCGGCCTTTTCGGCAGCAGCCTGTGCGGCTTGGATGATGACATCAGGGGGCATTGATGAATGCTGCGATGAAGCCGGTGATGGCGGGAACAAAGATCAGAGCTACAAAGGGTAGAGACCTTCTTGCTCATGATCAGTGCCAGCACCAGCAGAATGGTGACGAACCCTAATACTGCCAGCATGTGATTTCTCCTCAATAATGCGTGTAAAGGTGGTCAGAGATCAGAACACCTGCTTCTCGTGCAGAGTGTTGAACTGCTCTTCGGTCATGCCCAGAACACCCTCAAAGATGTCCCGGTTGTTCTGCCCCAGCTGGGGAGGTGTGCGCACAGAGGGGCTTGGTGTCCATCAGTTTGATGGCACAGCCGTTCACGATGACCTTGCCCAGGGTGGGATGATCCATTTCCACGAACATCTCGCGCTCCTTGACATGGGGATCGTCCAGGATCTCCTTGATGTTCATAATGGGGCCTGCAGGGGATGCCGTGGGCCAGTACCAACTCGGCGGCCTCGTTGGGGTCAGATCCTTGATCCGCTCCTCAATGACCTCGGCAATGGCATCCTGATTGGCCAGACGGCCCGGCATATCCACGAACCGGGGATCGGTGATCATGTCCGGACGTTCCAGCACCTCATTGCAGAGCTTCTCGTACAGCTTCTGGTTGCCTGCCGCGATGATGACCTTGCCGCCCTTGCAGGTGAAGCTGTCGTAGGGGAAACAGCGGCATAACGGTTGCCCATGGGGGCCGGGATGTTGCCGGTCTCGATGTACTTCAGGGCAGTGTTCTCAGTGGCAGCGATCATGCTGTCCATCAGACTCACGTCCACCGCTGCCCTTTGCCGGTAATGGTGCGGGCGTTGACTGCGGCAAGGATGCCGATGGTTACATGAAGCCCGCCCAGAATATCACCCAGCGCCGAACCGGCACGGGTGGGCTCTCCGCCCTTGGAACCGGTGATGGACATCATACCGCCCATGGCCTGAGCCGGGATATCATAGCCCGGACGCAGGTGGTAGGGACCGTAGCAGCCAAAGCCAGAGACCGCCGCATAGATGATGCGGGGTTGATCTCCTTCAGGACATCATAGCCCAGTCCCAGCTTGTCCATCACGCCGGGGCGGTAGTTTTCCACCACGATATCCGCTTTTTGACAAGCTCCTTGAAGATCTCCTTGCCCTCAGGGGCCTTCAGGTTCAGGGTGATCCCCTTTTTGTTGCGGTTGATGTTGGCAAAATAGACGCTTTCGCGCTCACCATTCAGATTTTTGGCACGGAAAGGGGATAGCTGCGGGTGTCGTCACCGCCTTTGGGGACCTCGATCTTGATAACGTTTGCGCCCATGTCAGCCAGCATCATGGTGCAGAAGGGGCCGGCAAGCACACGGGTCAGGTCGAGAACCGTCAGGTTCTCCAATGCCATATGTTCACTCATGTTACAGCTCTCCATCCTCAACGTGGATCTTCATGCGCATCACGGCACTGCCCATGGATTTGCCCAGGCTGTCCAGACGCAAGCTCATGGTGGCACCGCCGCCCAGAGCGTGCTTCATAACAAAGTTGAAGCCGTTCAGGCTGGGCACGTCGTAGCGGGTGATCTCGCCCTTGACCATGTCGCCAAAGTAGGCTTTGAGTTTTCGGGGTCACCTCACGCTCAATGATCTTATAGTATTCCGGTTTGCGTGCATACACACAGACATTGCTGGTATCACCCTTGTCGCCGGAGCGGCCATGAGCAATATCGTTCAGATAGATCTCTGCCATCTTACTTCACCTCCAGAATGTGACTTTCGACCTGTACGGCATCGCGGGGGCACGGTGGTGGGCCACAGTGCCATCACTTCCTGCACGCGGGCGCGGCCGCCGAAGAAGGAGGCACCCGGAGGGCCGTTCAGCTGCAGGGGCTGATCTCGGGAATGATCTTGGCGCACTCGCTCTTGTCCTCGCTGAACACAGCAATGCGCAGCACGCACTCGTTCAGGTTCTTCAGTGCCTCCTCGCTCATATCGGCCACGCCCAGATGCAGGCTGTTCAGGCCGATGTAGCTGATGTGGATGTCGTCGGCCTTCATGCCGCGGCGCTGCATCTTCTTCATGATGACCTCGGCGCAGTACTGAGCCTTTTCGTAGGCATCAGGCCATGCAAAGCTCAGCATGGAAACAGTCTTCCAGCCCTTGTGGTAACCCACGCAGAGCTTGAGCGTGTCGGGGCGGGGCTTGCCCTTAACACCGCCGATGCGGACACGGTTGTCACCCACCTGGGTGATGGTAGCATGGCTGATATCCACGTTGACATCCGGGGTCAGGTAGTTGGCGGGATCGTGGACCTCGTACAGGAACTGCTCCTTGCAGCTCTGTTCGCAGATGATGCCGCCGCAGTCAGGGAGCCTTGGTGATCTCAAAGGTATCATCGGTCAGCTCTGCGATGGGGAAGCCCAGTTCGTCCATGCGGGGAACATTGCGCCAGTCGTACATATAGTTGCCACCGGCACCCTGACCGCCGCACTCCAGCAGATGGCCTGCCATGATGCCGCGGGCCAGATTGTCCCAATCGTCAGCAGCCCAGCCAAACTCATACTTCAGCGGAGCCAGGAACAGGGCGCTGTCAGCCGCACGGCCGGTGATGACCACATCGGCACCCTCTGCCAGGCATCCCTCAATGCCCTCATGGCCGATGTAGACATTGCAGTTGTAGATCTTGTCAGAATATCGTTGAAATTGCCGTCGTAGTCGAAGTTGGGGAAGGTCCAGCCATCCTTCAGCAGCTGCGGGATCTTATCCTTGATGTTATCGCCGGTCACATAACCGATCTTATAGCCGCTCATGCTGTTGCCTTCTGCCCACTGGCGGATGCCGTCCACGCAGCCATTGATGTTCATGCCGCCTGCGTTGGTGCAGATCTTGATGTGCTTGTCCCAGGCTTCCTTGCCGGCCTCCTTCAGGATGCGGGTGGTGAAGTCGGGCGCAAAGCCCTTGGTGGGGTCCTTGAGCTGCTGCTTTGCCATGATGGAAAGGGTCAGCTCTGCCAGATAATCACAGCCCATATACTGGATATCGGCATTGCGGATCATGTGGATGGCCGCGTCCGGGCTGTCGCCCCAGAAGCCCTGGCCACCGCCGATTGCAACTTTCTTCATTCGATAGCCTCCTTATAAATGAAAAGGTGATATCAGCGCCAAACATCAGTACAACGTTTGACTCAATCGTCGTACTGAGTGTAGTACAACGATTTACTAGTGTCAAGAAAAAAACGAAGCTTGGAGGAAAAGAAATGCAACTTTGTCGAAATGGCTAAAAAAGGAAAAAGAAAAATATACAGAGTACACAAAAACAGCTGGTTTGAGATGAGAGAGGCTTTTTTGGCTTGTCAAGATACAGGGGAAACGGGTACTAATAAATCTGATATCAGAAAAAGGTGGGGAAGAGCATGGTTACGATCAAGCAGATCGCGCAGGAGGTCGGGATCTCGTCCAGTACGGTCAGCATTGTTTTGGGCGGCAAGGCGGCAGAGCGGAAGATCAGCACGGCCACGCAGGAAAAAATTTTGCGGCGGCGGCACGGCTGCTACCAGCCCAATATGGCTGCCCGGTCTGCGGGGCGGCAGCGGTGCCAATGAGCTGGTGGTGGCCATGTTCTGGGCACAGGATTTCCGGGCCAGCATGATGTTCCGCTTCTGGGATGGTCTGCGGGCCGAGATCGAAAAAACGGCACGTCCGGTGCGGCTGGTCATCTACCCGTATGTCAACGACCACCTGAAGGAAAGCGAGGCACTGACCAGTGGCGCAAACTGCCATGCGGCCATCATCTGCAATGCGTCCTATGCGGATCTGCAGTTTTTGGAGGACACAGCTGCCGATCCCTGTGGTGCTGTACAACCGTGTTTGCAATGGGTATTGCAGCGTCAATGTGGATGATCTGAAGATGGGTGCTCTGGCGGCGCGGGCTTTTGCGGATCAGGGATGCAGGACGGCGGCAGTTCTGACGAACAGCCCGGCCTTTGAGGGGATGGAAAACCGGATGCATGGGTTCCGGCTGGAAGGGGAGCACCACGGGTTGACGATCCTGGCCAACCGGTATTGTGAAAACAACATACGAGGCGGTTACGAGGCGGTTTCGCATCGGCTGCGGCATGGAAGTGGAAAAAGCAGCTGCCGGACGCAGTGTTCTGCGGTTCCTCGGCCATTGCACACGGTGCGTTGCGGGCTTTTTGTGAGGCTGGATATATCGGCGAAAAGCTGCCCCCGGCTGATCGCTGTAGGCAATGGCGGAGGAATCCGATGCCTTTTCGATCCCGAGCCTGAGCGTGGTCTATCTGCCCATGGAGGATATGGCGCGGGAGTGCATCCAGCTGGTGCTGGGGCAGCTGGACGGTCGGATTGCCGCGCCGGAAAGTCGGCTGCTGCCGATCGAAGTATGTTCCCAGGGAGAGCTGCGGGCCGCTGACAGAAGACGCTGCACAATAAAAAAGCCCCGCACCGGCACGCAAAACGTGCGCAGTGCGGGGAAGAAAAAGCAGTCAGCCCTCGGCGCTGATACAGTACATGGAAAAGGTGCTGGAAAATAACAGGGCATCGGTCTCGTCTGTGATCTCCACCGCCACCACACAGATGTGCCGGCGGCGGCTGACCGTCCGGCCGCGGGCTGTCAGGTGACCGGCTTTGACGTTGTGGATGAAATTGACCAGAAGCATTCTGAGTGACATACTGCCGCCCGTCAGAGCGGGCAGTCAGCCCGGCACAGCAGTCGGCCATGGTAAAAAATGCGCCGCCGTGCACATAACCGTAGATGTTGGTGGTGTCCCGCCGGATGTCCAGCGACATGACGGCGCTGTCCGACGTTACCGATACGATCTCGATGTGATTGTACTGCATGAATGGATTTTCAAGCATTTGTGCAATGTTCTGTTCCTGCATAAGGAGCCTCTTCTTTTTTGATTGTAGTACAACGTTGTACGGAATGACTTGGACGGTTTTTATTATAATCGCATTTTCCGCAGGATGCAAGCAGCAGGAGGTTTGAAAATAAATGGAACGGCCATCATTACGCAGGCAGCTTGTAATGATCTTTCTGGGAATCGCCATTCCCATTGGGATTCTGCTGGGGCTGCTGCTCTTTTTTCAGGGCTTTATAGCCGCAACCGGCTGGCAGCTGCGGCATCCGGCGGCCTTGATATGTTTACCACAAATTTTGAGAATCAGCTGGATTCGGTGGAAAACTACCTGCTCAATCTGTCATTGAACGATGCGACCTTTCGCAGCCTAAGCGAACAGACCGACCGCACCCGCGCCTACCTGGATGCCTATGAGATCGCACAGGGGTTCCCGGCGGTATTGGCTGCCAATGATACCCTGATGGGTGTGGTACTGCGCAGCGGTTCGGGCAACCTGTATGTGGGGCGCTACGGTGCAGCTGCCCAGCAGCTCAAGCAGAAACTGAATCTGGAAGCGTATCTCGGCCAGCCGGGCCAGACCAATAAAATGATGACAAAGGGATGGTATCTGCGCACCATCGGCCAGCGGCTATACCTGCTGCGCAGTGTTTTCTACCAGAAAGCCAGCCTGACCGCAGCGGTGGATCTGCGGCTGGTGTTTGAAGAACTGGTGGAGGACTATGGGCTGGACGGCCGGGTCATTGTGATGAACGACAGCGGCAATGTGTTGGTAGGGGATGCCAACCTTCTGCCCACAAAGATGGAATGGAACAGTGAGGGGTATTGCCTGACAAAGGTGGGCAGGGACAGCCGACTGGTGGTGCGCAAACAGGTCAAAACGCTGACGGTATTGTATCTGGTTCCCTACCAGCATTTCGGGGTGGACTTTGCGCCGTATCAGATCTTGCTGGTGATGGGCGCTATTTTTGTTCTGCTGGCGATCCCGTTTCTCCTGTTTTATATGAAGCAGGAGATCTTTGCCCCTATGACGGCGTTGGTGAGCACCATGGACAGGATCGGCCGCGGTGAACTTTCGGTGCGCTCCAGTGTGGATTATCGCAACGCTGAGTTTACGCAGGTGAACGAGACCTTCAACCGGATGATCGACCAGATCACCCAGCTGAAGATCGACGGTTACGAAAAGGAGCTGGAAGCCCGCCGCAACGAGATGACTGCCCTTAAGCTGCAGATCCGGCCCCACTTTGTGCTCAACTGCCTGAAAAGTGTCTATGCCATGGTGCAGACCGGCAGCCGCGAGGATGCCCAGCAGCTGATCCTGCTGCTGAGCCGGTATCTGCGCTATATCCTCTCCTTTACAGCGACCACAACGCCTCTGCACACCGAGATCGAGCAGTGCTGCAACTACGCGGAACTTTCCAGCGTGGGGCAGAACGATCCCGTGGAGGTGGTATGCGAGATCGACCCGGAACTCAGTGAATTGCCCTTGCCGCCGGTCTCACTGCTGACGCTGGTGGAGAACAGCGTCAAGCACGGCAAGATGATCGGCAAAACACTGAAGATCACGATCACTGCAAAGCTCCTCGAAACGGAAGAGGGCTGCATGGCGGATCTTTCGGTGGCGGACAATGGCACAGGCTTTACGGCAGGGGATCTGAAGCAGCTGAACAGTGCAGCACCGCAGGAGGAGAATGGACAGCACGTCGGGCTGTTCAATGTGGTACGGCGGCTGCAGCTGCTCTATGGGGGGAGCAGGCAGCCATCGCCTTTACCAATAACCGCCAGGGCGGCGGTGCCAGGGTGGAGCTGTTCCTGCCGATAGATCCGGTCTTACAGAAGAAGGAAGGAGAAACAGCATGAAACTGCTGATCGTAGACGATCAAAGCACCGTGGTGCAGGGGCTTTTGCACTGCACCAACTGGGCAGCAATGGGATTTACTGTGGTGGATACGGCTCTGAACGCTGTGGATGCCAAGGCCAGCCTGCTGCGGCAGGAGGCCGAGGTCATGCTCTGCGATATTGAAATGCCCATGGAAAGCGGGCTGGATCTGTTGGACTGGCTCCGGCAGCGAGGGATGACCACCCGCTGCATCTTCCTGACAGCCCATGCTGAGTTCCGATATGCACAGGAGGCACTGCGGCTGGGCGGTTTTGACTATATCATGCAGCCCGCCCCTTACGAGCAGGTGGCGAATGCAGTGAGCCGTGCGCTGGAAAATGTAAAAGAGGAACGGGCGGCGCTGGAATTGCAGAGCAGGGGGAGCTGTTTTTGACGACCAGAAAAAGGAGATCGTGGAGACCATGCTGCGGGGCTTTCTGTTGGGCAACGCCCCGGGAAGCAGCCTGACCGCGTTTGAAGAACTGAGCCTTGTACCCCGGCGGGAGCGGGAATGCTGGGTTGCCCTGATGCAGCCGCTGCGCTGGAAGCAAGGCGAGGAGCCGTGGGAGCTGAGCCTGCTGAGCACGGCAGTAGGAAATATGAGCAGCGAGGTGTTCACGCCGCTGCAGGTACTCAGTGTGACGGTGGCGATCCCTGCGGGAGCAGTGTCTCGTTCTGGTGCTGCAAAGCCGGGTGGGGGAGCCGCTGGAGGCAGACTATATCACCCGGCAGCTGAATTATCTGCAAAAGTGCGTGCGCGCAGTATATCCACTGTGAAGCGGCCTTTATCCGGAGGGGCCGCAGCCCTTTGAACAGGCATCGGAGATTTATCAGAAGCTGCTGCAGCAACGGAGCGAGAATGTGGCCCTGAAGGGCGGTATTCTGCTGGGCCGCCCAGCGGAAAAAGTGCCGGAAGTGTTCCGTATCCCGCAGATCGGTGCATGGCAAAAGCTGCTGCAGGCGGGATGCGCGCAGGCAATGGAGCAAGAAGCCTGCCAGCTGCTGGATAAGCTGACGGTCAACAACCAGCTGAACAGCCAGACTTTGCGGTATTTTTATCAGGATTTTATGCAGATGCTCTTCTTTTTCCGGAAAAGAAACGGCAGGGCGATATGTTCCGGGAGCCGGAAGCTTTGGAACTTTACCGCAACGGCATGAAGACTGTACCGGAGATGAAGGCCTTGGTTCATTATGTGGCCTCGGTCTGGGATAACGAAACGGAAGAAAGCAGCCAGAGTACCGTAGAGATCAGTATGGCTTACATTGCTGAGCATCTGGAAAACGAGCTGCGCCGGGAAGAACTGGCCGATGCTGTCCACCTGAATCCGGATTACATGGCCCGGCTTTTTAAGAAAGAGACAGGCATGAACCTGAAGGATTATATCATTCAGCAGAAAATGCAGGAGGCCCAGAGCCTGCTCTGCACCACCAATCTGCCCATCAGCCTGATCGCGGCCAAGGTCGGGTATACGAATTTCGGGCATTTCTCCACTTCTTATAAGAAGTTCTATCACAAGACCCCACAGGAGGAGCGCAGCGCAGCATTATGAGAGAAACAAGGATGGCTCGCAGGACATTTTTACAGCTGACCGGTGCTGCAGCCGGGGCGGCTCTGCTTGCTGGCTGTGGGGAGCGGGCGGAATCGGCGGCAGAAAGTGGAACAGGGCCCATGGTCACAGTGCTGATGCCGGGCCAATCGGATGAAACTGCCTGTGTCCGCATTTCAGCGGCGCTGAGCGAAGTCACAAAGCAGAAGCTGGGCTTCAGCGTTTCCATTGAGCAGGTGGCACCCACAATTACTCGGCAGAGCTGTGGAAACGGATGGTCTGCCAGACTATGCCGGATCTGTTTTCCTCACAGAGAATCAGCCGCTGGATGTTTACCTGAATCAGAACTGCATCCTGCCCCTGGGTGCGCTTCTGGAAGAATATCCGGGCTGAAAGCTCTGTTCTCAGAGCAGCAGTGGGCGAGTAGAACCTATTACCGCCGTATCTATGCGGTCCCGGCACGGGCAGTCTCGATGTATCAGATCGGCTTTCTGGCCCGGGCCGACTGGATGCGGGAGCTGGATGCCAGACCGGAGGAGATCACGAATCTGGATGCCCTGCACGACCTGCTGATGCAGGTCAGGCAGCGTCGGCCCAATGCAGAGGGGTCCTGCCGGATAATGGACAGGTTTTTCCTTTTCCGAACTGGATCCTCTGGGAGATACCTTTGGTGTTCTGACCGAAGAAAGCGGCACCACTGTTGTCAACTGGTATGCCGCGGATGCTTACAGCAGGCTTTGCAGAACCATGCATCAGTGGTATCAGGAAGGATTGATCCTGCGGAATGCCAGCCTGCGGGACGAACCGGCCACCGATCGGATGCGGCTGGGCAACAGCTTCGGCTTTTTTGCACGACTCAACCGGGATTCACTGGACTGCTACACCCGGGCCTGTGGCACAGAGCTGACTGCCATCCCGCTGGGGCCGACCATTCAGAACGGCTCTATCCCGGCGGAGAGCTGGTGCCTGCCTGTGACCAACAGCCACCGCAGGGAGGCACTGGCTCTTCTTGAACTGCTGTACACGGATGCATCCTGCTACGATCTCTTTGCGAAGGGAGATGGGAAGAGGAGCAGTTCCATCCGTGGCAGAATCTGTATCTCAACGCCAGCGGACTGCTGCCGGAAACAGACGAGCAGCCGCAATGGGTCTCTCCGGCCTATGGGTTCAGCTTCAGCAACAGTGCAGTTGCCGCAAAGCTGGATGCCTGCCGGGCACTGAAGAACAGCTATCATAATGGGCTGATGTGCGGCTATCTGGATTCAGAGGAGGCGCTCCCGGAGTTTTTGGAAAAACTGGAACAGGCCGGGATACAGGAGATCCTTCAGGCAAAACAAAGCGCATTGGATAACTGGCTGAACGCATCGCACTGAAACAGGCAGGGCTGGGAGACCGGCCCTGTTTTCGTTTTTTCGGACAGAAGAAACCTCTGAAAATGAAAAACAGAGGTCGGAAACTTGAAAAAAATGCGGCAGCTCTCGGAATAGGAACACGGAAAATGAAAAATTAGTTTCGGTTTTTGGTAGCTGGAAAAGCTCCCGGTGCGCTAAACTAAATACAACAAAAGCACGGCAGACACAGAACCGTGCAGACGAACGCAAGAATAAGAAGGACAAGAAGGACAAGAAGGAGAAACCACTATGAAACGCATCTCTCGTCGGAACTTCCTCAAGGCTATGGGCATTTCCGCAACGGCCCTGACACTGGCTGCTTGCGGCGGCGGCTCTTCCAGCTCCACCGCAGCCGGCACCGCCGGTTCTTCCGCTGCCAGCGCAGCAGCAACCGGGGAACCCAAGGCAGGCGGAACCCTTCGCCTGTGCTATTCCAGCCCCATTGCCACCCCCCGGTTACACCCCCGTGCCACCGGCAACGCTGCAATCTATTACCTGACGCTTTCCTACGAGAGTCTGGTCAGTTATGATGAAAAGGGCAACCTGATCCCCAATCTGGCAACGGAGTGGGATGTGAACACCGATGAGCTGAGTATTACCTGGACTCTGCGGGAGGGTGTCAATTTCGCCGACGGTGAGCCGTTCAACGCCGAGGCCGTCAAGCGCAACATCGAGGAGTACCAGGCCAACAACCGCACTGAGACCGCAAACATCGCTTCCTGTGAGGTCATTGATGACACCCACATCAAGATGATGATGGCAGAGCCCAACTCCTCTACGCTGGAATCGGTGGGCTTCTTCGTCTACTACATGAGCCCCAAGGCACTTGAGAACCCCAGCAGCCTGGATGCTGCTACCTGCGGCACCGGCCCTTCCAGCTGAGCGAGTTCGAGAACAACGCCTACGCTATCTATACCAAGAACGAGAATTACTGGAAAGAGGGCCTGCCCTATCTGGATTCCGTGGAAGTGACACTGGTCACCGAGCCCAGCACCGCAAGCACTGCTTTCCAGGCCAACGAGTACGATATGTACTGGGTAGGTCTGGCCAATCCCACCATCCTGCAGCAGCTGGACGGTGCCGGTATCTACGTCAAGGAAGATAACCAGAATGGCATGGGTGTCGAGAGTCTGGGTCTGATCCCCAACAGTGCCATTGACGGCCCCTGGGCCGATGCCCGTGTCCGCCGCGCCCTGTGCTACGCCATCGATGTGGATGCCATCAACGCTGCATTCCTGATGGGCATGGCACAGATGACCGACCAGTGGGCAGTTCCCGGTTCCGCCACTTACAACGACAGTCTGAATCACTTTACCTATGATCCTGAAAAAGGCAAAGTCCCTGCTGGCAGAGGCTGGTTATGCCGATGGTTTTACCACCAACATCGTGACCATCAGCAGTCTCTCCGATATGCTGACGGCCATTGCCAACATGCTGGACGAGGTGGGCATCCACTGCAACATCCAGCAGGTGGACGGCGCAACAAACAACCAGTACATGAAGGACGGCACCTGGGAGGGCCTGATGCTCCACTTTGCAACCATCGCTCCCGATCTGGGTCTGTACATGGGTCGTCATCTGGACAAGAACGGCGCTTACTACGCCAAGGGCATCCAGCATCCCGACAAGGAAATGGAGCTGCTGGAGGAGATCCGCCGCTGCATGGATCCCGACGAGAAGCACAAGCTGGAAAAGGAGCTGCAGGCAGCAATCTATGATGCCGAGGATGGTTCCTGCCTGTTTGGCCGCGTGCTGTACGTGAATAAGTCCTCCATGTACAAGTACGATTATGTCATCGACGACCACGCAACCGAAGCATTCACTGCTTGCTGGGATCTGTCCGCCTGCTGGCTGAACAAGTAAGCGACCAACCTTAGTGTATCACGACCGGAATACGTTTCTCCTTATTTCGGCAGATTTCGGCGCGGGTAACTGCGCCGGAATTTGTTTTAGAAGGGGAGAAAGGTTCCGCAGGAAATGGAGCGAACTATGAAATCGAACAATCTTGCCAAAATGATCGGCAAGCGTGTGGTGCAATCCTGCATCACCATTCTGCTTGTCACTCTGTTCGTCTTTGCCCTCATTCAGATGGTTCCGGGCGATCCTGTAGCCAACTATCTGGGTGCAACCGCTACCGAAGAGCAGATCACCTATTACCGCCACCTTTATGGTTTCGATCGTCCGGTCATCGTCCAGTATCTCAGCTGGATCGGCGGCCTGTTCCGGGGCACCATGGGCCAGTCCATCAGCTATCAGTCTGAGATCGCTGACATCATCCTGCCCCGTTTGGGCACCACCCTGACCATGGTGATCCCGGCTTTCATCATCGGAACGATCACCGGTATCCTGTTCGGCATCATTGCTGCCAAGAACCGCGGCAAGGTCATTGACAGTGTGATCTCCTTCTTTGCCAACATCGGCGTTTCGATGCCCATGTTCTGGCTGGGCATGATGGGAATGCTGGTGTTTGCCCTCAAACTGCGGGTCCTGCCCAGTTCCGGCTATGTGCCCATTACCCGTGATTTTGGCGGCTGGCTCAGCCATATGATCATGCCCATCATTGTGCTGAGTCTGGGTGTCAACGCTGGTTTTGTCCGTCTGACCCGCTCCTCCATGCTGGAAGTCATGCGGCAGGATTATGTGACCACCGCCCGTGCCAAGGGCGTTTCAAGAAGGATGTTACCTTCAGGCATCAGCTGCGCAATTCCATGATCCCCATCGTCACCACCATGGGAATGCGCCTGGGTTCCATGGTGGGCTCCACCGTCCTGATCGAGAGCCTGTTCGTCATCCCGGGTCTTGGCAGCGTGATGATGAACGGCATCAGCAACCGTGACTTCATGTGGTGGCGAACGGTGTGCTCATCATCTCCATCTTTGTTGCCATCTGCAACCTCGTGGTCGATATCCTGTACGGCATCATCGATCCCCGCACTCGCTAAAAGGAGGAATGAACTGTGGAAAACAAGACAAAAAGAAGGGTCTGCTGGATCGTATCACGTCCTCCCGCGTGTTCCGGTCATGTTCAGCCGCAAGATCATCGTGGTCTGCGCAATTTTGCTTCTCATCATGGTGCTCATCGCCATTTTTGCTCCGGTGATTGCTCCCTATGATCCCAACAAGGATGATCTTTACAATGTTCTGAAGGGTTGCTCTGCCGAGCACTGGCTGGGCACCGACTCCAATGGCCGTGATGTTCTGAGCCGCATCATCTATGGTGCCCGCATCTCCTTTCGAGGTCGGTATGCCATGGTGGCCGTGGTCATTTCCAGCACTGCTCAACTGGAAGCCCGTGGGGACGAAATGATGGAGCTGGTGGGCATCCCTGCAAAGCGCAAGGTGGAGTACCCCATCAGTTTTCCGGCGGCATGAAGCAGCGCATCGTCATTGCCATTGCGCTGGCCTGTGAGCCGAAGCTGATCCTGCCGACGAACCCACCACCGCACTGGATGTGACCATTCAGGCCCAGATGCTCGGCCTGATCAATGAGCTGCAGAAGCGGCTGAACACCGCCATGATCCTCATCACCCACGATCTGGGTGTTGTGGCCCAGACCTGCGAGAAGGTCATGGTCATGTACGCCGGTGAGGCCATCGAGTACGGCACAGCAGAGGATATCTTTGAGACCACGCAGCGCCACCCTTACACCCAGGGGCTGTTCAACGCCATTCCCAAGCTGGATGAGAACACCAAGCGTCTGAGGCCATTGAGGGGATGATGGCCGACCCCACCCAGAAGATCGAGGGCTGCCGCTTTGCTGACCGCTGCAAATATGCCACTGCAGCCTGCAAAAAGGCCCAGAAGATGCGGGAGGTCACACCGGGCCACTTCATCCGCTGCTGCCGGTTCGATCCGCCGCAGTCCAACACCTGAGCCGGGAGGAAATGACAATGGAAGAAAAGATTTTGATCGAGGCAAAGAACCTCAAAAAATACTTCAAAGTCGGCGCAAACGGCCAGTCCATGCGGTGGACGGCGTGAACTTCAAGATCAAGCGCGGCACCACACTGGGTGTGGTGGGCGAGTCCGGCTGCGGCAAGTCCACGCTGGGCCGCCTGCTGCTGCGGCTCTATGATGTTACCGATGGTCAGATCATCTACGACGGCACCGACATCACCAAACTGAATGCCAAGGAACTGAAGCCCATCCGTGCCCGGATGCAGATGATCTTCCAGGATCCGTCCGGTTCGCTGGATCCCCGCAAGAGCGTGAAGGAACTGATCGGAGAACCGCTGAAGATTTATAAAGCCTGCAAAAACCGTGACGAATACGATGCCCGCATCGCCGAGATCATGGAGACCGTTGGTCTGGATGAGCGTTATGCAGAGAGTTTCAGCCACGAACTGGACGGCGGCCGCCGCCAGCGCATCGGCATCGGCCGCGCATTGGCCATGGATCCGAGTTCATCATCTGCGATGAGCCGGTGTCCGCTCTGGACGTATCCATCCAGGCGCAGATTCTGAACCTGATGATGGATCTTCAGGATGAGAAAAAAGCTGACCTATGTCTTTATCACCCACGATCTGAGCGTGGTCAAGCACATCAGCCACGAGATCATGGTCATGTATCTGGGCCAGTGTGTGGAATATGCCAAGACCGAGGATTTGTTCAAGAATCCGCTCCACCCCCTACACCAAGGGTCTGCTGGATGCTGTGCCCATCCCCAGCCTGAAGGCCAAAAAAACTTTCCACCGAGGTCATGCGCGGCGAACTGACAAGCCCTGTGGACCCGGCTCCCGGCTGCCGTTTTGCGGCCCGCTGCCCCTATGCAACAGATGCCTGCCGCGGCAGGGATATCCCCTTGAAGGAAGTGGAACCCGGCCACTTTGTCAGCTGCACACGCTTTTGAGAACACGGAAAGGCGGGAAAACGATGACTGAGAATGAAAAAAGGCTGCTGCCGAGCAGAAGCAGCGTGAAATGGAAGAGATGATGCGGCAGGCGCAGGAGAGCTACCGGCAGGAATATGCCAGTATGCCCTACGACGGCCCGGTTTATGGCTGCCGCCGGGAGGAGCTGATGCTGCCCATGCAGGACGGAGTGAAGCTCTATACCGAGATCTTCAAACCGGAGGGGCTTGCACAGTTCCCTGTGCTGATCCAGCGCAGCTGCTATCCCAATCAGCAGCCGCTGTATGAGATCAACGGTGCAGAACTGACCCGCCGGGGCTACGGCTATGTGGTCCAGACCTGCCGCGGCACGGGCAAGAGCGAGGGACATTGGGAACCCAACGTCAATGAGCGCCCGGATGGCCGCGATACCCTGCAGTGGCTCAACGACCAGCCCTGGGCAGAGAGCATCGGCTATTTCGGAGCCAGCTATCTGGCCCTGACCGGCTGGGCCATTGCAGATATCGTTCCACCCAAGGTCAAGGAATGATGCTGACGGTCTATGGCACCGACCGTTTCAAATCGGCTTATGAAAAGGGGCTGTTCCGCCACGACGTGCTGACTGGCTGGGCAATGCAGAATGCAGGCCATCCGGTCACAGCGGACTATCTGGAAAGCTGCCGCTTCCGTCCCCACGACAAGGTGGATGAAGCGCTGTGGGGTGGAACGTTGGACTGGTATCAGGACTGGATCCACGCCACCCGCCGCACAGATGCCTACTGGCAGCAGGGCTGGTGGAAGCTGTTAGCCGATGTGCCCGGAAATACCAAGGTTCCGGTGTATATCATCGATGCATGGTACGATCACCATTTTGGCAGTGCCATCAACACCTATGCCTCCCTCAGCGAGGAAACAAAGGCCCATAGCTGGCTGGATATCGGCTGCTGGAATCATATGTCCCAGCCCTGCATTGCGTGGGGCGAACAGCACAATCTGGAAAACGGCGACATCCACCGGATGCTGGAATGGTTCGACCTGCTGCTGAAGCAGAAAAAACAGCCGGAAAAGCGGGTGCGCACCTATGTAATGCGGGAGGACCGCTGAAAACGCTGGAGGCATGGCCTGCCCCCGTGAGCCGGACTGAAAAGCTTTATCTGGGTGAAACAACTCTGAATGCCGAGCCGGCAGAAGGGGGAGCGCACTTTGTGTATGACCCGGAGACCCCGTGCCCAGCCATGGTGCAGAAAGCGTTCTGACCACCATTGCCGAGGCAGGCAGCCTGCTGCAGCCGGAGCCGGACTATCGGCCCGATGTGGTCAGCTTTCGTCAGCGCTCCGCTGGAAAAAGCACTGCCCATTTGTGGGCAAATCAAGGTGCACCTGAATGTCTCGACCGATGTGGATGATACTGCCTTCACTGCCAAGCTGATGGAAGTGTTCCCGGATGGCAGGGCCTATAACATCCGGGGGCGGCATCACCACCATTGCTGCCGACCTGCCGGAGGGTCAGACCTATACTCCCGGTCAGACAGCAAAGGTCTGTGTGGAGATGTGGGATATGAACTGGACAGTGCAGCCCGGCAGCTGCCTGCGGCTGGATATCTCTTCTTCCGACTTCCCGCAGTACGCCGTTCACAGCAATTACGCAGGAGTCTGGTCCGAACAGGGAAAGACCCGCATCGCCCACCAGAAGATCTTGCTGGGGGAGGGCAGCTTTGTAGAACTGCCCCTGCACGAGAACTGAGAGAAAAGGAACCAAGACCATGACGGAACAGGAACGAAATGTCCTTCTGAACGAACTGCGGCAGCAGGAGAGCCAACGGAAAAAGCAGATCAAGCGGGGAGCGGTTCCGCCGCTTGAATCTTATGCAAAGAAAGGAGCGGTGGTGTTTGCCGGCTCCAGCCTGATGGAACAGTTTCCATTGTATGAGTTTTTGCAGGATGATGATCTGCACTGCACCTTGTACAACCGGGGCATCGGCGGCTTTACCACCACTGAGCTGCTGGAGGCCATGGACGAGTGCATCCTTGAACTGCAGCCTGCGCACCTGTTCCTGAACATCGGCACCACGACCTGAACGGCCCGGACTACGACCGCGCCGCCATGCTGGGCCGGTATGAGGGAGATCGTGCAGCAGATCCGGAAAAAGCTGCCCGAAACAAAGCTCTACCTGCTGGCCTATTATCCGGTAAAACCCCACCGTGGCCGAAGATCCGGGCCTGATCGAATGCTTCCGCTGGCGCACCAATGGGCGTATCCGGGAGGCAAGCGAGGGCGTGCAGGCGTTGGCCCGGAAATACGGAGCGGAATTCCTCGACCTGAACAAGAACCTGTACGATGCTGCCGGAAATCTGAAAGCGGAGTACACCATTGAGGGAATGCACCTGTATGCCAACGGCTACCGCCCTGTGATGGATGCTCTGCTGCCGCTGCTGCGCAAAATCGGAGAAGAACAGGGGAGGAAAGCAATGACCGGAGTCTTTGGCGTTGTTCTGGGTCAGATCCTTCTGATGTTCCTCTATCTCATCATAGGTTATGTGCTTTATCGTACCGGACTGATCACCCAGGAGGGCAGCAAGGCACTGGCTCACCTGCTGTTATATTGCGTGCTGCCCTGTGTTGTGCTAAAATCATTTTGTATTGAGTATTCGGCAAAGGGAGCTGTGGAATTGGCTGTCAGCATTGCGGCAGGTGCCGGGTGCTGCTGCTCTCCATGGCGGTGTCGTGGCTCTTTTCCGCAAAGACCCCATGGCGCAGATCGGTGTGGCTTTTTCCAATGCCGGGTTCATGGGATTTCCGCTGGTCACAGCAGTGCTGGGTGGAGAAGCTGTGTTCTACGCAGCAGGCTTTGTGGCCCTGCTGAATGCTTTGCAGTGGACCTACGGCCAGGCAAAGCTTTCGGGGACAAAAAGTACATCCAGCTGGGGGCAGTGCTCAAAAATCCGCTGGTGCTCTCCCTGCTGGGCGGTGTGATGATCTACTTCTGCCGCATCCCGGTGCCGCAGTTCCTCCGCACCCCCATGGGGGCCATTGCAGGCATGAACGCTCCGCTTGCTATGATCGTGCTGGGTGTCTATCTGGCCAGGACCGACCTCAAAGCCATCTTTACCCGCCCCCGGCTCTACGCCCTTTCGGCGGTACGGGCTGGTGGTGATCCCACTGCTGACGATCGTCTGTCTGATGCTTCTTCCAGCCGGATGGCGGCAGATCGGCACGGTGCTCATCATTGTGAATGCGGCCCCCATCGGCAGCAACATCGCGGTATATGCCCAGCGTCTGGGGCTGGATTCTTCCTACGCTGTGCAGATGGTTTGTCTGAGCACTCTGCTGTCACCGATCACGCTGCCGGTGATGCTCGGCCTGGCTGCCGCGTTGGGCTTTGCATGAGTCTGAAAACAACCAACAGAAAAACAGGAGATAAGATGAAACAGTATCTTTTGATCGACATCGGCGGAACCTTCATCATGAAAGAAGCTACAGCCCTGGCCGATGAACAGGCCCGGAAAATGGAAAAACAAAAAATAAAAAAAAAGTGATTCCACGTCTGAAGAGCAGGTGAAAAGAAAACATTGCTGGTATGGGATGTATCCTTTCAACAATTAGTGTTCTTCCAGTTAACTCTTATTTGGCAGTACAAATATTATATCGAATTGTTGCGACATGCCGCAGAGATTTCAGGCTAACATTGATTTTATGGTGGATTGGGCTGTGAAGGAATCGTTGGTCTGATACTTGCCTATAAGCTTTTTATGTATTTCAAGGCATGTTAGTCATGCAGCCGCCTATCATACTTTTATGGAATCCGTGTGCGATTATCGGAGCATATCAGCGAACTTCCTTTAGGATGGTTTAACCGGAAATTTAATTGCAAAGCGTTACAGGATTGCAGAACAAGGATGTGGAGCAGATTGAAAAATTTGCTGCTCATCAATTCCCCTGATATGGTGAATACTATCGTTTTATTGATTGTTATGGTAATCATTATGTTCAGCCTCAATCCGTGGCTGGCGTTGGCTTGTATCATGCCATTATTATAGGGTTCGTAGCACAATTTTTCCATGATGTTTGGAAAGAAAGCGCAGGAGGCTGAGGAGTATGACGCTTTGGAAAATATCAGCATCTTCTGTCCAGTATGTCCGTGGTATGCCTTCTATTAAAATTTTGGCCAGACGGTTCATTCTTTTCGGAAGTTTTATCAGGACATTATGAGTTACCGGGATTTCAGTACGAAATATGCCGATAATTACGAGCCTATATACTGCCTGTTCCGAGTTTTGGTTTTGCTGCTTGCTACATTTATTTTGGCGATTGGGATATTCCTTTTCTCAGGCGATCCGCAGAATATGGCTTTTGCGATTACCTTTATTCTTCTTGGATTTTTGCTCCCGGCATTTCCACGCCGGTATTTAAGTTTAACAACCTTTGGCTCCAGCATGAATAACATTACAGAAGGCGTTAAAAGAATTGACGAAATAATGAATGAGGTTCCAATTCAAGAGCCGGCAAAAGGGGAAAAACCGCAGGGACTAAGGAGATTAACTTTGAGCATGTATCTTTTCCTATGAGGAAAAAAATAGTGCTTTGGTATTTAAAGATGTGAACTTTTGCGGAGCAGGGACAGATTGCCTGCTCTTGTAGGCCCGTCCGGATCTGGCAAAATCAACGATTGCCCAACTGATTCCCCGTTTTTTGGATGTGGGAGCCGGAAAAATTAAAATTGGAGGCGTGGATATTCGGGAGATAAAAACGAGAAGATTTCATGTCTTGTATGTCCTTTTGTTTTTCAAGATTCTTTTCTGTTTTCCGACACGCTTTATAACAATATAGCGATTGGAAAGCCCGGTGCCACAAAGGAAGAAGTATATGCTGCGGCAAAAGCAGCACAATGTCTGAAGTTTATAGAAAAGCTACCACAGGGCTATGATACACTTTTGATTGGCGAGGGCGGCGTCTATTTATCCGGCGGTGAGGAACAACGTGTTTCCGTGGCAAGAGCTATCTTTAAAAAATGTCTGATATTGATTCTTGATGAAGCTACCGCCTATGCTGATCCAGAATGAACGTCAAATGCAGTTAGCTCTGCAGGAACTTATCAAAAACAAAACAGTGCTGATTGTTGCCCATCGTCTTGTACGATTAAGAACGCCAACAAAATAGAAGTTATTAAAGACGGCAGATTGAGAGCGCAGGAACACACGAATTTCTTTTGCAGAATAGTAAAACCTATTCTGCTATGGAAGGCCTATACGGTTTCATCCGACTGGCAAATTGCAGCGAAAAAAGGAGGTGACAAAGCTATGAAAAAAACAGGCTCTCTTTTTATTGTATTACAGCAGGAAACCCTAAAAAGGTTATAAAGCCTGTTGTGTGGACGGCTGGCTGATTTAGTCAACTTGTTCCCATTTGTACTAACCCTTGCTGTTAGCAGTATTTATCTATATTTTGGAGGAACATTAAAGTCCTGGATATTCGTACTCTTTGGATATTTGAGGAGGTATGGCGGTTCTTGCTATTATTCTATATTTCTTTGAACAGGGAAAGCGGTTCATGCAACCTACCATGATGGTTATGACGCCAGTGCCAAAGGCCAATTGCAACTTGCCGAACATATTCATGACTGCCGCTTGGGTTCTTAATGTGCAAAAGATCCCGGTGAATTGGAAACACCATGATGAATGGTTTTTGCACAAATTGAAAGCCGTAACGCATGTTTTGCCTCAGTTGATTGGTGGTTTTGTGCAATTCTTGGATTTGTCGGTATGTCATTCGTCGATTGAATTGGCAGTAGCGATGTTCGCAGGATTCCCTGTGACTCTCTTGATTATCTGGGAGTACGAGCGATTGATAAGCGTCGTGGTGCCGCACATACAAAGCAAGAATCGAACAGACAAACCGGTTGCAGGAATATCTTACTGGTATAGTGATTAAAGCATACAACCTGCGAGGTTCTAATTTCAAAAAATTGGAACAAGCGTTCAAACGCTTTGGAAGAAAGCATTAAATTAGAATGTGTGTCCGGTCCATTTTATTTGGTTGCTGTTTCTTTCCTGCAATCCGGTCTTTCCTTTATTACAATGGCAGGCGTCTATCTGTTAATGGGCGGGACGTTGAATATTGCGACTTTTTTATGTTTTTATTTATTGGAACACGACTTTTTGATCCGTTGGTGGTGCTATAACGCAGCTCCCGGTTTTGTTTATAAAAAAGCTGCCGGACAGCGTATTGTGATTTAATGGATGAACCAATCGCTATGTCCGGCGAGGAAAAGCCCCTGCACAGCACGATATTCAATTTGAGCATGTTGGTTTTTGGATATGGAAAAATATGGTTTTGCATAATGTGAGTGCTTCTTTCCCATCTGGCTCAATGACAGCTATTGTCAGACTTCAGGTAGCCGGGAAAAGCACAATGCGGCTGATTGCCAGATTCTATGACCCACCCAGGCTGTAGTACTGTCCGATTTGGAGGCGTGGTCGATGTCGTGGTTTTGGGATGTCATTGTTCAGGACCATCGGCAGCAACATCCCGCTATGGCCGGGAAAATGCCACACACAGAAGAAATTGAAGCAGCCGCAAAACTGGCCCCATTGTCACATTTCATTATGGCTCTGCCGGACAAGCTATGACACAATGGTTGGCGAAGGCGGCTCCACGTTGTCGAGCGGCGAGAAACAGCAATTTCTATCGCCGCGCAATTTTGAAGGATGCCTGTGCTGTTAATGTTGGATGAGCAACTTCTTCTCTTGACTGGAGGAGGCTAGTAGAAGTTCAACAGGCTATCGAAGAACTCGTGAAAGACCGTACTGTGAAAGGTAATGATTGCCCATAAGAATTGAAAACGATTGCTGGGGCAGATCAAGTGTGTATTGGATCAGGGCGAGGTAAAGAAAGTAGGTACACATAAGGAACTGATGGATAATCATAGTTATATCGTTTGTGGGATATTCAGCAGACCACAGCCGGTTGGCAAATCAATTAGGGAAATATTTATGAAGCTTCATGGGTAA
>VOFG01003833.1_pt1 | contig 25711 bp, 44 predicted proteins | sample 5384171 | NCBI WGS metagenome assembly VOFG01 (sample SAMN12384726, study PRJNA508395) | human gut metagenome | isolation source: healthy gut F | host: Homo sapiens | reverse complement strand
GTCTTACCGTAACCGGCAGGGGACTGAGCATTAGCAGTACCGGCACTCATAGGTCCGCTGACCAGATAAGATGTGATATAAAGGGCTACCGTGTTCATCAAAATGGTGGTACATACTTCATTTTACATTATAATAGGCACGCAAAACGCCGGAATCAGAGGCCCGAGCAGCTGCTACCACCATCGCACCTACGAAGCGAGGCCACATACAGAGCCGGCTTCGGAAGGGAAAAATCCAGTTGATGCCGATATATAAGCGCTGTGATACCGCCCAGAAAACCTCGCCCTCAACACCTACGTTAAATGCGCTTTCGCTGCAACTGCAAAACGGATAATCAGCAGCAGCGGAGTAAATCCTGCCAAGGTTGTACCAAGACGAAGCTCTCCGTCAAAAAAGCACCTCGGAACAGCGCCGCATATGCATCAATCGGATTCTCCCCGATCGCTACGATAAACAGCGCACCGACACCCATCGCAACGAGTATCGCAATAAGAATCCTTTTCGAATACCATTTAATGTCTGATTCATACTGCTGCTTCACCGTCCTTCCCCTGTCTGTACCGCCCATCATAAGCAGACAGATTGTTCTCACATTCACGCCTCATCCGCACGCATCTCGCCGGTGATCTTGCCCTCATGGATAACAACGATACGATCCGATAGGGAGATAATCTCCTCCAGCTCTGCCGACACCAGAAGAGGACACCGGCGCCTTTTTCGCCTTTTCCAGTGTATTACGAATCAGCTCGATGGCACCGATATCTACACCTCTGGTAGGCTGGGATGCTACTGAAGCTTATTGCCAAGAGATACCTCCCGGGCTACTACGACCTTCTGTGCATTGCCGCCGGATAAGGAGGATGTAGGAAAGACTATAATCCACCCGGGCGTATATCAAACTGTTCTACCATTTCTTTTGCATAGGTATCCTGTCCTGATTTATTCATCATAATGCCCTTGGTAAATGGAGGCTGATCAGGCGGACTGCGATCAGATTTTCCTCGATGGTCATGGCATTTGTTCCAGACCTCTTGTATTTCGATCCTCCGGAATATGGGAAAGACCGCTCTCTCTCACTTTTCTCGGACTCTGATTCGTAATATCACTTGCCGCAAAGAAGGATCTTTGCCCTTCTCTACCTTGCGGAGTCGGTGATCGCCTCAACCAGCTCACTCTGTCCATTTCCATCGATACCTGCCACGCCGACAATCTCACCGGCCTCGGCATACGGGACATACCCCGGATCTTCGATGTGTCTCTACCCACCAGCTGGGAATCCACGCATCCACGAACCTCCAGAATCGTATCTCCCGCCTCAGAATAAGCCTTATCAATGTTTAAGAATACTTCACGTCCGATCATTGTTTGGTCAGATCCAGCGGAGAAGTTTCCTCTTTATTAACAGTGCCCATATATGTCCCTGACGCATCACAGAGATGCGGTTCACATAAACTTCATTCAGCTTATGAGAAATAAAGACAAAGATTTTCCATCCTGTTTCAGATTGTTCAGGATTTCAAACAGACGTTTCCGCCTCCTGAGGAGCTTCAGAACCGCTGTAGGCCATCCAGAATGATGATATCAGCACCTCGCATCAATGTCTTGATAATCTCCCACACGCTGCGCCTCGCCTACTGAAATCTGGCTTACCTTCTTATCCAGCTGCACGTCCATATGATACTGTTCAATATATTTTTTAACTTTTTTCTTGCCTTGTCAAAGTCAATTGTCAATCCTTTTTTCGGTTCAATCCCAGAATAATGATTACTCCAGAACCGTCAGTCATTTACCAGCATAAATTCTGATGGGACCATGCCGACACCGTGCTCAATTGCAATCTTCGGTGTGATGGTTTCCCATCGGTTTCCCCCTTGACGATAATCTCGCCCTCGTCAATGGGATACATGCCGTACAGAAGCTTCATCATGGTGGATTTACCAGCTCCATTTTTCACCAATCAGTGAATGGATCTCGCCTTTTTTCAGAGGCAAATTGCCATGCTTTACCGCCTGAACCTGTCCGAAATTTTTGACAATTCTTTCATCTCCACTACGTATTCGTTCATTCCGATCACCCTCTCGTCGGAAATGCCTGACGGCTCTTTCCAAGAAAAACATTTTTGTTGAAAATGAAGAGACCTGAAGAAAAGTCAGATCCCCTTCGCCGCCAGTTTCGCTCCCATTAACATCGGGAAGATTATGCCTACAATTGATCCTTCATAGTTTTCTACTACGATCTCGCCGGATTTGATCTTCTCGGCAAGCTCATCACACTTATCAACGATATCCTGCGGGAATTTGTCGCCCAGAGATTCTTTTGATAACAGAGAAATCAGTCAGGCTGACGCCGCCGTCCTTCAGTGCCAGATATTTAGTTGTGCCGCCCTCAAAGGTTCCATCTACTGCAGACTGGATAACCAGGTAGCAGGCATTATCAACTCTCTTAACCATGGAAGTAAGAATATGTCCAGGCTGATCGGAATCCTGGTTTTAAGTCAACGCCGATTGCGTATTGTTGTCCAGCTTCTTTTACTTTTTTAGCTTCCAGAATACCAACACCGGTGCCGGTTGCCGTTTCATGATATCAGCGCCCTCTCATGTTCAAGTCGGCTCTTTGCCTTCGGCGGATCCGTCCGGCTTCCTGCAAAAGCCTGAAGAATCTTGATATCCCGGATCGATATACTTCGCACCCTACTCATAGCCTGTATAAAAGTCATGAAGTACTGAATATCCATACACACCCAGCCGATGATATGATCTTCATTGACATTCCCAGGATGATGTAAGTCTTGGTAGTAAACATAACTGCTGCTTATATAGGAAGGCCTCATTCTGAAACCGCTGATGATTTCAACGTTCGAATCTACGGTTATCGATAACTTTTGCGAACTTGGTATCCGGATAACGACATTCTCAGTGATGTAATCTGCGATGTTGGAAGAAGCACCGAATGTAATTAAATCGTAAGCCATCATCACCAAGCCTGAAACGGTTTCTTTCCATATCAACGGTGATGCCCTCAAAGACTCTTTTGCCCAGCTCAATGCCGAAATCCTCAACTGCTGTGCCCGTCGGTGGCATCTCTGTCCACCCTAAAGTTTCCAGTGTAAACAACATACACGGAGCGGTTTGTCAGATTTCTCTGAAGCGTCGGCTGCGCGTCTGGTATTGTTGCTGTCAGCTGCCGTTGTCTCAGCAATTAACTTCCGCCACCGCCGCCAGGCTGTTAAGCTGGCGCGCACATTGCTGCTGCAAGTACAATTTAATGTTCTTTCATTCTTTCATCCTCCCGTGTAAATACGTTTATCCGTTTGGACCATTCCTTTGGTAAAACGTTTTTCCATTCATTTAAAAAATAAATTCTTTTTCATATTCGCTTTTCAGTTGTTTTGTTGCTCCCTGCTGTTTTGTCAATACCTTCGTAAAAACGAATATTTTTAAAAATATTGTCAAACTTTTTAGCAATATTCCTTTTCGGTCTAATGCAAAACAAAAGGAATACGTTTCTCTCCGTTCCAGTTGTACGGTAAAACGCATTCCCTCTTCAAAGTTGTGTTCTATTTTCCCTTTGCCTCGACGCCATCCATTTTCCCAGATGATTTTGTCTGTTCCTGAAGAGATGTGTTGGTTTTCGGAACAATTCGCAATTTTACCGTAACAGATGGTCTGTACGATATCTCGCAAAAAAGACAACCTTATTTTTTTATTAAATGCCGTCTTCCCCGGATACTGTGCACCGGTTTAAGCTCTTCCTCAATCCGCAGAAGCTGGTTGTATTTTGCCACGCGCTCCTCCGGCTCAGTGCGCCCGTCTTGATCTGGCGGTGTTAGTATTGCAGCCGCCAGGTCTGCGATCGTTGTATCCTCGGTCTCGCCCGGGCGGTGGATGCAATCGCCGTGTAACCTGCCTTATGTGCCATCACTGATTGCCTCCAGCGTCTCGGAAACGGAGCCAATCTGGTTCCCAACAATCGGATCAATTGCCATAGCCGAGACGATGCCTTTTTTCAGGCGTTCGATTATTTTGTTACAAACAGGTGCATCGCCCGACCAGCTGCACCTGTCACGCCGGAATTCTGCGGTCATCTTCTCAACCTTCCCAGTCCTCTTCGTCCAGACCATCTTCAATCAAGGATCGGATATTTCTCACACAGCTTTTTCCAGTGTAACCAGTTCTTCAGGTGAACTTCGTTTAGCCAGCCTTCGGAAGCACATATTCCCCCTTCCTGCTGCCTTTCCATTCACTGGAAGCTGCATCCATTGCCAGAACGAAATCGGTTCCCGGCTCGTAACCTGCCTTCTTGATCGCTTCAGAATAACTTCGATTGCTTCTTCGTCGCTGCCACAGGTTCGGTTGCGAAACCGCCCTCATCGCCAGACGGAGGTTGCAAGGCCTCGCTGGACTTTAACAGAGCCTGCAGTGCATGGAACACCTCAGTACACCAGCGAGTCCCCTTCGGAAAAGCTCTCTGCGCCAACCGGCATAATCATGAACTCCTGTACATCAGCGGTGTTTGCCGCACATGCGCACCGCCGTTTAAAATGTTCATCATCAGGACCGGAAGACGGTTTCCAAACACCGCCAAAGAAACGGTACAGCGGAGACCATACGCATTGGCTGCTGCTTACGTGCGTTTCGCGATCGAAACCGCCAGGATCGCATTCGCGCCCAGCTTGGGTTATCCTTGGTTCCGTCCGCCTCGATCATCAGCATCAGCCGCATAGACGTCCGCGGGATCCATGCGCCAACACCTCTGCAATCACGGTATTCACATTCTGGACTGCTTTCTGTACGCCCTTTCCGCCGAAACGCGACTTGTCGCCGTCTCGCCAACTCAGAGCCTCAAATTCACCTGTCCGATGCACCGCTCGGTGCCAACGCCGCGTCCTATGCTTCCGTCTGATAGATAAACTTCCGCCTCCACTGTTGGATTTCTCTCGAATCAACAATCTCCGTCAATCACCTTTTCAATTTCCAGATGTTTCATAGCCTGTCCTTTCCGCCGCGTGGGCTTATTAGTTTCTATTTTTTGTCTAACCCGAAATCAGAAACTTTCTGCTTTTTGATATCAGCGTTTTTCTGTTTTCTATTCATAGTCTCCACGAACTTCTGCCCCCACGTCAGCAGAACGGCAAACGTCACGCTTCTTTCTTTCACATTCATAATCAGCATCTGCAGGCGGTTTCCAGATTGGCAAAGCTCACATCCGGATCGTAGTCAAGCGGGCAGGATCTGGGCGTCCGGGTACATTTCCCGCATTTTTTACGATGCCGCGTCCTACCACCATGGTTTGGCAGACAGCCAAATGGCTGTAAAATCACAAATGCCCGGCAGCCATGCGCCGCATGGTGCAGGATCTCGCCCGGAATCAGCACGCCCTCGCCCGCATCAAAGGTGTGCGGGATGATCGGTCACTTTCTCTACCAGTTCCGGCAGGCGGCAGACAGGCGTATAGAGCGGATGCTGTTTCGCTATCCGATCCGCTGCCGCGTGCGCAGCGTCAAATACCCGGTTCCGCCACATGGTACCAGTTTTTCTTGACAAACGGCTTTTTCAGATGATACGTCCGAATCTGCTCATCCTGGCAGAAATACGTTTTCCCGGATAACATCCGTCATCCGCGCCTCGATAATCTCAAATCCATTTTTCTCCAGGTAGCCAATCCTCATGATTCGCGCCCGGATGGAAATTGAGGAGATACTCGCCGATGATCAGGACGCGCGGGCGCGGCTGGCTCCGGTCATATTCGATCGCATTCATCCGCTGGATCGCCTTTTAAAGCCTCGCAGAGCGCCTGGAAAGCCCATGCTGCTCCCGACCATCCACGACGAAATCCATCGCCTGTCAAATGCCTGATCGCTGCTTCCGGAAACCTTCTCATGCAAGGCCGGATCTTGCCGAAGCAGCTCTTCCAGAATATCGATCATCCGATCCTGCCAGACGGATCGCCGACATAAGGTTCATCGGAAGCCCGGATGCAGATCATGATAATCGACATCATCGTTCGTCAGAATCGCCACCTCGGGTAGCCGGTCGTCAAGCGCCTTTTGAAGCAGCGCACTGTAATGGGTCAGGCGGCAGTCACCGATGTATTTTCCCATACCGATCGCCGTCTCAGATGGCACATACAGACCACTCCGAAGTGCTGCCAGCGCCTCGCCGATGACAATCTGCGCTGGAAACAGATATCGTTGTGGGACATACTGCTTTCCGAGGGCGGATGCCTCTCCCTGCCGACCGCCAGCGGAACTGCCCGAGATTCCCTGTGTCTTCAACGCCGCCGACATAATCCGGCGAACGTGAAGTGTTCAGGACCAGAACCGTGCGCTTCTTAAGCGGTCTTCCACCTCAAATTTAACCGATATGGATCCGAAAGTTCGTGAACCTGCCAGGATTTTTTGAATGTCTGGTTCCAGCGCAGCCGTCCCGCATTCATTTCCGCCACCTGCATTCTCCTGTCGGCTTGTTTCAGGCTGGTTTTGCAGCCTCTCCGCCATCTCTCCCGCTTCTTCCGCTGCATGTTGATCGTCTCCAGGAAGGAACGCACCCGGATCCCGCAGCGGTCCCTGTACCTCGCTCTCGTCAAGTTTCAGGATCAGCGGTGATTTTCGGAGATTTCCGCATCATACGCTGGATCTCGACAAATATGCGTCATGCCCGCATCCAAAACTTACAACTGGACATATTCCAGATTCTGGCTCTGTGCCGCCAGAACCGCGGACGCCAGCATCCGCGCGTGGTACTGTTTACGACATCCAGACGGCTGTGGCTTAAATCCACATTTTCAATGCCCCGAACAGAATCTGCCGTCAGAACCGGAACGCCGAACTCGGTCAAAAGCTCCGGCAGGCTGTGGTTGACAAGCGCATCATTCTGATACGGTCTTGACGCCAGCACCACCGCATAGCGCCCTTTTTCCACCTCTTCCAGAACCTTCGCTCCCGCCTCTTTCAGGCGGCTCCCAAACTGCCGCATCGCATCATTTCCTGCAAGAACCGCCTTTTTCGTTTCCGACGGCTGGATGGAAAATGTCTGTTCCATATATGCAATAAGCTGACGTTCTTTATCTTCCTCCCTGTACCAGTAAAATAACGGTGCATCAAACGGAATGCCCCACTGTTTCTCCGAGAATCCGAGTTGCCGGATCACAAGCGGATATCCTTCACGACTGCACACATGGACTCGCTCGTTGATTCCGTATTTTCCGATCCGATCGCCGCAATCGACGGCATAAAAATACGATCCACTTTCTTCTTTACCAGATCGCGGATATGCCGTGCACCAGTTTTGCCGAAAGCAGACGGTATCTGAAGTTACCGCGCTTAAGCCTTCCTCAAACATCTTGTGCGTGCTCGGGGATGAAATCTGAATTTCAAAGCCCAGCGAACGCCAGAACGTCGTCCAGAACGGCATCGTATCCCAGAAAGCAAGGACGCGCGGCAGACCGATGGTTATATTTCGCCGCACAGTATCAGACACAGCATTCGGCACAAGACCAGTCTTAGCGGCGCCCGCTCTGAATGACTTTTGCAGACGATGCATCCCTTCTTCCGCTTGATCCAGATAATCTGCAAACAGGAGTTCTTCCCGCAATTTATAGAGATTTGGCACTTTATTCCGGGTTTCTGACGCTATTTTCAGTCGCTCGCGCACCTTCACATCCTTCGGATCGCCAAGAATCTCGCCCCGCTCACAACGGTTGTTCGTGATCCATGAGGTTCCATTCGAAAACCGCACCACCGCACGCTGACAATGGTTCATACAGAACGGACACGGCACATTCGCCTCCTGCTGCCAGGTCAGGGACTCCATTTGATCCAAACTGGTAAAATGCGGCTGTTTCCGGCTCTGTGCTTCTTCCTTCGCTAAAAGCGCCGCACCGATCGCCCCCATAATGCCCGGATACGGCGCCCGGATCACCGGGCGGCCAACATACTGTTCCAGCGCACAGAGAACTGCATCATTTTCAAACGTTCCGCCCTGTCACGACAATCCTCTTTCCCAGAGAATCCAGGTTCGACACACGGATAACCTTTGTAAATACATTTTCAATGATCGAACGGCACAGCCCCGCCATGATGTCCTCCGGCAGCTTTCCATTTCTCTGTTCCGTCACGATACTGCTCGTCATAAAGACGGTACAGCGGCTTCCGAGCGCAGCCGGATGCTGCGAAGAAAATGCCTTTTCAGCAATCTCCCGCGCCGGAATATGCAGGGGAGGATGCAAAATTTTCCAAAAAGACCCACAGCCGGATGAGCAGGCTTCATTCACGACAATATTTGTGATAACGCCATTGTCCAGCCAGATTGCCTTCATATCCTGACCACCGATGTCCAGAAGAAACGTCGCATCCGGCGTGTATTTTGCCGCCGCACGCGCATGTGCCACCGTCTCAACCGCGTGTGTCTCGGCCCAGAAAATGCACGTGAAAACAGCATTTCTCCATAGCCGGTCGTCCCGGCTGCCAAAATCTCCAGCCGCACGCCGTGGGACGCATACTTTTCCCGCATCGCAATCAATGCTTTTGCCACCGTCAGCGGATCGCCTTGATTCGGCGCATAAAAGGAATCCAGAAGTTCCTCATTCTCATCTAACAGGACAAATTTTGTCGTCGTACTGCCCGAATCAATACCCAGATATGCCCGCAGCGTACTGCCCGACTGCGGATATACCGTTTTCGTTCCAGGCGTCTGTGTCTCTCCTGAAATTCTGCCTGCGCCGCTTGATCGGCAAAAAATGGACGAGAACGGAACGAGCCTTCCGCCGTCTCATCGCCATTTCCGGCTTCACTTTGTTTCTTTGCTTCCTCGCGCGCCGCACGCACCCTTCTCGATCCGATCTAGCAGTTCGTCTGCCGTGGCGAGCGCCTCTTCCTCCGAAAAGAAGCTTCACCGCCGCACGCGCCGCACCGCAGGCAATCAGGAGTTCCGGTCGGTCCGGACTTATAATTTCCTCCGGCCGAAGGTCCAGACGTTCAGCAAACACGTGCACCAGCGTCCGGTTAAAGGTCAGCGGACCGCCCTCAAAGACGACCGGCTTCTCGAGCGAAAGTCCCTGTGCCAGACCACCGATCGTCTGTTTGGCAATCGCATGGAAGGAGGAAAGCGCCAAATCTGATTTTTTACCCCTGATTTAAAAGAGGCTGGATGTCGGTCTTGGCGTACACGCCGCACCGTCCGGATATATCATATACGGTTGTTCCCTAGTGCCGCCAGCGCGTCAAATTCCTCAACCGGTGTCTTAAGAAGAGAAGCAATCTCATCCACAAACGCACCTGTACCGCCAGCACAGCTGCCGTTCATCCGCATATCTGCGACCTGCAGCTCTGCCCGTCCGTTTATCCCTCTGGAAAAGATAATCTTCGCATCCTGTCCACCCAGCTCGATCGCCGTTCCGATTTCCCCGTACATGGCTTTCAAGCCGATCGAGTTCGCCACTACCTCCTGTACATAAGGGATCCCCAGCTCTTCCGAGAGGTGCTTTGCCCGAACCGGTCATCGCCGTCAGAAATGACCGCCCCGCCCTGCAAGCGTCTCTTTCACCAATTTTACAGCTCTCGACACACTCTGAAGCTGATCCGAGTGATGGCGTGTATAGTCCGAAAACAGGACTTTCCCCGTTGCCGCCTCCATCACTGCCACCTTCGTCGTCGTTGAGCCAACGTCAATTCCGACGAGAATCTGTTTCTGTCCGTTTTGTCCCTTCTGTTCCATTCTGTATCTTCTAACTCCTTTATCCCAGATGTCTGCAAACTTGTGCGGTCATTCTATCCGACACAAGCAGCCTGCGCCCCTGTCATCTCTTTTCTTTCATCTTAACAACTTCTTAGCGTCCACCAAAACATGAAGAAGAGGCATACGGTTTTTCCCCGCACACCTCTTTACCGTATGGATCTGTACGCATCTGCCTTCCAGCATTCTGTACAGCCATAAATATGCTACATTCTAACAAATTTAAAAATAAAAGTCAATTCCTTTCAAAGGTGCCGTAAGAAAACGTGGTGGCAGCAGAATTTGTTGTATTTAAATGCGAAGCCACGGCAAATCCGTTACTGGGCGCGTATATGTGAACCGTAACACGGTAACCTATCATCTGCCTGTTAGCGCATCAGCCCTGCGTAGAGTCCCGTCGGCACATACGCCTCCACGTAAATGCCATCCTCCCGGTACTCTTCTTTTAAAAGCTGACCGTATTTGCGGATCGTCTGGATGCGTCCAGCCTCCTGGTAGGAAAATACCTTTTCCAGATAAATCTTTCGGTTTCGCAGAATCATTTCCAGAATATCCTTCAGCTCGTCCAGCCCCGCGCCCGTCTTCGCGGAAATCTGCACCTGATAATCAGAATGCAGATCTTTCAGCGTCTCCGGCTGCTCCACCTGATCCATCTTGTTAAAGACTGTTACCACCGTCTTATCGCCGATCTCCAGCTGACGCAACGTATCATATACGACATACATCTGTGTGTCCATCTGCAGGTTCGACGCATCGACCACATGGAGGACAATATCGCTATAACGTGCCTCCTCCAGCGTACTCTTGAACGCCTCGATCAAATGGTGCGGCAGTTTGCGGATGAATCCGACCGTATCTGTCAGCAGGATCTCCTGTCCGCTCGCCAGCTTTAATCCACGCGTCGTCGGATCCAGCGTCGCAAACAGTTTATCCTGTGCCAGGATTCCTGCACCCGTCAGGTGTTTAAAAGCGTTGACTTACCGGCATTCGTGTAGCCGACGATCGCCGCCGACAGCGTATATTTCCGGTCGCGCTGTTTTCTCGTCACCTCGCGGTGGCGTTTGACATCTTCCAGTTCCGACTTTAGCTGCCCGATCCGCTCATGAATCAGACGGCGGTCCATCTCCAGCTTTCTTTTCACCCGGTCCTCTCGTACCGATACCGCCGCCCAGACGGGACAGGGAACTGCGCAGTCCGACCAGGCGCGCTGCGCGGTAACGCAGCTGTGCCAGCTCAACCTGGATTTTTCCCTCGCTCGTCGTCGCATGCGCCGCGAAAATATCGAGAATGACCATCGTCCGGTCCATTACCTTCGTATCCAGCGCCGATTCCAGATTGCGAAGCTGTGCCGGGGGACAGTTCATCGTCGCAGATCACACCGGTTGCGCCCATTTCCCAGACCATCTCCCGCAGTTCCCCGATCTTTCCACTGCCCAGATAGGTGCCTGGATGAATCTTCTCCCGGTTCTGCACCAGACGTCCGATCGCCGTCGCCCCGGCGGTATCCGCCAATTCCTCCAGCTCATCCAAGGACGCCTCCGTATCATCTTCATCTGAAGTGCTGACCGCCACCAGAATGACGCGCTCCTCCAATTCTTTCATATCGAACAATTCTGCCATATTACCTCCAATATTTACCGGCTTTCCAGAAAACGGATTTCCTTCTGTACCTCCGGTGTGTCCGCACCGGCTGCCTGGCACTCCTTAAACTGTTCCAGCGCCTTCGCAAAATCGCCCTCTTTCTCATAGAGAACCGCAATATTCTGCCGGATTACCAGCGCCGTCTCACTGTCCGCCAGCGAAAGCGCCTCCTCATAATGGGACATCGCGCTCTCATAATCGCCAGCCTCCATTTCACTGATCGCAAGCTGATTATAAATCTCCGGTCCCCGACACGCCGCGCTCGATCGCCTGATTGCAGTACTGGGCTGCGAGTTCACTATCCCCGGCATCCCGCGCCGCCGACGCAAGCGCCGTAAACGCCAGACTCACCCCGGAGCCGCGGCGCTGCTTTTTTGCTGTTCTTCGCCTTTTTCCTCCGCTGCCGCAAAATCCTTTTCGGCATCCTCCGCCTGTCCGGCTGCTGCCTCCGAAGCCGCTTTATAATAGAGGTATTCCGCTTTTCCTCCATCCACCTCCGCCAGAATTCCATAGGTCTGCGCTGCCGCCTTATAATCCGCCAGTTTGTATTCTGCCTCGCCGCGGTATTTTAAAACATCCAGCTCAAAAAGAATTGACGATCCCATCGCTCTCATCCAGCGCTTTTCCAAACGAATCAATCGCATCCTGATAATTACCTGCATTTAACTGCTCGATTCCGGTCATACGCGCTCTTTCGCTTCCTTTCGATTCACCGCCGCAGCCGGAAAGGATGCCCAGTGAAAGCACCGCTGCCGCCAGAAAAAGACTTACTTTTTCTCGTTTTAACCTCTTTATCTGCTTCATTTTTTTACCAAACCTTTTTATTAATTCTTTCCCGTACTTCCGATCCCTGCCGCGATCTTTATTGTCAAGCTTCTCCGTCTCCTCAAATATGATCTTCGGCTGATGCTCCATGATGCGGAACTGGCATATGCGGTCATTGACATGGATCACTGTATCACGCAGCGCATATGCCGGAAAATGCCACTGATCATTGTCCCCGCAGTAGCTCTCATCGATCACACCCATATGATTGGTCTGATGATGCCGAAATTTTAAAGGTACTGCTGCGCGGAACTACATGCGCCTCATAGCCCTTCGGCAGCTCCATCGCCACGCCAAGCGGAATCAGGGCAAAATCACCCTTTTTCAGCACCACCTCACGCGCCGCACGCAGGTCGATCCAGTCAGATTTGCCGTCAATGTAGGCGAGGCGGTCAATGGCGTCTGTGAAATATTTGATCTTTATGTTCATGCTGTTCATATCTGTATGAAATCCTTTTCTTATGTCACATTTTATCTGGTAATGGCTGCCTTGCAAGGTTTGTTTTTCACAAAGCACCTCCCCGAAAAATATTTTTTCAACTTTCCAGTTTCTCTATAATACCACACGCGCGCATTTTCCGAAAGTATTAATTCGTGCAGGCACGGACTTTCGCCTGTTGCGCGAGTGCGCATCCTCGCGGGCATCCCATAGGACGTAATTTCTATGAAATCCAGAACCGAACCGGGAAGGAAATAGGTTGGAGCTACTTCAATATCAGAATATTTTAAATGGATACTTTGCTGAACCAGCCGTCAAATTATAAGAGGTTCATGAATGTCGTCAATACCATGGAGTTGAAGAAGTCTACGAATAAGCTTCCTACTAACGGTACGATGAAGAACGCTCTCGGAGCTGCACCGTAGCGCTCAACGAGTGCTCTCATGTTTGCCATAGCGTTCGGGGTAGCGCCCATACCGAAACCGCAGAATGCGGTGGTCATAGCAGCTGCCTCGTAATCACGGCCCATGATGTTGAATACAACGAAGTTTGCATACAGGAACATAACAACGGTCTGAACTAACAGGATAACAATCATCGGAAGCGCCAGAGCTGCTAACTGCCACAGCTTCAGGCTCATCATTGCCATCGCTAAGAACAGGTTCAGGGACAGACCGCCCAGTGCGTCAACTTCTTCCATCGGAAGATCTTTGTGCTGTACATCCCAGATATTACGGATAGCGGCTGCTGCCAGCATCGCACCGATGTAAGTCGGGAATGTAAGACCAATGCTCTTAAAGAACGCGAAAATGAAGGTACCAACACCGATTGCAACTGCAAGGAATACAGCCGCGGTGGTGAATTTCTGACCGTCGATCGGCGATGCTACTTCGTCAACTGCATTGCCTTCCTCGGCTGCGGTTGATTTCAGATGGTGTTTTTCAACACGGGCGCGGGCGATCGGGCCGCCCATCATACTTCCGGATACCAGACCATATGTAGCGGATGCCAAGGCAACTGTAGTTGCGCCTACAACTGCGTATTCCTGCTCCAGAAGCGGTCCGAAGGAACCACTCGTTCCGTGACCTCCAACTAACGGCATAGAACCCATACATAAGCCGAGAAGCGGATTCAGACCAAACGCTGCTGCCAGACCGCTGCCGACTGCATCCTGCACGATACAGATACCAACTGCCAGCGCCAGGAACAGAAATACCTGAAGTCCGCCCTTTTTCAACAGACGGAAGCAGGCTGTGAATCCGACGCTGCAGAAGAAGATCGTCATAAATACGCTCTGTAAGGTTGTATCAAAGGAAAGCTCCAGAACTCCTGTTGCATACAACGCCAGATGAGCGAATGCAAATACGACACCGCCCGCAACCGGAGCCGGTATACAATACTTGCTCAGGAAAGGCAGCTTCTGTACAAGCAATCTTCCCAGACAGTAGACCAGTGCGCCAAGAGCACACGCCTGATACATATCAAGCTCAAGTGTCAACATAAACAATTCCCCCTTTTGTTTTGCTGGCTTCTTTCATTTATGTAGCGATTTGAAAGAGCTGCCTGTTTGTTTGTGTTGACCTCATTTTCCACGTTGGCTACAAAAAGTTACAAGAAAATACAGAAATATGATGTTAAGAATCCGTTAATGTCAGAATTGAATGAATATTGTTAAGAAAGCGTTAATATTTCATTTCCTTCTCTGCCTCTTCCGGCAGTTTCCCCTCAAACTTCAGCTCTTCCTCCCGCCTCCATGCGGAACTCGTCGATTCGTCCCGGTGCCGGTTCCGGCAGTTCTTTCGTCGATCCGACTCCAAACCGGCGCAAAATTCCTCCGTCGTCGCAAACAATGCCGGACGTCCCGGCACATCAAACGCCCTACCTCGTAAACGAGATTGTACTCAATCAGTTTATTGACCGCGTGATCCGATTTAACCCCGCGGATCTTTTCAATCTCAAGCTTCGTGATCGGCTGTTTATAAGCAATGATCGAGAGTGTCTCAAGCACAACATCCGTTAAAATCTGCTTCTTCGGCGTTGCTGCCACCCGGATCAGATTCTCATAATATTCCGCGCGGGTCGCCATCTGCCAGCTGTCCTCCAGCTGCGTGATCTGCATGCCCCGCTTTTCTGCCTCATAACGGCTCTGTAATCGTCGACCGCCGCTTCCGCGCGCTCTGTATCCGTCCCGAGCGCCGCCGCAAGCTGGCGCAGCTCAACCGATTTTCCATTGTAAAGAGAACCGCTTCTACAATGGCTTCCTCGCGTTTTTTCATCTAATTCCGGCATACTCTTCTCCTTCCTCCGTCGAAAGTTCCAGCTCTGCCTCGTCTTCCGTTTCATCCACATCCACCGTATCGAGCTGCATCTCATCAAACAATTTTTCCTGCACCAGATGAATCCGTCCCATCTTCATCAGCTCCAGCACTGCCAGAAACGCCACGACTATCTCCAGGCGATCGGATTCCCTCTCCAGCACATCGCTGAATTTAAAATGACGGTGTTCCCGCGCATAAGAAAGCACCGACCTTACCTTCTGCTCCAGGCTGATCGGTTCCCTGCGGATCGTACTGAACCGGCTTCGCACCGGGTCAAGCTTATTGGCATTCCGCTTCATGACCGCGTCAAACACTTTCTGCAGCTTTGCCAGCGTCAGACCATCCAGAAGCTTGTCCAGATTCAGCGGTTCTTCATATTTCGCCACCTCCCGGGGAATCGTCGGTTCCTTAAAAAGAGAAGCTCTGCCTCCTGCTCCCGCTCTTCCAGCTCCTGCGCCATATATTTATACATCTTATATTCCAACAGCCGGCGCACCAGCTCGGCGCGCGGATCTTCCTCGTCTTCTTCCTCTTCTTTTTCCACCTTCGGAAGGAGCATCCGCGATTTGATGTCCAGAAGCGTCGCCGCCATCACCAGAAAATCGCTGACCACATCCAGATCCTCATGATCCATCTGATTAACATATTCCAGATACTGCTCCGTAATCAGGACGATCGGAATATCGTAGATACTTACTTTATTTTTTCAATCAGATGAAGCAACAGGTCCAACGGTCCTTCAAAATTATCTAATTTATAGGAAATTTCCATTCTTTCCGAACTCCTTCTTTAGCCAGCTTTTTCTACAATCATATACCAAATTCCGTATACATCCACCTGTGCCGAAGAGTTATTCCTGCTGCCACCACGTTTTCTTACGGCACTTTCGGTTCCAAAAGTGCCTACCCGTGTACAATAACCAGAATCTCTATTGTTTTCCCGCAACGTCACACAAACCAGCTCTGGTAGGTCATTCAGCCGCACATTGATCGAATGCGTCCCAAGCCCCCGGCTGACGATCATCGTCTTTCCGTCCGCATCAAACCGTCCGGCGCACCATGGCAGGAAAAACTGGTACTGCGGCGTCATCACGCCTCCCAGCCCCGGGATCCGGATGGTTCCGCCGTGGAAATGTCCGCAAAGCGTCAGATCCGCGCCCCATTTCCGGCAGGTCTCAAAAAGAGGGGAGAATGAAATAATAATATCTCATACATTTCATGTCCGGCTTCTCGCCCTTTTCCGCCAAGTCAGGAGAAAACGATTCTTTCATCTGATGAAAACACGTCTTCTCTGCCGCAGTTCCAACCCGCTCCGAAAGCTCTTCCATCGGCAGTTCCGGCACCGTGAAATGATGCTTATAATATATCTCCCGCAAATTGCACCCAGTCACCCGGATCCACGGATTGATCTCCTCGCTCCGATCCGACAAATAATGAACCCCCAGACGTTTTAATTCTATCTGGAACCGATCATACAAATCTCCGTCCACATCCCGCTCCCGGTTCATCCGCTCCTCATGATTTCCGTTCGCATAGTAAACCGGCACAAAAGGAGGTCAATTTTTCCAGAAGCGATACCGTGACGGTTAAATCACCTTTTCCCTTACAGACCATCATATCGCCGCCGATCAGCACCGCATCCGGCTTGAATGTGCGGATCGCTGCCACCAGCGGCTCATTGTCCGTTCCATACACATTATCATGCAGATCCGACAAAAATACGCAACGGAACGCAGCGCCATCCGGCAGCTTCGGACTCTCTATCTCATACTGGTCTGTCACAAAATGTTTTTTTTTTTTCATATTCCGAGCGGAGCAAAGCCCCACTGTCACGGCTGCCAGTGCCGCCGCACATGCTGTGATTGCGATCATTTTGTTTCCTCCCATGTCCCATTTTCCAATTGGCTGCCGGCTGATTTTTGCTGCTGTCCGCATCACTGCCATCCTTATATCCTGCAGACCCGAATCATTTCTATCCTGTTATCATACGGGAAACCGGTGTTTTCGTCAAGACAGGCAAATCCGTTGCTATTTTTTCGACCTCATGATAATATACTTTTAACAACACTGAAATGGCATTCACCTATCGTTAGCCATTTTTCAAAGGAAAATGAGCCGGTTACGGATATTTTCTTAATAACATAAATCAAGCGAGGTTTTTCCATGCTTTCTTTTCTCCTGAACTGTAAACGGATTTACAACGATTTCATCAAAGACGAAGTCACGGTGTACGCCGCCCAGGCTTCTTTTTTTATCGTTCTCTCTGCCGCACCTTTTATCATGATTCTGCTGACGCTGATCCAGCTCATCCCCGCCGTCAGCCCGGAGGATCTGATGCACGTGATGACACAGCTTCTTCCCTCCAGCATCCATCCGCTGATTGAATCAGTAATCCAGGACATCCAGACTGTATCTCCAGCCGCCCTGCTCTCGGTTACCACCGTGGCAACCATCTGGTCGGCTGCCCGAGGCATGCTTTGGGATCGAGCGCGGCTTAAAACCGGATCATCGGCTGCCGCAAGCGCAGAAATTACCTTTTAGGACGTATCATCAACTCTGGCTATACCATCGTTTTTCTCCTGATGTGCATTTTCTCCCTGGTTCTGATGGTGTTCGGTTCTCCCTGCAGCGCCTGCTATTCCGTTACTTTCCGATGCTGGACAGATTCGTTTCCTGCCTGATTAGTCTCCGGACGTTTCTTGCGCTGGCGCTGCTGACGCTCTTTTTCGTCGCGCTGTACACCTGGCTGCCCTATGAACGGCAGGATATCCGTCTCCAGCTTCCCGGTGCGCTGATTTCCACCGTCGGATGGATCGGATGTTCCTACGGATTTTCCATCTACTTCAACCATTTCGGTAATTATTCTTATATGTACGGCAGCTTGACCGCCGTCGTGATCCTGATGCTGTGGCTGTACGCCTGCATCTGCATCCTGTTTTTCGGTGCGGAAATCAACCAGCACTGGCGCAGATAATCCCAGCCTCAGGAACACCGGATACAGATAGCTTGCCCCAAACACTCCCAGCTGCTTTGGTCCGGTCACGCAGCCAAGCTCCTGCGCTTTTTATACGCCACCAGGATGCTTTGCACGCGTGACCGACTTTTCTTTCCGGCTGACAAACATCTCGTTGCCCCGGATCGTGTACGAATATTCCAGCCCTTTCGCCGTGTAAATATTGCCCCTCAAATGCAAGAATCGCTTCCCACAGGGCATCCGGCGTCTGTTCGCGCAGTAAAGTCTCCCTCTTCCGGCGCTGCACAGCTGTCTCCTGTACCTGGCAATCTGCTGTATCTGGTTTTATTTCATTCTCTTTGTTTCATCCATTTTTCCCACATCCATTTTGGGATCTTATTTCTTCCGCGTCAATGAAACCACCGTCTCACAATGGCAGTATGCGGGAACATATCCACGCAGCACACCTTATCCACCTGATATCCTGCCGCCTGGATCGGTTCCAGATCCTCGCAAGGCTGGTTGGTTTGCAGGACACATAAACCATGTGGCTGACGCCAAAATTCAAAATCTTTCCGATCGCCTTCGGATGGATTCCGTCACGCGGCGGATCCAGAACGATCAGATCCGGCTTTTCTTCCAGCTCGTCCACCACCTTGAGGACATCCCCGCCAGAAATTCGCAGTTGCCGTCCGTTGCGCGCCGCATTCTCACGGGCTGCCTCGACTGCTTCCCCGACAATCTCCACGCCGACTACTTTCTCCGCCACCGGTGCGAGGATCTGCGCTGATCGTGCCGGTGCCGCTGTAAAGGTCAAATACGACTTTTCCCTTCGTCTCACCCACATACTCACGCGTTTTCGTACAGCACCTCCGCGCCCAATGAGTTCGTCTGGAAAAAAAGAAAACGGCGAAATCTGGAACCGCAGCCCTAAAAGCTCTTCGTAAATGCTCGCGTCCGAACAGAATATCCGTCCCCTCATCTTTTTACGGCATCCGCCAATGTATCATTTTTGGTATGCAGAATGCCCGCAAAGCTTCCCTCCATAGGAAGTGCCTGAAGGCGCTCCGTCCATCCCCGTAAAGTGCTTCCTCGGTTCCCCTCAAAGGTATCCGTCTGTGTCGTCGTGATCAGATCAACCAGAATTTCCCTGTCTTGATCGCACGGCGCACCAGAAGATGGCGCAAATAGCCGGTATGCTGCATTTTTTATAAAATCCAACTTTTTTTCCTCAAAATATTCTTTTGTACAGACAAGAATCTTGCAAAAAATCCGATGCACGATATGGCATTCGCCGGTTGTAACCACATCATAAAAACTGCCGCGCTTGTGCATTCCCAGCGACATAGGACCATCCTTGACCTCATCACCGAAGGAAAACTCCATCTTATTCCGGTAGCCCTGCACCAGCGGCTGCCCAAGATGCCCTCAAACTCATATTCCGGACATACCGCATCCAGAAGGGAACGAACCTGTTTTTCCTTTGATCGCAAGCTGTTCCTCATACGGAATCGGCTGATAAAGACATCCGCCGCAGATACCAAAATGCGGGCATACATCCTCTGCCGTCTCTAACTTTGAGTGCTCGACAACCTCCAAAAGCATACCCTCCGCATCGACCGCCGCGCTTTTTATTGATACGAACCGATCTTTCTGTCCCGGAAGCGCATTTTTGACGATCGCTTTCTCATCTATCACAACTACGCCCTTATTTGGAAACTCAATCCGTTCTACAGTTCCTTCTGTAAATCACCTTTTTTCATTGATAACTATATAGCCCTTCTCTCAGTGGCTTTTACCGCACTATAATCACCAACTGGTTCTTCAACTCACAGCTAATTTCCATCTGCGGTTCTAATTCATATCTTTATAGTATACAGGAATTTTTTTTTTTCCAAGATATAAAAAATACAAACTTATCTACAAACTTTCCTATCATAAAATACAAACCGATTTTCCGGTTCCGCGCAGTATTTTTCTGATTCATTGACTAAATTATCACAATCAGTCTTTTCTTTTCTTCGTCGCTCTCATCCTCGAAGAAATCGTCGTCGAAATCATCATCGAAGTCGTCCTCGAAATCTTCCAGATAATCTGGAGTAAAGAAACGATATACGCCGTATGCAATCGCTGCAACTGCTGCTACAATAAATACCGATAATGGCTAAAAATCCAGAGAATACAGTTTTTCTGTTTCTCCTTCTTCTTTTTCTGTGAAGGAATTCATTCAGTTTGGTTGCATTCATGATCTCTTCTACTCTGAGAGCGCATCTTTGCTCATCATATCAAATTTATTCATACACTCCACATCCTTTCCCGCGTTTTGATCCGCAATTTTGATTTTATTATACCATCTCTCAGCCGATTTTTACTATATTTTTTATTGATCTGGCGAAAATGTTTTAATACGGCATTACTGTTTTCGCATACGTGTACCGTAACAATACGGCAAACACGGTCTAACATTTCACCAGTTTTGCAAATGAAGCGAACATTTTTTCACGCCCACGCGGTCAAAATTAACCGTCACCTCAAAATCCTTGCCGCCGTCCGCGATCTTCTGCACCGTTCCCTCGCCAAATTTGAGGTGGCGGACTCGGTCGCCCTCGCCGTAGGAAAGATGGTCGGCCTCTGGACCGTAAATGCCTTGCCAAATGACGGTGCCGGCTGGCTGACGGCTGCTGGAACTATAAAGCGCTCTTATATGGATCCAGCGTGCGGCTAGAACCAGCACTTCCGGAACCATTCACACCGCCCCAGCCGCTCATCCGGGCTGCGCCGCGCTCCCAGACGGCATCGTTCTCTGAAAGAGGGTGTTTTCCAGACATTCCGCCAATCCGCACCCGATCGCCGTCTCCGCGCCAGATACACCAAAGCTGCCGTTGTCCAGCCAGAAGTCCCCGAATCGTCAAATCCGCGTCCGCCCCGGCTCATACCAGCAGCCCGTTCAAAGACGGTCGGCTGCTCTTCCTCGTCCAGAAGCTGCGGCGGAATCTCACTCGATGAAGCGGCTGACCTTCGCAAACCGCGTTTCTCCATTGACCATGCGCTGTCTCGCCGCCGTCAGCGTCAGTTCTTTCTCCGCACGGGTGATTCCGACATAGCAGAGACGCCGTTCTTCTTCGATGGCGTCCTTATCATCCGAAAAGATGGACATGCTGCTCGGAAACAGCCCGTCCTCCATGCCGCTTAAATAGACATACGGAAATTCCAGACCTTTGCGCCGTGCAAAGTCATCAGGACAATCCTGTTTTCGGATTCGTCCAGACTATCTACATCCGCTACCAGCGCAACCTCCTCCAAAAATCCGTCCAGCGTCGGTTCCTCCGCCGTGCTCATATAGCCGGTCGCCTTATTAACCAGCTCTTCCACGTTCTGCAGACGTGTTTCTCCCTCGATCTCGCCTTCCGCCTCCAGATCCTTCTTATATCCCGTCTCTTCCAGAATCGCCTCGATAAGTTCCGGGATCGAAAGGGCTGAAAGCCGCGACCGGAAGTTTTCGATCTGCTCCGTAAACTTCTCGATCTTATCCGCCGCCTTGCCGATCGTCGGCACGCCGCGCACGCGCAGCAGCGCATCATAAAAGCTCATGCCATTGGCAGACGCATAGATCGTCACTTTTCCGATCGAGGTCGCACCGATTCCGCGCTTCGGCACATTGATAACACGCTGAACCGCCAGATCATCGCGCCCATTCGCAATCGTCTTTAAATAGCAGAGAATATCCTTTGATTTCCTTGCGCTGATAGAAATTGACGCCACCGACCAGCCGGTACGGAATGCTGTAATAAATACATTTTTCCTCCAGAAGTCGCGACTGGGCATTGGTACGGTACAGCACGGCAAAATCCGAATATTCCGCATTTTTCTCTTCTTTCTCACGCTCAATATCACGGATAATGGCGTCAGCCTCCTCGTATGCCGTGTCATACTGACGGAAGCGCACCTTCGGTCCCTCGTCATTCGCCGTCCACAGCGTCTTGTCCTTTCTGCCGCGGTTGTGGCGGATCACCTCATTTGCCGCGTTCAGGATGCTCTGGGTGGAACGGTAGTTCTGCTCCAGCTTGATAACGCGTGCGCCCGGAAATGCTTTCTCAAAACTTAAAATATTTTCGATATTTGCCCCGCGGAATTTGTAGATCGACTGGTCATCATCACCTACCACACAGATATTTCTGTACTTCTTTGCCAGCAGATCGACCAGCTTAAACTGTACAAGGTTCGTGTCCTGATACTCGTCCACCATGATATACCGGAATTTATCCTGATAATATTCCAGCACATCCGCGTTTGCCTCAAAAAGTTCTACCGTTTTTACCAGCAGATCGTCGAAATCCAGGGCATTATTCTTCTTGAGTTCTTTCTGGTATTCCCGGTAAATCTGAGCAATCTTTTTCTCCCGGAAGTCCGCTCCCGCCTGCTGCTCGAACTCATCCGCCGTGATCCGGTCATTTTTCGCCGCAGAAATCCGTGACAGCACCGCCCGCTCCTTAAACTGTTTCGGATCCGCCTGCATTTTCTTGAGCACCTGCTTCATCAGCGTTTTCTGGTCGTCGCCGTCATAGATAGTAAAATTCGTGTCATATCCCAGACGGTCGATAAACCGGCGCAGAATCCGAACGCAGCTCGAATGGAAAGTGCTGACCCAGATCGCCTCCGCGCCTTCCCCCACAATCTTATCCACACGCTCGCGCATCTCCGCCGCCGCTTTATTGGTAAATGTGATCGCCATGATATTCCACGGCGCCACCCGTTTTTCCTCGATTAAATACGCAATCCGGTGTGTCAGGACGCGCGTCTTTCCTGAACCGGCGCCTGCCAGAACCAGGAGTGGTCCTCCGTGTGAAAAACCGCCTCCCGCTGCATCGGGTTAAGTGTGTCGTATTTGCTCATATATGTTTCGTTCCCTTCTATCCTCTTATATAATCTATTTTTAATGACAAAAGTATGTTCGAATACGCTCTAGTATAATCTATTTTCTCTTGGATGTCACGGGATTTTCATTGATTTTAAATTTCTCCTTGCTATCTGGGTTTCAAAACTATATAATATCACATAGAGAGTTCATGACAGCGGAAGCGCCAAAATCGCCTCCCTGTTTCGCAGCTTTCGAATTTCAACGCAGCGAGGTACATACATGAAATCGAACGAAGAACGCCTGCAGGATCTGCTGGCTTATGTTGATAGTCTGACCCGGGTGCATCCGTCGGAGATTCCCGGTATTGATTTATATATGGATCAGGTCACGACCTTCATGGACAGCCACCTGAACACTTCCAAATGGCTGGGCGAGGATAAGATCCTGACCAAAACCATGATCAATAACTATGCCAAAATAACCTGCTGCCGCCGCCCGTCAAAAACGCTACTCCAAGAATCATCTGCTGATGCTGATTCTGATTTATTATTTTAAAATGTGATATCCTTTCGAGATATTGAGCAGCTCTTCTCGCCCATCAGCGAGCACCACTTTTCCCATGGTTCCAGCCCGGAATTAGAAGAGCTTTACAACGAAATCTTTTCGCTGGAAAAGGGCAGCGCAAGCGCTTGCAGGAAGACGTCATGGCAAAATTTGACGCCGCCAGCCAGACATTCAAGGACTATGACTGTGAAGACCGCGAGTATTTACAGCTGTTCGCCTTTATCAGTGAGCTGGCGTTTGATGTCTATCTGAAAAAACAGATGATTGAAATCCTGGCGGAACAGCTCCGGCAGGAGACGCCGGTGAATCCGAAGAAAAATAGGCAGCACTTCCGCTGTACCGCCACACTCAAAACAGGCTAAACAACAAAAAATTTCAACCCATTGCCATACACGATAAAAAAGACACTGGAATCACTTCCCTTGTGGAAATTCTTTCAATGTCTTTTTTTCTTTCATTCTTTTTATCTTTCATTCAACCAGCTGCCGGCTCCTGGGACAATTCCACCCTGTTTGTCCATCTTTGGCAGGTTGGTTTTGCTACACCTATGAAAGTACGCGCTTTATCTATCGTGCGTATATTCCTACTTCGTCTTACGCTTCCGTTTTCTCCGCCTCTTCCTGCTCTTTCACACGCGCAAATACCATATCATATCCGTCGCTTCCGTAATTTAAAGAACGGTTGACACGGCTGATCGTCGCTGTCGATGCGCCGGTCTTGTCCGCGATCTCCAGATATGTCTTCTTCTCGCGCAGCATCTTCGCTACTTCATATCTCTGGGAAAATGATAAAAGTTCATTAACTGTGCATACATCCTCGAAAAAGCTATAGCATTCGTCGGTATTTTTCAGTGTCAGAATCGCCTGGAACAGATGATCCACAGCTTCGGTTTTCAGTTTTTTATTCATAATGCAAGGCACCCCTTTTTAATATGTACTCCGAAAATATATTCATTTTTCCGTTTTTCTTATATTAACATATTAAAGTTTTAAAGTCTAGTATCTTGCCTATTTTTATGAATATTTTATTTTTCATCTGTTCACGCAATATACATTTATGCGAATCTGTCAAATCTTCTACAGCATAAACTTCTCCACCACATGAGCCACACCGTCGTCGTTGATGGAATAGGTAATAAAGTCTGCAGCTTTCCGCACCGGAAGCACCGCATTCTCCATCGCTACGCCTAATCCGGCATACTGAATCATCGTGAGGTCGTTATAGCCGTCCCCACAGGCAATCATCTGCTCACGCGAAAGCCCGATGTGAGAAAGAAGGCGCTCTCACGACTGTGCTTTATCGATGCCCCTCGAAGCACCTCCAGGAAAAACGGCTCCGAACGGTAAACGCTGAAATTCTTCCCCCATCGCCGCCTTGACGCGTCGGCTCGACCATCGCCAGGTAGTCTCCATCCTCCATCATCAGGTATTTCGGTACCGGATACGTGATCGCAGCTTCTATGTCGTCCACCTGTACTAACTCCATGCCGTTGATCCGCGCTTCCAACTTCGCATAGGGACTGTCACTCTGGTTCGTCAGAAGCGAAGCCGTTATGGTGGACAAGTGGTATCGCTCATATCGGTATCGGTCATGCGAAGGGTGATGACAAAGCACTTTGAGGCTGTTACAGGCTGTATCCAGCCCGCTGCTTTGAGACAACTTCATCGAGGGTGCAAGCCACGTTATCATCAATATTTCCGGCGATATCAGCCTGATCGAGGCGAAATGACGCAGCCAGCTATGTACAGGAGCTTGCAGGCGACGATGCCAATATTATCTTCGGTGCGATGTACGATGAGAATGCACAGGATGAGGCGACGATCACTGTTATCGCGACTGACTGGTCCCACGGTGTGAACACACCGGTCGCAAAAAGCGATGACGAGTTCAAGACTCCGTTCAAGCGCAAAGACGACTGGCAATGGCGCTACGCTCAGCCGGCAGCACAGACCGCAGCGGCAGCGCAGTTGACCTAAGGCACCGACCTTCCGTGCACCATCTGCAGCAGCACCCGGCACAGCCAGTCGCCCGAAGGAAGCACCGCAGTCGGCACTGCACAGCCGTTCCGCCCGATGCGCCAGGGAAACACAGATCAATATTCCGGATTTTCTGAGAAATAAGAAATAATATAAGAGTGAGAGATGAACTGCTTTGCTTTAAAAATACAAAATATATACAGAAGCAGTTGCTTTTGGAAGAGACACGCATTAGAATGAAAATTTCGATGTGTGTTTTTTTGTAATAGAAATTCCTTTGAATCCCCTATTACAAAAGCACTGACGTGCCAAGGCAATAATTTTTTTTTATCGTCGATTCAGACCTTCGATTTATGTCGAATTCATTCAAATTTCACGTTTTTCCCAGAATCGTGACCACCGGTTTC
>VOFG01002837.1_pt1 | contig 25733 bp, 27 predicted proteins | sample 5384171 | NCBI WGS metagenome assembly VOFG01 (sample SAMN12384726, study PRJNA508395) | human gut metagenome | isolation source: healthy gut F | host: Homo sapiens | reverse complement strand
ATGGCTTCTTCTGAAAGTTCCCGGTCATCAGCAAAAGTGGCGAATTCTTCGGTTGTGAAGTCCAGCTTCAGCACTGAGATCGCGGTTTTCATCTTTTTCAAAAACGGTCTGTGTCATACTGGTTCCTCCCCGTCAAAAATCAAATTTGGCAAAAGAGAGTTCACCAGATGGCCTTGGGAGTTGGCGAATCCGCGTCATTACTGGAGCGGTCGGCAGTTCCTCAGGCTGCTGAAGTGCCTCGTACTGCCCTTCGCAGGAAACTGTCTCTAAAGCTCCAGGTACATCATGGGTCGTCAAAAAGAGAACTCAGATCCGCAAGTAAAATGTAAGTGTATCTCCGCTGCGCATGATCCGAGCTGTTGCACGGATAGCTATAAGGAACGCCAAACCGTCGGCCCTGTAGTTTACGAACCCCGTCAAAAGATTTTTCGTTCCGGACAGAGATAAAGCGCACCGCGTCAATTCTGGAAGCGGCCGAAGTTGTTCGCCGCATGCCTCCATGTGGGTTGCTGAGCACACCGTCCACGGCTTTACGATGGTAGGTTCCGTTCGTGAATTGCCACACCATTCCGGTGCGTGCCAGTTTAGATCGGTAATGTTGTAAAAAACTCGGTCGGCGAGGAAATTCTCTTTCTGGTACCGCACCAGCCGTTCTACTTTGCCCTTGGTAAACGGATGCCGCAGCTTGCAGTTTTGTTTCAAAATCAATGGTTTTCATGAAAGTCTCGTAATCCCGCTTCTGCCATACAGGGTGTCCTTCCAAGTCACGATGGAGAATGACGCTTTTCATGTTGTCGGTAAGAACGAACCTGGGGATCCCCATGTATTGGAAGGCATGGATCATACCGATGAATAGATTTTCTGGTTGGGGGAAAAACAATGTAACATTCTCGGTGATGGCAGAATCATGGCGAAGCAAGCCACTCAGTAAACCTGTTCGTTGTAATCCAGAACATCCGTGAACCCCCAGTCCATCTGGTAGGTTTCACCGGGACCGGTTGTATAGCGGCCCCGCAGTTGCCCTGCGGCGCGATCTGCTGACGCTTGGCGGGGATGAGATGCTTGTGGGAGGCGATGTGCCGTTTCACTGTGCTTCCCTGAAAATGCCATGCTTGCATCGTCCCAGACAAACAGTAGAATTGACTCCGTTTCTCAGTAAGTTGTCCAAAACCGAACTGTATCCGTCCAACAAATGCCCTTTGGCTGTCCCATGAGGCCATGCGGAGTCTCACAAAAAACCATTTGCTTTAGCCGGCGCCCAGCTTTGCCTGAGAGATCCCGGTCCTGCGCCCCAGTTCTGCAAGATTGATTTCGTTTATACCGCGCAAACTCATGGAGTTCTTCCGTTTTCTACGTGGTGTATAATTGGCGAAGCCATTACTCTGAATTCCTTTCATATCATTTCCTTTCTACTGGGTTGTTTGGTCCTTTCATTCATTATAAAGTTTGAAAGAAATTCGTAATGGCTTTTCTTTGCCCCGCAATTAGCTTTTTCTTGCCGGGCCCTTGGGGCTATTTCAGCCGGACTTGTAGAGGAAGATATTTTGGCCCTTACTTTTTCCATTGATATTGAGGCGGAGTGGAAATTTTTAGAACCACACTGTAAATAAGTCCCCAAAAATGTCCCCACCCCCGGCGGTTAGTTACGCCCGACGCGAATACGTGGCGGCAGGTGGTGCTCAATTCCGCCGGAATGGATGCTCAAAACGCGCCGCAACTGAGCAAAACTAACAAAGCATGGGCTGAAAAGCTGCTTCCCGCAAATGCTCCGGAAGAATGCCATATGCCTCAAAATAAAGACCGCCATCTCTCTGAGCATCAGCTCGCTTCGAGATGGCGGCCTTTTGCCTACGCGGGGAGGTTTGACGCTTACGCTGAATTCCACTCATAAACATAATCATGCAAGTTGTGAGACGGCCACCCGCCTACCGTCTCCCCACAGCAGCGTCTTCACAATAATTCCTAATGACCATTAGAATGCAACAAGGCAAATGAGAATTCCAGCGACCGATGCAATCGCCGGGGCTGTCGAAACGCAATGATACCCTGTAGAGAGCCTTGAACAGTTTCCAGAACGACCACTTTTGTTTCGCCTGCGACACGCTCCACATTCTGATAGGGCAGCCATTTTGTCCGAAATCCAATCCAGCCAAAAATACCCTTGGAAAAACGGTTATACTCTCTCCCATTGTAACGATTGCATCACCATTTCACGTTTCATCAAACGGAAATCTCGCGCCATCGACAATATCCGCATCGGAAAATCTGATTGATGATTTTATAAAAACATCTCGCAAAAAAACTGCGAATGGGCGGTTCTCCCTTCCGGTCCGCACGACAAGTTGCCACCGAATCATACTCCCCCACTTTGCAATGCCCGATACATCTCTGGCAGTAAGGACGGTGGATCCTGCATATCTGCGTCCATCACAGCGGCATAATCGCCAGTGACATTCTTGAAACCTGCATACATAGCGGCTTCTTTGCCGAAGTTTCTGGAGAATGAGATGTAACGTACCCGCGCATCCTCTTTTTGCCGCCTCCCGCAGGATTTCAAGGTACGGTCCTTAGAACCATCGTTTACAAATAAAATTTCGAACAGGACAGGATCGGTTGCAGACATCTGGTCTGCAACCTTCCGTATTCTCGTAGAAAATATGGAAGCGCCGCCTCTTCGTTATAGCATGGTATAATGCATGATATCTTTTTCATTGCCATTGATCTATCACCCCTATACGATCTCTTCATGGAAGAACATATCCTGTATTCATTAGATTGACCTCTGTATCCGTTTCAATCCCAACCCACAGCTGATAGTCCTTCAGCGGCTCTTCCAGTTGATGGATATCTGCTTCTGCATAAAAACCAGCATATTCATAGAAGTTGTCCATTCTCAAACGCAGAGATTAAATCCGGTCTTTGTTTTTTCGAACAGTCGGCAATTGGTAATAAGCATTTTCTGCTGCATCGTAAAGATACAGCTGTGTTTGTACCGTCCCAGCATCTACTCCATCTAAAAATGCCCATCCCTGCACAGTCAATGTATCGTTTTCTGTGGAAAGTGCATCAATCGCAATCCGCAACGCATCTCCGTCTACCATTTGGATATGCTTTTTCAAAGTTTGCTGCTTGGATTTTCGAATCTATCAGATCTTCCTGCCAATGATCCTCAGATAGCTTTACGATGATATAATCTCCAGCATCTGCAATGCTTCCCTCTGCGGGCCAAACAGGCATTATCATGGCTTGTTTGCGGGCTTCCAGCATCTGTTCTTGAGAAGCTGATTCGAACGAAAAACCTAATACTTTCAACATCTGTAAAGCTCGATCACTACTCCAAAAATAGTGTGGTTCTACTTCTGTTGACATACTGAACATCGATAATCCAATCATTTCTCCTCGTATACAGGAAGCATTCAGTCTATTCTGATAAGAACCGATGATTGCTACTGGTTTCTCTGCGCTTGATGCCCTTCCAATTCGTTCTTCTATCGCTGATGCAAGACGAATGTCTTCTTGGCTTCGTATTTCATCTGTATAAATCATTCTTTCTGTCATCATCATCTGTGACCAGCCAATTATAAAACTGAAAAGCAAAGAAAATGCTACCAGAATCTTTCGTTTATAAACTTGGTCAGCCAACAATACCGCATCACACCCTAAAACAAATGGGTACGCCATTTGTGCTCTTGACGTAGGAATCGTGCCACCTACAACCGTCAGCCAAAATGGAACTGTCTGCAATGCAATCACTGCTATGAGATATATTATTTTTTCCCGTTTTTCCTTTAAATGTCTTTACTTTAATAATCCCTCCCAAAATAAATATTCCATAAAAAGGTGTATAAAACGGTTTTTCTCCGAAGAACCCCTCTGCTAGATGCCCTAAAATATGATAGACGCTTTGACTTGGTGTCTGAGAGGACCATGCAATTTTTCCAGACAGATATTCAATCTGAGCGGAAAAGAAAGGCTCTGTAATGATTTGATTCAAAATAAATGCGCATAAAAACCCTGCAATCAGCTTCCAAACCAGTGTCCATCCTATCTTTCGTTCAGACTCCTGCTGATACAACAATATGAAACAGGTAATCACGGCTGCAACATATAGGATTACAAATGACTGATAGGTTGAAAATATCCACACCATACATCCGATAGAAATTACTGAAAAGCCCTTGCTTCGTTTGAAAATTCCTATATAAGCTGTTCCGACCGCAACTGCACAAAGGACGTATGCCAAGGCAATTTCAAAAATTTGCAGTTCAAAATAAAACTGTTCTGCCATAATAGGGGATATAAAGCAAAAGATTCCAAATGCCGCACACAGCACTTTATTCTTACGACCAGCACGCCAAAACAGGTATCCAAATAGCACACTAGCCAGACAAATCAATAAGTAGCCAAATAAAATTTCTACATGAGGGTTAAACCATCGTAAGCCCAAAATATACTTGGTTAATATCGCTCCTTGTCGTCCCATATCCAACCAATTATAGTTTGAATATGGTTCGTTAATGAAGACCTCTGTGTCAATTCTCGGTGCGGTATTGAATACCCATGGCCACCATACCAATAAGAGCAGGATATTCCAGCCCAAAACTGACCATCGGTTCTGGGATAGATATTCTTTAAATTTTCGAAATTCTGTATGAAGCATTCTTCTCTCCTTAAGGCAATACCCATATCATTTTCACGACAACCAAAACACACCGATTTACTTTGTCATACTTATTTTCTTGGAAGCACTATTTTCAGGTTCTTTATGTTTTAAGTCTTAATCTCTCTTTACGAATTTTTCCATTATCCCTTCTATTAAAGTTACTATTCAACGACCGCCTTTCCTTTAAGAAAAACGGCCGTTGAATCGTACATTTTATTTGCTACGCCCCTTTAGGCAATAGCATCTCTCAGCTTATTTATTCAGCAATTTTCGCTACTACAATCCATGTATGCGCGATCAGTTCCAGATTGCCATCCTTTCTGCCATATACATGAATCTGATATGCTCCAGCAGAGTGGTGCTGTTTCAGGTTTACCGTGTATCGCCAACTACCATCTGCCTGCTTTTCGGCATTGTACCATACCAAGTCGTCCTGTCCGTTCACTTCGCTCCATACTGGCAGATACACCTGGTCGTACGTCTCGGCATTCTTCACTGTGATCTGCATGGTATTAAAGTCAGAGGATACCACCGTCGTTACCGTCGGTGCTTTCTCCTCCGCAGGCAGCTGCGCAACATTTACTGCTGTATGGGCAATCAACTCCTGATTTCCATTCTTTTTTTTACCATACACATGAATCTGGTACCGTCCAACGAATTGTGCTCCGCAAGGTTTACCATGTATGTCCAGCTGCCATCTGCCTGCTTTTTTCAGCATTGTACCATACCAAGTCGTCCTGTCCGTTCACTTCGCTCCATACCGGCAGATACACCTGGTCGTACGTCTCAGCATTCTTCACTGTGATCTGCATGGTAGTGAAGTCAGAGGAAACTTCCGCCGTTACTGTCGGAACCTTTTTGCAGGCAACTGCGCAACATTTACTGCTGTATGGGCAATCAACTCCTGATTTCCATTCTTTTTACCATACACATGACTCTGGTACCGTCCAACGGAATTGTGCTCCCAAGGTTTACCATGTATGTCCAGCTGCCATCTGCCTGCTTTTTCAGCATTGTACCATACCAAGTCGTCCTGTCCGTTCACTTCGCTCCATACCGGCAGCAGCACCGGTCGTACGTCTCGGCATTCTTCACTGTAATCTGCATGGTAGTGAAGTCAGAGAGACCTCCGCCGCTACCGTCGGTGTTTTCACATCTACGATTTTGTCACCTGAATAGTCGTATGACCCGCCATACGAAGGGTATCCGAATCGCCTGTGCAAGCATACGCATGAATTTGGTAAACTCCGGTAGAATTGTGTTTTGTCAGATCCACAGAGTACTCCCACGTACCATTCGTCTGCTTTACTGCATCATACCAAACCAGATCGTCCTGTCCATTTTCTTCGCTCCATACCGCAAATTTCACCTTTGTATGTCCATGACTTGCCACATCTGTCATCTTCACAGACAGTACAGAGCCATCCTGCACAGCCGTTACAGTATGATCTCCGCCAGTCCAACCGGACTTGTCTACCGTTCCACAGCCATAATCACAATGAGCAATCTTTACTTCCGCGCCTACGCAGTTATCCGTGCTTGTGACATAGCTCGTAAATTTATGGGTCACATTTTGCACGATGTCAATTTTGGTTCCAGTAATAATATTCATTCCATCATACGCATGAATTTGATAACGTCCCAAATCTGTGTATACACACATTGGAACCTTGACAAGCCAACTTCCATCGTTTTGCTTTACACCATTGAACCACTTTAAGTCATCCTGCCCATTGTGCTGGCTCCACATAGCCACACGCCCATTTGAAAAGCTTTGTCCCTCAAACGGAGTAAGAACAGCAGTCAATATACCTCCATCATCACTCAAATGAATCTTGACAGAACGATACATCCGTCCATCGGCATAGAAATAATAACGAGAACTGTTGACATTCTGCCACCCTGTTGCCATTGCTCCGTAATCATCGGAATTCTCATTGGTATTAAAGTAATATGTATCATCACCAATATCGGTCATACCCAATGCCATCTGACCATTATTATAGTAATAAGTCTTTCCATTACTTTTTCTTGATGAAGCCAGTATGTCCGCTGACTACCAAACCGTTATCAAATACAAACGGTACCTCGTCAACTATCTGCTCACCGTCATAGGCTACGCCGTTCGTGTCAAAGCAGTAGTTATCCTCGTCAATCAGGAACCAACCGGTCTGCGCCACACCTTTCAGGAAATACATCTTTCTGCCAGTGGACTCGTCTCTTGCCCAGCCAGTAAAGCTCCGCGTTACAGGATCAACTTTTTCATGGCATTCATTGCAAATCAGCTTTCCATTGCTGTAAACAGGGTTTTCCAAATTGTGTCCCCGATCTGCACAGTCACCTGCATCAGATTTCAACGTCAAGCTGTCCAGTAGCCTTTCGCTGCCATCTGTTAATACAGCATAAACATTGATTTTCATCTGCGACTTATCCGTTTCCACACTCAGATAAACCGCGTTAAAGTCTGTCGTCGCCTGCGCAAAGACCTTATCATAGTCAAAGATATCTTTACTGCTGATCGGATAGGACTTCTCGCCGCTCGAGCCACAAATGTAGTAATACACTCCATCTTCCGCATCGACTTCGCCATTCTTCAAAGGATTCGTACGTGCAAAGGGTGATCATGCCCGGAAAACACCACGTTGATTCCGGCTTTTTCTGCCGCTGCGGGGACATAAGCAGTCATCGGTGCGCTGCCGCCAGTGGCATTTGTATAATATGCAGGCTGATGGACCGTCAGGATCTTCCATGTTGCGTTACTCGCCTGTGCGTCCTGTACCAGCCAATCCATCGCTGTCTTCATGTCACTGACATCGCCACTGTAATTCACAACTGCCACATATACATCGCCGTAGGTTGTGGACCAGCAGCTGCCAGGAGTATGTACGGGCAGGTCAAAAATGCTGCCGACAATATCCGCATGGGCATCGCCCTCGAACTCATGGTTGCCCAGCACATGGATGACATCCGTATCCCCCAGATTTCCAGCACACAACAGATCGATGGTCTCGGCAGTCTCCGGATAACTGGTAGGCTTGTCTACCGCATCACCGGTCTGAATGCCAAAATCATACTGACCAACTTTCAGTTTATTAAAGATGTTTGTAATATTTGTGCGATCCTCTGCCTGAATATCTCCCAGCAAGAAGAATTTCTGTCCAGCATTTTCCGCTGCCCCGCCGTGGAATACAGCAGTCTGAGACCAGCTATCGCCGCTGCCCACCTGATATTCGTAGCTGGCATCCGCTTTCAAGCCTGTCACAGATACTTTATTGACATTCGCAGCCTGATAGCCATTGGTCACAAAGGTCCTCAGCACTGTCTCCGCCGTCAGAACAGTCCATTCCTCATTTCCCTGTCCACGGTAGCGCAAAAGCTGTGCATCTGTTTTCATAGGATCCGACAGCCAGGTAAAGATTCTTCCGGTCTGTTCCACTGCCTGCGGAAGCATTAAACATCACCTGCGGCACCTCAATGTTTACAGGATCATAAGTATAAACATTGTAGCGCAAAGACATCTGACCATTTTCGGATTTTGCATAAATCCGTACCACGCCTGCGGTATTAAAAGCTGCCGAATGCAATACGCCGCCTTCATCAGTCGTTCCAAGCACTCTATCGCTGCCATCCACATAGATCACAGCGTTTGCCACACCATTTCCACTTAGATCTGTTACCTTCAGTTCCGCAGTCTGTCCGTCAGCACCGGACCTGGGTCACGGAAATTGCCGCACCACCGGCAGCGTCTTTACCGGAGCTGCAAATGTACTCATCTGTCTGTTCTGGTCATAGCAAACACCGGACTTAACTTCATAAAGGAAGCTCTCACTGGATGCCAATGTTGCAGGAACCTTTACCTTTAACTGAGCAATCAACGTTCCCGTAGTATTTCCTTCAGCTGTCAGCGTTACAGTATTTTCATTTGCCTGATAGGAGGATGTTCCTGTAAAGCCATCTGCATAGATGACTTCATAGTCTGTGAACTGCCGTCCCAGCCGAATTACCGCGCTACAACTGCTGACGTCACCGTTCTCTGCCAGCAAATTCAACGTAACTTCACCGCCGACTGCTGCTACGGTGTCAGATGTCGTGACACTTACCATGCTTGCAGTTTCACTGTCTACGACTGTGAAATAGCGCGTCTCTGAAGCATCGTTACCAAAACCGTCACGCAGAGGACACTGTTACGGAATGGCTACCATTAGACAGCTTTAAAGTGTACAAGTCGATATGTCCATCGCTTGCCGCCAGCACTGCCTGCTCTGTCATATTTACTCCGTCCACATACAGCCGGACCGTATTCGCATCCACACCTGTTGCGTATTTTCCAGGCGCATCACTGAATTCCGCACGCAGATCCATTGTGCCACCGGAAATTACAGCGTCTTCCGCAAGCTCTTCATTATTTACCTGAATGGAGTCTACTGTCGGATTATCCACATCGTCAACATTTGTTCCGTAAACAAACTGCAAATTATCAAAGTAAATTGACCCGGCTGTCCTTGTTCCCATCTTGGTTCCGTTAACAAACATCAATCGTAAGGTGTCCCCCTTACTGATTTTAAAGGGAGCCTGCCGGCCAGTCAAATCAGCCTCCAGATATTTCCATCCGCTCCACGAAATTCCAGGCTGTGTGCCATTCCAATTACCGCTGGCATCCACTACTGCCTTTGGTTCTAACGTAAAATCATAGGGAATTGGGTTATCTGAAGCAGCTGTCTTTACATAACCACGCAGCCAAAAGCCTGCCTGCGTTCCAGGTCCATTATATGTAATACCAGTTCCATCTGGTGCATACACCCAAACGCCGATCCCCGTCGGTACGCCATTTACTGCCGTATCTTCCAATGTGCCAATGCAGGCGCCTTCCGTCACTTCTCCGCACTGTGTAAAGTCATAATTCAGTTTCAGCGAGTTGGAACCAAAGCGCACCGGCTCTCCGTCATCAATCCCAACAATCTCAATGCTTTCCTGACCGCCCCGACCATAATTATGATGTGTCAGAACACCGTTCTCACCGCAATAATACTCTTGAGCGGGTGTTACGCTGCCATCCTCATTGACATGGTCCTCAAAATCCCACACGACTGTGGGCAGCATGCCAATCACTGTTTTCACAGTGGCTTTTACGTCTCCATCGAAGGCAGATGCCGCTGTAATCGTGGCTGTTACACTGTATCCATCCGCAGATTTAAAGATATTCCCCACAAAGGTCCCCATCTTCGGATCCGACATCGTCCACACAATGTCGCCTGCCTTGATATTAACATCCCGGTTTTGGTAGCGTACAACCAGACCCAAATCAGATTCCTGCTCAAAATCCAAGCTGATCTCGTCCGAATTAAAATAAATCGAATCCGGCTTCACAATCTCAACCGATGCTGTACCCACAACATTTTCGCCTTGCAGCAATTCTACATTGACTGTTCCGGTGCAGTCTTCATTCGCTATAAAACAGCCTGTTTCGTTAATTGTACCCATACCGGACGATTCTTCTGTCAGCTTCCATTCCAGACCATCCGGCAGTTCCGCCGCGCCGCCGCTGCGATCTACACCGACAGCGGTGAACTGTACCGAAGATCCAGGGGTATACAACTCATCCTGCGGCGTAATTGCGGCATGATCAAATACGCCATCCTGAGAATCTGTGGAAATGCACAGCACACCGGAACTGATGGTCCGCTCCTGCCCGTCAGAGGGTTTACTGAGCATCTTCAATTCTCCACCCTCTTCACGGGCTGCAAAGTCGCAGAGCCGCCGCCATCCAGATACAAGGCTGTTACACAGCCGGCATCCTTCAAAACAGATGCCACCTCATAATAATCCATACCAATGGACCGCGGCGCCAAGCGTCCTTCCGCCATGAAAAACACGACGCTGCCGTCCGCCCGGATGCCTACGCTATTGCGGGGATTCATTGCCCCATCGCTGGGCTGCTGGATCACGCCATTTTTCAGAAGGTAAAATGGTCCGGAAACTGCTTCCATGACATCATCTGTAGCGGTACCTTGCATCCCGGATCACCGCAGTGCCATCCGTCAAAATTGCAAAATACGGTTCATAGGAGGTTTTAATTACATTCCCCTCCATAACCAAATAACCTGTAGGCTCACCGGTACCCATATTGAAATAGTCGCCATTGGTTGCCATGACTACGGTGCCTTCCTGATCTGCGATGGTTCCATAATCCGCTGCCAGCTTCGTAGTCTCTTTCATGCTCCACTGACCATTTCGGATCGTTTGGGCGTTGCCTACACGGTCTGCCTTTGTGCTGCCCATTGTATAGTATCCGTCATAAGCAACCTTCAGCTTCACATTTTTTGTAAGATCGATCTCCGTCATATAACCAATTGCCTGATGGTTATCCTTATTCCGCATAACGATCTTATCATATGTCACCCATTGGCAATGGCATGGTGTGTTTGAGACACCGCCGTCAATCCCGCTGATGCAGATGCACTGCCCAGCGTATTCGCACTCTGTACCGCAAGCTGCGCTTCCGGCATTTCTTCCAAGTCCGCCTGTTCATCTCCCGCATCCACTTCAGGTTCTTCCGCATCCTGCTCAGGAATGGAAACGGTCTCACTTTCCTCCAGCTGTTCCGTGCTCTCGCTCTCCTCTTTGTCCGCAGCCAGCACCGTTGGAGCCGCACTCAGTATCAGCGAGAATGCCAATACTAATGAAAGTAATCTCTTTTTTCATAAGTCTTCCATTCTTTCCTTATTTTCTCTGTGATTCTGATATTTTGGTCAATTCTCTCTGTTTCGCCTTCTTTTTATGTTTTCATGAAGCAATCCGATCAACATTTACTGCGGTATGTGCAAGCATTTGCAGTTCTCCATCTTTTCTGCCGTAAACATGAATCTGATATGCTCCGGCAGAGTGGTGCTTTGTTAAATCTACCGCATATGTCCAGTCACCATCCGTCTGCTGCACCGCAGCATACCATTCGATGTCATCCTGACCATTCTCCTCGCTCCATGTCGGCAGATATACCTGATCACAGTCACTGATATTTTTCGCAACCAGCTGCATCGTCCGGCAATCCGTCGAAACTTCCGCCGTAACATAAGGGGTATCCGGCAGAGCAATCTGCTCCACATCTGCCGTAGTTTGTGTCAACATTTGAAGCGCCCCATCTTTTTCACCATAAACATGAATCTGGTAAATCCCCGCAGAATGATGTGCTGTCAGGTCCACCGTACAGGTCCAGCTTCCATCTTTCTGCCGCATTGCGGCGCACCATTCAATATCATCCTGACCGTTCTCTTCGCTCCACACCGGAAAGTATACCTGATTGTAATCCCCGGTGTTCCGCACAGCCAACTGCATTGTTCGGCAGTCCGCTGAGACCTCCGCTACGGCATATAGCTCGTCCGCACGCGGCACACGCTCAACCTGTGCAGTGGTATGCGTCAACATTTGCAGAATCCCATCTTTTTCGCCATAAACATGGATCTGGTATTCTCCAGCAGACTGGTGTGATGTCAAATTCACTGTATATGTCCAAGTTCCGTCTGCCTGCCGCACTGCGTCATACCATACAAGATCGTCCTGACCGTCAACCTCGCTCCATACCGGCAGATACACATGGTCGTAGTCGCCTGCATTATTTACAATGATCCGCATGGTTCTGCAATCCTGCAAAACCCTCGCTGTTGCAAAGTCGTCAATTTCGCCACATCGGCAGTTGTATGCGCAATCAGCTGAAGTTCCCCATTCTTTTTCCCATAGACATGAACCTGATAGGTTCCAACCGAATTGTGATTCGTGAGATCCACGGTATAAGCCCAAGTTCCATCCGCCTGCTTTTCCGCATCATACCACACAAGATCATCTTGACCATCGACCTCGCTCCACACCGGCAGAAGGATCTGATCGTAATCGCCTGCGTTTTTTTCACGAAAATCTTCATGGTTCTATAGTCTGGTGAAACTTCCACATTGGCAGAAGGCGATTCGACAAATTCTTTCCTTACATAAATGTTTAGACTCTGCTGAAAAGCCGTTGCTTTCCCAGCATTTCCACCCCAAATGTGAATGTCGTAAATTCCCGTGGAATGATGTTGACTCAAATCTACTTCACAATCCCAAACACCTTCTGCTTGTCTTATGGCTTTGTGCCAGATAATATCATCTCTTCCATTCACTTCGCTCCAAATCACAAACCATAAATCTTCACAGTCATCTGCACCCTTAAATGTGAGATTAAGCTTTCCTTCCTCCTCATCAATATAAACCGTGGTTTTGTCTTAAGAACTGTAAGGTTTCTTCTAATGGAAAACTTTTTTCTCGTTTATCAAGCCAGTTTTTCAGATTTCTTGTTGCCTCCTGATAAGAAGCCGCAAAAAAGGTCCCTTTCCCACTGAATCCATTTATCAGAGCCTGCCACCGTGTGTAATTCATATTTGCGGAACTCTGTAACAATTCATGCAGAGTATCCGTTTTGACGCCCATATCCTTAAATACCGATTCGTTATACTCATACAGTTTTTTTAGCGCATCCTGCACCACTGGTATAGATAGCAATCGCTGATAAACAATGTGGCTACAGATGTGCATTTTTTTATAACTTTCTATATCGTTCAGGTCATTTCCCATACAAGTATCAAAATCCCAAACCGGACCTAAATGCAGTACATCACTGTCACCGTCTTTATACCAGTAAAAACTGGTTGTGGCAGATTCGCGGTTCAAAGTGTATTCATTCACAAGGTAGTATTGCAGAAAAGAATCCACATCGATGTATTGGGACAGTGCATCCAATGTGATATCTCCATCCGGAGTCACCGACAGATAATTCATAAATTCATTCAGAGCATCGTCAAACTCCTGCACAGCTTCCTGAATGACGCTCTGATCATTCTCTGTCACCGATTCCTTCAATACAAAATGTCGTCCCGTTCCATCATTCTGAATCCAGATATCCTCATCCGCATAAAAACGCTTCATCCTGTTCCATAAGAACGCCTTTGGGATCTTTTTAAATCCACACGACTGCTTCCAATCTCTACCTTTTCACATACCAGATACGTTCCGCGATAATCACCATTGATCCACAGGTCTACATAAGCACTATCCGGCACATAAGGCATTCCCAACTGATCTGCCAAATGAAACGCCAACTGGTTTCGCATCATACTGTCATCGGAAGCATTCGCCAGAAGAACCCACTTTTTGCCTTTGCCATGCCAAGGACGCTGGTTTTCTTATCAAATTTTAACTGATACCCCTTTTTCTCATAGCAAGCCCAAGAGGAATTTCCACGTCCCTTGAAAGTTGCATCCTCCACATATAAATTATTTTTGCTATTTGCAATATCCGTTACAGTAACCCGTGTTCCATCATACTTCACATCCTTATCCTGATGGACCTCATCCAAAGTCACACCGTTCAGTTCAATTTGCATACTCGGAAGCATCGACTGCATCACTGTGATTTTCTCTGTTTCTCCTCCGGCAAGCTGCAATGTAACGCTGTCTCCACTTTCGGCAAAGGCATTGCGCAATGTATTTGTCTGCTGATCCACTGTACCCTTATCCGTAGAAGAAACCTCGCCCCTAAGTTCCACGTCCAGGTCTGGAATACTTACATTATTTGTAAGAAACAGATACCATTGTGTATCTTCCTCATCATAATAGCCATGAATCACATTCCCTGTTCATCCGTTGCAGCACAGGAAAATGTATCGTCCGCATAAGCCGTCATTACACACAATACTACGGCTATCCACATCAAAAGTCCTTTTATCAGCTTTCGCTTCATCACTTTTCCCTCTCGCTTTCTCTTTTGATCGAAAAGTCTTCCCCGATCCAATGTCAAATTTGGATTATAATACGGATCACCTGCCTCAAGTTCCTTCTTCCAACGCTCCTGGAACCTATGGACCTCACCTTCAAACCGTTTCTGTTTCTCCGGGGTATCCTCAAGCCCACGACTCTTGGACTCATAGTGATACAGTTCTGCATACGGTGTCCACACAATCAAATAACCGACTTTTCGTATCCGCATACACAAATCCACATCGTTAAAGGCAACTGCAAATGATGCATCTAAACCGTTGACTTCCTCCCAGACATGGCGGGGTATCATCACGCAGGCAGCTGTGACAGCAGATAAATTCTGGGCAATCGTTGCCCTGGACATATATCCATAACTGCCGCGCGGCAGATACTTATGTGCATGACCTGCCACACCGCCAATTCCCAGAATGACACCGGCATGTTGAATTGTGTCATCTGGGTAGTAGAGCATCGCCCCCACAGCACCCACATCGGACCGTTGTGCAAACATCAGCATTTCCTCAATCCAGTCTGGTGTAATCACTTCAATATCGTTGTTCAGAAGAATCAGATAATCCCCTGTAGCTGCCTGTTGAACTCCAAAATTGTTAATCTCCGAGTAGTTAAAGATTCCTTTCCATGTTGCAATATGAATCCGGGGATCATTCTTCAACTCTTCATAGTAAGCAAAGGTGTTCCGCTCTACGCTGTTATTCTCGACAATGATAATCTCATAATTTTTATAAGTAGTCTTTGTCAAAATAGAGTCTATGCAGGTACGTAGCGTAACCACATGGTCCATATTGGGAATAACAATCGAAATCTTCGGCACTCCCGAAATTTCATAACGAATGCGGTAAGTGGATGGAATTTTCGCATCTTCTACTTTTCCATTCAAGTCGATCCTTTTCAGATGTTCCTGCAAAGCGCTTTGCGTGCTGCTGCAAGCGTATATGGCTTTGCTCCAATGGATTCCGCAACCGAATTTTTGTGCGCCCGCCAATAATAAAGAATCTCCGGGATATGAACAATCTTATGTGCATACTCTGTCAACCGCAGAACCATGTCATAATCTTGGCTCCCATCAAACTCAGACCGAAACGCTCCCGCTTCTTTCAATAATTTTTTCTGAAACACGGTAAAATGACAGATGTAGTTATAACTGCGCAGTGTATCCGGTGCATAGTCCGGCTTGAAATGCGGGCAAAAGGCATCTTTCGGTGTTTCATGGAATGTATTTTCATCCGTATAAATAAAGTCTGCCCCCTGCTCGCAGACAGCGCACATCACCTCATGCAATGCTGCCGGATGAAGCAGGTCATCATGGTCAAACAGTCCAATATAATCTCCCTCTGCCATTTCCAGACAGGCATTGGTATTTCCAGAAATTCCAAGGTTTTTTTCTAATTTTGATATTTGATGCGATGGTCGTGCTTTATATACTGACGACAAATCTTTTCTACATCCCGATGTTCACTGTCACTGCCATCTGCCATACACAGTTCCCAATCCGCATACGTCTGGTCCAGCACAGATTGAATCATTTCCCGCAAAAACTTCTCCGGTGTATTAAACAAAGGTACCACGATGCTGAATTTGACCTGCTTCGGAAAATGTTCCTTGCCGCTGCTTCTCCAACTCCTCTTCTGTAAATAATGGCTTGTTTCCAACGGATACATAATCCTGCCGGTTTTTCCGCCAGTCCATCACCTTTTTCCAGGTATACCCCATCCGTGTTCATGCAGACATCCGAATCCCTTCCGAACCAGTTGAACAAAAACCATTTCTCTAAAGGGACGTTCTATTGCGTTTACAATCACCCGCAGCGGCTTTGTCACCCTCCAAAAGAACGCGGTAGAAATTTCCTGATAGTCCTTCTGCACCGCCGCCAACTGCCGGTTCAGTTCTTCTCTGCCCAATCGCAGCAAGATAGTGTTCTTTGTAATGAGATAACTCTTCCTGCAGCCTTTGGTTCGCTTTCTCCCGCTCCTGCGCTTTCGCATCTTTTTGCCGAATACACTCTGCCTGCTGCCGCAGTTCTGATTGCAGCTGCTCTTCCCGCTTTAGAAAATCTTCCTTATCGTTCTTAAGCTGCTCCTGCAGACTTTTTTCCCGTTCTGACCATATTCGGTTCTCTTCTGCACGCATGGCTTCCAGATTACGGATGTGAACCTCTTTGTCCTGCACAGCCTGATTCCACTTCTGATTTTCCACTTCCACTGATCTCTCTGTGAGCCGAATATTTCTTTCATAATCTTCGATCTGGCGCGTCAAATCCGCCCCCCGTCGAAACAGGGAAGCATATGCGGTCAAATATTTGGGTCTGTAATTTATGTCATCCATAAAGCCATTTTTGAAAAACAGCTTTTGCCCAATATTCCTCTGCTGCACGTTTACATGTGTTCTCTCCGAAAAATCATCCGAGTAGATGAAAATAGGATAGTATCTGACAACTGGCAAAGGTGCTGTATCGCCCGCTCGCCATCTTCAGCATACAAATGCTCCAACACTTCAATGGTCACAACCAGATCATACTTTTCCGGCAGCTCCGCCGGCAGCTTCTCTGTCAGAGAGCCAACAAAAACAGTACGGTCGAATATCCTCACGCACCATAGACACTGCGTACTGAGAAATATCAACCCCGTATGCTTTTACACCGCGGTCACGCAGGGCTGCAACCAAGTATCCCATTGCACACCCGGCATCTAGTACCGTCTCTGGATATAAGTCAGATACGATTCTGTCCGCAATCCCACCAAAAAAATTTCACCCAGTGCTCCGGCTCTTCATAGGGAACAGGACCACAGCCGCTATGGTAATATGCTTCATTATATATCTCGCTCACATCGCACCTCTTCACAACGCTTGATAAGTATCACAGACTTCTTTTGTTTCCCCAAGCATTCGGACCTGTCCATGTTCCAGCCAAAGGACGCGGTCACACATTTCCCGGATTTGCTCCAAACTATGAGACACAAACAGCACCGTTGTACCGCCGCTCATCAGCTCTAACATACGCTTCTTACTCTTTTCCTGAAAATCCGCATCACCCACCGCCAAGATTTCATCCACAATCAGGATTTCTGGATTCACTACGGTTGCAATGGAAAACGCCAACCGCACAACCATACCGGAAGAGTAATTTCGAGCGGCACTTCAATAAATTGCCCCAAGCCGGAAAACTCAACAATTTCATCATATTTTTCGTGTAAGAATTTCTCAGAATAACCCAGAATGGCACCATTCAGAAAGATGTTTTCCTGCCAGTCAAATCAAAATCAAAACCGCTTCCAAGCTCTAACATGGGAACAACCGGGGCTTCCAGTTTCACCCTTCCCTCTGTAGGACGTAAGATGCCGGAAATGACTTTCAGTAAAGTGGATTTCCCTGCACCATTGTGACCAATAATTCCTAAAACTTCGCCTCTTTTCACATCGAAGCTTACATTTTCAGTGCCCAAAACTCCTGATAGCGAATCTTACCCTTTAGCAGCTGGACAAAATACTCCTTTAAACTGTTGATCCGGTCATATGCCATTTGATAGCATATGGATACATTTTCCGCCTTAATCATGATTCCCTCACAGATGCAAAATGAATTTATCCTGATTTTTCTTAAACACCAGGATGCTAATCGCCAACGGGACCAGCGTTACAAGCAGGCAGTATAAATAGGCTTTGGGTTCCGGTGAAACACCGTTAATCAAAATCGTCCGGATAAACCGCACAATGTGATACATTGGATTGCATTTATACAATGGCATCAGACTACTTGGAATAATACTTTCCGGGTAAAAAATCGGCGTCAGATAATTCCACATCATGCTGACCACTCCCCATAAAAACTGCGTGTCCCGGAAAAATACCATAGCTGTTGACAAGAGAAAGCCCATCGCCAGACTGAAAATCAGCAGGCACCCCAGCCCAAAGGGCAGCAGCAAAATAGCTGGGCGAAACGCTGTTCCTGTGAATATCATCACAACCGCCAATGGAATGAGGGACAGTACCAGATTGATAGAGAGGGACAGCACTCTGGAAACCGGATAAATATACTTAGGAACATACACCTTGGTAATCAGCGATGCATTTCCGACGATGGATTGCAATGCCATTGTGGTAGATTCTGTAAAAAAGTTGAAACAGACAATACCTGTCAGCAGGTATAGCGCAAAGTTTGGAATGTCACTCTTGAATAACGTTGAAAACACCACATACTGAACCAGCATAGTCAACAGGGGATTTAAAAAGCTCCAACACATGCCAAGTACAGACCGCTTGTATTTCGTTTTAAAGTCCCGTTGTACCAGCTGCTTCATCAGGTAGCCATACCGCTCCCACATAAGCATCGCTCTAAGAAGCAATGTCATGCGTCCTCGTTTTTCCATGCGGCAAGTCCATATACTATAAAACACCAGCACTGCGCCACAGGCAGCCACTAAATACCAGTAAGCATGTCCGGACCAGAAGCTTTCTTTTTCCTCCAACTGAAACTGAAGCATCCCTTCCACGGGCTGCCCATTTCTTTGCAGTTGGTCCTCTGTTGGAATCGCCACTGCTACATCATATCGTGCCGCGGGCATGGTATTTCCCCACCATACTGTCACTGCATTCCCAGCAGTTCCATCCGGAGACGTCAGTCTCAACAGATACCGCTCTCCCTCTATAACCTGTACAGGTTGCTCAAAGCTAATCCGGCAAATAGAATTGTCTTCCAATTCTTCCGCGCTTATGGTTGTTGTACCGATGGATTTCCCGCCTGCACTCTCAATCTCCAATTTGAGATGGCATGTGTTTTTTCTGGCATATGTTGAAATTTGCAGCTGAACCGCTGTCAGTTCATTTCCATCCGCAGTAAATGGCTGTGCCAGTTCTGTTCCCCAGCAGTTCCCCAACCGGTTCACTGGGGGTAACCCCTTCTGTCAGCCAAATTTTGTACTGTAATTGTTCTCCGCCGACGACATAAAACAGTATTGCAATCAGAAAATATCCTAACAATGCCGCTATGCAAATTCTTCGCAGTCTTTGCTGATTTTCCTGCCTCACGATCTCGCTGCTCCTTTGATCTCCTCTATATACCGTTTCAATGCGCTGCGCCACTGCGGCATCATTGAGAATCCATTCTCTTTTAAACGCTGCCTACTCATCCGGGAATTTAACGGGCGCGTGGCTTTGGTGGGATACTCGCTGGTTGGAATCGAGTGTACGGTCACTGCCTTTCCAGCCAACTCAAAAATACTCTCCGCAAATTCTGCCCATGAGCAGGTTCCTTCATTGGTGGCATGGTAAACACCGTATTTCTCGGTCTGCACCATATCGCACAGCAGCGGAGCCAGATCCGCTGTGTAGGTCGGACTTCCGATCTGGTCACACACCACATTCAGCTCCGTTTTGGTCTCTGCCAAACGGAGCATTGTTTTTACAAAATTATTTCCATTTTTCCCAAACACCCAAGAGATCCGGACGATAAGGTACCGGTCCAGCAAACTCTGTACCGCCAGTTCTCCAGCCAATTTGCTTCTGCCGTAGGTGTTTACCGGTCCCACTGGGTCCGCCGGTTCGTAGAACTGTTCTCCCGTTCCGGGGAATACATAGTCCGTGGAGATGTACAGCATTTTTGCATGGATCCTCCGGCAGGCAGCCGCGAGGTTTTTGTGCCCTCTGCATTGACCGCCCAGCACCGCTCTGGTTCGTCCTCCGCCTGATCCACCTTTGTATAAGCGGCACAGTGAATCACCGCATCCGGACGAAGCTCCTGAAGCATCTGTTCCACCGCTGCCGAATCCGTTATATCCAGTTCTCTGGAAGACGTGCCGATATAGTCTGCCTTACGCCATTTTAATTCCTCACATACGTCATAACCCAGTTGACCACTGGCACCAGTTACTAAAATTTTCATCGTATCCTCTTTACATACTTGTTCTTTTTCGTATTCGGATAACCCATTGGAAAATCCGATTTGGCAAATAAGGTGCCACAGTTTCAAACAATGTTGTCAATGGTCCGAATTGGTATAATCTCCAAATGGTAAACATCCCACCCTGATGATTCCAGTGCTGCTTTCTTGCTTTTGCCCACTTCAGTCCATCTTGAAGTCTTTTTTGCGGTTATTTCATCGGTTCCGCTTATATGGTCATTTAACCATTTCATTCTCTGAAGGCTGCCAATGATGCGAATCTGATAGTAGCTCTTCTTATCCGTAACACCAGCCAATATACCCGTTTGGTTCCCCCGTGAATCCGATACCGAATCAAGGGCAGTGGCAGTGATATTATTTTCCCATCCCGGGCAGCACATAAAGCAATGTATTGGTCATGAACCAGATAGGGACAGAAAGGAACTGCCTTCTTTGCTGCTTGAGATTCCACCAGCATCGTGCATCCAGTTACAAAATTACGAAACAGCAAGTCCTTTGCAAGACCTGTTCCCGATTGAAATTTTGATGACGCACCGCATTGATATGGTCTGCAATCTGTTTTCCTTCTCCATCAATAACATACATATCCGAACAAACCAGCAGCGCACCGCTTTTTACTGATTTCTTCCAGAACGGTCAACTTTTCCGGCAGCCAGATGTCATCCTGATCGCAATAGGCGAAGTAGACGCCCTCCGCCTCCAGTGTCAGCTGCTGAAAGGTCAGGTTGGAACCAAGGTTTCTTTCATTTCTGGTCATCACATAAGGAAAATTGGTAATGCATTCCCTGACACATTGCTGAATATCTTCATACGGTACCGTTGGAGAGCAGTCATCCCGAACATACAGCATCAGATTCGGATAGGTCTGGGCATTCAGACTCAGCAGTTGTTCCCGCAGCCAGTCCATTCTCGGATCGTATACCGCCATCAAAATGGCAATGCGGGGTTTACCGATTTCCGTACATCTCATGTCATGTCCTGCCCGGTCCGTAACAAACGTGATCAGATCCTCGGATTTTCCTAAATGCTTGACGATCAGTTTAACAATGTCAATATTTCGCATTTCGTTATGTCCGCCAACGTTATAGACCTCGCCTTCTTTTCCATTGCGGATGATCAGATCGATCGCAGCACAGTGGTCTTCAACATAGAGCCAGTCTCTGACATTGATTCCTTCCCCATAGACCGGAAGTGGCTTATCATTTAACGCATTCGCGATCATCAGTGGTATGAGTTTTTCTGGAAAATGATATGGTCCATAGTTATTTGAACATCTTGAAATACTGATCGGCAGCTTATAGGTTCTGCCATATGCCTGTACCAGCAGATCTGCGCTTGCCTTTGATGCAGAATACGGGCTGGAAGTATGTATCGAGGAATGATTGTCCTGCACAAAAATCGTAAAAAGTCCCGCCTTTTCAAATTCCCGCTTGGAATAGCTCTCCATGAAAAAAGCCGCGGTGGTCGCCGAATACCTTCGGCTCCACAATTACAACGCCGTCGATCTTTGTTTTGATAAAGTCCATACCGCACCTCAATACATATACTTCCCCAGCGCCACATTCCGCAGATGCTTGCCGTAAGGAGATTTTCCATACAGGTCCGCCGACTCCTCCAGCTTTTCCTTCGTGATCCAGCCATTGCGGAAAGCAATTTCCTCCGGAGCCGAGATCTGCACGCCCTCCCGTGTCTCAATGACCCGGACAAACTCCGACGCCTCCGACAGAGAGTCCACCGTTCCGGTATCCAGCCAGGGCATAGCCGCGTCCCAGTGTAATGACGTTCAGGCTGCCCTCCTCCAGATAGATCCGGTTCAAATCGGTAATCTCCAATTCTCCCCGGGCGGAGGGCTTCAGTACCTTTGCCCGCTGGCAAACCTTTTTATCATAAAAATACAGTCCGGTGATGGCATAGTTGCTCTTTGGTTCAGTGGGCTTTTCCTCCACAGAGACCGCCCTTCCGTTTCCATCGAACTCTACCACGCCAAAAGCGCTCCGGATCATCTACATAATAGCCGAACACTGTCGCACCGCTCTCCTGTGCCACTGCCTGCTTCAGATGCTGCGTCAGTCCCGCGCCGTAAAAGATGTTGTCACCCAAAATCATGGCGCAGCGGTCATCGCCAACAAATTCCTCGCCCAGAATAAACGCCTGTGCCAGGCCATCCGGAGAAGGCTGAACCTTGTAGGAAAGCCGAATGCCAAACTGGCTGCCATCTCCCAGCAGCCGTTCAAAATTGGGCAGATCATGCGGCGTGGAAATGATGAGATATCCCGGATCCCCGCCAGCATCAGTGTGGACAGCGGATAATAAATCATGGGCTTGTCATAAATGGGAAGCAGCTGCTTGGAGGTGACCATCGTCAGCGGGTACAGTCTCGTTCCGCTGCCGCCAGCCAGAATAATACCTTTCATGCTATGTAGTTCCTTTCTGATATGTCATCGCTGTTTTATGTTGTCTCTCCTGGGAAAAGTGCTTTCAGGATCTCCCGCACCCGAATGGCAAATACTCTTTCTGAAAGTAAGTGTCGTAAAGGCGCGGACCTGCTCTCTCCGGCTTTGCAGGTTTGAAGCTTTGCACTGGACAACCTGGTCTCCGGCAGTAGTTGATACCAATGGGATGCTGCTCAATGAAATCCCAGGTATCTCCTGAATATTGTTGATAACCGGCAGCGATGCGGCAAAATAGTCCATGCTTTTCATGGTCAAACCTACATAGACGCTGCTCTTCATAATGTTCAGTCCTGCGTGGCAGCGGTCAAAAATTGCCTGCTTCTTCTTTGGATCGTAGATGATCCCGTGAAAAATCACTTCCGCCCCGGCATTTCGTGCCGTTTCACACAATTCCTCCCGTTTTTCGCCGTCTCCAATAATGTGCAGCTCTACCGGCAAATCAAATTTTCGAATGATCTCACCGATACAGGGAATATCAATGATGTTATTGATAGACCCCAAATAACACAGGGCAATCTTATCTTTCGGCGGTGTATTCACGAAACGATACAGTTGAAAATCCCGCGCCAGATACAGTGTTTGCAGTTTTCTCTGGGGCAGCTCTTCTCCAGCGTCTCCCAGAACAGGCTGCACTCCATTACCACCATGTCTGCCGCATTTACATATCGGTCACGCAGGCTGCGCCACGCAGTAAACGGCGGCAGCTCCTTAAAGCGGGTGATGGGCATACTCTCCGGCCACATATCAATAAAGTCCAAAACCAGCTTTTTATCCGGGTGCTTTTTCTTATAAATCGCCGCCCGCTTTACAAAGGGAATTGGGCGGAACCAGCACCCATAGCAATTCCGGATCCTTTTCTGCCACACAGATCAGGGCGGCTTTTGCAAACGCCGCATGGGAACGCAGTCTGGCAATTGACAGATTTTTTTATAATATGGGCGGGCTTTCACCAGCTCAAAATCTGGCGGGCATTCCGTCCGCAGGCACTTTTTCATATGCCGGAAATTCGAAGTCACCACCGATACCCGGTGTCCTTCCGCTTCCAGCGTCCGCTTCAGCAGTTCTACCCGATGTTCATAAGTGTCAAAACAGTTGACAATTGTAATATTCAAACCTGTGTCCTCATTTCTGCTCTGTTCGCCGGATGGATTCTGCAAAGGAACATACCCGGTAGTTCTCCGGATATTGACTCAGATCCTGCGCATACGCAAGATTCCCCAAATACCTTGGTTATCAGTCCGGAGCCATGTTCTGCCAACCGCAGCATAGGCTGAAAACCTTTTACCAGCCAAAGCCTATGGCTGTGTGCCTGCGCAATTTCTTTTTACCATTTCTGACGTACATACATATTCCCCGTTCTGCGGATAAAACGTACCGGATTCCCGGTTCTTTATCACCAGACGGAGAAACTCACATAGATTTTCCACATACAGCATGGACCGCTGGTTTCGGATCATCGGAAACACAGGAAGCCAGATCGCAGCTTTTGCCAGCAGCGGATAATTTCCCTTACTGCCCGGTCCGTAAACCATTGGAAGGCGGAGAATGGCAACGTGAAAATCCAGAGAATCCAGTGGGCGCAGCCGCAGCTCCGCCTGCAGCTTGCTGTCTCCATAACAGCTTTGGGGCGCAGGCGTAGTCTCCGCCGTAATGACCTTCGTCTTTCCGATCGGTGCGCTGTTCCCGTAAATAATGGCGCTGCTCAGATAGAGAAATTGCCCCGCTCCATCCGCCTTTGCTTTTTAGCAGTTTCCACCGCCAGCTCCGTATTGACCTGATAGTAAAGGTGCTCCCGTTCCCGACTGATTTTTCCCCGGTCCGCATGGGCAATTCCGGCAGTGTGAAGCACTGTGTCATAGCGGGAAAAGCGCATTTTCCGCCACTGTTCATCCCGCAGGCTGACCGTTTCGATCTGCCAATCCGGCTGGCGAGACGCCATATATGTCTGAAAAGAAGTACCGATATAGCTGTGTACTCCGGTAATCAAGATCCTCATACGTTGGTCTTTTCCTTTTTTTCCATCCTGTGCGCCCTCTACGACTCCTTCGTGCCGGAGGACTTTGCCAATGGTGCCAAAAAGCACTTGCAGTCAAAGGCAAAACTCATGCGCTGAACATACTCTCCATCCAGACGGGCTTTTTCTTCCAATGCCAGTTCATCCCGCCCGTTGATCTGCGCCCAGCCGGTCAGTCCCGGACGGACGTCATTGGCTCCGTATGGGTCTCGCAGAGCAATCAGGTCCTCCTGATTCCACAGTGCTGGACGGGGACCAATCATCGACATATCGCCCCTTAATATATTGATAAGCTGTGGTAATTCATCAATGGATGCTCTCCGCTCAAAGCGCTGCCATTTGCTCAGCATGGCATCTGCGTTTTTTGCAGCAGATGTGTAGGCGTATCATGAGGTGCCCTGGACAGGCATGGAGCGGAATTCCAGATCATAAAATAGGTCTTTCCCTTCCCCACTCGTTTCTGCTTGAAAAATACCGGTCCCGGAGAATCCAGCTTGATAATCACCGCCACCGCAAGCATAGGGATGGCAAGCAACACTAATCCTGTCAAAGATAGGACAATATCAATGAATCGTTTAAAAAATGTTTATACATACAATTCAGCATCTTCTTGCAGAGACATCGGCTGGTACACACAGCTGCAAATCACCTTTGTCTGTGCCGGGAGAATGGTTCCTGCCGGTACGGACGCATTGCAACCGATATGACAGCCATCGCCGATGAAGCAATTCTGTTCCACCACCGCGCCTGCCGAAAGCAAACAGCTGATGGCAACCGTGGTATTTGTCTGCACCACCGCCATCGGTTCTACAATGGTCCCCCTTCATCAGCTGTGCAGACGGAGAGACATATGCCCGCGGATGAAGCAAGACAGGGATTTGATAACAGCTCTCCTCCAGCTTCCGGATC